>WFLX010303558.1_pt1 | contig 14083 bp, 6 predicted proteins | sample 4967041 | NCBI WGS metagenome assembly WFLX01 (sample SAMN12857096, study PRJNA449069) | gut metagenome | isolation source: stool from male and female vole | host: Microtus ochrogaster | place: USA:Florida | collected 2017
CGACGTAACCGGCAAAACTTTCGCTTGTTTTGAACCCACTTTGGACTACGTAGTAGTTAAATTACCCAAGTGGCCGTTTGATAAATTCCTTTACGCAAAGCGCAGTCTCGGTACGCGAATGAAAGCAACGGGCGAAGTTATGGCTATAGGCACTAACTTTGAAACGGCTATTATGAAAGCTGTTCGCGGCGCTGAAATTTCTGTTTCGTCCTTGAATTTGCCTAAAATGGCGCATTTTTCGGACGATGAGATAAGAGGAAAACTTTCGGAACTTACGGACGAAAGGTTGTTCGTAGTATTTGAAGCTATCAAGCGCGGAATTTCTATCGATGATATTTATTCGATAACAAAAATAGACGAGTGGTTCTTATGTAAGCTGAAAAACCTTGCTGACTACGAAAAAGAAATCGCGGGTAAACCGATAGATAAACAGCAATATCTGCGCGGCAAGCAGTTGGGATATCCCGATAAAGAACTGCAAAAAATTTCCGGTAACGATTTGCCTATGCGCAGAAATTCCGTTTTCAAAATGGTTGACACATGCGGCGCAGAATTTTCCGCTCAAACGCCTTATTTCTATTCGACATTTGACGATAAAGAGAATGACGAGGCAAAACCTTTCGTCAAGAACAATTCTAAAAAGAGAATAATAGTTATAGGTTCCGGTCCAATAAGAATAGGACAGGGTATAGAATTTGACTATTCGTCCGTGCACTGCGTATGGGCGTTGAAAAAGCTTGGATATGAAGNAATTATCATAAATAATAACCCTGAAACGGNATCAACCGACTTTGATACNGCGGACAGACTTTATTTTGAGTCGCTTACTTCGGAAGATGTTCAGAATNTAATCGACGTGGAAAANCCTTACGGTGTAGTAATAACTTTCGGCGGTCAGACGGCTATAAAACTTTGCAGCTATCTCGAAAAACGCGGCGTGCGTATTTTAGGTACGCCAGCGGACAGCGTCGATCTTGCCGAGGATAGAGAGCGGTTTGACGCGCTGTTAGAAAAATTCGGCATTGCCCGTCCGAAGGGGCTTACTGTAATGACCGGCGAAGAAGCGGTTGCGGCAGCCGAAAAGCTGGGTTATCCCGTGTTACTTCGTCCGTCTTACGTTATCGGCGGTCAGAATATGACCATAGCCTTTACCAGGAACGATATCGAACGTTATATGGACGTAATTCTAGCCCAGAAAATTGAGAACCCTGTACTTTGCGACAAATATTTAATGGGTACCGAACTTGAGGTTGACGCGATATCAGACGGCGTAGATGTGCTTATTCCGGGTATTATGCAGCACATAGAAAGAGCGGGTGTTCACAGCGGCGACTCTATTGCTGTTTATCCGCCCTACAATTTAAGCGACGCTATGCTTAAAAAAGTAGTGGAAGTTTCAACNCAGCTTGCAATTTCGTTAAAGACCAAGGGNCTNATNAATATNCAGTACCTTATTTATCATAACGAGTTGTACGTTATTGAGGTTAACCCCAGAGCATCGCGTACGATTCCCTATATTTCCAAGGTTACAGGCGTTCCCATGGTTGATCTCGCAACGCGTATTCTTGTGGGCGCTAAACTTAAAAAATTAGGTTACGGCACCGGACTTTATCCCAACTCGCCGTACGTGGCGGTCAAGGTCCCCGTATTTTCGTTTGAAAAGCTGAATGACGTGAATTCGCAGCTCGGACCCGAAATGAAATCTACAGGTGAAGTTCTCGGAATAGGCAAGACGATAGAAGAGGCTCTGTTTAAGGGGCTTGTTTCGGCAGGTTTCAATATGAAACACCCGACTAAAAACAATCCTTCGGGCATTTACTTCACTATAAATGACCAGGACAAACCCGAAATAATTAATATCGTCAAAAAGTTTGCGGATTTGGGACTTACGCTGTACGCAACCAAAGGCACGGCTGACGTTATCAGAAGTTTGGGCCTTGAATGTACGGACGTTGCAAGACTTTCTTCAAATGAAGAAATTTTCAAACTTATGGACGAGGGAAAAGTGGACTACGTCGTATATACGGGAAAGACCGACGTTGAATCCATTTCAAACTATATCAGCTTGCATCACCACGCTATACTTTTAGGTATAACCGTGCTTNCTTCGCTTGATACGGNGAANNCGTTGNCAGATGTAATTGCAGGCAGATATAACCAGTTTAATACCGAACTCGTTGACATCAATAATTTGAGAAAAGAGAAGCTTAAACTCGATTTCTGTAAAATGCAAAGTTGTGGGAACGATTATATCTTATTTAACAATATGGACGACAGGATAACCTGTCCCGAATCGCTTGCAATAAACTTTTCCGACAGACACTACGCAATAGGCGCGGACGGTGTGGTTATGATTGAAAAATCGGATCTGGTGACAGCGAAAATGCGCGTATTTAACAGTGACGGTAGTAATGGCGGTATGGCGGCTAACCCGTTGCGTTGCGTTGCGAAATATCTTTTCGATAACGGTCTTGCTGACGAAACTATGAGCATTGAAACTATCAGCGGCATAAAGAGCCTTTGTGTTAACAGCTTTAACGGAAAGGCAAGTTCCGTGACGGTAAATCTAGGTAAACCCGAATTTGAAGCATGGCTTTTGCCGTCAACTTTAAAAGGCAGGTTTATTGAAAAACAATTAAAATTCGGCGATACGACTTATACCGTAACCCTCGTTAATGTTGGAAATCCGCACTGCGTGATTTTCTGCGGCAAAATTGAAAACGTTGATTTAGAGGCGTTGGGTCAGGCAATAACCGAATCGGGCTATTTCCCGCAGGGAATTTTCGTGGAGTGCGTACGCGTGGTAAATAACGTGACCGTTAAAATGCGTGTATGGGAGAAGATTAACGGCGAAACCTTATCGTGCGGTACGGCGGCTGTCGCGGCGGCTGTCGCGGCGATTGAGGGCGGGCACTGCAAAAATAACGAAATTATTACCGTAAAACTTAAAGGCGGCGACTTATTCGTAAAGTATAATGAAGCCGGCGAAGTCGAGTTGGACGGAACCGTGAGACAGTCTTTTGAAGGATTGATTGAAATTTAATGATTTATCTTGACAATGCGGCAACGACAAGGCCTAACGGTCGGGCGTTAGCTGCCGCGGAAAAATATCTGACAGAAGAATTCTATAATCCGTCTGCGCTATACAAGACGGGTTATAATTTAAATTTGCAGTTAAAAGAGGCTAGAAAAAATATAACGTCGCTGATTGCGGATGAAAATAAATTTTCCTGCATATTTACGTCGGGCGGCACGGAAGCAGATAATCATGCAATACTCTGCGGCGGCAAGCGTGGAAATGTCATTACGACGTCGGGCGAACATTCTGCGGTGTATGAAACAGTAAACGAACTCAAGCAACGCGGAATCGAAGTGCGGTTTGCTAACTTGAATTCAGACGGAAGCGTAGACTGCGACCATCTTTTAAGTCTTATCGACGATAAAACGTCGCTCGTTTCGGTAATTCACGTAAATAATGAAACAGGCGCTATTAACGACGTTGCTGAAATAGCTCAAAAAGTTAAAGCAAAAAATAAGTTTGCCTTGTTTCATTCTGACGGAGTGCAGGCGTTTGGTAAAATTAATTTTCGCTTAACCAAAGATATTGATTTATACTCTGTCAGCGCACATAAGATAGGCGGAATAAAAGGAGTTGGCGCGCTGATTAAGAGACGCGATTTGGTTTTAAAACCGTTGATTTTCGGCGGCGGACAGGAAGAACGCTATCGTAGCGGAACGGAAAACGTATTCGGCATAAAGTGTTTTGAACTTGCGGCAAAAGAGAAGTTTAACGATATAAATCAGTCTTATGACCGCATTTTGACCTTAAAAAAGCTCCTTTNCGGACTTTTAGATAGTACNATGTTTGATATAATAAGCCCTAAAAACTCTACNCCGTATATAATTTCGGTTATTGCAAAAGGCGTNNGCGGCGAAACTATATTNCATGANGTTGACGATAAAGGGCTTATAATAGGTACGGGTTCTGCGTGTTCTTCTAACAGTAATAAAAGATATTCGCGTGTAATTCTTGCTTGCGGTTTGGATAAACAGTCTGCCGACGGTATATTAAGAATAAGTTTTTCAGCTGAATCCACGGAAGAAGAAGTTCGCGCGGCTGCTGAAATATTAAACCAAACGGTTGCAAACAGAAGACGGATGATGGCGTAAATTTATGGAAAAAGTTATAATTGTAAGATATTCTGAATTGCATTTAAAGGGTAAAAACAGAGGCTGGTTCGAGCGCGTTTTTGCCGTAAACATGGAGAAGAGCTTAAAAGGCTTAAAGCACGAAATCCATCGTCATAGCGGTAGATATTTAGTTGAAAACTTTTCCGAAAACGATATCGAAGCTATTTTGGAAAGACTGGGCAAAGTTTTCGGGATTCATTCGTACAGCGTAGCTTTAAAAGTACGAGCAGATATGGATGAAATTTTTGAAGCCGCAAAGCAAGTGTGTTCCAGTGAAGGAAGCTTTAAGGTTGAAACTCACAGAGCTGACAAAAGTTTCAGTCTTAATTCTATGCAAGTCAGCGCTGAAATCGGCGGCAGATTATTGGATGTAAATCAGTCAATCAAAGTGGACGTGCATAATCCCGATTTTATAATCAATATTGATATACGCGAAAACGGTACAGCGCTGGTGTTTAACGAGTTTTTCAAGGGCGCCGGCGGTATGCCTGTCGGGACTTCCGGAAAAGGCTTGCTCTTGATTTCTGGCGGCATTGACAGTCCGGTTGCCGGTCATATGATTGCAAAACGCGGAATGAATATCGAATGTATTCATTTTCACAGTTATCCTTATACGAATTTGCAGGCGAGGGAAAAAGTGATTGAACTTGCCAAGCGGCTATCAATTTACACCTGCGGAACAACTTTGAATATTGTATCCGTTACGAAAATTCAGGAGCAGATCCATAAGAATTGTAACGGCGATTACATGGTGACTATTTTAAGACGGTTTATGATGCGGATTGCCGAAAAGATTGCTTTAAAATGCGGCGCGCAATGTTTGATAACGGGAGAAAGTCTGGCGCAGGTAGCAAGCCAGACGGTGGAAGGAATGACTTCGTCAAACAGCGTCGTTGAAATCCTCCCAGTGTTAAGACCTCTATGCGGTTTTGATAAGGACGAGATTATCGAGCGTAGCAGAGCAATAGGAACGTACCAGACTTCCATAGAGCCGTATGAAGATTGTTGCACCGTTTTCTTGCCAAAGCATCCGGTTACCAGACCTAAACTATCCGACGTTATTGCTGAGGAGAGTAAGCTTAACGTTCAGGCTTTGGTTGACGAAGCGCTTACAACGCATGAAATTATCAATTTATAATAAATGCGGCGCCGAAATTCGACGCCGCTTATTTTATTGGTTATACCAGTCATTGTGCGCAATGTCTGGAATTTTTATCTGTGGTGAATCTTTACTTTTACTTAAATTTACTGGAGTAAGTGTAATTTCTTTGCCTGTATAGACATTTTTACCGTCATCGTAATAGGGTGTGACGGTATAAACGTAAGAACCTTCTTTCGGACAATCGGTTATTGTTTCCTGCCATTTTCCGTCGTAAATCACTTCGTTTTTACCGTTTTATATGCGTTTTACGATAAACGAATAGTACTTTGCGTGACATACCTTGAACTTTACTACGTTTCTCGATACCGCAATTTCCGGCATGGTTATGCAAGGTATGGAAAATCTGTCCGATTGAATTTTCGGTTCGTTACCTTTTAAGGTCTTAACGGTAAGAGTGTTAAGAAGAGGGCAAACCGGATCGGCTAACATAATTTTATTGTTTTGCGAATACTCTTCAAAATCTATTTTTACAGTGGCAGTTCCGCTGTCGGTATCAAGTTTTTCCGGTTTATGATCCGCATAAAGCTTTTCAAGCGCTGCGCGCATTATTTTGCAGCAGTCGTTTCCGCCAGTAATTTGCGCGCGTTTGTTATCTCTATCGCCTAACCAGACGGCTATACAGTTTTCACCCGTATAGCTGACGGCGTAAGCGTCGGTATTCCCGTCGGCGTTGCCGCAGGTTCCCGTTTTTGAAGCAAGGTCAAAGTTGAAATCTTTCAATATTCTAGCGGTGCCGCCTTCGGTGGTTTCAAGCAGCATATCGTTCATGAGAGAACAAGTGCCTTGCGAGTAAACGCGGTTTTTTATCGTTTTGTTCTGATACAACACTTTACCGTTTTTGGATACGATTTCTTTGATAAACCGCGAGGGCGCGTAGCTTCCGCCGTTGGGGAAAACGGTATAACAATCGGCAAGTTCTTTTATAGTTAAACCGTGCTTCATGCCGCCGAGCGCTAACGATAAATTTTTCTCGCCATCATCGAGTTTGAGATTCATTGCGGCAAGATATTTTTCTATTCTGTCCACCGTTAAAGCGTTGAGCGTTTTAACGGCAGGGACGTTATAGCTGTATTTTAAACTGTCGGTTACCGATACGTAGCCGTGGTATTTTTTATCAAAATTTTCAGGCGAATATCCGCCGTAGTTTATTTTTTCGTCTAAAATTCTGGTAAAAGGGCTTAATTGTTTTTCTTCAATCGCGGGTGCGTAGACGAACAGTGGCTTTACGGTGGAGCCAGGCTGGCGTTTTGCATATCCGATAGTCGATTTATACGCTTTTACGCCGCTGGTTAAATTATCGGTAATTATTGCGGCGTTGTCGCAGGGATATTCCGTCTGTTCGAACAGCTGCTGCATTTCGCTGTCCAGATAGGTCTTTATTATGCAACCGTCTGTAAGTGAATAGTAGTTGAAGTCGATGTCCGTCAGCTCGTCAAATACCGCGTTTATATAATCGCCGTATTTTGAATTTTTTATTGTTTGCACGGCGTTGAGCGGCTCTTTAATTTCTTGTGAGTAAGCGGCTTGGTCGATATAACCGCAGGTGAGCATACTTTTCAGTACCAGATTTCTGCGCGTAAGGCTCTTTTCCGGATTTTTGAAAGGGGAATAATTGTTTGGCGAAGATAAAAGCCCGACGATAGTTGCGCTTTCGTTCAAGGAAAGATCTTCGGCCTTTTTATTAAAATAAAATTCTGCCGCGCTTTGAAGTCCGTAACAGTTATGACCGAAATAAATTGTGTTCAGATACATTTCAAGAATTTCGTCTTTCTCGTAACGCTTTTCAAGCTTTTTGGTGAGTTTTATCTCTTTCAGTTTACGTTTTATCGTCTTATCGTTTGAAAGATGTGTGTTTTTTATAAGCTGCTGGCTTATTGTAGAAGCGCCCTGCTTAAAGGAACCCGCTTTCAGATTAGTGAAAAAGGCTTTAACTATTCGCTTATAGTTCAGTCCGTTGTGTGAATAAAATGTTCTGTCCTCGGAAGCGATAAACGCATTTACAGTATGCGGTTGCAAATCTTTCACAGCAACGCTTTTTAATTGTGCGGATAAAGAAGCGCTAGTTACTTCATTACCTTCGTCGTCGTATATAATCACATTTTGCCCCGCACCGACAAGTTTGTTTGCGTCAAGAACAGCGTCTTTGGTAATAACTCCATAAACTAAAAGCGACGCGCCCAAGAGTACTATAAAACTTAAAAGTATTACTGCAGAGATTTTTAAAAATTTAGCCATTAAAATTAGTATTTATAAAATTAAATATTTGTTGCAAATCTATTGAAAAAAAACTGCGGAAATAGTATAATTGTCTTATATGTCAAAAGAAAAATTCTATAAAATCGTAACATACGGCTGTCAGATGAACGTTCACGAGTCGGAAAAAATTGCGGGCGCGTTGAGTGAACTTGGCTATGTTCCTTGCGAAGAACTAAATCAAGCCGATATAATCGTTTTTAATACCTGTTGCATAAGAGAGAACGCTGAAAACCACGCGTTCGGCAATATAGGAATGTTAAAAAAATTAAAAGCCGAGAATAAAAATCTGATTATTGCCGTGGGCGGCTGTCTTACGCAGCAAGCCGGTAAAGCGGACGGTTTGCACGAAAAATTTCCTTACGTTGATATAATTTTCGGTACGCATAATTTGCACAAGTTAAAAGACTACGTGCTTTTAAAGCAAAAACAGAAGAAAGCGGTAATTGAAATAGAAGGGGACGAGGGCGTAATTTGCGAGGGTGAAAACCCTGTCAGGACAAGTTATCCCAACGCCTGGTTAAACATCACCTACGGGTGCAATAATTTTTGCAGTTACTGCATTGTGCCGTTTGTTCGCGGCAGAGAAAGGAGCAGACGCTCGGAAAATATAATTGCCGAAGTTATGCGGTTACTTGAAGAGGGATATAAAGAAATTACTTTATTAGGGCAAAACGTAAATTCCTACGGCAATGGTACGAACGATTTGACTTTTCCGCAGCTTCTTGAAAAAATTGCAAATTTAGACGGCAAATTCAGATTGCGTTTTATGACCAGTCATCCAAAAGATTTTTCCGAAGATCTGGCAAAGGTTATCGCTGCAAACGATAAGATATGTCACTGCGTGCATCTTCCCGTGCAGAGTGGTTCAGACACAATATTAAAAACAATGAATAGGAAGTATACATCGCAGGAATATTTAACTAAAATTTCTTACCTCAAAAAACATGTTCCCGATTGCGCCGTTACTACCGATTTAATCGTGGGCTTCCCCGGTGAAACCGAAGAAGACTTTGAAGCTACTTTGAATCTGGTAAAGACGGTAAATTATTCGTCGGCGTTCACTTTTGTATATTCGAAGCGAGAGGGAACGGTTGCAGCGAAAATGCCCGACCAGATTCCGGAAGATGTCAGCAAAAACCGAATTATGCGGCTTGTCGAATTAGTGAATTCGCTGACGCGCGAACACACGAAAGATTACGTCGGCAAAACGGTTGAAATTCTTTGCGAAGATTACGACAAAAAGAAAGGTATGTATTTAGGTCGCGATTGTTACGGCAGAATGGGATATTTTAAGAGCGAAACTAACGTAATCGGCGAGTTCGTCAATATTAAAATAAACAAGGCAAACGGCGTTTCTCTGATAGGCGAGCGCGTATAAAGGATAAAATATGGCACTTTCACAAATGATGCAGCATTACTTTACCGTTAAGGAAAAGTACAAAGATTGTATAATATTTTACAGACTCGGCGACTTTTACGAGATGTTTTTTGACGATGCGGTAAAGGGAGCGGACCTTTTGGGGCTAACGTTAACCGGCAGGGACTGCGGACTTGAAGAGCGCGCTCCCATGTGCGGAATACCCTTTCACGCTGCGGACGAGTATATCGCAAAATTGGTCGCATTAGGCGAAAAGGTTGCAATCTGCGAACAGCTTGAGGACGCTTCAGCTTCCAAAGGGATGGTTGAACGCGGAGTCGTGCGCGTGGTAACTGCCGGCACGATTACCGATGACGAGCATCTTAATGAAAAATCAAGCAACTACGTTTGCTGCGCGTTTAAAAATGCTGAAAACGTTGCGCTGGCTTGGGCTGACATTACGACGGGCGAATTGTGCGCGACCGAATTTTCAGGTGCAAATTGCGTATCGCAGAGTACTTCGCATATGGCAAAACTCGGCGTTAAAGAGGTAATTTGTAACGATAATTATCTTTTTGAGACGAAAAACGAGCCTATGGTGGCGCGCGGAGTTTTACCGCACTTTTCAAGTTATCCGGAGTGGTCGTTTAATTTTTCCACCGCCGAAAGATGCCTTTTGGAGCAGTTTAATACGAAAACTCTTTCTGCATTCACCGTTTCGGAAAGTAAAAACGCAGTATGCGCGGCAGGCGCGCTGATTGAGTATCTTAAAGAAACGCAGATGCACGCGCTGAAAAATATCGACAGCATAAAGTATTTGGCTAACGAAAAGTTTTTACAGCTTGACGGTGCGGCGGTGCGTAATCTCGAACTCGTTAAAACGTTGGGCGAGGGCAAAGATTACGGCTCTCTTTTGTGGCTTTTGGATAAGACGCAAACCGGAATGGGTTCCCGCTTGCTTAAAAACTGTATCGTTTATCCGTTTGCTCGTAAAGAAGATATAAATTACAGACTTAACGGCGTAGAGGAGCTGTATAAAGCTACCGTCGTAAGACTCGGGCTTGTAGATTTGTTAAAGGGCATCAAAGACATTGAAAGGTTGACTGGAAAAATCAGCAACAATAAAGTGATGCCGAGAGACTGCATTGCTCTTGCGCGGTCTTTGGCGGCAATTCCCAATATCAAAATGCAGCTTTCGGGCTTCAATTCGCGTATTTTAAAAGACGTTTCGGAAAATTTGATTGATTTATCCGCGGTAACCGAACTGATTGAAAACGCAATAAACGAGGATGCGCCTATTCAGATTAAGGACGGCGGATACATAAAAGACGGATACAGTAAACAGCTTGATGAGCTGCGCGCCGTTAAAAATAACGGAAATAAACTTATAATGGATTTGGAAACGCGTGAGAGAGACGCAACGGGTATCAGAACGCTGCGCATAAGTTACAACCGTGTTTTTGGCTATTATATAGAAGTAACCAAGTCGTTTAAAGATAAAGTACCGCTGAATTATCAGCGTCGCCAGACTTTGGCGAATGCGGAGAGATATTCCACGGACGAACTTAAAGAACTTGAAGAAAAGATTTTGGGTAGCGAAGATGCGGCGTTAAAACTTGAAATAAGACTGTACGAGTATGTAAAGTCGGTACTGACTGAAAATATCAATAAATTGAAAACGATTTCTTCTGCAGTTGCTCTTTTGGATTTGTTAGTANGCTTTGCGGAAATTNCAAAGACGAATAATTACGTTNGTNCCGAAATCGTTGACAGCGGTAAACCGCTTATTATCAAAGNCGNCAGACATCNCGTCGTTGAGGCAATTTCAAAAGACAGGTTTATCCCCAACGACACTCTTTTGGATGAGGNTGAAAACCGTACTATGATTTTGACCGGTCCGAATATGGCAGGTAAAAGTACTTATATGCGCCAGACGGCAATTATAGCTATTATGGCTCATATAGGAAGTTTTGTTCCTGCAACTTCCGCCCAGATTCCTTTGATTGACAGGGTGTTTACAAGGGTCGGCGCAAGCGACAATTTAATTTCCGACCAAAGTACTTTCATGGTTGAAATGATAGAAGTTGCGACCATTTTGCAAAACGCAACTAAAAACAGTTTGCTGATTTTAGACGAGGTGGGCAGGGGAACCAGCACCTACGACGGATTGAGTATCGCCTGGGCTGTTATTGAAAATCTTACTCAAAAGATAGGAGCTAAAACGTTGTTTGCAACCCACTATCACGAGTTGACCGATTTGGAATACCGTCTTGAAGGAGTTAAAAATTATAAAATTTCCGTCAAGGAAGTGAACGGCAGCGTAGTATTTTTAAGGAAAATTATGCGCGGCGGCGCAAACAGGAGCTTCGGTATAGAGGTTGCTTCTCTGGCAGGCGTTCCGGACGAGGTTACCGACAGGGCGAAAATAATTTTAAAACACATTGAAAGCGGCGACAGGGAATTTGATAAAGCGTTACCGCAAACAAATAACGAAGAAAAACAGTTGACCGAAGTCGAAAAGATTTTGAGTGAAATCAATCTTGAAAACGTGACCCCTATGCAGGCGTTCCTTATTTTAAGCGACTTGGTCGATAAGGTTAAATTATGAAAAAAATAAATATTCTTTCAAAAACCGTTTATAACAGAATTGCCGCGGGCGAAGTTATCGACCGTCCGTATTCTGCTGTCAAAGAACTTGTCGAAAACAGTCTTGACGCCGGCGCTACCCAAATTGAAGTGCATATAGAGCGCGGCGGTAAACAGCTGATTAAAGTAGTCGACAACGGTTGTGGAATTGAACACGACGATATGTCTACAGCGTTTATGCCCCACGCAACGAGCAAAATTTCAAACGCGGACGATCTTGACAAAATAACGACTTTGGGGTTCAGGGGTGAAGCGCTTGCGAGTATTGCGGCGATTGCGCGCGTTGAACTCACTTCTGTAACGGAGGGAAATACCGCGTACAGAACGACCTGCGCTGACGGCGTTATGGGTAAAATTGAGCCTGCTGCGCTTGAAAAAGGTACTGTTATCTGCGTGTATGACTTATTCTACAATACTCCCGTAAGGGCAAAATTTTTAAAGAATGATAAAAAGGAAGAGAGTGATATAACCAATATCGTTTCGCGCTATATTCTCGGAAATCCTGATGTCTCTTTCAAATATTTCGTTGACGGTAAACTTGAATTGCAGTCGCATGGCGGCGGTCTTGACGAGGCAATGGCGAGGGTATACGGCGCAAAAACTGTTTTGCAGTGTTTTAAAATAAACGCTGAAAAGGACGGTATAAAAATTCACGGCTATATAGGCAATCAGAATTTCTTTAAGCCCAACCGTACCTATCAAAGCCTGTTTTTAAACGGAAGATATATCGTAAATACGACTATTTCAACCGCGATAACGAACGCCTATGCAAGTTATATGATGAAAAGGCAATATCCTTTTTACGTTCTTAACGTAGAGGTACCGCTGGATATGGTTGACGTCAATGTGCATCCGAACAAAGCCGACGTAAGGTTCGTTGACAACCGCATTATTTTTTCGGCTGTGTATTCGGTTGTGTCGTCCGTATTGGACGGTACTGCTTCCGCGGCGCAGTTCGTAGTTGACAGCGTAAGACTTCCGGAAATTCAGTCAACGATAGACGACGATAAAAACAAGGTTTATAAAAATATTGACGAGGCATCAGAACCTATTGTAAAAGGCGATGCTCCGATAAATTTAAATTTTGGAAAAAACAGTTTTAATACCGATAAAGAGGCTGAACCTGTTAAAAAATACCGCGACCCTATTTTGGACGAGCCGGCTACGGATATTGCGCCGGTAAAAGTAATTAATCATGTGATGCAGGTCACAAACGATACTATGTCGCCCGTCAATTTTAGAGGCGATGACCGTATCGATAAGACTTTTGAGCAGCGTAAACGCGAACAGCAGAAAATTGTTTACGAAAGCTGCAAGTTTAAGGGCAATCTTTTTAATACTTATCTGATATACGAAATGTGTGACACCGTTTATATTATCGATCAGCATGCGGCGCACGAGAGAATTATATACGACAGACTGTGTGAAAAAATTGCGAACCGTAAAGTGGATACGCAGGGGCTTTTGATTCCGTATCTTTTAGATTTGAACGTTCAGGAAGCAGAGTTTATAAAAGTAAACGAGCAGTTGATACGCAATTTGGGTTTCAGCATTAGCGAATTCGGCGTAAATTCATTCAGAATTGACGATATTCCGGTTGACTTGCAGAACATAAATCTTAAAGACTTTTTCGACGACCTTCTGTCCGATTTGAAAGGACTGAAAGAAATCAAAATTCAGGATATTTTAAAAGATAAAATTGCAACCACTGCATGCAAGCACGCGATAAAGGGCGGTATGCAACTTACCGAAGAAGAGGTCAGCGCGTTGTTCAAAATGATGGACGGCGACGTCGGTTTAAAATGTCCGCACGGCAGACCTGTTTGTGTAACTTTGGATAAAAAGGATATCGAAAAAATGTTCAAGAGGATTGCCTGACTTGAACAAATTACTCGTTATATGCGGCGCGACTGCCACCGGTAAAACGGAACTTGCGGTAAATTGCGCTAAAAAAATTAACAGTGAAGTAGTCTCCGCGGATTCTCAACTGGTCTATAAAGGGCTGAATATAGGAACGGCAAAACCTACGCCGGACGAAATGTGCGGTATTGTTCACCATATGATTGACGTCGTTGAACCGTCTTGCAATTTCAGCGTTTCGGATTATGCGGCAAAAGCCGAACCGATAGTGGATTGTCTGCTTGCGAAAGGTAAAACGCCGGTCGTTTGTGGCGGTACGGGTTTTTATATAAACTCGTTGCTGTACGATTTGAGTTACGGAAATGCTGCGGCAGACGAAAGCGTAAGGCTAAAGTATCAGACTTTGCTTGAAGAGAAGGGCAGAGAGTATGTCTACGAATTGTTAAAATCCGTTGATCCGCAGTCCNCGGCAANCTTGCANGTAAATNATACTAAAAGGATTATCCGCGCTTTGGAAATTTACGCAGTAAGCGNAAAAAGAAAGTCCGATTTAAACGACGGATTTAAATGCAAGCGAGATTACGTTGCTGTTGCAATCGACTATCCCAGAG
>WFLX010225451.1_pt1 | contig 14080 bp, 26 predicted proteins | sample 4967041 | NCBI WGS metagenome assembly WFLX01 (sample SAMN12857096, study PRJNA449069) | gut metagenome | isolation source: stool from male and female vole | host: Microtus ochrogaster | place: USA:Florida | collected 2017
TTCGTGCCGGGATTCAAGCTGTAATCCACAAGCTCGATAATGGCCATTTCGGCGTTGTCGCCCACACGGTAGCCCGTTTTGAGAATACGGGTATAACCGCCGGGACGTTGCGCGATTTTCTGCGAAATCTCGCGGAAAAGTTCGGTCACGGCCTCTTTGCTCTGCAGATAGCTGAAAACAACACGGCGCGAGTGCGTGGTGTCTTCCTTGGCCTTGTTGAGCAGGGGTTCTACATAAACCCGCAACGCTTTCGCCTTGGCCAAAGTGGTATTGATCTTCTTGTGCAGGATCAACGAGGTGGCCATGTTGGCCAACAATTGACGCCGGTGGGCGTGCGTCCTGCTAAGCTTATTGAATTTCTTTCCGTGTCTCATTTTGTGCTCCCCCTAATTATTCTTCGTCTTTATCAGTTTTATTCAATTTGTATTTGGCCACATTCATTCCGAAATCCAAATTCTTGGACTTGACCAGATTCTCCAATTCCGTCAACGATTTCTTGCCGAAATTGCGGAACTTGAGCAAGTCGGATTTGGGGAAAGCGACCAATTCGCCGAGCGTATCCACTTCGGCGGCTTTGAGGCAGTTCAACGCCCGCACCGACAATTCCATATCGGTGAGTTTGGTGTTGAGCAACTGACGCATGTGCAGATCGTCTTCGTCAAAATCGTCCTCGTCGGACACCTCCTTGGTTTCGTCCAACGAAATCTTCTCGTCCGAGAAAAGCATGAAGTGCTGGATGAGGATTTTCGCCGCTTCCTTCAACGCTTCCTTAGGCGCGATAGATCCGTCGGTAAGAATCGTCAGAATCAACTTCTCGTAGTCGGTCTTTTGTTCCACACGGAAGTTTTCGGTTTCGTAGTGAACGTTCTTGATAGGGGTGTGGATAGAGTCGATGGCGATAGTGCCGATAGGCGCGTTGGGCGTCTTGTTCTCCTCGGCGGGAACCCAACCGCGACCCTTGTCGATTGTGAAGTCCATCGACAGTTTCACGCTCGGTTCCATGTGGCAGATCTCGAATTCGGGATTGAGCACCTGAAATCCGTTCAAGGCATTGTCGAGGTCGCCGGCCTTGAACACATCCTTGCCCGAAATGGTCAGGTGGATCTGTTCGTGATCGACGTTCTTGATTTGCTGCTTGAAGCGAATCTGCTTAAGGTTGAGCACGATGTTCGTCACATCTTCGATAACCCCCTTGATAGATGCAAATTCGTGATCCACGCCCTCGATCTTTACGGAAGTGATGGCGAATCCCTCCAACGAAGAGAGCAGGATCCGGCGCAACGCATTTCCGATAGTAACCGAGTAACCGGGCTCCAAGGGGCGCACTTCGAATACGCCTTTCTTGTCGTCCAGGCTGAGCACGTTTACATTATCCGGTTTTTGAAAAGCTAAAATAGCCATTAGTGTCTTGTTTTTAATAATTTGAACCCGTTCCCTCAACTACTACTTGGAGTACAATTCGACGATGAGTTGCTCCTTGATGTTTTCGGGAATGTTTTCGCGTTCGGGATAAGCGAGGAACTTGCCGCTCAGGCTTTTGTTGTCCCATTCGATCCAGTTGTAGGGATGCGGACGGCCTTCGAGCGAGGTCACGATCACTTCCAACGATTTGGATCTTTCGCGAACCTCCACGATATCGCCCGGACGCAATTGGTAGGAGGGAATGCCCACCACGTTGCCGTTCACCGTGATGTGACGGTGGTTGACCAACTGACGGGCCGCGCTGCGGGTAGGAGCGATGCCCATACGGAAAACCACGTTGTCCAGACGCGATTCCAGCAACTGCAAGAGGTTCTCGCCGGTGATGCCCGCCTTACGCGAAGCCTGGGCGAAAATCTTGCGGAACTGACGTTCCAGAATGCCGTAGGTATATTTGGCTTTTTGTTTTTCTTGCAATTGGGTGCCGTATTCGGAGAGCTTGGCCCGACGTTTGTTCTGGCCGTGCTGACCGGGAGCGTATTTTTTCTTTTCCAGCGCCTTGTCGGCTCCAAAGATAGGTTCTTGGAACTTTCTTGCAATCTTGGATTTGGGACCGGTATATCTTGCCATTTTGTTCTAAACTTTTGCGTGAAACTAAATTAAACTCTTCTTCTCTTGGGAGGACGGCAACCGTTGTGGGGCAGGGGAGTAACGTCCACAATCTCGGTTACTTCGATACCCGAACCATGAATGGTGCGGATAGCCGATTCACGACCCGATCCCGGTCCTTTTACATAAACTTTCACTTTGCGCAATCCCAAATCGTAGGCCACTTTGGCACAATCGGTGGCGGCCATCTGCGCGGCATAGGGAGTGTTCTTCTTGGAACCCTTGAAACCCATTTTACCGGCCGACGCCCACGAGATAACCTGACCTGCGTTGTTGGTGAGCGAGATGATCACATTGTTGAATGAAGCAAAGATGAAAGCCTTGCCTTGCGGCTCCACTTTTACCACTTTCTTCTTTGCAGTCTTGGCGTTTTTTCCGCCAGTGTTAGCAACTTTTGCCATGTTTTGTATAAATGAATAATTGTTTTAGCAAAAAATAAGCGCAAGAAATTCAGGAATTAGCCCTTGGGTGCCTTCTTCTTGTTGGCTACGGTCTTCTTGCGGCCTTTACGCGTACGGGCGTTGTTCTTGGTGCTCTGACCTCTCAGGGGCAAGCCCAGACGGTGACGGATGCCTCTGTAGCAACCGATATCCATCAAACGCTTGATATTGGTCTGGACCTCGGAACGGAGCGCACCCTCCACCTTGAGGTTGTCGCCGATATAAGTACGAATCTTAGCCAATTCGTCGTCGTTCCATTCTTCCACTTTCTTGTCGTACGAAATATCGGAAGCCGCCAGAATCTTGCGGGCGGTGCTCCTTCCGATACCGTAAATGTAGGTCAAGCCTACTTCCCCCCTTTTGTTCTTGGGTAAATCGATACCTGCAATACGTGCCATGTATTATCTTTGTTTAGTAATTCTAAAATCCGTTACAAGCTATCAACCCTGACGCATCTTGTACTTGGGGTTCTTCTTGTTAATCACGTAAATCACACCCTTGCGCTTCACAATCTTGCACTCGGGCGATCTTTTCTTGACAGAAGGTCTTACTTTCATCGGTCTTCTTTATTAAGTTTCGCAAATTTGCAAAGATACTATTTATATCGGAAAACTATGCGTGCTTTCGTCAAATCGTAGGGCGACATTTCCAATTGGACGCGGTCGCCGGGCAGAATCTTGATGTAATGCAGGCGCATCTTTCCGGAGATATGGGCAATCACAACGTGTCCGTTTTCCAATTCCACACGGAACATGGCGTTTCCCAAAGACTCCACAACGGTTCCGTCTTGTTGTATGGACTGTTGTTTCGACATATCTTATTTGTTCTTAATTATTTGTTCTACCTTTTCAAAGCTCGAGAGGATATCGGCCCCCTCGCCCGTCACAGCCATGCTGTGTTCGAAATGCGCNGCCGGTTTGTGGTCCAACGTAAACACCTCCCATTCGTTCTTGGCGATGCCGATGTTCCGTTTNCCCAAGGTGATCATGGGTTCCACCGCAATCACCATACCGGTTTTGAGCTGCGCCCCGGTGCCCCGTCGGCCATAGTTGAGCACGTCGGGTTTCTCGTGCATGTGNGCGCCCACACCGTGACCGCACAACTCCCGCACCACGCCGTAGCCCCGGCTTTCGGTATAGGTCTGCACCGCATAACCTATNTCNCCGATGCGGTTGCCCGCCCTCACTTGCTCGATGCCTTTGTAGAGCGAGGCTTTGGTGTCTTCCAGAAGGTTNCTCACAGGCTCTTCTATCTGTNCCACCGCAAAGGTGTAGGCCGAATCGCCGTGATAACCGTCCTTCTCCACCACGCAGTCCACCGACACNATGTCNCCTTCTTTGAGTTTCCTTTCGGAAGGAAAGCCGTGAACCACGAATTCGTTGACCGAAATGCAGAGGGTAAAGGGAAATCCCTCAAACCCTTTGCAGGCAGGTCGGCCGCCCTGCGAGCGGATGAACTCCTCCGCCCTTCTATCCAACTCCAAGGTGGACACGCCGGGAGCAATCATCTTTGCCATTTCGGCCAGCGTATCGGCTACGATGAGCGAGCTGACACGGATTTTGGCGATTTCTTCCGGCGTGTAGATCCTCGGTGTCATCATTCTTTTAAACCAACTAAGCAATGCCGTAGGCTCCTCCCGAGCGTCCCTTGATGCGGCCGCTCTTGGTAAGACCGTCGTAGTGGCGCATCAACAAGTGGCTTTCTATCTGTTGCAGGGTGTCCAAAATCACACCGACCATAATCAACAGCGAAGTACCGCCNTAGAATTGGGCAAACTGCGTGCTGACGCCGAACAAACGTACGATAGCGGGCAGAATGGCCACGAAAGCGAGGAAGATGGAGCCGGGAAGCGTGATACGCGAAATCACATCATCGATGAATTCCATCGTTTTCTTGCCGGGCTTGACTCCGGGAATGAAGCCGTTGTTACGCTTGAGGTCGTCGGCGATCTGCTGCGAGTTCATCGTCACCGCCGTATAGAAATACGTGAAGGCGATGATGAGCAGGGCAAAGACGAGGTTGTACCAAAAACTGTTGAAGTCCATGAACGCTCTCCAGAAACCGGAGTTGACCGATTCGGGAGAAGCGAAGCCCGCAATGGTGACGGGAATGAACATGATAGCCTGCGCGAAGATGATAGGCATTACACCGGCCGCGTTGACNTTCATAGGCAGATACTGACGGACACCGCCGTATTGTTTGTTGCCTACGATACGCTTGGCGTACTGTACGGGGATGCGGCGCGTGCCTTGCACCAGGAGGATGCAGAGGAAAATCACCACAATCAAGACTACCAGTTCGAGCAAGAACACCACCAGACCGCCGCCTTGCTGTTCGAGACGCGAAACGAATTCGCCGAAGAGCGCAAAGGGAAGACGGGCGATGATACCGATCATGATGATGAGAGAAATACCGTTTCCGATGCCTTTGTCGGTGATTTTCTCACCCANCCACATCACGAACAGGGTGCCTGCGGTGAGGATGATAGACGACGAAATCCAGAAGAACACCCCGGGATGACTGCCGTCGAAAGGAATGAAAGCCGTTGAGGGAAGCTGCGCCACCAGGTTGGTGAGGTAGGCAGGAGCCTGNAAGGCGGTTACCGCAATGGTGAGCCAACGGGTAATCTGGTTCATTTTCTTACGGCCGCTCTCGCCCTCTTTCTGCAACTTCTGGAAATAGGGGATAGCCATTCCGAAAAGTTGGATGATGATGGAGGCCGAGATATAGGGCATGATACCCAAGGCAAAGATGGAGGCATTGGAGAACGCACCACCCGAAAACATATTCAACAAGCCCAACAGGCCGTCGCTGGTCTGCCGTTGCAGGGCTTCCAATTGGGAAGGATCCACACCCGGCAACACGATAAAGGAACCTACACGGTAGATGACGATAATCCCCAACGTGTAGAGGATCCGCTTACGCAGTTCCTCTATCTTCCAAATGTTTTTGAGCGTTTCTATAAATCTTTTCATTCGTTGTCAATATCGGGTTACCACTCTTAGGCTTGCGCGTTGCGGACAATTTGAACCGCTTTTCCACCCTTGGCTTCGATGGCTTCCTTGGCCTTGGCCGAAAAAGCGTGCGCCGTTACGGTNACGGCGGTGTTCAGTTCGCCCCGGCCCAGAATCTTGACCAGATCCCGTTTGGCGGCCAAACCATACTGAACCAAAACGTCCACNCCGATTTCNTTCAAACCCTTTTCGGTGGCCAGTTTTTCGAGCGTGTCCAGATTGATACCGGTATATTCCACACGGTTGATGTTTTTGAAACCGGTTTTGGGAACACGTCTGTAGAGGGGCATCTGACCGCCTTCAAAACCGATTTTGCGGCTGTAGCCGGAACGGGATTGGGCGCCTTTGTGGCCTCTGCCGGCCGTCTGCCCGTGNCCCGAGCCGTAACCGCGACCCAAACGTTTGTTGGTTCTGACCGAACCTTCGGCGGGTTTCAGATTAGATAAGTCCATATCTTCTGTCTTTTTCTCTGTGTTAATAAATAGGATTAGAGTTCCTCCACTTTAATCAAGTGGCTGACTTTGGCAATCATACCTTCCACCTGAGGGTTCAGCGTGAATTCGGACATCTTGCCGATACGGCCTAAGCGCAAGGACTTAAGCGTTTGTTTTTGACTCAAAGGACGATCGATGCCGCTCTTTACCTGTGTCAGTTTTACCTTCTTTTCCATAGTGCTAAATCTCCTTCTTAGGGATTGCTTAACCGTTAAACACTTTGTCCAACTCAACGCCGCGCAACTGGGCAACCGTATAGGGATCGCGCATTTGCGAGAGAGCTTGAATGGTGGCCTTCACCACAGAGTGGGGGTTGGACGAACCTTTCGACTTGGCCAACACGTCGCGTACACCTACACTTTCCAGAACGGCACGCATAGCACCACCGGCGATTACACCGGTACCGGGCGCGGCAGGCTTGAGGAAAACATTGGCACCGCTGTACTTGCCGTATTGTTCGTGAGGAATGGTACCCTTGAGCACGGGAACCTTGATCAGGTTCTTCTTGGCATCGTCCAGACCTTTCTGGATGGCCGCCTGAACTTCCTTGGCTTTTCCCAGGCCATAGCCTACCACACCGTTGCCGTTACCTACGACCACGATTGCCGAGAAGCTGAAAGTTCTACCGCCCTTGGTAACTTTGGTGACACGTTGGATGCTTACCAACTTATCTTGAAATTCGATTTCACTCGATTTCACTCTCTTTACGTTTGCCTCTGTCATAATCGTCTTCCTTAAAATTTAAGACCGCCTTCTCTGGCACCTTCCGCCAAAGATTTAACACGTCCGTGATACAAATAACCGCTGCGATCGAAAACAATCTTTTCGATACCGGCCGCTTTGGCGCGTTCGGCCAAAACTTTTCCCACAACAGCCGCTTTTTCGGTTTTGGTGCCTTGACCTGCGAAGCCTTTTTCTTTCGAGGAGGCGAAAACCAGAGTCTTGCCGGCCTTGTCGTCGATAATCTGGGCATAGATATCGCGATTGCTTCTGAAAACGCTCAGACGGGGCATTTCCGCGCTGCCGGATACTTTCTTGCGAATGCGCATCTGGATGCGCTTTCTTCTATATGTCTTTGTAACAGCCATCTTGCAAATGTATTTAATCGTACACTATTTCTTGGCACTGGCAGCCGATTTACCGGCTTTTCTGCGCAGAACTTCGCCTTCAAACTTGATACCTTTTCCTTTGTAGGGTTCGGGCTTGCGGTAGGAGCGGATCTTGGCGCAGACCATACCCAACAGCTCTTTGTCGAAAGATTCGAGCGTGAGGGTGGGGTTCTTACCCTTTTCGGCCGTGGCCGAAGCCTTCACCTCTTTGGGCAGTTCGAGGAACAGGTTGTGCGAAAAACCCAGGGAAAGGTCGATGATTTGTCCGTTGACGGTGGCCTTGTAGCCGACGCCCACGATTTCCATGGTCTTCTTGAATCCTTCCGAAACGCCCACCACCATGTTGTGGATGAGAGCCCGATACAGACCGTGCAGGGCGCGGTGACGCTTCTGGTCGGTGGGGCGCTGAACCAAAATGTGGTTGGTTTCCTTATCTACTTGCACCGTGATGTCAGGGTCCACCATACGGCTGATTTCGCCTTTAGGTCCTTTCACCGTCACCAGATTGTTCGGTGCGACGGTTACGCTTACTCCCTGCGGAAGGCTTATAGGTGCTTTACCAATTCTTGACATGGTTTACTGTTGTTTAGCTGATGTAACAAATAACTTCACCGCCTACGTTCTCTTTCCGGGCCTCCTTGTCGGTCATCAAACCCTTGGAGGTGGACATAATGGCGATGCCCAAGCCGTTCATGACACGGGGCAGGTTGTCGGTATCTACGTATTTACGCAAACCGGGACGGCTGATGCGGTCGATACGGTGAATGGCGGGTGCCTTCGTGGCGGGATGATATTTCAACGCAACCTTGAGCGTGGGCTTCACACCTTCTTCCACCTTGTAGTTGACGATGTATCCCTTGTCGAACAAAATTTGCGCGATACCCACCTTCATCTTGGAAGAGGGTACTTCCACCATTCTCTTCCGAGCCATGTTGGCGTTCCGGATAACGGTCAAAAAGTCCGCGATAGAATCTGATATCATGTTTTTCTCTTTTTTAAGGGTTAGGAATCTACCAACTGGCTTTCTTTACNCCNGGAATCAAGCCTTGCAGNGCCATTTCNCGGAAGTTGATACGGGAAATTCCGAACGTTCTCATATAGCCTTTGGGACGGCCGGTGAGTTTGCAACGGTTGTGCAAGCGCACGGGAGAGGCGTTTTTGGGAATTCTTTGCAGGGCATCGTAATCCCCGGCTTTCTTGAGCTCGGCACGCTTCTGGGCATACTTAGCAACCATGCGTTCTCTCTTGAGCTCTCTGGCTTTCATTGATTCTTTTGCCATAGCGTACTAGTTGTTTTGTTTTTGAAAGGGAATACCGAACTCTTTCAACAGAGCGTAAGCCTCTTTATCGTTGGTGGCGGTGGTGACAAAAGTGATGTCCATACCGCTGATCTTGTTAATCTTGTCGATATTGATTTCGGGGAAGATAATCTGTTCGGTGATACCGAAAGAGAAGTTACCCTTGCCGTCGAGACCCTTGTCGCTGATGCCGCGGAAGTCGCGGATGCGGGGAACGGCTACCGAAATCAAACGATCCAAGAATTCGTACATGCGTTCGCCGCGGAGGGTGACGCGCGCCCCGATGGGCATACCTTTACGGACCTTGAAGTTCGAGATGTCTTTCTTCGACTTGGTAGGCACGGCTTTCTGGCCTGCGATGGCGGTCATTTCCTCCACGCCGGCGTCCACGAGTTTCTTGTCGGCCACCGCGGCTCCGATGCCTTGATTCAGGCAGATCTTAACCAAGCGGGGAACCTGCATCACGCTCTTGTACCCGAATTCCTTTTGAAGATTGGGCACGATGGTGCTCTTGTATTTTTCTTTTAATCTCGGTGTGTAGCTCATTACTTAATTACCTCCCCTGACTTTTTAGAATAACGAACGGATTTATTGGTCTTCTCGTCCTTTCTGCGGCCGATACGGGTCGCATTGCCCTTGGAGTCAACCACCATCAGATTGGAAATATGGATACCGGCTTCCTTCTTGATGATGCCACCCTGCGGGTTTTTGGAGTTGGGCTTGGTGTGACGCGACACCATATTGAGACCTTCTACTTTGGCGCGTTGTTTCTCAACGTCAACCTGGAGTACCTTTCCTTGCTGACCTTTGTCATCACCGGCCAACACCTTTACAGTGTCTCCTTTTTTGATGTGTAATTTCATGGTCTATCTCCTCGATTAAAGCACTTCGGGTGCCAGTGAAACAATCTTCATGAACTGTTTTTCGCGCAACTCGCGGGCTACGGGTCCGAAGATACGGGTTCCGCGCATTTCATCGGCCGCGGTAAGCAGCACAACGGCGTTATCATCGAAACGGATGTAGGAGCCATCGGGTCTGCGGACTTCTTTGGTGGTTCTCACCACAACTGCCTTAGACACAGTGCCTTTTTTGACATTTCCAGAAGGGATAGCATCCTTGATGGCCACGACAATCTTGTCGCCCACACTCGCGTATCTTCTTTTTGTCCCACCCAGCACGCGGATGCAGAGTACCGACTTGGCACCGCTGTTATCGGCAACACTGAGTCTGGTTTCTTGTTGTATCATAACTATTTCGCTCTTTCAATGATTTCAACTAATCTCCAACGTTTATCCTTGCTCAAAGGACGGGTTTCCATGATGCGCACCGTATCACCGATGTGGCAGTCATTGTTTTCGTCGTGAGCCTTGAACTTGGTGGAACGGGTAACAAACTTCCCGTAGATGGGGTGTTTGGTTTTCCCTTCAACCAAGACGGTAATGGTCTTTTGCATTTTATCGCTCACCACTACGCCGATTCTCTCTTTTCTAAGATTCCTTTTCATGTTTTGGGGCTTTATTTAGCCAATTCCCTGCGGCGCAATTCCGTCAGGATACGGGCGATATTCTTTTTGTGAGCCTTGATAAGGTTGGGGTTTTCAAGAGGAGAGATATGATGGTTCATTCTCATCTTGTTCAGCTCAACCTTTGCCGAGTCCAAGCGTTCCTGCAGTTCGGCGGTCGATAACTCTTTTACTACGAATTCTGATTTCATGGCTTATTCCCTTATTATTCGGCTACGTAATCTCTTCTTACAATGAACTTCACGGCGATGGGAAGCTTTTGAGCGGCCAGACGGAGCGCTTCTTTGGCAACTTCCATAGGTACACCGTCGGCTTCGAAGAGAATTCTCCCCGGGCTTACACGGGCCACAAAGTATTCGGGCGAACCTTTACCCTTACCCATACGTACTTCGGCAGGCTTCTTGGTGATGGGTTTGTCGGGAAAGATGCGGATCCAGATCTGACCTTCACGCTTCATATAACGTGTCACCGCTTGACGGGCCGCTTCTATTTGACGAGCTGTGATAAAGGCCGTTTCCAAGGCCTTGATACCGAAAGAACCGAAAGCAATCTCAGCACCACGTTTGGTGTTGCCTTTCATTTTGTCCTTCTGCTGCTTTCTGAACTTGCTCTTTTTAGGTTGTAACATCTCTGTATAATGTTAAAATATTAGCGATAGTTTAGTTGGCTTTTTTCCGTCTGCCACCCATGTTGTTGGCGCGGGGAGCCATCGGACGGCCCGCGTTTTCCTTGGCGGCCGACGCCACCGCAAAGCCGGCGGTGAGGTCACGCTTGCCGTAGACGATACCGCGGCAAATCCAAACCTTGATACCCAGACGACCGTAGGTGGTGTGGGCTTCGGAGAGCGAATAATCGATATCGGCCCGCAAGGTGTGGAGAGGCGTGCGGCCTTCCTTGAAGTGTTCGGTACGCGCCATTTCGGCACCGCCCAAGCGGCCGGAAATCTGAACCTTGATACCTTCGGCACCCATGCGCATCGCCGAAGCGATGGCCGTCTTGATGGCCTTGCGGTACGAAACGCGGCCTTCGAGCTGACGGGCGATGGAGGAGGATACGATGACGGCATCCAGTTCGGGACGTTTGATCTCGGAGATGCTGATCTGAACTTCCTTGCCGGTAAGTTTCTTCAATTCTTCCTTGAGCTTGTCCACCTGTTGGCCGGCCTTACCTATGATAAGACCCGGACGGGCGGTGAAAATGGTGATGGTGACCATCTTCAGGGTACGTTCAATCAAAATCTTGGAAACACTGCAGTTTGCCAGACGAACGTTCAGGTACTTGCGGATCTTGTCGTCTTCCACCAACTTGGTCTCGAAACGGCGTCCACCGTACCAGCTGGAATCCCAGCCTCTGATAATTCCCAATCTATTGCCTATAGGGTTTGTTTTCTGTCCCATGGTTACTTGTTTTCAGATTCTGACTTTTCAACATTTGCTTTAGCCCGGGCTTTGGGGGCTTTCTTCTTGCTCTCGGCCGAAGCGTCGCGGGTTCCCAAAATCAAGGTGATGTGGTTGGAACGTTTGCGGATGCGGTAGCCGCGGCCTTGCGGCGCGGGGCGCAGACGCTTGAGTTGGGCGCCGCCATCCACGAAAATTTCCTTTACATACAGGTGCGCGTCTTCCATGCGGACGCCTTCGTTCTTGTTTTGCCAATTGGCAATGGCCGAACGGAGCANCTTATGAATTTTGGGGGCCGCCTCGCGGTGACCGTATTGGAGAATGGCCAAAGCCTTCTCTACATCCACACCGCGGATCATGTCGGCGGTGTAGCGGGTCTTGCGCGGAGAGGTAGGATTATTTCTCAACTTGGCCACATAGAGCGTCTTTTTCAGCTCTTTGGTCTTTTCGGCGCGAATATGTTTTCTCGATCCCATTGCTCTGTGTTATTTACTGACGGTGATTACTTTTTACCTTTATCCTTGTTGCCGGCATGACCACGGAAAGTGCGGGTGGGGGCGAATTCGCCCAACTTGTGACCTACCATGTTTTCGGTGACGAAAACGGGTATGAACTTGTTTCCGTTGTGAACGGCGATGGTCTGGTTTACAAAATCGGGAGAGATCATCGACGCGCGCGACCAAGTCTTGATGGTGACTTTCTTCTTGCTCTCGGCGGCGGCAAGGACTTTCTTCTCGAGTTTATAGTGGATATAAGGACCCTTTTTGATTGAACGACTCATGTTTCTGCGAATTTAAAATTACTTCTTCCTTCTTTCGATGATGTACTGATTCGAAGCGTTCTTAAGACGACGTGTCTTATAACCCTTTGCGGGCAGACCCTTTCTGGAGCGGGGATGTCCACCGGAAGCACGGCCTTCACCACCACCCATAGGGTGATCGACAGGGTTCATAACCACACCGCGGTTGCGGGGTCTGCGACCCAGCCAACGGCTGCGGCCCGCCTTACCCGACGATTCCAGGTTGTGGTCTACGTTCGAGGTTACACCGATCGTCGCCTTGCAGGTTTGGAGAATCTTGCGCGTTTCGCCGGAAGGCAATTTCACGATAGCGTATTTGCCGTCACGCGAAAGCAGCTGGGCATAGGCACCCGCGCTGCGCACGATCTTGCCGCCCTGACCGGGACGAAGTTCGATGTTGTGAATCAAGGTACCGAAAGGAATGTCGCTCAGGTAGAGGGCATTTCCCAAATCGGGAGCGATGTCTTTGCCGGACATCACTTTCTGTCCCACCTGCAGGCCTTGAGGCGCCAGGATATAGCGCTTCTCACCGTCGGCATAGAAAAGGAGGGCGATGCGGGCGGTGCGGTTGGGATCGTATTCGATAGTCTTTACAACGGCGGGAATCTGATCTTTGTCGCGTTTAAAGTCAATGATACGGTATTGTCTTTTGTGACCGCCGCCGATGTAACGCATCGTGCGGTGTCCNTGNTTGTTGCGGCCGCCGGTTTTCTTGTAGGCTACCACCAAGGACTTTTCAGGCACGTTGGTGGTGATTTCCTCGAACGTGCTGATGCTCTTAAAGCGCTGACCCGCGGAAGTGGGTTTGAATTTCTTTAAAGCCATTTCTCTTAGATGTTACTGTAAAAATCGATAGTCTCGCCCTGGGCCAGGGTTACTATTGCTTTCTTATACGCGCTCGTACGGCCCTCGATGAGCCCCGCCTTGGTATAGCGGGATTTGTTCTTACCGGGGTGATTCAAGGTGTTTACCCGAACGACCTTGACACCGTACATATCTTCGACCGCTTTTCTGATNTCGATCTTATTCGCCTCTGTGCTGACGATAAAACCTACGCGGTTGAACTTTTCCGCCACCCGGGTCATTTTTTCGGTGACGATAGGTTTAATGATTACGTTCATTGTTCTTTAATTATGCGTTTCGGCACTCCCTTATTCGGCGCAGAACTCATTGAGCTTGCTGGCGGAGGACTCCACAAAAAGGAGATTTTTAGCGTTGAGAATGTCATAAGTGTTTAAATCTTTGACATTTACAACCTTTATTCCCCGCAAATTTCGGGACGACAAAAATACGAATTTATTTGATTCCGCAAGCACCAAGAGCGATTTTTTGTCGGAAAGGTTCAGATTTTTCAGAATCTCAACCATTTGCTTGGTCTTGGGTGCCTCGAAGCTGAAATCCTCAACGACCTTCACTCCGTCTTCCTTGAACTTGTAGCTCAGGGCCGACAGACGGGCCAAGGCTTTCACTTTCTTGTTCAACTTGAAGCTGTAGTCACGGGGACGGGGGCCGAACACGCGGGCACCGCCGTGCAACAGAGGCGAGTTGATGTCACCGCGACGGGCACCGCCACCGCCTTTCTGCTTTCCGAGCTTGCGGGTACTGCCGCTCATTTCGGATCTTTCCTTGGCTTTGTGGGTGCCTTGGCGTTGGTTGGCCATATACTGCTTCACCGCCAAATAGATGGCGTGATCGTTCGGTTCGGCATTGGCGATAGCATCGGCAATCTGCACCTTCTTTCCGGTTTCTTTACCGGATGTGTTGTAAACTGTTAACTCCATCTCTCTAATTTTAAAAATGAACCTTTAGCACCGGGTACAGAACCTTTCACTAAAATTAAATTCTTTTCGGGCACAATCTTGACGATTTCCAAGTTGATGCTCTTGCGTCTTACGTTGCCTGTCTGACCGGCCATGCGC
>WFLX010192903.1_pt1 | contig 14078 bp, 6 predicted proteins | sample 4967041 | NCBI WGS metagenome assembly WFLX01 (sample SAMN12857096, study PRJNA449069) | gut metagenome | isolation source: stool from male and female vole | host: Microtus ochrogaster | place: USA:Florida | collected 2017
GTTATCCTTTACCTGATAGTATACGCGGTAGGTTCCGGCCGTCTCCTCGTCCACGCCGTTAAACGGAATGCTCACATTCTCAAGATCCGGCGCATTTACGGAACCGTTCTCCACGATCCGCACGGAAGGATTACGGATACCCGCGCTATACGCTGCAACGAACGTATTGATAAACAGCTTTTTCTCATCCAATGTAATGTGATCCACGGAATGACCGACTCCGGTATAAGTAATATTTCCCTTATTATAAATGTAATAATTATTTCTTACATCATTCGGAGAGAAATCATAAATATCATTCCAGTCTCCATCATTTAAGCTTGACATCGCATACCAGCATACCACATCACCCCTGCCGTCTCCGTCCCAGTCGGTCTCAAGATCCAGCTGATAATACTGAGCGTGGGTATCACCTACTTCTATCCGAAGCGGGATGTCATACGGATACTGTGTAATAATACCGCCGNTTACNTGCNNTANCGTATTGGTANCCGCNGCANCAAGCGTATCANGATTCTTATGCGGCATTGTGATCTNTCCATGACTNGCCNAGTCATACATATAAAAGTACTCATTATCCGTCATACTCCATGTAAGTCCCTGCGTCTGCGCCGCCATCATCGTCTGATTCGTTCCCGGCGCATATGCCACGTCACGGCTGTTCCCACCGGGATGAGACGCATACCACTGATACGCAGCACTTGACGCATTGTATGCGCTTGCCTGCGCACTCGGCGTACGGATCGGGCTTCCTTCTTTGTTATTCATCGCCCTTCCCGTTGTCTCGTCATAGTTATACCAATCGACGGATACGCCATATCGATCCATACCGCACAGATCGCGGATACTCATACTAAAGGTCTGACCCAGACCGGCAGCAAATGTAAAATCACTCGGATCGCCGTTGCTTTCCCACCCGGAATAGGTTGTATCATGTGTAAAGAGCATACTCTTTCCCATATCGGCATAGCGCAGGAGCGCCTCCACCGCCGCCTGGGAAGGAATGGAAGGAACCATATCACAAAAGCCGATAATGACCATATCATATTGATAAAAATTCAGATAATCATTTCGTCCGTCCGGACCGGTCAGCTTTCCATCCACGCCGCCATTGTCATACTGCGCTTCATATCCGCTCTCTCCCGGTCTTAAGAAGCTATGCGCAAAATCCCAATAATAGATCGAGTCAAAATCAATCTCAAAATCCGGCAGATTTGTCAACAGCTCATACCACTCCTCATCGAAATTACCGTTCCCGCTCCATGCGTTTGTTAAATCCGTCTGTAATTCCAAATCCATCGGATTACCATATAAGGTTGGCGTGATCTGCAACACATGAATGATCTTCTTGCCCGTAAGCGGATTGACTTCATCGCTGTAGCCCGGCTGCACCGCCGCTGCCGTTAAGCCCGTCACCGAATCATGGATATGCTCATTTCCATTCTGCGTTACCATCAGCTTCCAGCCGATACAGCCGACATACCCATCCGGTAATTCTCTGCGCACCCGATAAGGCACATTCATCTGCAGCTGGTATCTGCCGCCCTCTCTCTCCAGCACAGCACCTGTCTGCGCATTGATGANGGTAATGTCATCAAGNTCCTCTGTCGCTGTATTATAAATACCGTCGCTGTTCGAATCAAGGAATAGCTGCACATGATAGCGTGTTGTCAGCGGCGCGATCGCGCTCAGGTTTCCTATAATAAACTCATAATTCAGATAATATCTTCCGTCCGCCTCCTTTTGCAGCAACGAACGGGTATCCTCATCAATTCGGGTTACAGCGTGCGAGTAGTTCCGCGTATAGCTTTCCTTCTGACCGTTCCATTTGTTTGTCACGGTGCCTGTTGTCCCGCTAACCGCACACTCCTCATAGCCATACTGCGTCGGCATCGCGTACAGATTCAGCGTCACCTTCTGCTGATTCAACGCTTCCACAAAGGCCTCCGTATCCCTCAAATCTCCGTTTCCATAATCCTCCACGATCAGATTCGAATACTTCGGCACATCGCTGCCATCCGTTTTCCGCTCAAAACAGCTTCTCACAAACTGATAGACATAGGAGGAGGTGTCCATAATACCGCAGTAGCTCTGAGCCCCAGTCTTATACTTGACGTCAGAACTGTTGAGGATCTGCCTGCCGTTTTCATCCGTCGTCATAAAATCTGAAGACAGAATGACCAGACTGCCGCCGTTGAGATAATCAATCAATTCTTCCACCTGCGTAGCCAAAATATCATTTCCGGAGCTGCGGTAGCCATAATCCGCTTCGTTGACAAGATGCCCGTAATAATTACCAAACGCATATCTCATCTTATCCCCAACATGGGTATACAGCATGCCGTTCATATTCGCATCATAATAAGTCGTATAGGTAGCAGCCTCCACATATTCCTTCTTATACCAGCCGCGCGATTCTATCCTCTGCGTCTCATTTTCGCTGACCTTACAATCCATCCCCCATACTTGATTGTTCCACAACCACCCGGATGTCTCGGCGCTCCCGTTGTCATACCATGGCGCATCCGGTCCGTTCGGTTTATCATTCGATGTAGCCTCTACTTCATTATATTGCTTCAAAAATTCACACCAAGAAGAAACTCTGTGATCATAGCAATAAACATGTTCTCCATCCTGCTCCCACCGCGAGAAGTTCCCAATCCAGTTGGGGTACGGATTATCCGACGGCACCCAACTACCGTCAACGCGTATTTCCCATCTGCTATCCGAGTCCACCCATCTCCATTGCGTGCCGTTAAGCCAGAGCTGATCCCAATTATTAACAGGATAATCCCCACCGGGACTGCCAACCCTGATCCGCTTCGTCTCTCCCGAATCCTCAAGCTTATACCATTTCCCGTCATGGTAAGTAAAGCGCTGGCTCGAATCCCACGGAAGCGTGAACGAAGAAATGGTACCATCATAGGCATCCATCGGCACCCACTTAAAGCCTGCCACCACNTCCGCCGTATGCAAAATACCGTCATTGGAGCCGATATAGATGACATCNTNCTCCTCANAAATGTCCAAAATCTTTCCGCAGAACTCCGAGGTCGTCATGCCGTCGATTGTAATCGCATCCGGATCCGCCTCTAGCTTATCGAGGAAATCGGGCGCCCAATCTTCTGCAAACTTCTTCTTTCTTGCCATCTCTCCCTCGGAAGTCGGATTGTCAAGCTCATCATAATAATAGGTGTAATCCCTGCAAGGCTCCAATTCCAATACCCGGATTTTATCCTTATAAATGATCGGATCATAATCCCGATAGTTTAGGATATATGCAACCGCCGTCGCAGGCATGACATATTCGTCAAGTGACGCCTGCCCACCGTTACGCGCACGCTCATAATTCTCCTTTTGGATTGCCTGATAAACCTCCGCAAAGCCCTCGTCTGTCACACGATCCGTAAAGCGGTTCTCAAAATCCGCGTTCGCCAGCATTGCCATACTCTCCGGATTGACCGCAAAACTGTCCGTCGAATAGGTCGATTTTCTAAATTCACTTTCCTGATGACTGACACAATAAACATTGTCATGTACAAAGTTTCCGCCATTCCGGGAGATTGCAAGCACATTGAGCCTCTGCCATTCTACAGAACTGAATGCCTTCTCATAGCTCATGCCGTCTTCACTCAGCGACGCATACGCATCTGCGAGATCCTCCTGACAAAGGATTGCTGCCACTTTCTGTATATTGACATCCACCTGATTATTCCGAACATCATTGTCTAAGATCACCGCCAGGCGCGCACTTCGATCCACATTGCACGCCCTCGCAAGAAGCGCCTTTGCCGTTTCCGTAGGAAAACGTCGATCGGATGAGCATAATTCTATATTTCCCTCGTCATCCACCTGTCTCCATATACCGTCCGTATTCAGATACACCAGATCCGCTTTTTGAATTGCTTCATCCAGCGAGCAGTCAGACCCAAGCGGTCCATAACCAGCCATACGCTTATCGGATCCGTCTGCCAAGTACGTCACGATCTGGATATTGCACTTACCGAACTCGTTCTCCTCCAAGCCCAGTACATAATAGCGGAACCAGTCATTATTATGGATCGTATCATTCACATAAACATACGAGTATCCGTTTCCGGGAACCGCCTGACTTGCATCCGCTGCGGGCTCATAGTCCCACACACCGAAAAGTGTTATGCCGTCCTCTATTGTAAAATCATCATCTTCACCATCAAAAATCCAGTCACCGTCAGCGTTCTTCTGCCCCCACCCTCTAAAGGTATACGTTCCAACCAAGTCACCGTGAGAATCTTTAACATAAATCTCTGTTAGAGACGGATCATTTAGCACAGGCGGATCCTGCCCCTCTGTCCATCCAGTCTCTCCCACAAATTGGGGTATATCACTAAGGGTACCCCCTTCTACCACGTTGCGCACATTAGAAAGCAGAGGATTGTAAACCTCCCCGCCCTCTTTTAGGTCGAGGTAATCGTGACTATCCTCAATGGCTATGTATTTTTGTTGTTCTTTGTCCCATATTCTTACAATCCACTTCCGCTCATAGTTAAACATCTCCTCGTTATCAAAAGCGACACGCAATACGCCGTATACGGTCATATCTCCATCCGGAACAATCTCACCTTCCAGCGTCTCTCCGTCATAGTTCTCCCATCCTACAAACGTACCAACACCAATATAGTTTCCATCGGTATCATAGATGTAATAAACAGCATCCTCATAATCGTCCGGCAGGGTATATGCCGAGCCTTCCGGAACGGATTCCTCTTCCGGAAGCCCGATCTCCTCCGGCTGCCCAAACATATCAAGCGTCTGAAACGGACTTCTTAACACGATATTATCAACAGTCAAGCCGTCCGGCAGACTGCCTTCTTCTTCGGTCAATCGCCATTGATAGGTGACNAGNTAGTGTCCGCTNNCNCAGNCNTAATAGGNCCATGTTCCGGCTAAGGTGATGGTGACAGTCTTCTTACTCTCCACGACCGGAGTGTCTGCATCTTCTGAGTCTTCTCCTGAAATTTCTTCGATTTCTTCGGAAACCTCTTCTGAGACTATTTTCCAGCCTTCAAACACATAAGTACCGATCTTAACTCCGTCCTCATCGGTGACCTCGATCGGGTCAAAATTGGGGTTCGTGATCTCTTCTCTATCCTTTACATTTTCATTTTCCGGTAATTCCGGCTCCTCAAAGATTCCTATCTCATGATCAAACTCTTCTTCCCATTGATACGTTACGATATATTCAACTTCGTCTTCACCGTCTACGCTGTCTTCATCTGTTTCGCCATCTTCGTCAACTTTGCCATCTTCACCGTCTTCGTCAACTTCACCGTCTTCGTTTTCAGCATCTTCGCCGTCTTCGTTTTCAGCATTCTCATCATCGCCATCGGTGTTCTCGCTGCCGTCAGTGCTCTCCTGACCCAAAGCATCGTCATCCGTGTTCTCATTATTTGAACCGCTCTCGTCAGCGGTGTTCTCATCCTGATCCGGTGTTGTGACCGGTGTATCGCCCGTATTCGACGCAGGCTNACTGCTCTGGTCTGANCCNNACGTATGCGTGTCGTTTTCCTGNGNCTGTGGCTGACCGGACTCCGCACTCGACGTAACTGCTGGAATCGCCCCGTCGATGATCTTCTCCGCTGCCGGACTTGGCGACGGAGTCCCAGTACCACTGCCATCTAATATAGTCCCTACGCCTGCATTCTCAATGGATGCCACCAGCACGCTGTTATTTTCATCAAGCTCCACATAAATGACTGCGGAAGCAATATCCGTTCCCGCATTTTCAGCTTCGTCACTCGACGTTGTCACCGACTCCGTCGAACCCTCACTGTCCGACTGGGATGTAATATCTTCCGGCACTGCAGCATCATTTGACCGTACCGCATTGTCCGGCTGTCCTGCACGATTTTCTTCCTGTGCCGCATCATTGTCAATCGTTTCGCTATTCGGATCCGCCACATTGCCCGATTCTGTCGTAGCCGTCGGCGTTATATCATTGTTGGGCTGCTCCGGTGTCGGAACGACCTCCGGCTCTTCCGTTGGATCATCATTGCCGTCTGACGGCATCTCATCTTCAATTCCATCTTCAACATCCGNCTCTNCCGGTGCCGAATCCTCCAGCGATGCCTCCTCCGTCACCCTGATTCCATACATGGCACCCACACTGCTGTCGCGCGCGTCCACAGACATGACGGAAACGCTCTGCATCATCGCTCTCGCATCTTTCGGGTCTCCTACATAGAACCGGAAATACTGAAGGTCAGCATCAGGATCAATCACATATCCACCATATGCCTCTTGATTTAATGGCTCACCGTTCTCCTTCAACGCAAACGCATAAGAATTTATGATATAATCCTTCGCAGCTCCCCGCAGCTCCGCAATCGTCATGCCCCGCATGCTATTATACTCGTCTGTCGAACAACAGTAATACGCTATATTACCCTCTTCATCACTTGCATCGATCGGCACATAATAACCGCTGAGTTCCGCATAAGTATCTTCCTGTTGACGAAATCCAGCCTGATCCAAAATATCTTCATCACCGCCACGTTCGGAATACCGGGTCTCCAAAACCTCATAGCGCAGCGGATAGGAACTCCAATCATCCGTATCGCCCATCGTGAGCAGACCTCTGCCGAGCAGATCATCGAGCAGATCATCCATCTTTCCTTCTTCCCGCTTTGCCTGTTCCACATCATAGGGTTCCAAGCCTCCGAAAAGATAGCCCATGGAAGACTCACTAAAATCATCCACGACCTCAACGATGGTCAGCTGCTGATTATTGGCAAGTATGCTTTTCAGACCGCTGAAGGTTTCCCTTGCTAACAGCCTCTCATCAATATGCAGCACGGTAGTTGCCGCAACCACCACTGCCAATACAACTGATATTCCCTTCATCCAAATTTGATTTTTCTTTTTCATCGCTATCTCCCCTTTCAAGGAAACCCTCTGACTGATTTTCTATACCGATATGTCGTCTATTCATCCGACATCTTTCTATCTTCTGTCAAATCTATTCTTTATTCGATCGGCATTTTGATTAATTTGTCACATTCACTCTGACCGTACTGTTTACCGTCGCACTATCGACCAGACTGACCGTTACCGCAAGCTCCTGCGCACCCAAATTGCTTCCCGCCACGATCACCAGCTCCGAACCGGTACAATACATAAATGTTCCCACCTGACCTGATACAGAAGGCGTACTGGATACGGAAAGCTCCATCCCCGTATTTTCCAATCCATCCAAAGTATAGGGAATCCTGGCAATCGTACCGGGCGACACCGTATAGCCTTCTGTCTGTTCAAACGATATGGAAACCTTCGGCAGTGTGATCGTCTGTGTGAGTGCCTCGGATGCAGTTCCGCCCACCGGAGTCGCTTTCACGGTAATCGTATAATCCTGAGTAAAATCAACATCCTGTGCCGTCGTAACAACACCGGTCGCCGGATCAATGCTCACTTTGCTTCCCAGTCCGCCGTCATTCACGATGGACCATACGACACTCCGCCCTTCTCCGCTTGCGTACAGTGCAAACTGTCCGCCGCGCTTTAGCTTGTAATCTCCTGTCGCCGATGTAATATGCGGTCCCCCCGTACCTGCCTCGCCAATCGTTACACTGCAAGCCCCGGTCACAGGAGACGCATCCCCCGCCGTCACACGCGCGGTCGCACGCACGGTAACGACCGTTCCCGGCTCTACGCCGGAACCAATGGAGAGCATTCCCTCACCGCTGACGGAAATTCCCGCCACAGCAGGCTCCACTGACCACAGTACCTCACGCGCCTCTGTATTTAAATTTAATCCGATCACCTGCGCCGTAAAATAACATTTGCCCCCCGCCGGCGGCGTCGTGTCCCCCGTCGTTACAAGTACACTCTCAATCATCGGGATAACAACGCTCGTCTGCCCGTAAATGTCAGTTCCCACAGCGGTTGCCGTCACGGTAACGATCGCTGCGCTCTCATCTGCAGCCACCGTCAAAACCCCGGCATCACTGATGGTCGTTCCCGGCGAAACCGCGCCGTTCACTTTCCATGTGACACTCTGTGACGCAGCAGCGCTGCCCCCGCTCTTCACCAATGCATGGAACTCCACCGACGAACCTCTGTTGACGGCAGGCGCTAACGGTGATATTTGAACCTCCGTCACCGTTTCTCCCCGCTCTACTTCTTCATCGCGATAAATCTCATTTAGGTCATTTGATTCAAGCACGTTATTGCGCAGAGAAATATTTTGGATTGTCTCATAGTTCACATTCCCCTTATTCACTTTTATTTTGATCGTGACAATCCTCTGCTTCTCCTCAATATGGGAGGAATCGGGTGAAAAACCGACAACCCCTTCTCCCATGAGATGCCAGCTCCCGAAGCCGCCCTTCTCCGCATCGGACAAATCCTCTACGCTGCCGTCCGCCACGTTTTTCTCTAAATAATAGACCTTGGATTCTGCTCTGTCCCATGCAATATAATATGCAAGGGAATTATTGAATACCTTAATGTATGCATCCGCAGAAAAACCGCTCACATCGGTAACCGTAGCATCGGGATCAGAACTTTCCTCAGCATACACAGAGTACTCCGCGTCCACGATCAGGTTATTGAGCTGGCTTTCCAATAACTGCGCTTCCGTCTGCGCATCCACGCTTTCACTCGTTTTGGTATACATCTTCGAGGCGTTCAGCACCACTTGAAGCGCTGTAAACAGCACGATAGACATGATCGCTATTGCAATAATGAGCTCAATAAGCGTTAAGCCCTGATTCGCGCAGATTATGAAATTATCGTTTCTTTTCCTATTTTTCTGCTCCAACATCTGTTCCTCGACTTAATTTCTCGATAATGAGAATTTTCCTGTGAGTGGAATTAATTCCAACACATATTCCACGCTGCCCTGTGTAAAAATAATCTTTTTCCAATAGGTGTCCGTTTCCTTTGCGCCGCCTTCGCTGCTCAAAACCTCGTTAAATGTGCCATCCGCTCTGTTAAATGCAACAATGATCTCCGTCGTACCGCCAAGCGTCACCGTGCTGTCGGACGCTTCCGTACCACGTCTTCCCTTTACGGCGGTAACCGTCACTTTCGAATTACCTATTCGTTCCGTCGTCCGAACCTCCTCCGGCGTGCCGCGACCCGTCACGCTGTCTACATAAATAGAACCGTTTGATTCGGCATAAATACGGATATACACATCATAGAGCGCCGCTCCTTTGGACTTACTCATTGCGGCAACTTTCGTCTGGGAAAGCGCTGCCTGCGTCTTTGTCGCGCATTCCTTTGCATATTTGCCGCTCATGATCCCAAACATGTTATATGCGCCTGCTCCTATGACGGAAATGATGGCAATGACAACGATCAGTTCCACCAAGGAGAACCCTCTTTCATCTCTCATAGACCGCCATTCCTTCCTAATCTTTCTTCCAATTACGATAAACGACCAATTCATCTGTCGCTACCACATCGCTATCCTCCGCTCCCGGAGACGGCGCCGGAGCCGGTCCCCCCGTAATGGATTTGCCCTCCCAAAAGCACTCCAGCAGCCGTCCGCTGTCTGCCTGTAATGCAAGGCTGACCGCATCCGGATCCGGTTCCACTACCGCACTGTTTGTCACAAAAATCTGACCGCCTGAAAGGATCATTCCTTTATAATTTACACTGACTTTCACATCCCCCGTCGCAATGACCGCCTTGATCGCAGAATCCGCAGGAANNGTGTANGTGCTTNCANNNTCATTNTNAATNNGCANCACTTTCTGTCCGNCTGCCGCAATGACTTCCTTCTCGTCCTCGCCGCCCATATACTCACGCAGCTTATCCACATCCACGATGTTCGGGAACACGGTTACCCTGTCGAGCTGATCCTGCGTCAGCGCCGCATAATTCGTCGTCAGATTCGTATTCAGCGCCTTGTTCGTATTGGAATAACGCTCATATTCCGCTAAGAGTGCAAGAACATCCTCCGGCGTCGCCGAGGTGCTTGCAGGCTGAAGAATGAATTTTCCTGCTTCGTCATCATAATAAACCGCATTTCCGGCAAGATTTAATTTTTCAAAGGACGCAGGAACCCGATATTCCGCCAGATAATTATGCAGATAGCTGTTCATCCATGACTCGTTTTGACTGTAGTAGTCACTAAAAAACGCATTGGCCTGTGCCGCTGAGTTAAATGTCAAATAATAATAGACCCACGCATTATTTCCGGTACCCGCAGCCTGATAAAACACTCTCTGCCAACCTGCGCCGTAATCCTGCAGTGTCATCGACATCGCATCAAGCCCCGCCTTCGACAGATCGACCTCCAGACCCCCCTCTGCCGCAAGGTCTGCCTGATACTCCTGATATTGTGTCAAACTGATCGGATTTGCGCCAAGAACACATTCTCCGTTGATATATCCGATACACTCAGGCGGCACAAGATAGGCAAGCTGATTACTCTTTATGGAAAGAGACTCTCCCATGCGCACATCCTGATTCACCGATGTATCATAGACGGTTCCGTCCTCTGCAACGATATCCCTCGGATCATCCTTCACACCGTCGCCGTCCGCATCCGTCGTCCCGATATAAGCCTGCCCTGCAAGCCCAAGCTCCGCCAAACCGGAGATATCCAGCTTGATCCCCGCTCCATTGATCAGAATAGAGCTGCTGTTCTTTGGTCCGCGCGCCGTTGTTGACACGCTCTGATAACCGTATCCGAAATAGCTTCCTGACAACATGATATTGCCGTTTTTTCCGTTGACGGTCAGATCATCCTGCACATAGGTCTCACCCGACAGCTCCAATATACCGGAGTCGATCACGATCCCGTCCGCCCATAGGGAGGCATTCCCGTCCGTCGCAAATCCCGCCTCGCTTCCCGAAGCGCCCTGCACCTCTATATTCCCTCCGGTCACGACCAAAAACGCCCCGCCGGCTTCTGCAGCTTCAAATTTTGCATGACTGCTCCTCACGAAAATCCCGTCCGATCCGCCATACACGCTGCCACGCACCGTATAGGTACCGCCTACCGGCACATAATGACCATCCGTCATGGTATCCGTCGTGCCGAGATACAGTTTTTTATCAGCGATCAGCGAATAGGAAAGTACGCCCGGGAGATTATTCTGCTCCTCAAACGTCATATTCGGAATCCTTAATACAATATCCGTCGTGATGACCGCCACATAACCCTTACTGTCGGTGTAAGTCAGTCGCAATCCTTTAATCCCTAAACCGTCCGCATAATCGACCAGCGACTTGCCTCCTTCCGGCACAAGCTCCAGCTTTGCCGTAGAGCCATCCGAAAACACAGCTTCACCCCCTGTCTCCGTGTAGCTCTTGGATAAATAAGAAAACAGCATCACCGGGTCTAAATTGTCATCCCTGTCCGGATCAAATTTTTCTTTTAAATGATTAATATAACGCACTTGGAAATTGGCGGTTCGCATCACCTCACCCGCGCCGTCACCAGAACCGTAATTCTGCATAACATATAAATACGCATCCGTATAGGCATTGGAAACCTCTAATTCCAATCCGGCTTTAATCTCCTCCATGACAGCCTCCGCGGTATAAAAATTGTCCGTGGAATGCAGCTCCGTCGTTTTGATCGTATAATTAATATAGGTGGTATAGAGAATGATGGAGGCCAGCACGCAAAGCAAAAACATCGCCATGACCACTACGACCAATGTAGAACCCCTGTTGTCCTTATATAATTGTCTGTTTTTAAACCTGCTCCTGCCCTTTTCTGACATGATGCACCTCCAAACCGCAGGAATCCAGCGCATGATGCGCTTTCTATGAAATAAATCGTTCAGAATCCCCGTAGTCGTACCTTTATTTATTGATTCGATAATGCAGTCACACGCGGCTTGGTGCTGCCGTCAAAATCCTCTGCATAAGCCCCCGCCTCATATACCTCAATCGTCACGGAAAACATGCGGAACCGCTTTTCTGTATGTACCGCAGAACCACCGATATACAAAGCCTGCGCCAATGCGGTATCCGTCGCTCTTCCCGTCTGGCTTTTCATTGCTCCGTCCTCCGCGCCGCGATAGCGATAGAGATAAGACACCGGCGCATCGCTGATCGCCGAATCCAAAGCTAAATTTGTTCCGTAATTGTTATAAATCTTAATATAGGAACCCTGATCTTCCTCTGCCCACTGCCCTTCTTCCACCGTGATCTGCGGCGCATAGTGCGCCTCACGCACCGCAAGATCGGACCATGTCGGACAGCTCTGCTTGATCAGATACAGTTCAAACTCCACATTATCCGTATTAATGATCTCAATCTTATCCTGCCCCGTGCCGAAGCCCGCCGCATAATTCGGCTCATAACACAGATAGACGCTCCTCAAAGCGTCCTCACCTTCAAAGCGCTGTGCGCCGCACGGCTCTAATACGGTCGGCTCTGACTCTGTGTTCCGCCAATACCCGACTTCCATGCTCACAACAACACCCTGATCTTCACCCGTGCCTTCTTTCGTCACCGTAATCCGCAGCTTACGATTCACCTGATCATGAATGGTATCATAATCTAATCCAAAGTGGCTTCGCAGCGACCCCTCCGCCAACACATAGAGGTAATCCTTTGCACTGTTATAGCCGGACATGGCAACGAGCTCATAATCATTGACCTTGCGATCATCCGATTCATTCTCCCGTTCATAAACCGAAGGGTCGATCGTCACCCTCACATCAAACTGATAAACGTCCTCGCCTACTCCTTCCAACACATAAACGGCTTTTCCGTCAGCTCCGACGCTGCCGTGACGCTGCGACACATTCTGGCAGATGAGGAACTCCCCGTCCGGCACTTCTTCAAACTGCCTGATCACATCATCATATGAAAACGCATTGATGCCCTCCATCGTATTTTCGGCAACCGCTGTCGCACTCGCCTGCTTTCTCGCTTTTGCGTTCGTCTGGGCAGCCGACACATATACGCGGCAGAGCGGCACGGCTATGATCGNCNAAATGAACATGGCGATCAGCACCTCCAAAAGGGTGAAACCTTTCTGATCTTTATGAAGTTGTCTGACCCGTGTCCTTACACCCATGTTTCTTCCCGTCCTTATACCGGCTTTCCTGTTTTATGCCGAAGCTAACTTTACTCCTCCGGCACTTCGTCCTCCGCCTCTTCTCCCAAACTATCGTCTTCCGGCACCGTTACCGGCTCTTCCTCCTGGATGACCGCTCCGAAAATACAATCCACGCCGTATCCGACAACACCGGTTCGCGGCAACTCGTATTTTCTGCCCGTTCCGCTCATGGAATAGTAATTGATCGTCATGTTTCCCGACAGGCTTCCGGTCGAATTGTTATAAGACAAACTGATCTCATCAATGCTGAGCAGATTGTCTTCTTCCCTGATCAACTTTACAAGCTCCTTAAATTGATCATAGGTACAGGTAAAATTATTAGTGGACGCCGACCTGCCAAGCATAAATCCGTCCGTACTAAAAATCTGCTCCTGATTTACGGTCGAATTCGCGGCAATCGCACCGGTAAGATCCTGTAAGTCCGCAAGAATGTTTTCCTTTGCCCCAAGCGGAATATCCATGTTCTCCGTAACCGGTGTCCCGACATAGGAAAAATAACAGCCAACCTGATTTTCCAGCTTCACCGCATACATGATCTCATCCTCAGTCAAAACATAGGACGGAAACATTTCCACGATCACCTCGCATAAGCCTTTCATCATCTCCGTATCCGCAATGTAGCTGTTCTGTTTGAGCTGAAGCTGCTGAAGCGTATCAATCTCACCTCGAAGCTGTCCGTTTTCCGTTTCCAAAACTTGGGTCTTCTCATTTAATTTCTGTACTCCGTAAAAGTATGTCAGCGCGATGATGATGACACCGAGCACCATGATCAGCACGTTCACCTGTTGTTTCGTTACCTTCATGCCGTTTTCTCCTTTTTTACCCGCCGTCGTTAATCACTGAGCGCAGAATCCAAATCCTCGCCGCTGTCCGCGCTTTCTGCACCGGAGCTTCCCTCTTCCGGCGCGCCGCCGTCCGTGTTTCCTACCGCATCACGGATACCGACGCCTGTATCGTCCCCTGCATTGTCTTCTTCAGCCGATCCGAGCCACGCACCCAAACCGGAAAA
>WFLX010264232.1_pt1 | contig 14073 bp, 6 predicted proteins | sample 4967041 | NCBI WGS metagenome assembly WFLX01 (sample SAMN12857096, study PRJNA449069) | gut metagenome | isolation source: stool from male and female vole | host: Microtus ochrogaster | place: USA:Florida | collected 2017
AGCGACTTGACATCGGCCACGTTANCCAGCAGTNAGAANNNTNTCAGGCTGTNAATGAACTTCCAAGCNTCCNGTTNACCGCCNTTNATCTNAAANGTNAANATGGAANCGNNANCNNTAGGNAANTATTTGTTNTNGAGGTNGTNNTCAGNATGCTCTGCCAATGCCGGATGATTAACCTTTGCCACCTTCGGGTTATTGGCCAGATAGTTTACCACTTTCAGCGCGTTCTCAACATGACGCTCTATGCGTAGCGGCAGTGATTCGGTGCCTTGCAACAGTATCCATGCGTTGAAAGGAGATATGGCGGCACCCGTATCACGCAGAATCACGGCGCGTATGCGTGTCACAAAGGCTGCTGCTCCGGCTACATCTGCAAAGACTGCGCCGTGATATGACGGGTCCGGCTTTGCTATTGTAGGATATTTGTCGGCGTTCGCTTTCCAATCAAATTTTCCTCCGTCCACTATCACGCCGCCTAATGACGAACCATGTCCGCCAATGAATTTCGTTGCGGAGATAACCACAATGTCCGCACCGTGCTCAAGCGGCCTGATTACGATTGGAGCGAAAGTGTTGTCCACGATAAACACAATGTTATGACGGTGTGCCACCTCTGCCACGGCGTCCAGATTTGTAACGTCCGAGTTCGGATTGCCGAATGTTTCGGCATATACCACCTTGGTGTTGGGCTGTATGGCCTTCTCCAACGCTTCGAGGTCGTTGACGTTTACGATAGTGTTTGTAATGCCCTGAGTGGCCAATGTGTGTGTGATCAGGTTGAAACTGCCGCCGTATAGGTTGTCGGCTGCCACGATATGGTCACCGGCCGTTACTATATTCTGCAGGGCGTATGTTACGGCTGCCGCGCCACTGGCTACCGCCAGCGCTGCCACGCCACCCTCCAGCGCCGCTATACGCTCCTCAAACACACCCTGTGTTGAGTTTGTCAGACGGCCGTAGATGTTGCCGGCGTCACGCAATCCGAATCTGTCTGCAGCGTGTTGTGAGTTACGGAACACGTAAGATGTAGTCTGATATATGGGTACTGCGCGTGCGTCTGTTGCCGGATCTGCCTGCTCCTGTCCTACATGTAGGGCGAGAGTCTCAATGTGTAAGTTCTTCTTTGTGCTCATTTCTAATATCTTTTTTAATGTGATTAACTTTGTGTTATGTTTTCTGAGTGCAAAGGTACGGCCTTTTTTATAATCACCAAATACCATGAATATGTGATATTACCAACCTTTAATGGTTAGATGGTCCAACCTCCTGCATGAAAATCGCATCGAGAGTGAATGTCGCCGCATCGTTAGTGAAGAGTATAGGGCTGCTGATTCTCAGGTCTTTAAGAGCATTGTTAAAATACTTTTCCTTTCCTGTTTTCCAATAAGCGTATGCTTGCAGACGCGGTATGCGAAAATGATTTTTACTTATTGCCAGCGCCTTCGATTTGTATTCCGCCGCGTGTCGCAGCCAAACTTCAGACCATTCCGGCGTGGTTATGGACAGCATCATCTCGTTCATCATCTCAAAGCCGCCCATAATCGTCATCAGATGGTTGGTGTTCTGTACGGAAGGATCCCCCTCCCATGAAACAATCCCCGTGGCAGGGTCGTAGCCCAAGGCTTTCGGGCCGCTGAACAGTCCGTGCGGCAGTGCTGCGATGCTTCTCATTCCCGCCAGTATCTTGTCCCTGTATAATGTGTTGCCGGTGCGTTCCCATTCCGTAAACCAGTTGCCTGCGTACGCCATCCAGTCCGGTCCCACCCTCAATCGGGCAGGAGCGGTGCAGGGATATTTGTCAGAGCGCGGCTGTGCCAGCCTCATCGGGTCGAGAGTGTATAGTAATCGGTCTGCGTCCACCACCTCCCGCATGACGTCTCCCATCCTTTCGTCAGTCGTAAGGTAGTACATGAACCTGTTCCAGAAGGCCTGTGATATGCGTGCCTCTTTGGCTCCGCATCCCCAATGCAATACGTTGTGGCGTGTTCCAAGCCCCGCATGCGGGCCGTTATGGTAACAATCCACCTCGGCGTTGTGTCTGCTCATGGCAATCGCCATGTCAAATGTCTTGATATCGCCTGTGCGGAGGAACTCATACCACAGCATTGCCGGTGTCCCCAGCTCCGTATTGTCCCAGGCATAGCCCCCGATGTCATACCGCCATTCATCGCGTGAGGTGTCGTAAGAGTGCATAACGTCGCCGTAGTTGAAGAAACCGTACCACGAATGCCGCTCCTGTTCCTTTGCGTAAAAATCCTTTATATTATATAATAATGTGTCAAGCGGTGTGCCTTTGTCGAGACTCCATATTCCGAAAGCCCTTTTTGAGTGCAGGTATTGCGGTGAGGGCAGATATTGCGGATGGCATATCAAAGCCGGCAATGCGGCGGCCATGGAGTCTATACTCTGTGTGGACAGGGTTATATAAACGGTTGAAGTCCTCGCAATGCCGCAGGCTGTACTCATGCCCGGCTGCACATCCTCATAGGCGGCGTTCAGCCCATGTGGTATGGTGTCATAGTGTGCAAACCGCATAGGTTCCGCCTCCGGGCTCCATAGGTACAGGCTCACTATCGCCTTGTCGCCGCGTGCCTTGTCCACCTGTAGCGTGGATGGGTATGACTGCCAGAAATCTGTCATGTGGAATGCCGCGCCGTGTGACTTGTCACCCACCGCCACTATTCCCGGAGCGCGGTGTCCTTCCATCGTTCCTATCCATGGAGATGCCTCCGTTGCCCGCTTCCTTACGGAGAAACCGTTTGGCGACAGTTGCGAGAGACGGAAGCCGTCCCATGCCGCTATCTGCCTTATCATCTCGTTACTCAGTGAGTCTGCCGGTGTGTTGTCATCGTTCAGACGTATCGGTCTGCGTGCTATCAGCGGCTTTACATCCATTGTCTGCACCTTTGTCGAGTCCATCAGGAACAGTATCTTACGTTCATGCTCAAGTCCTTTCATCGGAACCTCAAACTGCATTGACAGCGATTGCAGTCCGTCGGCGTTGGTTGTGGAGTCGATAAACGCCGTATGCACTATCTTTATCTCATTGCTGCCGCTGTAGGTGTATAGGCGTAGCGTGAAGTTCTCGCCGTCAGCTCTCCAACAATCGCTTACGGTGCCTTGGCGTTCCAGTTTTATACTGCTTACGGGTAGTTTCTTGCCATTGCATGTTACCCATCCTTTGCCGAGAACCTTTTGCCCGTTTATACATACGCTGTCAAACAGCTCTCCGCCTGTTGACGTGGCAATCAATGGCTTGGGCGTGTTCCTTTTTTGTCTGCCTTTGGCCTTTTTCTCTTGCAATGGAGCTACGACGGTGCTGAAAGCTTTCCATTTCACCGAGCCGTCGGGCCATGATGCCAGTGTCCATTGGTCTGCCTCCAGCTGCTCACCGTTGCTTGTCAGTGTCAGTATGGCGTCTTTTTCAACCTCGCCTTGCGCAAATGGAACGCCGAAAGCGGCAGGTACTGCCTCTCTGTCCGTTACGGTTTGTAGCCTGACTCCGTATGATGTCGTGCCGGCGGGGTTGTCGTGTTGGGTCACACGCCAGTTCCTCATGCGTGCGTGTGACAGTGTCGTACGGAAACCGAAGTACCCTTCTGTCAGCGGCAACGGGTCTGTATAATCCACCAGACACTCTCCGTCTATGGAGTATTTTGTCCTGCCGTCGCAAACCTCTATCTTTATTTTGTACCAGTGGTCGCCTCGCAACAGTCTGGCGGAGTCGGTATATTCACGTAATATAGCGGGACGGAAACGCGCGTCCTTAACCCCTCTCTTGTCTCCGTCATACCGTCTGAAGCGTGTGGTGCTGTTATGATTGCCGCCATAGCCCATGTAATACAGGCGCATGGTGTATGTGTTCAGGAACGCGCCGCCTCGTTTTTCTGCGTTGGCAAACACGTCGTCAGCCTCCGGGTCGGTAGCCATCCAGAAGCAATTGAGGTCGGAGATGCGCCCGTCGCCTACTATACACGCCTCATACTCTATCGTTATGTTGCCTTTCAGCAGTGTGGTGTTCCACAGTGTCAGTCCCTTCGGGGCGTGTATGTCGGCCACGGAGTCCTTGCTCCATGTGACATAACCGCCCGGCTCCGCCTCAACCTTCCATCGGTCTTTGTATGTTTTGGGAGTTTTCCCGGCGTGCGGCAGGTGCAGATAGATGTCATTCGCTCCTGTTGCGGGTAGTGTCGTGAATAATGTAAATGTCAGTACAGTAAGTAGTTGTAGTAGTTTTCTCATGATGCGCTTTTTGTGGCGCTGCAATCGCACTGCCTTTACCTTGTAATCGTGGTGCGATTGCATGGTGATTGCAGTGCGATTACAAGGTAAAGGCAGTGCGATTACAATGCCCTTGTTTTAGCTTTATATTCCGTATGTTATTCGGCAGCCCTCGAGAAGAATGTCATAACATTAATTTTCAGTGCAAAGTTAACACTTTTATCGGAATTATTTAGTATCTTTGCCAATAATTTGTACAAAACGAATGAATATGAAATATTTCCGGACTGTGGTTGCCACGATGCTCATGGCAGTTGCGGCATACGCCAACCCGTTGCATATCGTGACGCCGATAAATGGCGATGATGTATTGAAAGAAACCCAATGGAGGGGATTGTGGATAGGCATAGACCGCCTTTTGCCCGACGAGACAATTGTTAACAAGACGAGGGTGAATGCCCGTTATTTGCGCAAGGAGTTCGCCTTGGAGCGCAAGAGCGTAAAGAAAGCAAAGGCGTATGTTGCCGCTATGGGTTATTATGAGCTGCATGTTAACGGCGAACGCATAGGTACGGAGGTGCTGACACCACAGCAGACGGATTTCAGAAAGTCGCTTTATTATAATGTTCTTGACGTTACGCAGGCGATAGGCCGTGATACCGTGGCCTGCATAGGCGTGGTGTTGGGTAACGGCCGCACTGTGCCGATGCGATATGCCAAGCATTATAAATGTCCGTTCTTCGGCTTTCCCAAGTGCAGGGTCGATGTGTTTGTGGAATATACCGACGGCAGTAAGCAACGCTTTTCGTCGTCAGCACAATGGAAGGCCACGGCCAACGGCCCGATACGCTCCAACAATGAGTATGACGGCGAGGTGTACGATGCCCGCAANGAGATGGCGGGGTGGGACAGAGCCGGGTTTGATGACTCGGCNTGGCNACAGGCNGAGCGTGCAGAGATACCNGTAGGGGCGTTATATCCGCAGACTGCGGAGGGANAGGTTTGTTTGCCGCTGGCAGGAAACGGCGATGTCCCGGAGGTGTTGCGCTTGGATAGGAAAACCGTGAGCGTGACGGAGACAGCCAATGGCAGAAGATATATTTTTGCCTTTCCACGTAGCGGTAGGGCAGGGCTGCGGTGCGATGATGATGTCATGAGCGAGCCACAGAATATCGCCGGGTGGGTAAAGGTGAGAGTAAAGGGTAACAGAGGCGATACCATACGTATAAAATATGCCGAGGGACTGAACCCGGACGGCACGCTGTATACGGCCAACCTGCGTGACGCCGAGTCGGAAGATGTGTATATATGCAACGGAGACGAGGGGAATGGCCGCTGGTGGAGCCCTACCTTTGTGTATCATGGTTTCAGATATGTGCAGATAACGGGCATGAATGACATGACGGAGGCGGATGTTATGCCGTGTCTTGTGGCCAATGACGTGGAGCTTTCCGGCACATTCGTTTCAAGCAACAAGACGCTTAACGCCATAGTGGGCAATGCGTTGTGGGGGATAATAGATAACTACAAGGGTTTTCCGGTGGACTGTCCGCAGCGCAATGAACGGCAACCGTGGCTGGGAGACCGCACGGCGGGTTCGCTTGGCGAGAGCTATCTGTTTGATAACAACAGACTATATACGGCATGGATGCGTGATATATGCGACGCACAACGCTATGACGGATGCATACCGGACGTTGCGCCGGCTTTCTGGAATTACTATTCCGATGACGTAACGTGGCCCGCTGCCCTGCCGTTCACATGTGATATGCTGTATCGTCAGTATGGCAACGATGAGGCTATACGCAACAGTTACCCGTATATGAAGAAGTGGGTGGAACATATTTGCGACGCATACAGCCGTGATGGCATTATAACAAAAGACAAATACGGCGACTGGTGCATGCCACCGGAGCAGCCTGAGATGATACATTCGCAGGATCCGGCACGCAAGACCGACGGCGCGTTAATATCAACGGCCTACATGATACACATAATGGAGCTGATGCGGGAGTTTGCGGTTATGACACAGAGGAATGAGGATGCCGCCGATTTTGCACGGAGGGCAAAGGAAATGGCGGCCGCTTTCAACAGGAAATATCTGCATGTAAAGCGTGGCACGTCGCCGGAACCAGGGCATCCGCTTTATCCCGACAGCGTGTTTTATGGCAATAATACCGCTACGGCTAATATTCTGCCGCTGGCTTTCGGTATAGTTCCTGATGACTGTAGGAAGGATGTTGTGGACAATGTGGTCAGAAACATAATTGTTGACAATGGCGGTCACGTGTCGTGTGGTGTGATAGGTATATCACACCTGTTGCAGACGCTGACAAGAAACGGGTACGGGGATGTGGCATACCTTATAGCGACGAATACGACTTACCCCTCGTGGGGATACATGGCGCAGAAAGGGGCGACAACAATATGGGAGCTATGGAATGGCGATACGGCTAATCCGGCCATGAATTCCGGTAATCNTGTTATGCNGCTTGGAGATTTGTNGACATGNTNTTTTCAGGANTTGGCGGGCATACGGAANGCTGACGGTAGTGTGGCATACNGGCACTTGAGCATGAAACCGGACTTTACCATTCAGGATTTGGACAGTATCGGGGCTACATACAAGACACCGCAGGGAGTAGTGACGTCGAAATGGAAAAAGAGTAACGAGGCGGTGACGTGGACGATGACATTGCCAAAGGGCGTAACGGCGGATTGTTATATGCCAGATGGCAGTGTGAGGACTGTAAGAGAGGGGACGACAACGATGGAGGCACCGATGCCGTTGAAGGCGAAATATGACGGATGGGTGACTGATGATGAGTTCGTTTATGACCAATCAGTGTTTCCTGAGGCGCACTCCGCAAGTATAACGGAGTTGCAGGACGGCACGCTTCTCGCAACTTATTTTGGCGGAACAAAGGAGCGTGTGCCTGATGTCTGCATATATACGCAACGCAAGGAAAAGGGGGCCGGGACGTGGAGCGCTCCTGTTCTTGCGGCTGACGGCGTTTTTGACGGGCGTTCCGACTATGCCCATATTGCCGGAATAGACTCTCTGTGCGTGAAAGCCCACTTCGGGCCGTGTCGTAAACATGGCGTGGACTGGACAGAGGCAAAGGATCATATCAGAATGACATGGGAGGAGGCATTGGATAATGTGTCTGACACTGACGGGGAACAGCGTAAGGCTTGTTGGAATCCTGTACTGTATCAGATGCCAGATGGCGAGGTATGGCTGTTCTTTAAGATAGGCAAGAATGTGAAGGACTGGACGGGATGGGTGTGTAAATCGGCCGACGGCGGACGGACATGGGGCGAGAAGGAACCATTGCCGCAGGGCTTTCTCGGACCGATAAAGAACAAACCGTTGCTGGTTGGCGATAGGTTGATATGCGCATCGTCTACAGAGGATGACGGTTGGAAGATACATCTGGAGACATACAATATCGCCACGGGAGAGTGGACAAGGCAAATGCCGGAGAACAAGGCGGAGGTGTTGTGCATACAGCCGGCGATATTGCAGCATGACGGCAATGTGTTGCAGCTGGTCGCAAGGACGCGCCCGACCAAGAAACAGCGTGAGGGAAAGGATAATACACGTGGCAAAGTGGCAGCATGCTGGAGTTATGACGGAGGAAGAACATGGGGAGAGACAACGCTGCTGGATGTACCGAACAACCAGTCGGGCATAGATGCCGTGACATTACGGCGGCCTGTAAACCTTAAAGTGAAGGGAAAGAAACTGAATGGAATACGCCATGTCATGGTGTGCAATGACTTTGCGACATTGCCGGGCACAAACAAAGGTGTGCGCACGCCGCTTTCGCTGCTCGTTTCAAGTGACGGGGTGGAGTGGAAGCATCTCGTAACGCTTGAGAAATCGCCGATAGGGCAGTATTCTTATCCTGCCATTATACAGGGTAAGGACGGTGCGTTGCACGTGATATATACGTGGAGACGGCAACGGGTGGCGTATAAACGTGTTGTATTGGAGAGATAAACGATAAATGCTTGGAGCCGATTGGCTCCAAGCATTTACTTTATGTTGCGCTCATTGAGGGCTTTGCTGTATCTTGCGGCATTCTTTAAGTGCTCGGAATAGGTGCGGGCGAAATTGTGAGTGCCTGAGAAATCCTCTTTGGCGCACATGTAAAGATAGTCGTGATGCACAAGGTTCAGTACGGCGTCAATGCCTGCTACCGACGGAATGCGGATAGGGCCGGGAGGCAATCCGGTATTGACGTAGGTGTTGTATGGGGATTTTACCGTAAGCATATTGTGGTATATGCGACGCAACTCAAACTGCTTTAGCGCAAATTTTATGGTTGGGTCGGCTTGTAACGGCATGTCTTGCTGAAGGCGGTTGTAGTACATTCCCGCCACCATGGGCTTTTCTGCATTGTTGGCTNTTTCCTCATCNATGATTGANGCCATTGTCATTACCTGCAAGGGGGTGANGCCTAACGCCGCCGCTTTANTCATACGGTCACCGTTCNAGAACGCTTTTTGTTCGTTTTGCATCTTGTCGAGCAGTTTGGCAGGAGTGATATTCCAATACACCTCGTATGTGTTTGGTATGAACAGGGATATGACGGTGGCTGTGTCTGTGCCGTATTTGGCGCATGAATCGTTATTCTCCAGATAGTCCAGCAGGTCTTCTTTGCTCATCATAAGTTTCTTGGAGAGGTCTTCGGCCAACCGCTCTGTGGTGCGAACGGACGGTATGGTGAGGCGAACAGGAGACTGTATGCCGTTTTTTAACATCCGGAGCAGTTGCAGGGTGTTGGTGGATGACGTTATGGCATAGCGGCCGGAATGCACCGGTAGTCCCAATATTGTCTTTGCAGCGGAGTAGCATACTTTTGCGGATAAGGCTCCCGCACCGCTACAGGTGTCTGCAATCTTGGCCTGTACCGAGTCGGTAGTGTCATCATTGTCTATATATATATATAAGGTGTCATTGCTTTTGCTGACTGGTATGAACACTGTGGCAACAGCAAGCAACAGCAAGATTATAGTACCGGTGATGAGTTTCTTTTTCGACATTGTTATGATTATTATGTGTGTTGAATGTGGATGCAAAGGTACTAAAATTCTTATAACGGTAATTGGTATTGCCATTATTTAATTATTGGAGTGTTAATAATATATAAATTGTAAACTTCATTGTCGGCTCTTGTACTTATATTTAATTAAAAAATGCTACCTTTGCATCCGGTTTTTCATGTTGAAAGACTGCTAATTAATTATCATTTATGTCTAACTTAAAAAATGTACAGCCACTCGATGACTTTAACTGGGAAGAATTCGAGAACGGCAGTATCTCATGCGAAAGCAAAGAAGCACAGGCTGCTTCCTATGATGCCACTCTGAACAAGGTCTCTGAAGGACAGGTTGTAGAAGGCACAGTAATCTCAATCGACAAGAAAGAGGTTATCGTAAACATCGGTTATAAGAGCGACGGTATTATCGCCGCATCTGAATTCCGTTACAATCCGGACCTGAAAATCGGCGATAAGGTTGAGGTTTACGTTGAGAATCAGGAGGATAAGAAAGGACAGCTCATCCTTTCTCATAAGAAAGCTCGTCTGAGCAAGAGCTGGGATCGCGTTAATGCAGCCCTTGACAATGAGGAAATCATTCAGGGTTACATCAAGTGTCGCACTAAGGGCGGTATGATTGTTGATGTATTCGGCATCGAGGCATTCCTCCCTGGTTCACAGATTGACGTTCATCCTATCCGCGATTACGATGTATTCGTAGGCAAGACAATGGAGTTCAAGATCGTGAAAATCAATCAAGAGTTCCGTAACGTTGTCGTTTCACACAAGGCTCTTATCGAGGCTGAGATCGAAGCTCAGAAGAAAGAGATTATGTCTAAGCTCGAAAAGGGTCAGGTTTACGAAGGAACTGTCAAGAATATCACTTCTTATGGTGTATTCATCGACCNCGNAGGTGTTGACGGTCTCGTTCATATCACAGACCTTTCTTGGGNCCGCNTGAGCGATNCTNATGAGGTTGTACAGCTCGATCAGAAGATAAATGTCGTTATTCTTGACTTTGATGACGAGAAGAAGCGCATTGCTCTCGGTCTCAAGCAGCTCACTCCACACCCATGGGATGCACTTGATGCGAACCTCAAGGTTGGTGACCGCATACAGGGTAAGGTTGTAGTTATAGCAGACTACGGCGCATTTGTTGAGGTCGCACCGGGCGTAGAGGGTCTTATTCACGTTAGTGAGATGTCATGGAGCCAGCACCTTCGTTCTGCACAGGACTTCCTTTCTGTAGGTGAAGAGGTTGAGGCTGAAATCCTAACACTTGACCGTGAGGAGAGAAAGATGTCTCTTGGCATCCGNCAACTTANGGANGATCNATGGGNAAACATTGAGGATAAGTACCCGGTTGNTTCAAAGCATACCGCNAAGGTACGCAACTTCACTAACTTTGGCATTTTTGTAGAGCTCGAAGAGGGTGTTGACGGTCTCATCCATATATCTGATCTCTCTTGGACTAAGAAAGTAAAGAAGCCGTCAGACTTCACCAATGAGGGTGCGGCTATTGACGTTGTAGTTCTCGAAATAGATAAGGAGAACCGCCGTTTGTCTCTTGGTCACAAGCAGCTTGAGGAGAATCCTTGGGATACATACGAAACTATCTATACACCAAACTCAGTACATACCGGTAAGGTTTCAGAGGTAATGGACAAGGGTGCGGTTATAGTCCTCAACGAAGGTGGTGAAGGTTTTGCTACTCCAAAGCACCTTGTTAAGGAGGATGGTACTCAGGCACAGAAGGGCGAGGAGCTTGAATTCAAGGTAATCGAGTTCGTTAAGGAGAGCAAGCGCATCATCCTTTCTCACTCACGCACATACGAGCCGGAGAAGCCTGTAGAGGAAAAGAAACCGTCTCGCACTGCAAAGCGTAGCGGAAAGAAGGATGATTCTGCACCTNTTAATAATGTTGCAGCTTCAACTTCACTCGGTGACTTCGACGCTTTGGCTGCCTTGAAGGCTCAAATGGAGAAGGAAAAGTAATTCTGTCTTATAGATAGAATGCAGTATATCAAAATGAGAACTTTGCAAACTTTATATTATATGGTGCAAAGTTCTCATTTTTTTTGTNTTATAGCTNNNATAGTTNTTTTAATATTGTAATGGCAATGTCTATCTCAGAACGTTATTCCATAGTGCTAAACTATTTCCGGCAGACACAGCCCGTGGTGGATACCGAACTTGAATATGGTACGGTCTTTCAGTTGCTNGTGGCTGTTGTGCNCTCGGCCCANTGCACAGACAAGCGTGTTAATATGNTAANTCCGGCCTTGTTCCGTGAGTATCCTGACGCAAAGGCACTGGCTGCGGCTGATGAGGTGGAGGTGTACGAGTATGTAAAGAGTATTTCTTATCCCAATGCGAAGGCCAGGCATTTGGTGCAATTATCGCGTATGCTTGTAGATTGCTATGGCGGTGAGGTGCCGTCTGATATGAATGAATTGCTCAAACTGCCGGGAGTTGGACGCAAAACCGCCAATGTCATTCAGGCTGTGGCATTTGGAAAGAGCGCAATGGCTGTGGATACGCACATTTACCGTGTAAGTCATAGACTTGGATTGGTCTCCTCCCGTTGCAATACGCCGTTGAAGGTAGAGTGTCAACTGACCAAGTATATACCGGCGGAAGAAATACCCCGTGCACATCATTGGCTGCTGTTGCATGGCAGATATGTCTGCAAAAGCCTGCGACCGCAATGTGACACCTGTCCGTTCACTTCCTTCTGTCCCAAAAAGTTGGATGGAAGCAAGCTTTAGTTGATAGCATATAAATATATGAGACGGATATTACTGCAATTTATTTTGTTGCTCTTTGTGGCGTGTTTCCATTGCCATACCATGGCAGTCGAGCCTCCTAAGTCACGTGAGGTCAACTTTGCGCGCACTTATGCCAAAGACTTTCTTGTGGAACATGGTGCCGATATTGGCATGATGGCATTAAGTATGGAGGAGTACACCGACAGGTTGATATTCTTCAATGATATGCGTAATAATCTGTTTCTGCTTATGGTGAGAGACGGTTACGCTGACCTTGTCAACGAACAGGTATTGGCTTTTTCTATAGGTACGCCCCATTCCAAGGCGCGCGACACCTCTACTTTTATGACATTGATTTCATATTATGATAACCTGATAAAGAAAATGCGTGATGGTGACTTGCCGAGGGAACGGAGAGACAGCATCGGTATGCTGTGGATCAAGCCTATGTTACATAATATCCGCTGGCGACAGTTTGGCTTACACAACCTTTATGACGGCCAGACGGCAGGTGTATTGTCCGGTTGCGGACCTGTGGCCGTAGGGCAGCTGATGAAATATTACGAGTGGCCTGATACTGTTTGCGGTGATTATTCTTATCTTGACCAAGACAAACAGACACGCTCTGTAAAGATGGACGGGACGCGTATAGAATGGGACAAGTTAAAGAACATCTATTTCTATCATGATAAGGACTCTGATTCTCTGGCCCCATTAATGAAGATGGTTGGTATGTCCATGACGGTGAAATATGGTGAGAGTAGTACGCTGACATTGGCAAAGTATATCAAACGTGCCATGACAACCCATTTCGGCTATTCCCCGGAGATGTATCTTGCAATCTGTAATGAGACTCCCGAACCTAAGATGATACGACTGATACGTAACAATTTACGTTTGGGCAGACCTTGTGTGCTCATTGGCGGCGACCATGTGTTTGTTTGTGACGGAGCATACAGGGACTTCTTGCATCTTAATATGGGTTGGAATGGTTCCTATGACGGTTGGTACCGCTTTCCTATCGTGTCGGACAGAATAAACGATAAGGCTTTTATCGTATCGGCCCTGCTTGATATAAAGCCTTTATTGGATAAGAAAAATGTGGAGAAATCGGTGGTTGTGGAACGTGCCGGTACTCTACCGGAGTTACTTACAGACACAGAAAAGGCTACCTTAAACAAGCTGACGATAAGCGGTAAACTCAATGGGCGGGATATAAGGCTTCTGCGACGCATGGCGGGAGCAGTGGATGTGGCAGACATTGAATCTTGGAAAGGGCAGCTTACAGACCTCGACATAAGCCGGGCATTTGTAATTACCGACACCGTTTCGTATTTTGAGGTACCCAAAGGGGTGTATAATCCTATTTCTCCTATCAATCTAACCACATATAATGCGANCNTCGGCANACGTATGTTTTGTGACTGTGANAACTTGAGACATATTCGTTTACCACAANATACGAGGTACATATACCACAGGGCGTTTGCCAATTGCTATNCCCTTGAGGAGATAGCTATACCGGCTACCGTGCGTGGTGTTACAGCACAGGCTTTTCTTGATTGTCGTTCATTGAAGAAAGTAACGGTGTGCGAAGACTCACCATTGCTCAAGAGCGATTTTGTAGAGAGAAATAAGGTTTTCCAATGGTGCAGTCCTGACCTTCAGATATTGAAGGATTCCGCTCTTGGAACATTCGGTTATGGCTGGAATGAACAGTAAAAGCGCGGTGAAGTGGGGAACGGACTGCAGTATATTGTGTCCTCTGAGGTTTATCGAAATACTGTGCCGGTTAAGTATAAATCGCGCTATAAGATTGTAAATGGAAAATCGGTGTTGCTAAATCGTTTCGTTAAGCCAAACTTCTTATAATCAGCTATATATATGTAAGCAAATAAGTGAGGTCGTAATCGCAGTGCTTTTGCATGGTAAAGGCACTGCGATTACACTGTAAACGCTATCTGATAGCATCGTAATCGCAATGCTTTTACCACGCATGTTGTGCATGGGGGCGGCAAGGCGGAGAAAAGTTT
>WFLX010006518.1_pt1 | contig 14072 bp, 22 predicted proteins | sample 4967041 | NCBI WGS metagenome assembly WFLX01 (sample SAMN12857096, study PRJNA449069) | gut metagenome | isolation source: stool from male and female vole | host: Microtus ochrogaster | place: USA:Florida | collected 2017
TATTTGCCTTCCCGCCGCCCGCTTGTGCCGTCATCTGCCCGTTAATCCGTCCGTGATACGGCTTCTGCGCCCGTTGTAAGCGCTGACCGCCTCCCCGTTCAGATCCCCGTCAAGCTCGAGTGTCGTACGGATCTCTATCGGTCGGTTCTGTCCGTTTTGTTCATTGCCGCTCCCCGAAACCGCGCCGACGAGCGTCTGACTGCGGTCAAGGCGAAGAACGTTCGCCGCCGCGAGCGCGGGCGAAAACGCTTCGATCCCACTCATGTCCGCACTCCCTCCCGCCGTAAGAACGGCGGCGCGCGCGCTCCCGGCGGGCGCCTGCGGGAATCCTCCCGAGGTTCCCGCCGACGGTTCCGGTGCCTGATAGATCCCGTCCGCGGCACTGCCCGATACGGCTCCCTCGGCGCTCTCCCCCGTCGGATCGACCACCTTTGCCGCCGCGCTTGCCGCCTGTTCCGCGAGCGTGACCGTCTCCCGAAGCGTCGTGTTGACGGCTCCGAGCTTTTCGGTAAAATCGGCTGTCTGCGCGGTAATGATAATGTTAAGCTGTTCCGTCGTCATCTGTAAAAATCACCTTCCCTTCTCTTTGAATTTCTCCGCGATCCGAAGCATCTCCGCTTTCGCATCCCGCCAGTCATGTGCGCGGTTCGGGAAAGCCCTGTCCGGGCTTTCGGGAAAACGCTCCGGCGCGTTCACCGCCGTAAGCGTGAGTGCGGCAATATTAAACGCGAGGAGCCGATCCCCGAAAAGCTTGTCGTTTTGCCGTTCCGTGCGGGAGCGCTCTCCCGCACGAAGGATCAGGAAAAGCTCCGCCGCCGTCATGTCCCAGAGCCGCAGAGGGTCGGGAAGAAGCGGAAGAACGCGCCCGAAAAGCGAGGAGATCAGCCCTGCGGCAGAGCCTTCTCCCCCTCGTCGAAAAAACCCGATCTCCCGAGCGCCTGCGCGATCAGCTCATTGAGCGCGCGAAGCGTTCCCCCCTCGGTCACATACTCGTCATAGATCAGGTAAACGCTCTCCCTCGTCGTCTCGGGCGAAAGGCTTTCGATGAGCGCGAAAAGAAACTCGATCACGACCTTCATTTCGGTGAGCCGCTTCGCCCCCTCATAGACCGAGCAGCCGAGCCGCTCCTCGAGCCTTACCGCCGATTTCGCCGTAAGCCGGAGCATATAATTTCTCCCGTTTACCGTGAGATCCGTATACGGCAGGGAAATATTCCGATTTTCCATCCTTTTCTCCTTTCTCAGCTGTCCGAGCTGTGCGTAAGCGGCGTGCTCGGAATGGAAACAATGCTGAATTCCATGACGCCGTCGGGGTTCATACTCTTGATCTTGGTCGAGATCTGCCCCGACCAGGTAAAGCTTGTCCCGTCGGGGAACTCGAGCTTCTGCGTCACGACCGTCCCCGCGCGTTCGATCGCCCTTGCCGCCTGATAAGCCGCCGCGACCTGCCCGCCCGTTACGTTCGGGTTCTCCTCCGCGCTGTTGTAGTAAAAGCCGAAGGTGAGATCGTCGTATTTGTACAGCCCCGCAATGTAGCGGTGCGCGGGGTCGAGGAGGTTCGTGACCTCCTTTTTCTCCCGCTCTCCGCCCATATCGGGCGTGGATTTGAGCCCGTAAAGNCTGTTCCCGTTTAAGTAANATTTTGNTNCGCTGCTGATAAGCTCCATTTTGCNTNCTTCNTTTCTTTTTTAGGGCAGTATTCCGCATGCCCCGTTCTCTCTTTTTCCCTTTCCCCCGCTCTTCCCCTTTTTCCCTCCCGATCCATTCCCGCTTTCTATTTCTAAACCGAGACCGTCCTCCCGCTCACCTCGTCAATCCCGCAGGTAAACCGCATACAACGGCGCGGGACGTCCCCGTCCGTCAGAAGCTGAGAAAAACTCCGCCGGAGTCCCATTCCCGTAAGCCGCTCATTGACCGCGGCGGCAAGCGTTTCGGTCTCCTTTGCCGAAGCCGCGTATATGTCGATCTGGATCGTGATGCGGCTCACGCGCTCCCTGCCGTTTAAAACGATCTCCGCGCTGTTTCCCGTTTCGGTCAGGATCAGGGCGGGGAGCTTCCTCCCCGTTTTCCCGAACGAAAGCCCGACCGCCGCGAGATCGCCCAGCTTTTCCGCCAGAATCGGCTTTAAATCAACCATTCTTGAACATCTCCTCCAAGTAAATTTCCCCCGCCTTCCCCGCCGCCTCATAAAGCGCGTTCTGTAAAAACGGATTCGGCGGAGTACTCCCCGTGCCAAGCTCAACATAAACCGCGTAATCGGTATTCGCCGAAACGACCGCCTGCTCCCCCTCGACCGCGCAGGTAAGACTGTTTTTGAGCCTCCCCGTCCGGACGGGACAGTTCTCCCGCGCGCTCATCAGTGCGGCCTCCGCCGTTCTCCGAAGCGCCCGCGCCGCCTTTTCACTGTTCCAGCCGATCATATCCGCTCCGCCACCGCCGAGACATACTCTCTCGACCGGCGCACCTCGGTAATGCGGCTGTCGGGCGCTTTTCCGTAAACCGCCGCGAGATCGCCGCATTTGATCCCCGCGTCGGGACGGAGAAAAAGCTTTACACTTGCCTTTTCGGTCATGCCCTCGCGGCGATCCTCAGCGGCGCGGGTATCGCTCTGCACGTCCGCGTACACGTATCCGAGCAGTCTCGGCTCGGTCTTTGTCCCGATATAATCGCTTGCCGTTTCGTCGGCGGCGTAAATATCAATTTTCCTCAGTCGGTTCCACGCGGGAAACATAGACCGCACCCACCTTTCTCGGATAATTTTTGAGCCGGAGGAGCATTTCCGCGGGAAGCCCGTCGAGATACCCGACGGAAGCCTCTCCCTCGCTCCGCCGGATCTCCCCCTCCGTCCCGCCGCGGTTGTAATAAATGAGCGCAAGCGCCGCCTGTATGTCGGTAAGCCGCTCGGGAAGCGTCTCCCGCCCGATGATGTCGAGGATCGTATGCTCCGCCTGTAAAAGAAGAACGCCGAGCCGCTCTTCGTCCGGCTCGGCGTCAGGCGGCAGACGGAGCTTTAAGATCTCCATTGCCGTAGTTTTCATCTCTTTTTCAATTCCTTTCCCAAAATTAAGAACATTTTTACGGGAATCCCGCGAAGCGCGGCTGCCCCGAACAACCGAATCTTTTTATTTTTTATCCCAATTTCCGCGCCCCGCGGTTCCCGCAAAAACCGTCTTTATTCCTCCGAGGGTACGGTCACGGCTGCCGAAACCGCCGTACATTTCCCGTCCGCGTTCTTGACCGCGGCGAACAGCTTTCCGGTCGCCGTGATCTTCCCGTCCGCGGGAACCGCCGCCCATGTCTCGTCAAGCGCGTCTCCGAGCTTCGGCGCGGCGGAAGCGCTCTTGTAAACAAGCGTGCCTCCGTTCGTGTCGCCGCTTACGGTAAGCGTTCCGTCCGCATACCCCGCGTCAAGCGTACCGAGCGCGCCGTAACGCACCGCGATCGCCGATTTCTTGCGGTCGAATACGAAAATATCGTGGTATAAAAGCCCCTCAACGAGATGACCCGCGATCCCGGGCGGATCCTGGTGGATCTTGTACTCCTGAAGCTTGATCGGCGCGGGCGCGCAGGACGGGTGCGTGATAATAAAGGAAACGCCCGCGGGTAAGCGCCGCTTCGGAACAGCGATGATCGCCACGCCGTCACAGTCGCCGATCATGCCCTTGTAGATCACGCGCTGCTGCGCGATCTCGGTCGCCTTGGTGAAGTGTACGCTGTCCTGCTTTAAGAGGTCGATAAACCCGTTCGAGCAGAACGCGACGCGGTTCTCGATCGGGAATTCCTCGTCGGTGATCTTCGAGTTCGCCTCGACAAAGGCGGTGTAAGCGTTCTCGGCGGTAAGCGCGCCGTAGCTTCTGCTTCCCGCAAGCTCGGCGAGCTTCGCGAAGCGGTAACGGTCAATTTCGGGAATGATGACCTGCTCGATCTGCCGCTGAAGCGCCCTTCCCGCGTTTCTTACGCCCTCGGGCGAGTCCGCCGCGTAGGTTTTGTCGATGGTGAAGGTGAACGCCTTCTGCTGGGTCATTTTCATTTCCTGCGTCGAATCCTGAAGTTCGACGGGCTCGCCGTATCGCTGCATACCCCCGTCGGGGTTGTAGTCGCCGAGGGGCGCGGTTTCCATGGAAAAAACCGTGACCGTCTGCGCGTTCCCGAAGGAAACGTCGTTATTGACGCCCGCGGACGAAAGAAGCCCGCTTCTGATGGTTTCGTCGATCTGACCCGAATATTTTTCCGCTAAATTGATTGCCATTTTCTTTTGATCCTTTCCTGTTATTTGTTTTTTCTTTTTTTGTGCAGGAGTGCCCTGCGGCTTGCTTTGTGCGGCTGTGTCCGTGCAGCACCCCGCCCGTTTTTGTTACTGCCGGATACCCAGCCCTTCCAGAAACGCGTCCGAACCGCCGCACGCCGCACCCTTGGGGGCGCCGAGATGAACACGGAGCCCGACCTCCTCACGGAGCGTCTTGGAAAAGCATTCCGACACCGCGTTTAAGCTTTCCTCCAGGCTCTCCTCCGAGGACAGGCTGATACAGGGGAGAAGCGAGGCGGGAAGCTTCCGTTCGGCAAGCTTTTCGACCGCCGCCGCGCGAAGCTCCCGTTTTGCGAGCGCCGCCTCCCGCGCGTCCAGCTCCTTCTGAAGCTTTTCGCGAAGAAAGCGTTCCTTTTCGCCCGCGTCCATTGCCGAAAGCTGCTCCGTCTCGGCGAGCTTCTGTTCAAAAGCCGCCTTCTGCTCCGTCAAAAGCGCGTCCACCTGCTCCTTGGTAAAGACCTCGCCGCCGTTCCCGCCGGGCTGATCCTCCGCGGGCTTTTTGATTTCGTCCATACTGTTTTGTCCTTTCCGATAAAAATTTGCAAACAAAAAGGACGACGCGCCTCTCGGCACATCGCCCATTCGTTTACAGTTTACATTTTACACGCTCTTTAGGGGACTTTCAAGGACGACCCCCGGACAAACGCGGACGAACTCGGCGGCGCAAGCTTAAACCCTCCCCGCGCGGCGCGTCAATCCCGCTCCTCCTCAGGAAACACGATCTCCCCATGCTCGTTTTCAAAGACTTCGACCCGCTTTTTGAGTATTTGCTCGATCTCCTTATTGGCGGAACGCCCTTTATATTCCGCCACATACCGAAATTTCCGGAACAGCCTGCTGTCCACTCGAAGCGTATATCGAAGCAGATCATCTTTCATCTTAGTATCCACCCTTATTCGTCAAATTTATGTCATTATAACATTATTATAATGGAAAAAATGTAACAAAATAAAAAATGGTGCTATAATGACATAAAAATGGCGCATAAAAAGGAGAATAATGTTAATGAAAGTCGCTGTAATCGGTTCCAGAGGACTGGAGATTGAAAATTTGGAAGAATACCTTCCGAAAGAAACGACGGAAATTATTTCGGGCGGTGCGAAAGGAATCGACGCCTGCGCGAGGAATTACGCAAAGTCACACGGAATAAAGCTCACGGAAATTTTGCCGGAATACGAGAAATTCGGACGTGCCGCACCGCTGAAACGAAACGATCTGATCATTGAACGTGCCGATGTGATCCTTGCTTTCTGGGACGGAAAGTCTCGCGGCACGCGCTATGTCATTGAAACCTGTCAAAAACCTGCAAACGCTGTCCGCGCGTATCACTATATTTACAAGACGACCCAATAAAAAACGACCCGTGCAAAAACACGAAGCGCCGCAGCAGCCGGCTTATTCATGAGAAAACCGCCTTGATCTCTCAAAGCGGTTTTCAAAAAGGTATCTTGGCGGGTGTGCCCCTTCCCGCATTTCTTTTGACCCGAAGGGTGCGTAGCAGCACAGATCTCTACTTCAAAATCCCTTTTTTATTATACCACTTTCCCCCTTAAAAGTCAATCTTTCCCCGTCACCCTGCACAAAAACCCGCCCGGAAAACCCGGAAGAACAGTGAAAAAAATCCTTGACAACCTTCAAAAAATATGTTAAAATAAATTCACCTCGAAAAAAGGGGTCTTTTTTGTGTACCCGTTTTTTAGGATCCGTCTTCATAAGACANGTTNCGAGAGGGAGGCTGAAACCCNGCCNGTAAAGGGCNGGAAATAAAATAGGAGGTGNCGAACATGAGAGTTAANATTACACTCGCCTGCACGGAGTGCAAGCAGCGCAATTACAACACCAAGANAAACAAGAAGAACGATCCGGACAGAATCGAAATGAACAAGTTCTGTAAGTTCTGCCGCAAGCACACTCTCCACAGAGAAACCAAGTAAGGAGGATTCTGCATGGCTAACGAGAAAACNGCGGCTGCGGCAAAGTCTTCCGCTCCGAAGAAGCAGAAAAAATCCGTTATCCGGTATTTTAAAGACGCGCGTTCCGAGTTTAAAAAGGTCGTATGGCCCTCGAGAAAACAGGTCTTTAACAATACGGTCGTCGTCATTGTGGCAATGGTCGTAAGCGGTATCGCGATCTGGGGAATGGATTCGGTCTTTATGTTCCTGATTAAGCTGATGCTCGGAAAATAACGGTGCGGTAAGGGGAAGAATATGTCAGATGCAAAATGGTATATCCTGCATACCTACTCGGGATACGAGAATAAGGTCGCGAACGACATTCGCACGCTCGCGGAAAACAGAAATCTTCAGCAGCTGATTGAGGACGTTATGGTTCCGATCGGTCCGGCAACGGACGATTACGGAAAGCCCGTGCTCGATAAGGAAGGGAACCAAAAGGAAGAAAAGCTGTTTCCCTGCTACGTTTACGTAAAAATGGTCATGACCGACGAAACGTGGTATATCTGCCGGAATACGAGAGGCGTTACCGGCTTTGTGGGACCCGGATCAAAGCCGATCCCCCTCACGGACGAAGAGGTGCGTAACCTCGGCGTCGCGAAGCAGTCGGCACAGGTTCGGCTCGCGGCGGGCGATCTCGTCAATATCGTTTCCGGCTCGCTCGAAGGGTTCGAGGGAACGGTCCGCGAGGTGGACGAGGCGGCGGGAACGGTCGTTGTGACAGTTTCGATGTTCGGAAGAGAAACGCCCACGACGCTCGAGCTGTCCGCGGTCGAAAAAATCAATTAAGCTTGTTCTTTTTTAGGACAGGACGTAGTTCTTTAAGTTTTTGGAGGTAAAATAACATGGCTCAGAAGGTAGTCGGATTTATTAAATTACAAATTCCCGCGGGGAAAGCGACCCCCGCTCCGCCGGTAGGACCTGCTTTAGGTCAGCACGGCGTAAATATCATGGCGTTTACGAAGGAATTCAACGAGCGCACCAAGAACGACGCGGGACTGATCATTCCGGTCGTGATCACCGTTTACGCGGACAGAAGCTTTTCCTTCGTTACGAAGACCCCTCCTGCGGCGGTTCTTTTAAAGAAGGCGGCGGGAATCGAAACCGCTTCGGGGACCCCGAATAAGACGAAGGTCGCGAAGGTTACGAAAACGCAGGTTCAGGCGATCGCGCAGCAGAAAATGCCCGACCTGAACGCAGGTTCGATCGAAGCCGCGATGTCCATGATCGCGGGCACGGCTCGCTCCATGGGGATCGAAGTCATCGACGGCTAAATCTTTATTTATAAGAACCGGGGAGGCGGAACGTTTCCGTCCTCCGAACGAATAACGAAACATTACGTGGGAGGCGGGGTTTTGACCCGTGCCGCTCAACCACGAAGGAGGATTTTTACATGAAGCACGGAAAAAGATATGTTGATAGCGCAAAGCTCGTTGATTCCGCGAAGCTGTACGAAGTCGGCGAGGCTTGCGATCTGGTATGCAAGACTGCAAAGGCGAAGTTCGACGAAACGGTAGAGCTTCACATTCGTCTCGGCGTAGACTCCCGTCACGCGGATCAGCAGGTAAGAGGCGCGGTCGTTCTTCCGAACGGAACGGGTAAGACCGTAAGAACGCTCGTATTCACGAAGGGCGATAAGATCAAGGACGCCGAAGACGCGGGTGCGGATTATATCGCGGACGACGACACGGTAAAGAAGATCATGGACGGCTGGATGGATTTCGACGTCGTGATTGCTTCTCCCGATATGATGGGCGTTGTCGGACGTCTCGGTAAGGTGCTCGGTCCGCGCGGACTGATGCCGAACCCGAAGGCGGGTACCGTTACCCCCGAGGTCGGAAAAGCGGTTACCGACGCAAAGGCCGGTAAGATCGAATACCGTCTCGATAAAACGAATATTATCCACTGCCCGATCGGAAAGGCTTCGTTCGGACAGACCAAGCTCGAGGAAAATCTCGAGGCGCTGATGTCCGCGATCGTAAAGGCAAAGCCCGCGGCGGCAAAGGGTCAGTATTTAAAGAGCTGCACCATTTCCTCCACCATGGGACCCGGCGTGAAGATCAGCACGGCGAAGTACGGCTGCTAAGGATTAACAATACGGCAAAGGGTATGGCGAAAAGCCGTGCCCTTTGTTTTTGGGCAGGCGTGTGTGCCTGCAAAAAAAGCAACAGGAGAAAAATCACCATGCACAAGGACATCACATTGGTCGTCATGGCGGCGGGGATCGGCTCGCGCTTCGGCGAGCGCATCAAACAGCTTGAACCGATCGGACCGAACGGCGAGCTGATGATGGATTACGCGGTAAGCGACGCGATCCGGGCGGGATTCACGCACGTCGTTCTCATCATTCGCCGCGACATCGAAGCGCTTGTCCGCGAAAAGATCGGCGACCGCCTTTCCCGTTTTGTGAAGGTCACTTACGTTTTTCAGGAAAAGGACGACCTTCCCGTCCGCCGCGAGCTTGCCGCGCACCGCTCCAAGCCTTGGGGAACGGGACAAGCGCTCCTCACGCTGCGTGATCTGGGCTTGCACGCCTTCGCGGTCATTAACGCCGACGATTTTTNCGGTGCCGAGGCGTNCCNCNTTGCCTACGATTNNTTGAGCCGCACCGATAACAGCGGAAAAGCGGTTCCCGAATACGCCATGTGCGGCTTTCTGATCGAAAATACCCTGAGCGAAAACGGCACGGTCACACGCGGGATCTGCACGGTAAAGGGCGGCTTTTTGGCAGGCGTGGAGGAAACGAAGGAGCTTCGCCGCGCCCCCGACGGCGCGATCCGCGGGGTCTACAACGGCGAGAAAAAGACCGTCCCCGAGAACACGCCCGTTTCAATGAATCTATGGTGCTTTACGGGAGAATATCTCTCGGCGCTTTCGGAGCAGTTTGTGGAATTTCTGAATGCGGTGGACGAAACGAACCCGGATCAAGGCGAATTTCTCGTCCCGATCTCGGTCGATCACCTAATCGGCGAAGGAAAGTGCGCCGTCCGCGTCTTGAACGTTCACGAAAAATGGTTCGGAATGACCTACGCACAGGACGTGGAAGCNGTCAAAGNCGANATTCTCCGCCTGACCGAAAAAGGGGTCTACCNCGACCCCNTCTGGAAATGACCATAACGACTTTTAAAGTGATAAACAAGGTCAAGAAAAATAAAAAGGAGACGCTTCCATGCCAATCATTTCTNAGAACAGTCTTCCCATCTATTACGAAGCCTACGGCGCGGGCGAGNCGGTCGTTTATTTACAGTCTCCGCTCGGCGGGATCAATCCCGGNACGTACTATTTCGNGGGGCNGCTTTCCGCGCGNTTTCGGGTTCTCATCTGGGACAGCCCGAATACCGGGCGATCGGGCGTTTCCCTCCGAAAAACACCAAGCGAGTGGCATTTGTGCTGCCAATATTTAAAGGAACTTCTTGATGCGCTGGGCGAAAGCGCCGTTCATCTGGCAGGCTGCTCGGGCGGCGGGGAAATGGGTCTGCTGTTCGCGCATCTGTATCCCGACCGCGTTCGAAGTCTGGCGATGTACCGTCCGACGGATTCCGCGAGCAGCGCCGAGCAGGAGCTTTTCCGCGCGCGTTATTTCAGACTTGCCGAGATTGTGCGGACTTCCTCCGTTTCCGAAGCGATGGAATACAGTAAATCCCCACCGCCGTCAAGGTTTTCTGGCGTTTCGCGCTGGCTTTGGGAAATTTACGAGAAAGACCGTGACGCATTGTTTGCGTTTCAAAGCGAGGATTTGGCGGAGCTTCTCGAAGGTTGGGGAAAATGGGCAAGCGATCCGCTTTTCTATCGTGCGAATCTGAGCGATGCGGAACTGAGCGCAATCACCGTTCCGACGCTGCTCTGTCCCTGCGCGGACGAATACCACCCCGAACGCCTTGCCGCCGATCTGCATAAACACTTGCCGAATGCCACACTAATCCCCTCCGCACGAGTCCGAAGCGAGGCAGAAATCTATAACGCCTTAGAGGAGCACCCTTTCGGCGGATTCACAGATTTTGTCAATGATTACGAAAAATTTCACCTTTCCCAACCAAACGGCGGAGATTATTAAAATCCCCGCCGTTTTCTTTTATTTTATCGAATCCACTTCTCCGCGAAAGCCCTGATCTCCTCCCGCTCCTTCGGGTCGAACCGCTCCGCGCAACGAACCAACTCCCAGCGCTCCTCATGCTCGGTCGTTTCCCCCGGTTCAAGCGTCCGAAGCGCCCCAAGCGTCTCGATCTCCATAATTTCGGGATCGGTAAACGTCTCACAGTTACAGCCGAAATCCGGATACTCCGCGTTCGGGTCGAAGTCGAAGCGCTTTACGAAAAGCTGCCCCTTGTTGAGGTACGCGCACCACCCGTCCTCGTTGTTCATGCCGACCTTGAACTTCTCCGCCTTATCCGTCTGACGAAGTGTGAGATACTCGTTATCGGCGTAAAACCGCTCGTCGTTCACGTCGGTGTATTCCCAGAGTACGATTCGCCGATTCGAGAGAAGCCCCGTTTCCTTCCGACACTGCGGAAGCAGCTCGACCCCGCCCCGATCCGCGACGGTCAGGCACCACGGCGCGAGCCGCAGCGCGTGATCCGAAATGTTGGTGATCGTATGTCCGATCGTGAGGGAGGAGCCTTTTTCCGAAAGCTTGACCGTCATGCCGTGCCGCTCCCCGACCTTTTCACGGTCGGCGGGCGTCAGGATCACACGGTTCCCCTCGATCCGAACCGCGACCGCGCCGTTGTCGGGCGTATAGCTCCCGGGCCAGCTTTCCGGACTCGACCAGAGCCGATGCCCGCCGTAAATGTACCAGTTTTCCTCCGTCCCGAAAAAATCGTGAAGCTCCTTGCTGTCGCGCACGGTCTTCCGCTCAATGTCCTCCTTGAGGATATTTTCCATGCCGTTCAGCGCGTAATAAATGATCCGCGGACCGATGTCCACGGTGATTTTTACGGTACAGTCCCCGTTGTCCAGCACGATACATTTCCCGAAATTCTTGTAGTTTTCTTCCTTGACCTGCATTTTAATCAGTCCTTTCTCCCGAAAGCTTTTCCGTGATCCGCTCGATCAGCTCCCGCCGGATCCCGTTCAGCGCCGAAGCCGGGACGGACAGCCCCTCCCCGACGGTACAGCGAACCTCTCCGAGCGTAAAGATCGTCCCGCCGAGCTTTCCGAGCCGTTCGGCGATCTCCTCCCGCGCGGTCGGACGCGTCCTCGCCTCCTCGGGAGTAAACGGACTCTCATACACCGCCGCAACGGTTTCCCCGCCGCGCGTCACCGCGATCTCCGCCGCGATCGGCTTTCCCCGCTCGATCCGGATCGAAAAATCCGCCGCGTACCGCTTGTACGGCTTCTCGTAAAGCTTTTTTAATTCCTTTAGGGCAGGCGCGGCGCTTTCGACGTCCTCCCGCGTCCGCGTCCCCTGCATTTCCGTAAGGCTTCCCGCTAAATACGCGGAAGTGAACCCGCTCCGCGAAAAGGCGGCGCGAAGCCGTTCGAGATCGGGTTCCTCCCCGTTCAAAGCGGCACGGCAGGCGGTCACGGCGGCGGCAACATATTCGGGGCGCTTCATGCGCCCCTCGATCTTCGCCGAGGTCACGCCGATCTCGTTCAGCTCTTTTAAGTACCCGATCCCGCAAAGATCCTTCAGCGAAAGCACATATTCCCGCTCCCCGAACACATGGTTCAGGCGGCAGGGCTGGGCGCACCGACCGCGGTTTCCGCTCCGTCCGCCGTAAAACGCGCTCATCAGGCACTGCCCGCTGAGCGAAACGCAAAGCGCCCCGTGAATAAAGACCTCCGTCTCGATTTCAACGTTTTTTACGATCCGTTCAATTTCCGGAAACGAAAGCTCACGGGCGAGAACCGCGCGGGAAAAACCCGCTTTTTTAACGAATTCCGCTCCCGCCGCCGACGTAATCGTCATCTGCGTCGAAGCGTGAAGCGGGAGCGCGGGAACCGCCGAACGGATCAGGCTCGCCAGCCCAAGATCCTGCACGATCAGCGCGTCCGCCCCCATTTCGTACAGCCGTTGGGCGGCCTTTACCGCCCCATGAAGCTCCCCGTCGAACAGGAGCGTATTCATCGCAATATGCACTTTTACGCCGGAGGCATGACAAAGACGGATCGCCGCCGCCGTCTCCTCCGGCGTAAAATTTTTCGCGTTTTTTCGGGCGGAAAAATCGGTCATACCGAGGTAAACTGCGTCCGCTCCGGTATTTAAAGCCGCGGAAAGGCTGTCCGCCCCGCCGCAGGGCGCTAAGATCTCGATCATGTCTCGGAATCGAAGGTCGTCTGAACGAACGCCCCGTCGATCTGCTCGTCCTTGACGTTTAAGCGCTCCTTGAGCTTTTCAAGCTCGTCCTGAAGCGAAACGATCTCCTCCTCTTTGCGCGCCATGCAAAGCCCGTAAGAGCTTTCGTAATTTTTGAGAATGTTGCGGAGCTTCTGGTTTTCCTCCTCCTTTTCCTCGCTTTTCTGACGAACGGAATGCTCCGTCTCGGCAAGGATCGACCGAAGCTTATCCATTTCTCCCGAACGGCTTTCGAGATAGCGAAGCTTCTTTTCATATTCCGCGATCCGCGCCGAAAGCTCCGCCTCGGTCGGGGTCGGCTTCTGTGCCCCCGATTTCAGTCTCTCGATCTCCTCGTTCGCGATCGCGAGCTCGATCTCGACGTCCTCCTTCTCCCGCTGAAGCGTCCGTATATCCTCGGGAACGTCACCGGAAACGGTGGAGTGGATCTCCATTTTCGTGATCCTGCCGTTTAGCTCCGCGATCGTCTTGTTCGCGTTTTCAAGCCGCCCCTGCGCCCCGTCCAGCTCGTTGCGGAGCGCCTCGTTCGCGGCGACCTCGGTAAGCTTTTCGGTATTGAGCTGCGCAATGATCATATTCGCGGAGGAAAGCGCCGCTTTTACGTCGGCGATCTCGGTCTCGCTGCCGCTGCATTTCTCGCTCAGCGCCCGTTCCTTCTCTCCCGCCTCGTTTAAACGGCGTTCCAGCTCGCCGCGCTCGCCGCGAAGCCGTTCGATCTCGGCGTTCAGCGATTCTTCCTCCCGCTGTCTTAGATCAAGCTCCGCGCCGAGGGAACGGATCCGCTCCTCAAGCGTCTCGATCTTCCCGTTCAGCGCGCCGATCAGCGCCTCGTCCTCATCGCTTCTTACCTTTTTGAGCGAATCCCCCATCAGAAGAAGCGCGGAAAGCGCGGTCGCCTCCGCCTCGCTGATCCCGGGCATTTTCGTCATAATATATAAAATTTTTTCCTCAAAGCTTTTCGCGAACGCTAAAACCTCGTCCTGATTATCCGTCTTTAAGTAATAGCCCCGTCCGTTGACCTGAACCCTAAGCTTGTCCATGAAGCCGTCCTCCCGGTTATATACTGGTATATTTTCTATTATATAATATTTTTTTCAAAAAGGAAAGCCTTTTTTGAAAATTTTTCAGGAACTTTTAAAATTTTCTTGAAATCATCGGGGAAAAGTTGTATAATAAAGAAAAACACGCAATCAATGAAAGGATAAAACAAGTCATGACGATCAAAACATTTTACCTGAATAACGAAAAAACCGTTTCCATGCGCGCCTATCTTTTAGGGCAGGTCGAGTCCCTCGAATGGTGCAAAAAGCGCCCGGCGATCCTGATCCTTCCCGGCGGGGGCTACGAATACTGCTCCGAGCGCGAAGCCGAGCCGATCGCCATGCGCTATCTCGCGGAGGGCTATAACGCGTTTATCCTGAACTATACCTGCAACAAAAAATACCCCGCCCCGTTCGTGAACGCGGCATACGCGCTCTTAAAGCTTCGGAAGCGCGCCGAGGAATTCGGGATCGACCCCG
>WFLX010037043.1_pt1 | contig 14069 bp, 11 predicted proteins | sample 4967041 | NCBI WGS metagenome assembly WFLX01 (sample SAMN12857096, study PRJNA449069) | gut metagenome | isolation source: stool from male and female vole | host: Microtus ochrogaster | place: USA:Florida | collected 2017
AACATCTCTTCAATCACGCCCTCCATGCCAGGAGCATACACGTCATACAGACACACATTCGGAGTCAGCTTCATCGTCAGAGCCAACTGAACCATCGTGGAACCGATAGCTCCACCAGCTCCCACAATCACGAGCTTGTCGTTAGTCAAAAATCCCATAATACTATTGGTTTTAATAATTACAAATTGTATCTTTTGCAAAAGTACCCCTTTTTTCGTTACCCTCCAACAATTCCGCCACTTTTTTCTCTATAATTTTTTCAGATGACGCTTTCATCTACGACATCACGATTTCATGATAAGTCAACATCGTATCGGAGGGAGAGAATCAACGAACCACTTCGGTGAACTCAGGCTTAGAACCTTCCGCCTTGCCTACGGTCACATAGATAGTAGAAGTGCTTTCCGCACCGTCCATGCCACGGCTCACAGCGGTGAACTTGTAGTCAATAGTTTCCTCCGTCTCACGTTTGCCCACGGTGAGGGGTGTGCCGAGAGGGAACTGATAGGTGGAGCAAGCGGCATCGAAGATGGCAGAATCCTCGTCAGTCACAGGTTGCTGCTCGCTGTAATCGGGCAGAGGGGCGATACTGCCCGACTTGTAGCCGTTCTCTATCAGAAAGCGGTCAAGCTCCTTGGCTGCGGCAGCCACACGCGCGGCGCGCACACCATAGCCTCGACGGATGTCAGCCTTGGGCAATGCCGTCCGCAGGGCATCGGACGAAGTATTCAGTCCTCCGCTGCCAAAAGTGCAGAACGGAACCACCACCTTACCCGCAAAGTCATTCTCCTTGACAAGCGTAGCGATGGGCATGGCATAAGTGCCGAACCAAATGGGATAACCAATAAAGACAACATCGTAGTCAGCAAGCTTCGACCGAAAGGGTTGAAGGGCAGGAGTCTCGCCGCTGTTCCGCTCGTCGCTTCCACGCTGAATGGTAGTTTGGTAGTCACCATCGTATGGGTTCACAGCTTCGATACGTTCGATATCTGCTCCTAACTGCTTCTGCAACTCCTCTGCAACCGCTTGTGTCGTGCCACTCTGAGAATAATACAGCACCAGCGTTTTCTGCTGTGTGCAACCCGTGATGAAGGCAGCCATCACCACCAGTGAGAACAATACTCTTTTCAAATTCATACGCTATCAAAATTTAGTTCTTGTTTGAATCATGCTACAAAGATAGTTACTTTTTTTGACCTGCACAACAAGCAAGCAACAAAACGTTGTGATGATGAAAGGGAAAACGAGAAAAAACAAGCAGCAGGATAGACCTCGCCGTCCGAGGACAAAAAGTAGATGAATAGCAGACAACACACCCCGTGTTTTTTGGTCGAAAGCGACCTTGATGGACAAACAATAATTAGCAATAATACACAAAAATTTTGTCCAATAATAATTCTTGAAACAGGACACCAGCCACTGCTGTGCGAGGTGCGCTTTCACAGCCCCGAAATCGGAGTCCCCGACTCCGACTTGCCGATGTCCCCGACTCCGATTGGTCGGAGTCGGGGACATCGATTTTGAGGGGCTTTCAGAGGGGAATATGCTGCAAGCTCGATTCATGCCCTTAACGCTCCCCATCTGAGGCAAGAGCACGACGGAGCAGCGAGGGCACGGGAAAGGGAAAAAGATGCCTTAACCGCACGCATGGCATCGCTGCACAGAGAGCCGTCCTTTGTCAAGGCAAGAGAAAGTTTTCACTTTTCCAGAAATTCTTGTACAAGTATTCGTGAACAGAAATGGAAATGTTGTATCTTTGCAACGACCTATGTTTTACTAACGCTAAACACCGATGGTGCGCCATCGGGAGTACATGAACAATTCCATCAAATACTTCGTCAACATATTGGGAGAACAGACGGGACAGCCCATCACCTGCGTGGGGTATGAGACTGTTCCTGCCCATGCCGCATACCCTACCCCGAATCACCTGACTGGTTATTATTTTGAGCCTGAAAAAGGACGGACGCTGAAAGAGTATCAGCTGGTATTTGTCACGGAGGGGAAGGGAACGCTTGAGACCCACAGTGGCGGTGTGTTTGACATTCACCAGGGCATGATTTTCGTACTATTCCCCAATGAGTGGCACACCTACTATCCCGACGAAGAGACTGGCTGGAGCCACTACTGGATTGGCATCAACAACACCGATGTGGAGCAGTGGTTGGCTGGGAGCAACTGCAGCAGGGAGAAGCCCGTGTTTGACATAGGTGTCAACACTGAGGTGTTGCCGCTATTCCAGAAGGCGATGCAGGTGGCAGATACGGAACAGCCTGTATATCAGCATGTGCTCAATGGATTGGTCAACTACATCATCGCTTTGCTGGGCAGCCTGAGCGAGATGCAGATGGTGAGCCATTTGCGTTATGAGGAGAATATCGAACGGGCTTGTATGCTGATGGCACAACCCCAATTCCGCCTGCCGATGAAGGACTTGGCCCGCGAAGTCGGCATGGGCTATTCACTGTTCCGCCGAAAGTTCGGACAACAAAAGGGCTGTTCGCCCGTGCGGTATTTGCAAACACAAAAGATAGAACAGGCGCAACACCTGCTCCTCACCACCGACCTGCCGCTGAAAGCCATCGCCTACCAGCTCGACTTTGAGTCCCCGTCCTATTTCTCTGCCCAGTTCAAGAAACAGACGGGACTTTCGCCCACGCAGTATCGTGTGCAGCAAGGGAAGGGATGAAGTTTAAGGCTGCTTCCCCGTCATTCTTTTCCACAAAAAGAGGATGATGGGGCAAAAAGTGATACCGATTGAGCATTTATCAAAAGCCGATTCACTGATTTACGGCTTACTTTGCAGAAAATACAGAATGACAACATGAAAAATAAGATGTATATGAAAGATTTTAGCAAATACCTTGAAAAGGTCATAGTGGCGGTGATGTCTGTTACGTTGTCTGCAACAACTGTTGATGCCCAAACGGGGCATTATGAATGGNACTCGCTGCCGTTTGGCGGANCAGGCTTCNTNNCGGGANTCATCACCTTGTCCGCAGNANGCAGGCGTTGGTNTATNCACGTACAGACGTAGGTGGTGCTTACCGATGGGATGCCGAGAAAAAGGCATGGCAGCCAATCACAGACTTTCTCGGTACAGACAAGGCAGGGCTGATGGGAGTGGAGAGCCTTGCTATAGACCCATCGTCGCCCAACAAAGTGTATATGTATTGTGGCACGTCTTACTGGAACAATGGGCTGAGTGCAATTCTTTGTTCGGAGGACTATGGTGAGACTTTCACACAATTAGCCACCGTGACCAGCCAATTCCCTGCCCACGGCAATGACTACGGGCGACAAAGCGGTGAGCGACTGGCAGTATGCCCCACAGGTGGTCAGTTGCTGCTGTGCGGTTCGCGCACCCGTGGATTGTGGAAATCAGAGAACGGTGGAAAGACGTGGCGGCGCATGGCCACAACGACGTTTGTGAACGACCGCAAGATGTCGTTCGTGCAGTTCATCGACAGTGCCACCGTTGTTGCAGGCATGCTCTACAAGGACGGCAACAACCTGTTTCGGTCGGCTGACGGAGGCACAACATGGACCGTCATCAAAGGTGCTCGCACCGACTATATGCCCCATCGCTGCCGCTTGTCGCCCGACGGAAAGACACTCTATGTAGCCTACAGCGACGGGGAAGGTCCCAGCACAAACGGGGCAGGAGCACTGATGAAGTTAGACCTCGCTACAGACACATGGACAGATATATCACCGCAGAAAGTATCATTTGGTGATGTGTCTGTGGCTTACGACAATCCTGACCGCCTGATGGCTGTCTCAATGGGCTTGTGGTGGGGGCAGTACTGGACCAGCGCCAGCACCACATGGGGCGACCAAATATGGATTTCCAAGAACGGAGGCAAGACATGGACGAACTTGATGGAAAGCGGACGCAGCGCCTACAGCGAGAGCCGCATCAAGTGGCTCACGTCGGGTTGCCAGCTACACTGGTGTGGCAGTGCACAGATGGATCCGTTTGACAGCAACTACGCATGGTTCACCTCTGGCAACGGCATTGTCAGCACCACCAACCTCTGGGGCTCAAAGCCACGCTTTCAGATGTGCGTCACAGGGCTGGAAGAAACCGTACCCCTAAACATCGTCAGCGTGACTGGTGCTCCGTTGGCTGTCACGATTGGCGACTACGACGGCTGCCTGTATGCCGATGTGACCAAATACTACAAACGGTTTACGCCATCAATGGGTTCGACCAGTGCCATCGCCATTGCCGCCCGCAATGTCAAGATGATGCTGCGTGGAGCAGGAGACCTATATCTGAGTCAGAACGGTGGCACATCGTGGGTAAAAAAGAACAAGCCCGTGAGCGACAAAGGAATTTCCAGCTGTGCCGTATCGGCAGAAGGCACCATCCTCATAGCGCGCCCCTCAGACGGCAAGCCCTATTACTCGCTCGACAAAGGCGCAACATGGAAGGTGCTTGCAGCAGCACCAGCTGGAACCAACATCTTTGCTGACCCCGTGAACGACCATGTGTTCTATGGCATGAACGGTAGNACCTTCTACATGCACATCTACGANCCGACNAGCGACACNTTCACNACCAAGACNCGCNCNGTGACAGGTGTNANAGGNCGNATGTGNGTNGTCGATGGCAGNACGGGCGATGTNTGGTTNCCCCGTGGCAGNAGTGGNNTGACCCACCTNACAGGNTGCGACACAGGNACACCNACNGTNAAGAANATCNCNATGAGTTCNTGTACNTGTATNGGGGCNGGNAAAGCCAAANAGGNCGACGGCTANCCCTCNCTCTACATTTGGGGACGGAANACAGNCNCGCAGCGTCTNGGNCTNTATCGNAGCGACGACATGGGNGNCAGCTGGGANCGCATCAACGANNACCAACACCAGTTNGGNGGTCCTGGCAANGCACANATTGTGTCGGGCGACATGAACGANTACGGACGNGTNTATATGAGCACNGTNGGTCGCGGTGTNNTCTGCGGAACNTTCATTGCCGACGAGGAAACAGGCATCAGTACACCATCAGCAACTCAAGAACCACCCTTGTACCACGCAGGCATCTACGACTTGCAAGGTCGCCAGTTGCTGTCACCTCCACTGGCTCGTGGCATATATATAGTCAATGGAAAGAAGACTTTCTTCAAATAAAAGTCAACCATCCGAAAGATGCCGATTAGTGTCTCAGCAAAGACACTAATCGGCATCTTTCAGTACAGGGAATTTGCGTCGGAAGTCACGGAGACGTTGTAAGTCAAGGTCGAGAGTAATGGCAGATTCCTCGTCAAGGGGACAGGCAGCCGCGGTGTTGCCATAAGCATCAACAAGCATGGTACCTCCGCTGTATTGGCAAGCAGTGTCAGAGCCAATACGGTTCACACCTACCACATAGCATTGGTTCTCAATGGCACGGGCATGAAGCAGCGTGTCCCACACAGCCAAACGACTGGTTGGCCATGAAGCCACATAGAGGGCACAATCGTAAGGAATCCTTTCATTGTTACGCGAAAAGCAAGGGAAACGCAAGTCGTAACACACCTGCAAAAGGAAGCGACACCCCCGATATTCCACGACGGTACGCTGGTCGCCGTGTTGGTAGTGACGATGTTCATCGCCATAAGTAAAGAGGTGACGTTTGTCGTAAGCAACCACATCGCCATTAGGCTTGACGAAGTAGAAGCGATTGAAGAAAGTGCCATCCTCTTCAATAGCTACACTGCCACACACAGCCCCTTTCAGTTCCACCGCCATCCGTTTCATCCACGCAAGCGAACGACCATCAGCCTCGGCAATGCCAGCAGGCTGGACGGCAAAGCCCGTAGAGAACATCTCGGGCAGCACATAAAGGTCGCTCCGTTCAAGCCCCCACATCATTTCTTCCAGATGCTCATGGTTAGCCACGGGGGTGCCCCACACGATGTCGGGTTGCAGCAACGAAATCTTCATACCGTCTTCTTTTTCAGGTTCAACACAACGGCTGCCACGATGAGCAGCAAGAGAATGCCCAACGCCACATAGGCAATAGTTTCTGTAGCATTGATGCTCTGAGGGGCGAAAGTGAACACCACTTCATGCTTGCCAGCTGGTACATTCAGGGCACGCAGCACATAGTTAGCACGCCCCACCTGAGCAGGCTGTCCGTCAATGGTAGCTGTCCATCCAGGGTAATACACCTCGGAAAAGACCACCAAGCCACCTTTCGCCGACTCCACCTCGTAGGCAACCTCATCAGAGCCATAGGAAACGAGTTTGGCAGTACCCTCGCCTCCAGCCTTCAAGAAACCGAAGTCGTCCTTAGCCACCACAGCAGTGCGGCGGAGATTGACCTGCGAAAGCGCATCCAGTTCCTCATTGGCATTGACAGCCCACTGAATGTCAGTAACAAACCAAGCATTGCCCATTGCTGTAGTATTCTCCACGGGCAACTTGACTTCACCCTTCTCGCCAGCCCCGAGGATGAACCAGCGCGTGTTGAGCATATTGATAACAGGGAAAAGCGAATCGGTGTCCACGACGGAGAGGTCGTATATAGGATATGGCGTCTGCTGCTCCATCATGGCAAGCGTATCGACAGGTGCCATCCGCAGAGCGGTATAGACCTTGGGCATTTCAGGAGCGATGTGCCGCTCAATCAGTTCCTGATAGCGACGGAGCTTAGCAGCGTGATAGCCACCCACAGAGCTATAGAAAGCACTGGTGGTGTTGTCATTGAAGGTAGAAACGGTGAAGTTCAACACACGATAATCGCGACCATCCCCACTCTTCTCCAAAATATACTTGTCGGCATCCGTCTTCTGAATGCGTGCCGCACCTTGGGGCTCCACAAACATATCATCATAGAGATAACGCTTGTTCACCTGCCACATATCGACAAGGCAGATAACCAAGAGGCTACCAACCAAGAGCCTCTCCGCCTTGCGAGTATCAGAAGGAGCAGCAGAAACCTTCTTGGCATACCACCACATGGCTACCACACCCAGCATGATAAACAGGATGCTGCGCCATGCGTCGGCTTTCACCATCGCTGCACGCATATCGGAAAGACTACGCAGGATGTTCTGTCCGAAAGCCCCATCGAAATAGCCAGCATCCACATACTGAGCCACAACCTGACGGTCGGAGCTGCTGAGGAGGTNGTGTCCCAACCNTGGAGCCATCACATATNNAAGACAGATGNCNACGGTAAAGACAGTGGNCACATAAAGCGGTTTCAGCACAGGTTTCTCTACCCACTCTTTCAAGCCCCACAAGGCAATGAAAGGCACCACAAACTGGACAACCACAAGAATGCTTGCTACGGTGCGGAACTTGGCATACATGGGCACATGGTCGATAAAGAAATTGGTAAACGGCATGAAGTTGTGTCCCCAAGAGAGCAGAAGCGTGAGCAACGCAGCCGTCAAGAGTGCCCATTTGAGCGGGTTACGATGAGGAATGACCAGCAAACCCAAGACAAAGAGCATACACACAAGCGCACCCAAATAGACAGGACCGCTGGTGCCAGGCTGCTCGCCCCAATACTGCGTGAAAGCGTGATAGATGCCCATCTGCTCCATTTGTCCGTCCGCCTTCTTCATGGCAGTCTTGCTCATGGCGAGAGGCACACTCGCTCCGCCCTTCACGTCGGGAATGAGGAAAGTCATGGATTCATCAATGCCATAGCTCCAAGCGGTGATATAACTGCGTTCCAAACCGCTGTCGGTTTGGTCGTCCGTCTTGCCATGCTTGACCAACTCACTTTTGCCACGCATTGTGTCTTTGGCATAATCGTAGGTGTGGTAGAGGTTGGAGACGTTGATGCACACCGCCAACACAGCCGCGAGGGCAATACCAGCCGTTGCCTTGCAGAAAGAAGCCATCTCTTTCCGACGGATGGCTTGGATGAGGAACGCCACCACCATGAGAAGTTCGGGGATGAGGAAATAGTAGGACATCTGCACATGGTTGGCCTGTATCTGCAAGGTGGCAAACAGAGCCGTCACGATGATGCCGAGGAGGTATTTCTTGCGGTAACAGAGCACCATGCCCGCAATGGTGGGCGGCACGTAAGCGAGGGTGATGACCTTCCAGATGTGCCCAGCGGCAATGATGATGAAGAAGTAGCTGCTGAAAGCCCACACCACTGCGCCCAAAGCAGCCATCCAGCGACGGAAGTCGAAGGCGCGCAACAGGATGTAGAAGCCCAGCATGTAGGCAAAGACGTACCACACATAATCAGGCAGCCACAGGTGATAGGCTTTCTCCACAGCAGCCATCGGACGTGTAGAGCCATACGACGGTGCAATCTGATAGGTGGGCATGCCGCCAAAGAGACTCGTAATCCATCGGGGAGTTTCCCCGTTGTGGGTGTCGCGGTAGTGTCCGATTTCCACACTGATACCTGCACCAGCAGCACTATCATGCTGTTCCAAACGATAGCCCTTGCTTACAGGCGAGACAAAATACAACAGTGCGATAGCCACAAACAACAGGACGCAATACACGTCGGGCAGCACTTTTTTCAGGTCGAATTTCATTGCCAAACAATTTTTGTCGGCAAAATTACGAAAAATCCCCCTAAGCGACGTGGCTTTTCAAGGAAAAGTTGCACAGAAAAGGCGGACGGACACCGTGGAAACAGGTCAAACGCCCCTGTTTCCGTCCATCAAGATGCCGACCATGGCAACAGCGAATACAAGTAGCTTCCCAAAGAAATGAGGAGCCAAATCATCCCCACGATGAGCACCAACAGAAGAATGAGCACCACAACGGACTGCGTGGCACGACGATTCACATGAGCGATGATTTGCTCGTCGCCATCCACAAAGCCTTGCACCATCTTCATATTCTGCACTTGCGCACGATGGAAGAAGTCTATCACATCGCCCACAGAGAAAGGCAGCATGCCCAGCAACACATCGCGCAGGGCGTTGTTGAGAACGGCAAGTGTCAAAGGGACACTTTTGATGACGAACAGAGAAAAATAGACAAACGGCACCACACCCACCAGCGCGATGACATCGCCCCACCCCGGAATCAAGCCGATGAGCGCATCCAAATAATAGCGGTCCAGATAGCGTGTCAGCACACCCATTGCCCGATAGACCCGATTGTCCATCAGACGCTTACGCCGCAGGAGTCTTTTCTCGTCTTTATCCATATCATTCCTATCATGCAGAACCGAGCCTGTGCCCCCAATAGAGCATCAACAGACCCACAAACAAACTGAGTGCCGTGTAGAGACATACCATCAAAACACCTCTCTCATTGCCTAAAAGCATATAGTTCTCGTTCATGAACGTCGAGAAGGTGGTGAATCCTCCACAGAACCCTGTGACCAAGAACAAACGCGCCTCGGTACTGATAGGCATCCCACGGTTCAGCCATCCGCACAACAGACCTATCNCAANGCATCCCGCCACATTGACCACAAANGTACCGAACGGGAACATNCCACTGAAAAAACGTCCAATCAGTTGCGAAACANCGTAACGGCAGATGCCTCCAACCGCACTTCCTAAAGCGACATACAGTATGTTCATGCTGCGAAGGTACAACTTTTCTTCCTATTACAAAATCGAATGACCTCAAAAACATTTCCGTTCGAGACAAGAACGCTTCATTGCCCCCTTGACAGGAAGGTCGGACACGCACCCAGTAACACTTCTATATGAGGGGTGGCGAAACAGCCCCAAAATCGATGTCCCCGACTCCGACCAATCGGAGTCGGGGACATCGGTCGGTCGGAGTCGGGGACTCCGATTTTGGAGGGCTTTCGAGGGGTGAAAAGCGAGAGACCAAAATGAAGGTGAAAACTCCGCCTGCTGAATCAACACTCCCGTTCGGGACGGACGCGGCAAAACACCATGCCCTGTTTTGGTATCGTCCTGTCCAGAACGGGAGTAAAAATGTCCAATTATGAACTACAGCCTCGAAAAACTCTCGACTCATCGCGTTCAACTCGCAAAGATTCGCTACCTTTGCATCCAAAACCACTGCCCACACATGGGGCAGTTTTGAAATAAAAGACACAACATGACAGAAAGAAAAGTTAGGGTGCGTTTCGCACCAAGCCCCACAGGGCCTCTCCATATTGGCGGTGTACGCACAGCTCTCTACAATTACCTCTTTGCCAAGCAGCACGGAGGCGAGTTGATTTTCCGCATTGAAGATACCGACTCCACACGTTTCGTACCAGGTGCGGAGGAGTACATCATTGAGGCATTCGACTGGCTGGGCATCAAGTTCGACGAAGGCGTGAGCTTCGGTGGCAATTATGGTCCTTATCGCCAGAGCGAACGTCGCGACATCTACAAGAAGTATGTGCAGGTGCTGCTCGACACGGGCAAGGCGTATTACGCTTTTGACACCCCAGAGGAGCTGACCAAGAAGCGCGAGGAGGTAGAGAACTTTCAGTATGACGCTTCAACACGAGGCGAGATGCGTAACTCACTCACACTGCCGAAGGAGAAAGTGGAGCGCATGATTGCAGCTGGCGAGCAATATGTGGTGCGCTTCAAGATTGAGCCAGGCAGAGATGTGCTGGTGGATGACCTGATTCGTGGCGAGGTGAAAATCAACTCTTCCATCTTGGACGATAAAGTGCTCTACAAAAGTGCGGACGAACTGCCGACCTACCACTTGGCGAACATTGTGGATGACCACCTGATGGAGGTGTCGCACGTGATTCGTGGCGAAGAATGGTTGCCCTCTGCCCCACTCCATGTCTTGCTCTATGAGGCTTTCGGATGGGCTGACACGATGCCCCACTTTGCCCACCTGCCACTGCTGTTGAAGCCGATTGGCAACGGCAAGCTGTCGAAGCGCGACGGCGACAAACTGGGCTTCCCTGTCTTCCCGCTCGAATGGCACGACCCCAAGAGCGGTGAAATCAGTTCGGGCTATCGCGAGAAGGGCTACCTGCCCGAGGCGGTGGTGAACTTCTTGGCTCTGCTGGGATGGAATCCGGGCAACGACCAGGAGCTGATGACACTGGACGAGATGGTGAAGCTGTTTGACCTGTCGAAGTGTTCAAAGAACGGCGCGAAGTTCGACTATGTGAAGGCGGCTTGGTTCAACCATCAGTATCTCATCCAGCGTCCTGACAGCGACTGGTGTCCTGCTTTCGACAAGGTGCTGAAAGAGAACGGTATCGAAGCGACTGCCGAGCAGGAAGCCGAGGTGGTGAGGATGATGAAGATGAAGGTGATTGAATACACCGACGGACAGGGCAACAAGAAAAAGCGCAACATTTCGTTCCCAAGCGACCTGTGGCCGCTCACCAAGTTCTTCTTCGTGGCTCCCACTGAGTTTGACAAGGAAAACGACAAGTTCATCCGCAAGAACTGGAAAGAAGGAACGGCTGACGAGATGGAGCAGATGATGACGGTGCTGGAAGGCATTTCCGATTGGAGCGTGGAAGGACAGAAGGCTGTTATCGACCCGTGGACAGAGGAGACGGGCATCAAGCCTTGGAATGCGTGGCGCGTAGCACTCGTGGGAACTGGACAAGGTCCTGACATGTATGAACTGTCTGCTTTCCTCGGCAAAGAGGAAGTCATCAAGCGAATGAAGTTTGCGATACAAGAATTAAAGAATTGATGTTTGGTGCTTGTCTACGATGGTGCTTCAACCACCCTGAAGCCCAGCGACAATGCTCCTTTCCTCATTCTCCAAACCGTCTGTTTAATCAAAATGTACTCAATAGGACTATACCTCTTTACCGTGGGCATGCTGATTGCCTCGCTTTTCCACAAAAAGGTGCGCCAGATGGTGGTTGGCATCACCCAAACTTATGTGCTATTGCGCCGCCACATCAAGAAGACCGACCGCGTAGTGTGGTTTCATGCCGCCTCGTTGGGCGAGTTTGAACAGGGACGACCACTGATGGAGCGTCTGCGCACAGAATGTCCTGAATACAAGATTCTGCTCACCTTCTTCTCGCCATCGGGGTATGAAGTACGCAAAGATTACGAGGGAGCAGACTTGGTGTGCTACCTGCCTTTTGACACCCCTGGCAATGCACGCTCTTTTCTGAGGCTGGCACATCCTGAAATTGCCGTGTTCATCAAGTATGAGTTTTGGACAAACTATCTGACCATCTGCCGCAAGAAAGGCATTAAGACTTACAGCGTAAGCAGCATCTTCCGCCCCAACCAATACTTCTTCAAATGGCACTTGGGGAACAACTACCCTGCCCTCAAGCCCATCAGGCAGTTCGACCATCTGTTTGTGCAGAACGAGGAATCCAAGACACTGCTGGCAAAACACGGCATCACGAATGTGACCGTAGTGGGCGACACCCGATTGGACCGTGTTATCGCCATCAAAAATGCGGCTGCACCGCTGCCTCTTGTGGAGCAGTTTGTAGGCGACGCGCCTTGCTTCATTGCAGGCTCTTCATGGGGACCCGATGAAGAGATTTACATTCCGTACTTTGCAGAACATAAAGACTGGAAGCTCATCATCGCCCCACACGTCATCAGCGAGACACACCTGAAAGACATTGAGAAGCTACTGAACGAGAATGGTTTCAACCATGTGAGATACACAGAGTTGGAGAAAGGGGAAACGATGCCGACAACGACAGAAACCGCAGGGCAAGCCCTCATCATCAACTGCTTCGGCAAGCTCTCCTCCATCTATCGTTACGGCAAGGCGGCTTTGGTGGGAGGCGGTTTCGGTGTGGGCATCCACAATGTGCCCGAGGCTGCGGTGTATGGCATTCCCGTCCTCTTTGGTCCTAACAATCAGGCGTTCCGCGAGGCACAGGCACTAAAAGCTTGTGGAGGCTCGTTTGAATATCAAGACGCCGCTTCTTTCGCTGCCATCATGGACCGATTCATGACACAACCAGAAGCACTCAAACAGGCAGGAACGGCTGCTGGTAGCTACATCAATGCCAACACGGGTGCGGCAGACAAGTGTTTCAACGCTATCTTCANGTGAAATACACAGACCTGTTCATCGACTNTGACGACACGCTCTACGACACACATGGCAATGCGGTCATCGCATTGAGCGAGTTGTACGAACTGCTGCACTTGGAGCAGTATTTCGATGACCCACAAGTTTTCTACAACGACTATTGGGAGACAAACATCCGCCTGTGGACACAATATGCAAAGGGGAAAATCAAACGTGACCACCTCATCGTNGAGCGTTTTCGNCATCCGCTGAGTTTAGGGAAGAACNTCAACCCAACCGNTGACTATTGCCGCCAAGCAAGCANCCAGNTTCTCTCACTCTGCTCCGTCAAGCCTGGACTNGTGGANGGCGCAAAAGAACTGATGGATTACCTCCGCCGCAAAGGCTACCGCATGCACTTGTGCAGCAACGGTTTCCACGAAGTGCAGTACAAGAAACTCCGCTCCTGTGGTCTCTCTGACTATTTCAGCACCATCATCCTCAGTGAAGACGCAGGTGCCAACAAACCATCCCCCCGCTTCTTCGAGTATGCCTTAGAGCAATCGCATGCCCTCCAAGACCGCACCCTCATGATTGGCGACAACTTCAACACCGACATCATCGGTGCCCAAGGGGCAGGACTCGACACCATCTTCTTCAACCGATTTCCTGACTATCCCGCTCCCCAACCAGTCACACACGAGGTACACCACCTGCGTGACATCATGACCATTCTCTGACAACACCCCCTCTTCTTTGTTTTCTCAACAATTAAACGACCTCCACCACAGGGAATACTATCAATTCATCGTCACCTCATCTTAGAGGATAAAGAACACTGGGAGGAGGGAATACGGACGAGGAGACTTTACCAAACCTCCCAATGTCCTCCCTTATCTGGACCTATACGGCGGATGACACCTTCTTCTTGCATTCTCCTAAGGTGCTTGGAAAGAGCACTACGGTTAATACCAAGCGTTGCCGCCATCTGAGTGGTAGTGATGTTGGAATCATTTGAGATAAGAGCCATGATGGCAGTACGAGTTTTCTGTCCACCTTTTATANTCGNCTCATCCTGCATANTTTCTTGNTATTGCTGGATTTCATGCCNAAGGTGNGAAATNTGGANGTTTGCCATGCAGTCAAGAAAGATGTTGATATCATCCAACTCACGTGAGTCAATGAGTGCCTGAATATATTCA
>WFLX011346097.1_pt1 | contig 14067 bp, 15 predicted proteins | sample 4967041 | NCBI WGS metagenome assembly WFLX01 (sample SAMN12857096, study PRJNA449069) | gut metagenome | isolation source: stool from male and female vole | host: Microtus ochrogaster | place: USA:Florida | collected 2017
GTTAGGCGGCCTGATCGTCAAGGCGGGTTTGCGATATGAGAAACGCGCGCTCTTGCTCGGGGCGTTGGTCGAACTCAGCCGCCGGCTGAAGTCCGACGAAGGTGAGCGGGCGCGGTTAATCGCGATCGGCGCGGAAGCTTTTGGCAATGATAGCGAATAGGATCGGCCTTGCAGTGGCTCCGGTCGTGCTTATGGCATTTCCTGTTATTGGAATGACCGGGTTTGAGCAATGGCTGTCAGCCTTAGGCAAGACGGATGCCGCAAGGCTGACCCTCGGCCAGGCCGGTATCGCCGTGCCTTACGTCAGCGCCGCAGCGATCGGCGTAATTTTTCTATTCGCAAGCGCCGGTTCCGCGAGCATCAGGTTCGCGGGGTGGGGCGCTCTAACCGGAAGCACGGCAACGGTTCTGGTCGCGGCGATACGCGAGACGACACGTCTTGCCGCATTGGCCGCAGAGGTGCCTGGGGGCAAGTCCGCGGCCTCCTACATCGATCCTGCAACGATGATCGGTGCGGCGGCGGTGCTGATGGCGGGTTGTTTCGCGCTTCGCGTCGCAATGATCGGCAATGCAGCCTTCGCACCCGCCGAACCGAAACGGGTCCGTGGAAAACGCGCGCTGCATGGGCAGGCCGACTGGATGAGAATGCACGAGGCGTCAAAGCTCTTTCCCGCTACGGGCGGTGTCATCATTGGCGAGCGTTACCGAGTCGATAAGGACAGCACGGCAGCGCAGCCGTTTCGAGCTGATGATCCGGAGACCTGGGGCACCGGCGGCAAGTCTCCGCTCCTGTGCTTCGATGGATCGTTCGGATCCTCGCATGGAATCGTGTTCGCCGGATCTGGCGGCTTCAAGACAACGTCGGTGACAGTCCCAACTGCGCTCAAATGGGGTGGGGCGCTCGTCGTCCTCGACCCCTCGAGCGAAGTGGCGCCGATGGTCTGTAAGCACCGCAGAGATGCAGGTCGTTTTATCCGTATCCTCGACCCCAAGGTACCGGAGACAGGCTTCAACGCACTCGACTGGCTTGGTCGCTACGGCGGGACGAAAGAGGAAGATATCTCTTCCGTCGCGTCGTGGATCATGAGTGACAGCGGCGGCATGCGCGCCGTGCGTGACGACTTCTTCCGTGCATCGGCTTTGCAACTATTGACGGCGTTGATTGCCGACGTCTGCCTGTCCGGCCATACGGACAGGGAGAACCAGACATTGCGGCAGGTTCGAGCCAATCTCTCGGAGCCGGAGCCAAAACTGCGAGAGCGGCTGCAGTCAATCTACGACAATTCGGGCTCTGATTTCGTAAGGGAGAACGTCGCCGCATTCGTCAATATGACGCCGGAAACCTTCTCGGGGGTTTATGCAAATGCCGTGAAGGAGACCCACTGGCTGTCCTACCCAAATTATGCCGCACTCGTTTCGGGGTCCACCTTCACGACCGACGCAGTCGCAGCCGGCGAGACGGATGTGTTCATCAATATCGGCCTGAAGACGTTGGAGACGCATTCCGGCCTTGCGCGCGTCATCATCGGCTCGTTCCTTAACGCTCTTTACAATCGCGATGGCGCGGCACAGGGCAGGGCACTTTTCCTCCTCGATGAGGTCGCGCGTTTAGGCTACATGCGCATTCTCGAAACCGCGCGTGATGCCGGCCGCAAATACGGCATCACCCTCACGATGATTTACCAGTCGATCGGCCAAATGCGCGAGACCTACGGTGGCCGTGATGCGGCGAGCAAATGGTTCGAGAGCGCGAGCTGGATCTCTTTCGCTGCCATTAACGATCCGGAGACTGCTGAGTACATCTCGAAGCGCTGCGGCATGACGACCGTCGAGATTGACCAGATCAGTCGCAGTTCCCAGTCGAACGGATCGTCGCGGACCCGTTCAAAGCAGCTTGCTGCAAGACCACTGATTCAGGCGCATGAGGTGCTGCGAATGCGCGCCGACGAGCAGATCGTATTCACCGTCGGGAATGCGCCGCTTCGATGCGGCCGCGCCATCTGGTTCCGACGCGACGACATGAAGGCATGCGTGGGAACGAATCGCTTTCAAGGACCCCTTGGATGATCAAGCTGGTAACGTATCCTTCTTCTGCTGCGGGCGATTTCGGTCGTGTGACGGCGTTGGCGATGGACAATCTCCGCCTCTTTGAAGGCATCCCATATTGCCGCGCACGTTCGCCGGACCCTTGGCTGGACTCGTGAGGTGAAACGGCCGTGAGAGGTGGGGCGCTAAAGACCGATCATAAACAATTTGGTCTCGGTACTTTCCGCCGAATTCCTCGACCCTGCTCACGGGGCAGAGCGCTGGTTGCGCCCGCCTCGTAAAAGTTTTTTGGCAGAGTGGCGATGCTGAGGATGCGTAATCAGGTGGTTCTAGCTTGACCACCTGCATTGATGAAGTTGCCGAGTCAGGACCAGAGGCGGCAACACCCGACGTCAATGGTGGGAGCATCCTATCGGGAAATGCACGCCGAAAATAGCGTTGCCGGGACTTCGCGGCTGTCGGCATCGGTCACGAGCAGAAGCTCCAGGACCTCACCTTGGAGCCGCGCGTGAATGCCCTCTACCTTGTGTGTCCCTTCGATCCGGTCAAAAGAAAGGAGACGACCACGGTCATCGATGATACCGATGCCAGCGCCGACACAGGGGCCGTCATGAAATGCATCCTCTGTGTCCTCCGCCACCGCGCTGAAGACCATGTCTCCATTGGATAATGCCGCGGCATCCGTGAACCCGAACGGAGTTCCTCGGATGGTACCGAGATCGAACCGCTCGATCGCAATCGGCGTCATGGAATTGGCTCGCTCGCTATCAAGACCGTCCAAAACCGCCGAAAGCGAGTAACGAATGACGGCATTGTCGATATGCCGCTTGTTGCCACGCTGAAACAACCGCAGCTCCTGTCCAGCCACGACCGCACCTTCAATATTGACCTGAGGAAATTCCGCCGCGAGCGGATCAAGAATGAATGAGAGGTCGACAATTCTTGGAGCGGTGCATACGGTGCCGCACGCGTCGAGCCCGAGCAAGACACCCCTTTTTCGATTGGACCTTGATCCTGAACCAATGGCGAGGAGAGCGCCAAAAGAAAGATCACTGTAAGGGGGAATGAGGGTAAGTGCTTCCAGGTCGGGCTTCTGTTCCTTCCGCTCGTCATGCGACTGGGGCAAGACGCCGTCAAACAAGCGGATCAATCCACCTGGTCCGGAACTACGAACGGGAAAGACACCAAGGTGCAGGTCGTCATCCGTAATCACATACATTGCCGCTTCGTGGCAAACGAGCCCGCTAGCGGCGCTTAAGTGTACGGGGCGAGGGGAGTCCGCCTCTACGTCGAGATCGCGTATCTTCTCGAGCTTGATCATGGAAAGCTGATGCGTCCTCTTAAATACCGGCCGATGGTGAGCGTTCTTCGACGAAGCTTGGCAGTGCGCCAGCGTACCTCGTGCTCGTGCAATTCTTCAAAAGTATGAATCGATCCATGCTGATTGATTCATAAGTGTCGTGGACGTAACCGCCGGGATCAACGATTCTCATCGCATGATGTCAAACCGATTACCTCAATTGAACGCCTAGATGCTACCAAGAATATTGCACGCTACTATGCATTTCGCTTGAACCAAACCTGTTCGGCGACTCTTGCGGAATTGGGCAGGATTGGAGCGAAGGGACAGATGATGGTTCATCACTTCGGCCGAGAGGAGGAAGCGGTTCGATTGTTTCTGGATCCCCGCCGAAAGAAGCGGCGGCCCGGCTTTCGTCCTCCGACCATGAAATTGGATTGGGGGAGAACCTGCAAGTCCCCTCCCACACCCCCGTATGTACACTTTCGTTCCAGGCGTCCTAAGAGGTGGCCTGCCCTGCCCTCTTGGAAGAAGGGTTCGCGCTCGATCCTGCCCTTCTGTTCGGCCATGGTGATAATCAGCTCGGCCGGGGCCAGTTCAAACCAGACTTGATCTCGCCCGATCAGCCCCGCAGCCGTGGCACTCGGTAGCTTGATGCGAGACTCGTGAGGAGGCAGGTTCATGCATCGTCTACGGGACCGCCGGCGGGCTGGGAGCCGAGTGGGCCAGCATCTTGGGAGGAACCACTCGCACTTGAGGCGGGCCATCGCCAATGCGACGGCCCGGTCTGAGAACGCGCTTTGCTTCGCTGCGCATCTAAAAGAGCCGAAAACCGGCCGGATGCCTTTACCTTCTTGGAAGGAGGATAGGCCCCGCCTTGCGGCGGAGCCTGTTCTCCTCAATCCCGGTTCGGGCGGGACCAGATGAGTTGGAGGCCTTCTTCTCCATCGACTTCGGCGAGCGTCGCGTAGATCGGAGCCGGGAAGCTAGGGTCATCGAGCTTGACCGAGAGGTAGTCGCGATCGCTCTCGCTGGAGCGCTTCTGCCAGGCGGCGCCAAGTTCAACGGAACCTGCGTAGATGCGGAAGTGCGGGCCCTTGTCCGAAGGAGTTTCGACGCGAACGATGCGAGCCTTGACGTTGAGCGCGAGGGTGCGGATCGAGCCGGTGAAGCCGCTTTCGGTGGATGTGAAGGTGCCGATGGTTGCCATTGTCATGTTCCTTTCGCTGTTTCGGGCCACGCCCTTCGCGGCCTCGATGGCTGTCGAAGGACCGGGGACGATCGGACCGCACCCCGAAGGGGCCAGAACGAAGTGGAGGGCGGCGGCGAGCGGCTTTCTTTAATCGCGAGGAATGCGAACTAGTTCGCAGGGGAAGAAAGTTGCGGAACGCCGTTGCGGGAGAACGATCGAGGCTTGAGCCGTTCTCCGGTCAGACATGCCTCATCGAGCCCGCAGGAGGAGCGCCGGCAACAGTGAAGAGGATGAGCATGCCAATGGCGATGCCCGCCCTTCAATTGCATCGTGGGATACGGCTCTCAATGGCCGAACAGTTGCTGCTACTAACATCGAGGGCATAGTACGGCTGTGCCAACTTTGCCGAACGACGGGCCGAAAGCATCGGCGCCAATTTGGAGTGCCCCAACTAAGATGCCGCCGCGCACATCAAACGGACAGGGCAAAGCTCGTCGCGTTCGTGAACTCCAAGAACTACCCGTGTGGACTTCCTGACGAAGAATAAGGGATCGGATGAACATACGAGCAAACCGTCGCCCTTGCCTGCACTCGGTGGTGCGTCGGCGGAAAACCTGCAATTCGTCGATTACCTGATCTACGAGCCTGTGAGAACTGTCCTGCTGCACAGGGAAGGCGTGAGCGTGCTTGTCCCCGCGCCCGAACGGTATGCCGTTCACAAACTTATTGTCGCCAGCAGGAGGCTCGCAGACGCGCTCGGACGGGCGAAGACCCGGCAAGGCGAGATTTTGACTAACGTATACGAGGAGGCATGGGAGAGGGGTCATCGTGGCAGGAGGCCATCCGACAAGGGATTGCGATGTTGCCTAAAGCGGGAACTGCCATGATCGTCAACAGGCTTCCGAACCCATACGCCCCTGACGGCCCCCTCGCCAGCGTCGTTGGCAGGCGCCGATGATCCTCCTGAAAATAGGGGAGCTGTCGTAAAGGGTACGCGGTAACGTGAGGCGGACCGGACGCGGAGGACGGCGAGCCGCTGCGCCTATCGGCGCGCTTCTCAGACCGAAGGCCGTTGCGGGATGACGGTGGCCACATGTCGGCATGACCGCAACAGTTCAAAGAGAGGTTTAGAGAACGCGCTGCAACGTCATCTGCAGAACATACTCTGTAGAGGAATGCTCTGCGATCAGCGCTCATCCTTTTATGAATATTCGGGACATTTTCGCGCTCAACCTGCGCACGTTGCGACACGCCCGAGGCTATTCGCAAGAAGAATTGGCGGACCGCGCCAACATTCATCGAACCTATGTCAGCGCACTGGAGCGATGCCAATACAGCGCAACCATCGATATGGTTGCCAGTCTGGCAAAGGTTCTCGGCGTCGACGCCGCCGCCCTTCTGAGATCTAGCCGCGATGGTACCGATTAGAGTTCGTTCGACACCGTAAATCGAAACACAGCCTGCGCAGGCTGGGGAGAACGGCCGACAAATTGCCGGCCATTTGGCGGATCAAACCTGGTTCAAAAAGGCCGAACCCGCCTGATCCATTTGAGGGCCGGACGGGACATGTAAACGATCATTCTTCGATAATTGAAGGCCGTGAAGGTAATCGGCCGCGGATTGCGCCTTGGCGGCCGCTGTGATGATCGCGCGCTTGTCGTTCTTCAAAACGGCCAACCAGCTCGCCACATACGCTGCGGTATTGTCACGCGGATCATGGTCCACTCCGAGATCAGCGCAAAGAAATGATGCCGCAAGCTCGGCGACCAGTTCGTCGGCTGCGTAGGATGCGCTGCCGAATCTTCCGGTGAGATCGCGGTCGAGTCGGTGCTTTGCACCCGTCCAATGGCCATTATGCCGATATCGGCATAAGTCGCATTATGCCGTACGCCGGATTATGCCGCATGGCCAAGTTTGGCGGCTGTTGTGCCTGCTTCTGGCCATGTGGCAGTTCGGCATAATCAGAGCTTTTCGAGGAAGGCGAGCAGTTCGTAGAGAGGGGGTTCTGATCATGCTGCTTGTGTTGGTCCTGCCCTCAAGGTTGTACGCGCGCGTTGCAAAGCTGATATGGCAGCTTCGACTGTGGCCGCGTAACGTACCAGTGGCCTCTTTATTTCATGCTTCAGCAAGACACGCCGGATATCGCGAGTGGTTCCGGTGAGCCACAGGGTCACACCATGCTTGTGAGCCTTGTGCGCTAGGCCCTCGATCATGTTGGCGCCGGTCGAGTCCAGAAACGGCACCGCGGAGAAATCGACGACCAGTGCCTTTTGGTTGTCCTGAATGCGGTCGAGAACAGAGCCGATTGATGCTGTCGCGCCGAAGAAGAGAGCACCGGTTATCCGGTAGACGACAACATCGGGGTTCGCAGCAGCAGATTCATTGTAGGCTTTGCGTGGATGGGCGTCATCGGCTTCGTCGCGCGCCACGAACGGTACATGGGTGGTGACTGCGGTTGTTCGGCTCATACGGTGAATAAAGAGCACTGAGCCAAGAGCGAACCCAACGACAATCGCCTCACTCAAATCCCGGAATACTGTCAGGAAGAATGTCGCCCCCAATACGGTTGCTTCGCCCCAACCCGAGCGCAGCAAGATCGCGATTGCAGGCTTTTCGATCATGTTCCAGGCAACGACTGCCAGCACGCCCGCCAGAGCTGCTAATGGGATATATGCAGCGAGCGGTGCCGCGATCACCATGAAAATAAGAAGAAATGCTGAATGCAACATTCCGGCGACTGGCCCGTGCGCTCCAGCGCGTATGTTGGTAGCGGTACGGGCAATGGTGCCCGTCACACAGAAGCCGCCGAACAGCGAGGCACCGATATTTGCCGCACCCTGAGCAACAAGCTCGCAGTTGGAACGGTGTCGTCGACCAGTCATGCCATCCGCAACTACGGCTGATAGCAGCGATTCTATGGACCCTAGCAAGGTGAAGGACAGTGCGGCTGGCAGAACCGCTACAATCCTGTCCATCGAGAGATCAGGCAGTTGCGGGAAAGGCAGTGCAGAGGGGATTCCGCCAAACTTGGTTCCAATCGTCTCGACAGGCAGGGCAAGCAATGCTGTTGCGGTTGAGCTCAGGGCAACAGCGATCAGCATCCCCGGCCAGCGCGGTCGCCAGCGGCGTAATCCGAGAATGACCGCAATGGTAGTGATAGAGATCCCGACCGCGCCAGACGCAACGCTGTCCTTTGCTCCCCACAGCACTGGGAGCTTCTGAAGGAGCTCTCCTGGTTCATGGTCCAAAGTCAGACCGAAAAGGTCCTTGATCTGGCTGGCAAAGATGATCACGGCAATCCCTGCCGTAAAGCCCACCGTTACCGGGAAGGGAATGAACTTTATGAATGTTCCGAACCGCAGGAGGCCAACTGCGGTGAGCATCAAACCTGAAAGGAAGGTTGCCAGGATTAAGCCATCCATGCCGTGTTGAGCGACTGTTGCGGCGACCAACACGATAAAGGCCCCGGCCGGGCCGCCTATCTGAAATCGCGATCCTCCGAACAATGAGACGAAGAACCCACCGACGATTGCCGAATATAGCCCCTGCGCGGGCGTTGCGCCCGAGGCAATGGCGATGGCCATCGACAGTGGCAACGCTACGATGGCGACGGTAAGTCCCGCTATTGCATCGGCGCGCAAGTGGGGCAATCCGTAGCCTTCGCGCAGGATTGTAAGAAATTTTGGAGTGTAGAGTTCAGCAAAGCCCGGCGCTTCGCTCTGTCTGTCTGTCGATACTTTCACTTGTTGCCGCACCTTGAGTAGGAAGCGGCGGGATCGTCGGCTTATCGTCGGCGGTCGCCGTCGCGGATTGATTCAGGATGTCGTGGATGAGGACTTCAATCGAACGCCGCGACCTCCCGCCGGACTGGCAGCCCCCTCACCGATCAGTTCGATGCCCGCGAGTTCAAGTGCCGTGATTACCCTGGTCAAGCTCTCTACCACGCCCCGAACATTGCCACTGCTCGATTCCATCCGTTGGATCGTCGGAATGGAAAGTCCGGACAGCTCGGCCAGGGTCTTTTGGTCGATGCCGAGAAGCGCACGTGCGGCACGCATTTGGGCGGCGGTAATCATCGGTCTATCCTACGCGTGATAAATCCATATTTGAAATAGCAATAATGATCTGTCAAACATCAACTTCCTCAACATCGAAATTCTCGACAGGCACCAAAAGCTATCGCGCACTGCGCGCGCCCATTGAAGTGTAAGGTTCGATGACCAAATAGGTGGTCTTTGGCTAGTTTGTACGGTCACCAAGGCGGGAGCCGACCAGTAGTTACATAGAGACGGAAACAATGAAGCTTCGTGCTCCGACAACAAGGAGCACTGAAATGAGAATATTCGACAAAGCCACCTGCCTTGACCCGTACTTAGCGTCATTCGAGCAAAGTTTTTCCGCGAGGAATTATAAGCCCGCGACGCTGGAGAATTATCGCTATCACCTCCGGTGCTTTGGCCGATTGCTGGATGTGGAAGGCATCGCGCCTTCGGCACTGACGGCAGATATTGCCGTCGAATTAGGACGGCGATTGCCAACGACACCCAAAGCCCAGATCAAGGTTGCCAATCTTGCCGGGCTGTTCGTCGAGCATCTGATTGAAATAGGCGTGGCGACACGCCCGTCGCTCACTGCTGCTCAAGCCGAACGCCAAGAGCTCCTGGGCGACCTCGAAACCTACCTCGAGCGGCAACGCGGCCTCAGCCCACGGTCCGTCAAACATGTGCTGGGATTCGCGGCTCGCTTCCTCGCTCACCGCTTCGGGGACCAGATGCTCGATCTCGCGATCTTGAACGCTCGCGATGTCGTGGCGTTCATGGAGCATGTTATCGGACGCAAGACGCCCTACCGAGACAAGACGTTATCCTCGCACTTGCGCAGCTTCTTCCAGTATCTGTTCGCTCAGGGGCTCATCACCACGAACCTCTCACTCTGCGTACCTAGGGTACACAAGCCCTGGGGGGCGAGGCTTCCGCGATATCTGTCGCCCGATGAAGTGGAGGCTGTGCTGGCATCTGTCGCAACCAATCCGCGGCGAGGCGCCCGCGACTACGCCATGTTGCTGTTGATGGCGAGGCTCGGCATGCGCGCGCCCGAGGTCATGGCGGTCCAACTCGATGACATCGACTGGCGGGCCGGCGAGCTTCTGGTTCGCGGAAAGGGAAAACGTCATGACCGGCTGCCAATCCCGTCGGACGTCGGCGAAGCCATCAGCAGGTATTTGCGCGAGGAGCGGACTTCAACGACAATCCGCACGCTGTTAGTGAGCCATCGGGCGCCGAACCGTCCGTTCAAGGATAGCCAAATCATCAACTCGATTTTGCGGGAAGCGTTCGCGGCGACCGGAGTGAAGCCGCCGACACCCTATGTCGGATCGCATGTTCTGCGTCACAGCCTTGCGACAAATCTGGTTCGGTCCGGTGCTTCGCTGGAGGAGATCGGGGTCTGCTGCGGCATCGATCGCGTGCAACAACGATGATCTATGCGAAACTCGATACGGATGGATTGCGCTCCATCGCCCAGCCTTGGCCGATCGCGGAGGTAGCACGATGAGCCTCCTTGCCGAACAGGACCGCTACCTGAGCATCAGAAGACGGCTGGGCGCCGATCTGAGTACGGACGAACGCATTTTGCGTCGCTTCGCCGCCTTTGTCGACAACGATGGCGCGGAGTACATCGACACCAGATTGATCATGCGTTGGCTGGAGAGCCTCCCCTCCGCCAGTGCCGGAACACGGGGCGCTCGCTTCCGGGTGGCTCGTCAATTTGCCGCCTGGCTGCACGGGACGGATCCGCGGCACGAGGTGCCGCCCCAAGGGTTGGTGCCTGGTCATGTTCAACGGGTACATCCACACATTTACAGCGACGCCGAAATCATTGCGATTATCGAGCATGCCCGATCGTTGCCATCGGTTTACGGCATGCGCGGCTTGACCTGCTCGACGCTCTTCGGCCTGATCGCCGTGACGGGACTTCGGATCAATGAAGCCCTGCGTCTCGACCAGACCGATCTTGATATTGAAACCGGCGTCCTTCGTGTTCGCTTCGGAAAACTCGGCAAGGAACGACTATTGCCGCTGGATCCAACTGTAGCGCAAAAACTGGAAAGCTATGGGCGTGAGCGGGACCGGCTATTGGGGCGCAGATCGGAGGCCCTATTTGTCGCGTGTAAGGGCCATCGTCTCGGCGATTGCGGCGCACGCTACAACTTCGCGCTGGTCTGCCAGCAGATCGGTTTGAGGCCCAGGCAGGATTACAAGCGCCATGGACGCGGGCCGCGCATCCACGACCTTCGCCACACCTTCGCGGTTCGGACGATGCTAAACTGGTATCGATCCGGCCACGATGTGGGCCGCGAGATGATCAAACTCACGACCTGGCTCGGTCACGCGAGCCCGACCGATACCTATTGGTACCTGGAAGCGGTCCCGGAATTGCTGGAATTAGCTGCCGCTCGGATAACGAGCGCGGCGGAGGGGGAGCAATGAAGGCGACCAACTTCCCTGCGCTAATCCAGCGCTTCTTCACTGACCGGCTCTGCACACAAATGGAGGCAAGCCAGCACACCATCGCCGGCTACCGGGACACATTCCGGTTGTTGATCCGTTACGCTGGTTCACGGTGTGGGAAGCCGCCCACGAAGCTTACGATCGAAGATCTCGACGCCGATCTTGTCGCCGACTTCCTGAGCCACGTTGAAACGACGCGTGGTAACACGGCTCGAACTCGCAATGCGCGCCTTGCTGCGATCCGTTCATTCTTCCGATACGTCGCGATGACCGATCCGACCTGGCTTCTCCATTGCCAGCGCATTCTCTCGATGCCAAGCAAGCGATACGTGAAGCGTAGCGTGACGTTCCTCGACGCACAGGAGATAGCCGCGCTGCTGGTCGCGCCGGATCGAACAACGTGGGTGGGACGGCGTGATCACGCCCTGCTCTTGCTTGCGCTTCAGACCGGATTGCGGGCATCCGAGCTGATCAGTCTGCGCTGCAAGGACGTGGTCCTTGGCGCAGGCGCCCACATCCGTTGCGTCGGCAAGGGGCGAAAAGAACGCAGCACTCCACTTCGCCGCGACACGGCAAAACTGATCCAGGGCTGGATTGGGGAGCGACGTGACAGCGATAGTCCCCTGTTCCCCTCGATCCGGGGCGAGCGGCTCAGTCGTGATGCGCTTGAACATCTGGTGCGCAAGCACTGCCTCACGGCATCCCGAACGTGTCCAAGCCTCGCAAGCAAACGTGTTACGCCGCATACTTTGCGGCACAGCACGGCGATGGAACTGCTTCATCACGGAGTAGACCAATCCGTGATCGCGCTCTGGCTTGGGCATGAATCCGTGGAGACGACCCAGATCTATATCCACGCCGACATGCGGCTCAAGGAAAAGGCGCTCTCTCAGGTCGCCAGACCAGAAGCCCATCCTGGGCGGTATCGTCCCAACGACGAACTGCTTGTGTTCCTTGAATCGCTCTGATTATGCCGAACCGCCGCATGGCCGAATGGAGGCGCCGCCGCCTTGATAATCGGCCATGCGGCATAATCCGGCTTACGGCATAATGGCCAATTTCGTGGAGCAAGGTCGAATATAGATGGACCTGGCTGTCGAACCGGTGCCGGTCCGGCATCAGAATGTCGTCGCAGTTCGGCCGGTAGCATGCTTTGGTGCCGCCGTAGGTGACACTGGCGCCGGTGTTTTTGACGAATGTTTCAACGGTCTCAATGTGCGGGACCGGAGCCCTCGGTAACTCATCGGCCGGGCTGAAAAACCGGGCAGGCAGGTTCTTGATCTGCTCGACATTGAAGACGGTGTATCCTTTGAGATAAGGGATTGAACAATCCTCGTCGTCTTCGCGCTCCTTCGGCGTGAAGGTTCCGTACTTGACGACGAGCGTTCCTTTCTCACCCTTTCGGACTTTCGCGCCGAGATCCTGGGCCTGCCGATAGGTCATCCAGGTGTTTTCCTCGTAGCCGAAAATCTGGCTGGAGATCCACAGCATCAGGACGTTGATGCCCCGATAGGCTTCGCCGGTGGCGCGGCGCGGGGTGAGTGAGCAGCGGATGTCGTTGCGCCAGGGACGGATCCACGGTTTTGTGCCGGCTTCAAGCTGCTTTACGATGGTATCAGTGATGCGTTGGTAAGTGTCGTTGATGCTCTGCATGAGCGTCTCCATTCCGTTGGTTGACGGCAAAAAACGGAGATAGCCGAAGCGAACCCATGCACCCGTAGGGCCGAAACGACAGAGGAGGACCGCGCAAGCGGTTGCATCGGGGAGGGGCTATCGTAGCTTGTCCGTCACATCAGCCAACGGAACGGAGACGGCGCCGGAGCATTGGGAACACCAGCCGCGCGAAGAGAACGTAAGCAGCTGGCAGCGTTTGAAGGGGATCAAGCGAGACCCGTCCTAATCGCGCTCACGCGCGCTCATGCTCACACCACGACGCGCCTTTCCGGCCGCACGATTAAGCCCGGTGATAGACTCTTGTTGTGTGCCCGTTCAGGCTGCGTTTGCTCCTCGGAGCCTCCAGCTCGCATCGCCTGCGGCACAACTCAGATCGGAGTGAGTGAGATCTCCGCATCGTCGTCCGGCAAGCGTTCAGGCAATCGGCGCGATTGACAGCAAGGGTTGGCTCGATCGTCAGGATATTCGTGGTAAGATCGTGATGACCGAGAACCTAGCGATTTCCGCCAGGACGTGCCGTGCGGATATTGTGTTCAAACGCGTCTCGCCGTTCCAGATCGGCAAAGAGCGGCGCGAAGCGCCTCACTGCAGTTCGGATTGGTTGCGTCCTCCACAACATGCTTGATGGACGGACGGGAGTGAGTGGTCTCGATCGAAGGCTCTATCATGCGCGGCTTGCTGAGGACGGTGGCTCGATGCCGAGGCCATAGTGGTGGCCTAGCTCCGCAACGAACGCTTGCTCCGAGCGGCTCTTGCTTTCCCAAAGGATGCGCGTGCCTGGGTAAGGTGATGGGCCGGCTGTCACGCTCTGCGAATTGTTCGTAGGTGGCACCGCGAAGAACGGGTTGCAGTTTTTGAAGACGTGGATCAGCCCCGAAGAATGGTCGCCGCGTCGATCGTTAAACAAGATTCGCAGGCGTCCATCTGGGTCCCACAGAAGGATTATGGATTGGCATCCTGTGGCGCTTCTGGGCAATTCCATAACGAGCCGTCACGGGCGCGCGTTCTGTTAGCGGTCGGCCAACGCCTCGTCCTGGGCCGCCAGTTTGCAAAGCATGCCTGCAACCTCGAACGACTTTTCGAAAGCTGAGACCGGCAGGAATTCAAATCGGGAATGGAAGTTGTAGGCGCCGGTGAAGAAGTTTGGCGTCGGTATTCCCCGTGCCGAGAGGACGGCGCCATCGGTGCCGCCGCGCATCGGAATGCGCTTTCGTTCAATCCCGAGTGCGTCGAAAGCCTGGAACAACAGCGTTCCCGGGCGGCTGTCGTCGCGCAGGCGGCGGCCGATATTGTGGTAGGTGTCGGTCAACCGGCACTCGACGCGGCCGGAGGGATAGTGCGCGTTGA
>WFLX010050210.1_pt1 | contig 14060 bp, 9 predicted proteins | sample 4967041 | NCBI WGS metagenome assembly WFLX01 (sample SAMN12857096, study PRJNA449069) | gut metagenome | isolation source: stool from male and female vole | host: Microtus ochrogaster | place: USA:Florida | collected 2017
GCGTGTTTTGTGCGGTTATAAAATGCTTGAAACGACCAACAAACATGTTCTGACAATTTGCTTTGGGCTGTGTCGGGGCTGTTTATGAGCATATTTGACTTTGATGCCGAAGAAGCGTAGCGAGCAATGGGGGAAGATATTGGAGCCGGAGAGACCGGAATGAGACAAGCGCAGACATTATTCGGAACATGCTCACATACGTTTGACGCGTCAGTAATGCATCGGCCCATACGCTTTGTGCAGAATGTAAACACGGTTCGTGCCGGCACATTTTTTTCGATAAAACCAAAGTTCAGCCCGTGCTGTTGTTCCATGTTTCAATTATTTTTCATAACTTTGCAAAAGAAAATGGCCCTTGGGCCGCAAAACGATATCTGAATATGGAAAAGAAGACGAAGATTATACTCACAGTAGTGAGCGTGATAGCTGTCGCAGTCATTGGCGTCCTTATGTATGCCGTTATTCAGCAAGAGGCAGAGAACAATCAACAGCGTCAGCTTGCGGAAATGACGAAGTTGGAGATGGAAAACGAGTACGAGGACTTTGCCATGCAGTACAACGAGATGAAGATGCAAATCAATAATGATTCGCTCGTGGCTCAGCTCGAACAGGAGCAAAAGCGCACCGAAGAACTGCTTGAGGAGCTTCGCCGCGTGAAGAGCAGCAATGCAGCAGAGATTATGCGTCTGAAGAAGGAACTGGCCACACTGCGTAAGGTGTTGCGTAGCTACGTTCTGCAAATAGACTCCCTTAACCGCATGAACGAGGCACTGTCGCAGGAAAATAACAGCTTGAAGACACAGAACAGGCAGGCACAACAGCATATCAGCAATCTCTCGAGCGAGAACGAAACGCTCTCGAGCAAGGTGGAAATTGCCAGTCAGCTCGATGCAACAGGCATCTATGCCGAAGGCCGCAACAAGAAGGGCAAGCCGGCCAAGAGAATCAAAGACGTCAAAAAGTTTGCTATCGGTTTCAACATCTCGCGCAACGTCACCACCTCTACCGGCATACGCAGCATCTATTTGCGCATCACCACCCCAACAGGCGAGGCGCTCACCAAGGGTGGCACCTTTTCTTACGAAAACCGTCAGCTGGAATACAGCATCCGTAAGGACATCGAATATACAGGCGAGGAGCAGAGCGTACAAGTCTATTGGGATGTGGCAGAGACTCTCAGTGCGGGGAAATANCGCGTTGACATCTTTGCCGATGGCCATAACATCGGCAGTACAAACTTTTCGTTTGAGAAATAATGGGCAAGGGAAAGCTGGCTAAGTTTGCCGAAATGGCAGCGAATNCCCTTGTGGTGGAATGNCCCATGGCGGCCATCATGCAGGATGNATTCCCTNTGTGCGGCAGGTGGCATCAGGAGTTTTTCCACAACGACCACCCCATCGTACTTGAGTTGGGGTGCGGCCGTGGCGAATACACTGTAGGACTTGGCAGGCAGTCGCCCCATAAGAATTTCATCGGTGTTGACATAAAGGGCGCACGGATGTGGACGGGTGCTAAGGAGGCCATGCAGACAGGCATGAAGAACGTAGGCTTCCTGCGTACCAATATCGAGTTTATCCACAAATTCTTTGCTCCCGGCGAGGTGAGCGAGATATGGCTGACCTTTTCCGACCCGCAGATGAAGAAGGTGACCAAGCGACTGTCGAGTACCTACTTCCTNGNGCGCTACCGTCGGTTCATGAACAACGACGGTCTCATTCACCTCAAAACCGATTCCAACTTCCTTTTCACCTACACAGAGGAGATGCTGCGTGCCAATGCCATTCAGCCGGAGGTGTGTACACGTCAGTTGTATCAGCAGACAAGCGCCGACACAGCCGATGCACGCGCCATTCAGACCTACTACGAGAGCATGTGGCGTGCCCGCGGCATAGACATCAAATATCTGCGCTTCCGCCTTCCCCTCGACTCTCAGCTCGTTGAGCCGGAAGTGGAGATACCCCTTGACGAGTATCGTTCCTACAGCCGTGAAAAGCGAAGCGGCTGCACCAAACACACCTGATTGTCTTCTCTTTCTGCCTTCGNGCAGCAGGACGCACAAGNGCAATGTTGCCGTTCAATGCGTTTGTACCACAATACCTATATATAATAATATGTTCGCGCGCGTGTACGTTTACACGCGCGCGTTATATTTATTCTGTTTGTTTATGGTGCTGCCGGCACAGTTCTTGATATAAAGTGTCCGGCATCGGACCTAATGATTTCCCATATGCCTTAGCTTATCCACACCAATAGTTCCGGCGGACAAGCAATGTTGTTAGGGGACGTCACAGCCCCTGCCACCGATGACAGTTTATGTGCNGCCTTTCGTGTATAAGCGGGGAAGGTATGGATATGACATGCTGTGCAGCCCGACACAGCATGTTGNGCAAGGCTTTACGGCACGTTGTGCGAAACGTTACGGCCTGTGGCGGAAAAGCATTTGCNCGCAGAGCGAACGAAAGACGGCATGCTCCGGATGCCAATCGGGAGGAGCATAACGAACAGGCATGCNTGCCGAAGATTCGGTCATTGCGCCATAGTCAGCTTNCTGCATTACTCTTTTCGGACAGAAGCAAACCGGAGAAATGGGTACAAAATANCAGTTGCAAGCAAAAATCCAAGCAAAAAGTTTGCATGAATCAAGTAAAAGCGCTACCTTTGCACTCGCAAATGAACAAACGGTGCGGTAGTTCAGCTGGTTAGAATACTAGCCTGTCACGCTAGGGGTCGCGGGTTCGAGTCCCGTCCGCACCGCTTCGGCAAGAGAGTCTTTTCAGGCTCTCTTGTTTGATATAGGCACTCTCCCGTCCCCTGCTATGTAAGCGCATACGTCATTCAGAAGTACTATGCACAGTCACAGCGTCGGCAAAACGAAATGTCCATTGCCGTCTGACGGCGCCGAGGAACTGACCCTCAGGCTCTTTTCNGCCCGGNACTTGCATAATCCATACGTACAGTTCACCTTCATTATAGCCTTTTATTCCACCATTATTCCCCTTGTGCGCAGATATTTTCCCCACGTCATTGCACAAAAACGGGAAGAATGCAAGTGTGAGGTAATATGTTCGTTCCGCGTTGTGCAGACAGACTATGAAGGACACCGGAACCGTCATTTCATGGCATTTTCACATTATTTTACATGCTGAAAGTCTTGCTTTTTGGAAAAATGCGTATCTTTGCGAGAGGATAAACAAGACAGAATGCCTCTTGCAACGAAGCGGGGATTGCTGGCAGAAAAGACTTGGAACATGAAGGACATCGACAAACTGCGTGAAGTGGCAGAGGGTTTGAACCTGACGGACATTGCTCGCGAACTCGAAACCATCAAAATGCGTCTTGACAATGAAAACGCGTATTTGGTGCTGCCCTTGGTGGGCGAGTTCAGTTCCGGAAAAACTACGCTCATCAATGCACTCACCGACGGTTTGAACATGGAAACGGCAACAAAACCTACGACATCTACCATCTACGAGGTGCATTTCGGCAGCGACTCTTCATGGGCGCAGGTGCTGGACGCAGAGGGGAACACAACGGTTGTAGAGAANGTGGCAGACCTCAAGAACGAGGATTTGGCGGACTCCACTGTCGTGACGGTGTTTGACACTTCACATAAAGTTCCCTCTTCAACCATCTTGGTCGATACGCCGGGACTCTCTTCGCCCGATGTCAAACACAGGCAAACGTTGATTGATTTCCTGCCCAAAGCAGACGGCATACTGTTGGTTACGGACATCAACCAGCAGATAACGCGCTCTCTGACCGACTTCGTAGAGACCTTAAAACTGTCGCGCAAGCCCATCTATCTCATNCTNTCCAAGTGCGATACGAAATCCGAAACAGAGGTGGCATCGGCCAAGCGCTACGTCAGCGAGCATTGCCGGATTCCTCTCCATCAGGTTGCCGCAGTCTCGGCCGTCACGGACTCNCTCGACGAGCTGTATGCTCTGCTCGATGGCATACAGCACAACAAGAACAACATACTGAAAATGGTAGATGGTCAGCGTCTCGAAGAAGTGACGGAGACGCTGAAGCAGCGCGTTGACACGCTACTTGCCGCCTCGGCGTCGGATGAAGGAATAAATGCCGCCATAGCTCAGGGGCAGCGTGAAATAGAGAAGGTGCACACCGACATAGACAGGATAGTTGACAATGTTTCTGACGAGTTGGAAGAGAAGTTGCGTGCCGCAGAAAGAGCCTTTGAGGNCACCGTACAAGCACAATTGCTCACATTAGTGACAGGCAAGAGTGANAATTTCGNNGCAGAGGCGGTTGCTATTGTGAACAGCACGGCAACGTTGATACTGAATGATTTTAAGGCCGACGCACTTTCCATTCTGGAACATAGCATTCGCATCTACAAGAGAGAAGACGCTGAGCCATATGCCCTAACATCGCCGGACTTGTCGCTCGCGCAGACTCTGTCGTTAAGTTATGACCTGAATCTGAACGCCATGGGCCATGAGTATGATGAATGGATAAAGAACGGAATGATAGCTATGGCCGCTGTGGGTGTTGTGGCGGCAGCCGCATCAACAGGCGGGACAGCCCTTGGCGCCGCATCAACCGCTGGCGCAGTAACCAAGGCTATCGACATTGCCGACACCATAACGGATGTGGGCAGCATCATCTCTAACCGGCGGACACTGCGACGGATGGAGAAGGTGTCGGGTTTTGTCATGGCGACAAAAGAGAAGTACAACACTCTCAACCAAACCGACTTGCAGATGGGACAGAAGTTGGGAGGCGGTCGGGGATTGATAGAGTCCGCAGTGGGACTTGTCACAGACCGTCTGATGTCGAAGCCTCAACGCGTCAGAGCCGTCAGGAGCTACATCGGCAATTCCCTTGCTCAGGACTTCAACGCAAGCCTGCGCTCTGCCTCCGACACGCTGCTTCACTCCGTCAGGCAGATGCTTCAGGATAATGCTGCCGCGAAGCTCGCCGGCATGACTGATGCGCTGACACGAATGAAACGGGAGAAGCAAGAAAATGAAATCCTCTTTGAGCAGCGGATGGCACAACTGAGAGCCTACAGGCGGGAACTCTCTTGCCAAGCCTGACGCTTTGCCGGGTCCATAGTGTCCGGCCTTTAGCGCTTTGGGGTGAAAATGCCAGGCGGCAACGGTTTGCCCCCGGCAACAATGGCATCATGCAGTGAACAGACCTATGCACAATGAACTGTTGTTTATAGCCGTCAGCATTCTGGCCGGCGTGGGTGTGGCGCTTCTCTTCAGAAGGAGAGGCAAGGCCGCCGGCATGGCATTGGCAGAAACAAAGTATCGGACCCTGCTCCGCGATGCCGCATCCCGGACCGAAGCTTTGGAAAAGCAATTACACGATGCTCTCGAGCGTCTGTCCGACAATGCTGCGCAGGCACAGCAGACAGATGCGGAGACCGCCATGAAGGAGGTCAAGACGCTTGAGGAAGCACTGGAAGACGCAGAGGACGAGCTGGCAAACCTCAGAAAGAAGCTTCGCAGAAGCGAAGAGACTCTGGAGTCCCTTCAGAATGATTACGGCAAGGAACAGTCCAAAACAAGGGAACTCAATGCCGAAGTGTCGTCTCTCAAACAGACGCTCACCCAAAGGACGGAGGCATTGAGGCAGCAAATGGCATCGCAGGACGTGATGCAGGACGTGCTTTCATCGCCCGAAATCATTTCCACAGAAACATGTTCGCAGGCAGAGAGCATCGACCGTCTGTCCTCCTTCTTTAAGGGGCATTATACAGCCTTGAACCGGTACATATATGCGACATCCGGCCTGACATGGAGGGGAGAGCACGGGCAGGCGGCCTTTGCATCAAAGATGGCCTACTTCCATAGCGCCTTCGACCGGTGGGCGTCGGCAAGACGGAAGCATTGGCTCTGCGGCAGAATTACGATAGCCTTCGTTGGCGAATTTTCAGCAGGCAAGACCTCTATCATAAACAGGATTCTCTCGCAAGGCGGCCCCACCGTTGCATGGCTGCCGACAAGCGCCAAGGCCACGACTGCCATCCCTACATATATTGTCGGCGACACAGCGGTTACCTACAGTTTTATGTCGGGCGATGGCAAGCGAAGGAAGATGGGGGAGGAGACGTTCCGTAAAGTGTTGAAGGACATCACTGCGCAGAATGCAGGCTTACAAATGCTCATCAAATGTTTCGTGATGACACACCCCGGACCGCTCCTGAACGGGGTGAGCATTCTGGACACACCCGGTTTCAGCTCCGATGACCCTGCTGACGGAATGCGAACCATTGACGTTGCGAAGGAGTGCGATGCACTCTTCTGGGTTATGGACATCAATGCGGGAGCACTCAATCAAAGTTCCTTGTCTATCCTGAAGGAAAAGTTGCATGCACCGCTATACATCGTTATAAACAAGGTGGATACCAAGTCGGAATCCGAAGTGCAGGAGGTGGAAGACCATCTGCGTGCAGCATTGCATGACGCAGGTTTGCAGGTGAAGCAGTTTATCCGCTTCTCGTTGCATACCCCTTTGGAACGCATTGCCAACCCGATAGCCGAGCTGAGCAAGACTGCTGCACGGCAGGATCCCTTTGTGACAAATGTGCTTGCCGACATGGAGCACATCATGAATGAACTCGAAAGAAAAGTGCGTGATGCCAATGCCCGTTATGTCCATGCCCTGCAAGAAGGCGTTGTCATGGATGAAGCCTTCCTCGACAGCCTTAAGTTGCTGCGGCAGGACTGCGAAACGGTCCGTGATTTGCCTGGCTGGGCGCGACATGTTTTCACAAAAGACCGCTTTGAAATGACAAAGCGGCAGGGCGAGCTGATGAAAGTCATAATGGAGCGTATAGCCGACACTCGGACAAAGGAACTGTCGGAGAGGCATGAACGCTGTGTGGAGATGGCAGGTGACATCTGTCGCGAATGGACGGCACTCTCCGACATTAAGGCAACATGGAAAAAGACGAATGAATGTTATGAACAGTTCAAAATGCTGTCGAAAGAGATTATAGAGTATGGCACAAAACATGTTTGAAGCTTTGCAGGACAAAAAGCAGAGGCTTCTCGAACTTGCAGAAAGAGCAGCGGATATCGGCTGGATTCCCCGCAACCGTCCGTCGGACGGAATGGGCACGGACGGTCTGCTCTCATTGGAGGAAATAAAGGAGAAGCTGGATAAGGACACGCTGACCATCGGTGTCATCGGGCAAATGAAGTGCGGTAAATCCACATTCCTCAATGCCTTCGTGTTCGAAGATAACATTCTCCCGACGGCTACCACTCCCATGACCTCTGCATTATCCGTTATCACCTACGGTCCGCAGAAGCACATCACGGTGGATTTCTACACAAAGGATGAATGGGAGGAACTGATGATGCAGGCTTCGCGCCATGATACGGATGCGGCAGACCCGCTTGATGCGTCCAGATTAAAAGCAGCGAAGGAACTGGTTTCAAAGGCCGCAAAGCTCGGCGATACTATTGACAGCTACCTAGGCACCACGCTGGATGACACATATGACCATCTGATAGAATATGTTGGAGCAGAAGGGAAATATNTCTCTATCACAAAGTCTGTTACAATATACTGGCCGAATGAATGCTTGAAGGGTGTTGAAGTGGTNGACACACCGGGCTTCAACGACCCCGTCGTGTCTCGAGAGGAGCGAACGAAAGCGTTTCTCAAGCAAGCAGACGTTGTCATAATGATGCTCTATGCAGGTCGTCCCTTTGACGCCACCGATAGGGATATCATTTTCAAGCACATTAAACAATGCGGCATCGGCAAACTGCTCATAGGCATCAACAAGTACGACATCCCTTATTGCAGTGAAACAAATCCCGAGGACGAGTNGCAGATAAAGGAATACGTCCGGGCAGAGATAGACAAAGCCTGTCGCGAAGCAGGCGACAGCACAGTGGAAAGCATCTTGAATGATGCGGAGNTGATGCCNCTTTCGGCCGAGATGGCACTGCTGTCCAAACTTCCCATGAGCGTAATCGCCGCATCGGAATCGTTGAGCTTCGCATACAAACGTCACTGTACAAACTTCGGCATCGGAACGCAGTCCGAATTGTACCGACTAAGCTATTTGGAAGCATTCGAGACTGCTATACGTACAATCGTCGAGAGAGAGAAGGACAACATACTCTTTGCGCGTTCTCTGAATGCCATCAAGGCGGCAGGTGAGACAAAGCATGCCAACTGTGTACGTGAGTTGAATATACTGAATGGCAAAATAGACAGCCTGCTGTTGTCTGACACAGAACTTGATGAGAAAGAGGAAAACCTGGAAAAGGCGCACAGAAGACTGACGAAGAAGATTGACTTGTTGAGCGAGGATTTGGACGCGGAAATACGGCATCTTGTCCAGCGCGGCAAGCGTGAACTGGAGGATATCGTTGACGCATCGTGTAAGCGCATGAGGAACATTGTGCATGGCGAATGGGGGCAACTGACCAAGTTCGAAGCCATACGTCCAAGGATAGAGGAAGAGATGCAACTACTTGTGACAAGGAAACTGAAACGGGCCACCGAGCAACTCGCACACGAGGGGAAGAGGAAGATGGTCCGCGACATTAGCGATTTCTTTGTCGATGCCGAGGAGTTGCTGATGCGCTATCTGCCCGACTTCGATTCGCGCGATTTCGTCAAATCTACCCAACACCGAATACAGATGGATATTGACACCAGCCGTCTCTTCTCCTACGACTCCGAATCGGCCTCCCTTATGCCTAAGTTTGGCCTCGGGGACGTCTTGTGGCGCATTTTCAACAGTGCATCGGGCGGGCTGTTCGGCATCGCGGAACTCGTCTTGAGTCATCATGATCATGCGGCAAAGGTCGAGACAGTCATCAATGCGATAAACAGTCAGTTTGACCCTCAGCCTTATCTCAATCACGCATTCAAGAGGAAGGATGCGGTCATAGCCTCGGTGCGTGCTGCTTTCATGGCAGACCTGATAGAACCGCTGCAACAGCAGATTCAAGAGGTGCGCTCCATGAAAGAGGACAAAGGGGATGAGCTAAAGGCAATGCAGACGCGGCGGAATGAACTTACGGCTCAGATTGCCGACATAGACAGACAGCGGCACATGCTTTTCGATGGCCTTTTCTGACTTCTGTCCGCTTGTTCATGCCGTAGCCCAGAATGCCTTTGCTTATTGCTCCTTCAGATTCTCCTGAAAGAAAGCAACCATTCTGTCGAACGGAATAACAGCCAAGTTGTCGTAAAGGTCAGTATGATTTGCGCCGGGAATAATCATTAGTTCCTTATTGTCTCCTTTCAGTTTCTTGAATGCATCTTCGCCGAAGTAGCGGGAATGTGCCTTCTCGCCATGGATGATAAGCACAGCGTTTTCGATTTCGTCCGCACGGCTCATAAGCGGGAAATTGATAAACGGAATGGCTTCTGTTGCATTGCGTCCCTGATTGGAATTAAGCGAACGGGGATGGTAGCCGCGTGGTGTCTTGTAATAAGCGTAATAGTCTTTGAAGAACTGCGGAGCATCGGCAGGCAATTCGTCAGGAACTCCGCCGCCCGGTTTCGGGAACCCATTGCGGAAATCTTCTGTACGCTGTGCGGCAAGGGTCTTGCGGAGTGCATTGCGAGCTTCTGCGTTGTCGTTGGCATCAAAATACCCGTTGGCATTCACCCTGGTCATTTTGTACTTTGTTGAGGCAATGGTTGCCTTGATGCGCGGATCAGCCGCAGCGGCATTGATGGCCAGCCCTCCCCAGCCGCAAATGCCTATGATACCTATTTGCTCGGGGTTGACCAAATCGTTTGTTGCCAGGAAATCTACGGCCGCAGAGAAGTCCTCGGTATTGATGTCCGGCGACACTACATACCTCGGTTCGCCGCCGCTTTCGCCAGTGTAGGACGGGTCGAAAGCAAGAGTAAGGAAACCGCGTTCAGCCATAGTCTGGGCATACAAACCGGATGCTTGCTCCTTGACAGCCCCGAATGGTCCGCAGACGGCGATAGCAGGAAGCTTGCCGATAGCATTCTTCGGCACATACATGTCGGCCGCCAGTGTAATACCGTAACGGTTGGGGAATGTCACTTTGCTGTGTGTCACTTTATCGCTCTGCGGAAACGTCTTGTCCCACTCGGCAACTAAATTCAGTTCTTCCATATTCCTATCATTTGTTCTTTTACATGCAACCCCTGTGAATAGTATGGTACACATCACAAAAAATGCGGTGAATTTACTAATCATTGTTTATCTCTACACATTATCTACCCCGCTGTAATCGGGATGAGTTGAAGTTCGATGAGGTTCTGTCGATTGCATTTTGCATGTCGTCTTATCCGCAGGACCTCGTTAGACGGATAGTCGGCGCAGTTTTTCGGTTGCAAAGTTAATCATTTATATGTTATGTTCCAAGTTTTTCTAACTCATAATGGGCACGGTATAATATGTATAGAGTTATTGTGAACAAAGTTACTCTTGAAGGACGTTGCAGTTGTCATGCAGTAATGATTATCGAGCGGCTTTGTGCATCGAAGCGGATGCCGTCCGATTGTAGAAAATGCTGCAGTGTGCCGTCCTTGGTCAGTTCCTCCGCTCTGCCTGCTTTGATGGCTCCGTCCTGTACTATCCAAAGGGTGTCGCAAAGTTGAATGGCCATCTCTACATCGTGTGTACTCATGATGATGATTTTGTTCATGCGGTGTGCCAGTTGCAGCATGAGACGGAAGGTGTCCAGTTTAGCATGAAAGTCAAGAAAGGCTGTTGGCTCATCAAGCAGAATGACAGGCGTCTGCTGTGCAAAAGATTTGGCCATCATAACTTTCTGCCGTTCTCCATCGCTGAGCGTATCAATGGCACGTCCTGCTAAGTCGGCTATACCTACCATTCGGATGGCATCGCTGATGGCGCATTCGTCTTCTTCCGACAGTCGTCCGAAGAAGCCCGTGTAGGGCGAACGGCCCAGGGCCACGAGATCTCTCACCTTCATGTTCTGTACCAGCGTCCGTTCCGTTAACACAACGGAGACAAGCCGGCTGCGCTGTTTGGGAGTCATGGACATAAGCGACTCTCCTTCCACCATGATGTGGCCGCAGAGAGGCTGCTGAAATCCCGCTAAGGTGCGCAGTAGCGTGCTTTTGCCACAGCCGTTGGCACCGAGCAGACAGACCGTCTTGCCGGTGTCCAGTGTGGCATTAATGTCGGACAAGACGGCTTGTTTTCCGTATCCGACAGTCAGATGACGCAGTTCTATCATTCGTGTGTCGGACAGAACTTGTAGCCAAGATGCGAGTAGGAAAGTTTCAGACCTTCCAAACGCTTCAAGAAATCGTCGTAGTGTTTGGCTTGGGGCGCCATCCATTGCACCTCGCTCATGGCTGCCAGCCGGGGCAACAGCATGTATTCCGCATGGTCGGGGCTTGCTATATATTCGGTCCAAAGATTGCACTGAACGCCGATGATGTACTTCGCCTCTTCTTCTGTGAGGCCGTCAGGTATGGGTTCTGTGTCATAGACCTTGCTGAGTGGCAANTAGCCGCCGATGGCTAATGGTTGCACATCATGGTTGCGCAGCTGGTAGTAGTCGATGTAGCAGTTGCTTGTTGGCGTCATGACNACNCGATGATGCAACTTTGCNGCCGCTTTTCCACCTTCATATCCGCGCCAACTCATTACAGCCGCGTTCTGGCTTAGGCCGCCTTCGAGCGTCTCGTCCCATCCGATGATGTTNCGTCCGCGCTTTGCCATGAANGTCTCCATCGCCTGATTGNTGTAGGTTTGCAACTGCGCNTCCCTTNCCAGTCCGAGNTCTTTCATCTTTNCCTGACACTTGTGGCATGTCTTCCAACGAACTCGNGGGCTTTCGTCGCCGCCGATGTGAATAAGGTCTCCGGGGAAGATGTCACAGAGTTCTCCATATACGGTTTGGAGGAATTCGAGCGTTTTGGGATTGCCGGCACAAAGTACGTCATCCGCTATGCCCCACTGGCACCAAACANTGTATGGCCCTCCTGTGCATCCGAGTTCGGGATAGACGCTCAGTGCGGCTACCATGTGACCGGGCAGATCTATTTCGGGTACGATGGTGATGAAGCGTTCTGCAGCATATGCTACTATCTCGCGCATTTCGTCCTGTGTGTAGTANCCGGTTTCGGGTGTATCATCATAGATGCCGCCACCAGGCTCTCCCAGGNTGATGTTTCTGCCTATGATGGTACAAGGACGCACACTCGCTTTCTGCGCAAGCTCCGGGAGAGCTTTCACTTCAAAACGCCAGCCCTGGTCGTCTGTCAGATGCCAGTGAAAACGGTTCATGCCGTGCAGGGCAAGAATGTCGATGAACTTCTTGACGAAGGATACCGGGAAGAAATGGCGTGCGCAGTCAAGTTCTGTGCCTCGATAGCCGAATCGCGGTTCGCCGCAAACGGTGGCATAGGGTAGTCTCACTTCGCCTGTCTCGTTCATGATGCTCTTGCGTAGTGTCTGTATGCCATAGAACACACCGCTTTCGCTGGCACCCTGAATGGTGATGCCTTTCTTGCCTACGGTTATGGAATATGCATCGGGATTGGTGTTTTTCAAACCAAGTGTGAGATTGACGTTGGCGGGACTTTTCTTCTCTGCCTGCTTGGCAGTCATGCGGAAGTACTCTGCTGCAAACTCACCGTTTCGCTTCATCAGGGCATTGCCTGCGGGATATGCCACGGTCATGCCATCGGTAAGCGTGTAGTACTGTCCGCAGGCATCCAGTTCAATTTGTTGGGGCAGTGGGATGATCTGGTAGTTTACTTCGGCCGATGCGTTCAGTGCTAATGCAATGAGACCGACGAGGAAGGAGAAGGTTGCTTTCATAGTAAGTAATGTATTAGTGGCATGTGTTGTTTTTAATGATGACGTATAGAATGACGGGAGCTCCGATGAGTGGCGTGATGACATTGACGGGGATGAGGCTACCGTCATGTGAAACGGTGCTGAGTAGGTTGCATGCCAGCGTCAAGACAGCTCCCATAAGCATGGTGGCAGGCAGGAGCGTGCGGTGGGAGGATGTCCCGAGGCAGAGGCGGGTAAGGTGAGGAACGGCAAGTCCGATGAAGGAAATCGGTCCGCAGAAAGCGGTAATGGTGGCTGTGAGGATGCCTGTAACGAGCAGCAGCATTTGACGAGTAGATGTAATGTTGATGCCAAGGTTCCGGGCGTAGCTGTCGCCAAGAAGTAAAACATCAAGCGGTTTCATGAGTAGCAACGCCAATAAGAGTCCGGTGCCTGACAGCGCGCAGAAGAGAGGTAATCGTGCCAGCCCGACGCACGAGAAGTTGCCCATCCCCCAGATGACAAACGAATGTATGCCTTGCTCGGTGGCGGAATAGTTAATAAGCTGGATGAAACTGCCGGTAATGTAGCTGATGATGACACCCGTAATGAGCAGCATCACGGGATTCTGTAACAGTCTGTTCAGGGCCAATAGCAGAAACATGGTCAGCAGGGCGCCCAACAGTGCGGCGGCCACCACCAGCAAATGTCCGCCTACGTTGAGTGTTCCGATGGAGATTGTACCACCCAGCAACAGGACAGACGCCACGCCNAGATTGGCTCCAGCGTCAATGCCGAGAATGGACGGCCCTGCCAGCGGATTGCGGAACGCCGTCTGTAGTAGCAGACCACAAATGCCGAGCGATGCGCCTGAAAGCATGGCGGTCAGCATCTGNGGCAGGCGTCCTTCGCGCACGATTATAGTCCAAGCCGGATGCTCGCCCGTTTCTCTTCCGCAGAGTATTTGCCAGACCTCGCGAGCAGGTATGCTAACCGATCCCCACAGTATATTGGCCATGGCGAGTAGTAGCACGGTGAGAATGAGTGCAAGAAATAGCAGGTGGTTTCTCATGGCAGGAGTTGGAAATAATTGTGTTCTGGGGTGATGCCGAGTTCGGGATGAAAGATGGCTGTTAGGCATTCGAGGAGCCGTTCGGGGTGGAACGGCGTATCTTCGTAGATGGGCGATTGAGCGGTGTTGCACCACCAGATGGGGGCCTTGATGGTGCTGAGCAGCGGAGTGTCGGCAACCATTTGGGAGCGGCTGAGAGTACCGTGGTATTTGATGAGCCAAACGTCTGCTGTCACTCCTTTT
>WFLX010008964.1_pt1 | contig 14058 bp, 4 predicted proteins | sample 4967041 | NCBI WGS metagenome assembly WFLX01 (sample SAMN12857096, study PRJNA449069) | gut metagenome | isolation source: stool from male and female vole | host: Microtus ochrogaster | place: USA:Florida | collected 2017
TCCCTCGTTCAAAAGTTCAAGAGCACGTTTGAGCTTGATTTTCCTGATAAATTCATTGGGAGTCAGGCCTGTAATACTTTTAACTTTCCTATAGAGGGTGGAGTGGCTCATACACATTTTGTCTGTTAGGAATGCGATATCCATCTCTTCCACTTCTATATTAGCTTCAATCACCTTTCTGAGTTTGTCGATGAAATCACGGTCGAGTGGTGTGAGTTTGGTGGCTATGGCCGGTTTGTCGGTTTCTGCTGCATCGTTGGTCTCGTCTTATTCTATAGTTTCGATATCCTTGTCCTGACCGTTAAAAGATGAGAGATAAAGCAGCGCCAGACGATGACGTGAATCAAGTATGTTCCTGATACGTGAAAGCAACAGTTTGGCACTGAAGGGTTTGGTGATATAGGAGTCGGCTCCTGAATTATAACCCTCTTCTTTATCAAGCATGGAGTCTTTGGCGGTGAGCAGGATTACAGGAATGTGGCTTGTAGTGATATCGTTTTTGATAGCATTACACAATTCTATTCCATCCATTCCCGGCATCATTATATCACTTACCACTATATCAGGCATTTTCTCCTTTACCAATCGCAGTCCCTCTTCTCCGTTTTCAGCACAAATCACATTGAATATGTCGTCGAAATAGTTTGAGATATAGTCCCTGAGATCGTTGTCGTCTTCCACAATCAGGAATGTCAGGCGTTCCGATCCGGAAGTCGTAGCCGTTTTTTTCTCCACAATCGTTTCATCTTTGGAACTTCTCTTTGTGTCAAGGTGAGTTGCCGACGGATAACGGTTGTCGATCTTAAGTTTGACAGAGAATGTACTTCCTTTGCCCTCCTCGGAAGTCACGGTAATCGTCCCTTCATGTATCTCCACAAGGTTTTTCACAAGGGCCAGACCAATACCTGTGCCGGCCACCTTTTTTGTATGCCGTCCCTGATAGTAGCTTTTGAATATATGTGGCAGTTCATCTGCAGCTATCCCTTCTCCGGTGTCTTTCACATTAATCTCGACATAATCCGTCTCTTCTGCAGAAAGCAGTTTCATGGAGAGTGTGACTGTGCCGGATTTAGTGTATTTTATAGCATTGCCGAGAAGATTATTGAGGATGGTGGTGATGATTTCCGGATCGTAATACATTTCGGTCGCCTCCGTCTCTGTCACATCAATGCTTATTGTAACATTTTTATTATTATTGAGTTCCTTGAATCTCAGACCGATTTCTCGCACAAAGTTGGCTAAATTGCCATACACCACTTCGAGTTGCCGGTTCTGTGTCTCGGTTTTTCTAAATTCGAGTATGCCGTTGATAAGGTTCAGGAGTCTCATCGAACTTGTGCGGATGGTATATAGCTTCTTCCTGTGCTCGTCGCGCAATTCGGGATCGTTGATGAGGTCTTCGATAGGCCCGATTATAAGCGAGAGGGGTGTGCGAAGTTCATGAGTTACATTGGTGTAAAACATAAGTCGCTCCTCGTTCAGAAGACGGTTATTCTTGCTGTTTTCTTTCTCAATGGCAAGATTTTTCTCAAGATTCATTTTGTATTTGTAGAAATACAGTATGATGCCTATCGCTACCAATACAATAATCACATACAACGTCTTAGCCCACCATGTCAGAAAAAGGGGTGGAGTTATGGTGATGGTCAGAAGTGTCTCGGGAGCTGACCACTCTCCACCGAAATAGCGGGTGGAAATCTGAAACCGATATGTACCCGGCTTCAGATTCCGGTAGAGCGCTTCCTGATCGGGGCCGGCGTATGACCAAACCTTGTTGACTCCCTTGAGATTATATTTTACTTCTGCATTTCCATTCATGGAGATGTCGGGATTGCTGAACCGGATGGCAAACGTGTTCAGATTATAAGGGATGGATATTCTGTCGGAATTAATGGGGATACTTATCTCGAGGTTCTGATTCTTGCCTTTGGAATCGTGGGCTGAAAGTTCTGTTACTCGTGTCTTGCTTTTTGAAAAAACATTTATGGGGAACTTCGAGGGCTTGAATCCCCTCAAACCGCAGAGAGAGCCGAAAAGCATTAGTCCGGATTTTGTGAAACAGGCGCTCCCTTCCACAAAAGAAGACAACGGAGCTTTATTGGCATTTGAATAGGTGGAGAGAACTGAGTTTTTCGGATCGTAACATGAAATGGCATCCTCGGCACTGATCCATAGTTTCCCGCTCTCATCTTCCTTTATAGCCTTAAAATTAGAGGAATGTCTGCCGTCGTTTATCTGCAATACTTTGATTATTTTTGATTTCTCCGTGTCATATAAGGCTGCTCCGTCTCGTGTGCAAATCCATATCTTGCCATCTTTACACTCCATTATATCATTGATGGTGTTTGACGGCAGTCCCTCCGGGAGGCTGACGCTATTCAATAATTTCCCGTCAGGACCTATCATAGCGGCTCCTTGTCCGAAGGTGCCTACCCATAATATCCCTTTAGAGGTGTAAAGAAGGGAGGTGGCATATCTGTCGGGAAGTCGATCGGTCAGATGAGTCACGCGTGATGCATTAAGCTGATCATCAATATGGAACAGTCCGTTGTGTGTGGCGGCTAAGATGCCGAAATCCGGTGTTTCTATTATATCTTTGATTTCTCTGTCAATATTTTTTACTGTTTGAAATGAGGAGTCGGTTCTATTAAGGCGATATGCTCCTGAATTACCCGTTCCGGCCCATATATTTCCCCGTGAATCCTCAAAAATAGTTATGACCGGGGCTTTGATATCCTTTTGCAAGGGCAGGCAGTAGATATGGCTTGCATTTCCTGACAGTTCTATCAGGTCTTTTTCTCCCCCGATCCAAAGATCACCGTTATGTGTCTCGGTAATGCTCCATACATTCTGATGAACCGAATTACTCCTATAAGTATCAAAAGGAGAGTAAGTGAAGATGAATGGAGCCTCTTTGCACATCACATCTATTCCGTCATTCGTATAACCAATCCAACGGTTTCCATAACTGTCTTCAAATAAGGCTACCGGAGCCGGAGAGGTTAAGGTAGGCAATCCTCCGTCGGCATGATTGGTTCTGATCTGACCTGAAGGAATATGGCCTCCGGTTAACCCTGCGGGTGAGAAAATGATTATGCCCCCCTTATCGGAAGTGGCCCAGATGGTGCCGTCATGCATGCCCCGGATGGCTTTTACAATGCCGTTAACGCAACCGACCTGTCCCATCGTTTCGGGATGATCGAAATCTTCCGTGGCCGGATCAAAAACACTGACTCCGTTTTCTGTGCCGGTCCATACCTTGCCGTCGGAATGAATGTAAATTGAATAAACCGACTGTCCTCCCAAAGATTCGGGCCTTGAAGGATCATGACGATAGGTGGTATAGTCAAGGCTTTTGAGATTGATTCTGGTGAGGCCGTTGAATTCGTGGCCTAAATAAATGTAGTTTCCTTCCGGATCCTGAGCGGAACACCATATTCTTGATGGAAAATCATCGGGTTTGTTTTCATAAACAGGGGTCAAGGTTTCGTTGACCGGATTCAGAATCTCAGGGGGAGCCGTGTAGTGAGTGATCCAGATATTGTTATCAGACGCCACTGATAAAGCCGTGACATCCTTTACTTTCATCTTCGTCTTGAACTTGGATATCTGTCCCGTCTTATAGTTATAGCAGAAGAGTCCGTTCTGTCGGGAGGCTATCCAGATTCTGTCAGGATTAACAGGATCCTGGAGAATACAGTTGAGCTCATTTGTCTCTAAACCGGAGTTCTCTTTTGTGAATTTTATAAAATTTCCTCCATTGAATCTGTTCAGACCATAATTTGTCACTACCCATACAAAACCGTATGAGTCCTGATTGATGCTCCGGATATAATTGTCGCAAAGTCCGTCGCTGTAATCAAGACTTTGTCGATAATAGGCAGGTCGCTCCAAAGCCATAACAGAAACTGAATTACATATCAGCAATAGATAAAACAGGAAATTTTTCATTGATATCAGATTAATCTAATTCACGAAAAGATAATGAGCTTCAATTTCGTAGTGCAAATTTAGTCAAACATGACGAAGCGTAAGGGTCGGAATCGCTCATCTATGGTGAAAAATATGTCAATTCTCAATTATCAGATAAGTCATATTACATATTGGTCTCATAAGCAAGAATAATTGCAACTATCACAACAGACATCTCGCTGAAACTGTCGCATAAGATAAAATAATGTCATAATAATGATGTTGAAAGATTATTACCAAAGGTTGACAGAATTTTACAGATTATAAAAATCAATAAATGTTAATTTTGCATTCAAAATCAAATTATTGATAAGTTTTAAGGCGCATGAGAAACTCGTTTTAAGAACTCCTATTGTAAGTGCTGCCTTTTATTGACTGTGAGAATCGAAGAAATTATAAGTGTTTCAGTTGTAAAAAGAATAAGGTAAGATTCATTTTTTTAAGGTTTGAACTAACTAATATCATCAAAACTAAATTAAATGGCAATGAACAAATCTCAGACATGGGAAAAACTGGCAGCAGCAGCGTTGCTTCTGGCAGGCACGTCATGCCTCGGCACGATGCCCGTCATGGCTAATCCGGCGGCGGCTCCTCAGAGTCAGCAGGCTTCTGAACAAGTTTCAGGAACTGTAGTGGATTCAAATGGTGAACCCCTGATTGGTGCGACTGTAATGGTTAAGGGTAGCTCGGTCGGTACGGCTACCGATATTAATGGCGAATTTAAAATTAAAGCAAGTCCGAACGCCATCCTTGTCATTTCTTATGTTGGCTACGAAACAAAAGAGGTTAAGGCTTCAACAACTCCTCTCACCGTGACTCTTAATGATAATGAGTCATTGCTCAATGAGGTCGTTGTGGTTGGTTACGGCGTACAGAGAAAAAGTGATATCACAGGCTCTGTCACCTCTGTCGGTAAGGACCGTCTTTCTAAATTGCCGGTGAGCAATGTGCTCCAGGCTATGCAGGGTGCAACTTCGGGTGTCACCATCCAGCAGTCTTCTTCAATCCCGGGTGACGCACCCTCAACTATCGTGCGCGGTCAGAATTCTATCAATGCCAATTCCGGTCCGTATGTAGTAGTCGACGGTATTCCTTTGAATAATACCGGTGGTTCACTCGCTGACATCGCTCCTAACGATATCGAATCTATAGAAATTCTTAAAGATGCCTCCGCTACCGCTATTTATGGTACTAACGGTGCTAACGGTGTAATCCTCGTCACTACTAAAAGAGGTAAAGAGGGCAAGCCGAAAGTTACTTACAGCGGCTATGTCGGTATCGAGGATTTCTCAAAGAAACTGAAATTTTGCGACGGATATGAGCTCAACCAGCGTTACAAAGATTATGTGGCTCAGAATCCCGGTGAAACAATGTATAACGAGGATGTGAAGTATGCCAATGAGGTTGACAACTTCAATGCCGGCATCCAGACCGACTGGCTTTATGACGTTGCATCCCGCAAAGGTGTGATCCAGGATCACAATGTCACTGTATCCGGTGGTTCGCAATACGCAAGATATTTCCTCTCTTTGGATTATCTTGACCAGAAGGGTATTTTGAAAGGTTACGACTACAAGCGTTATTCAGTGCGTACCAACCTTGACGTTGATGTGACCAAATGGTTCCAGATCGGTACAAATACCTTCATCGCATCACATAACCGCGACGGCGGACGTGTCAATCTGTTGAATGCTGAGGCAATGTCTCCTTGGGGAAAGGTTTATGAGGATGACGGCAGTCTCTGTATTTATCCTATGTACTCGGAGCAGCTCTGGAGCAACCCGCTTCTCGGCACCAAGAGAGATGATGAACGCAGAGCCTGGAACATCAGTATCAACGGTTATGCTCAGATCGATTTCGGTAATATCTGGGCTCCTCTGAAAGGCTTGCAGTACAGGTTCAACTTCGGATATTCATACGCTCCTACCCGCAACAGCTGGTACACCGGACGTGAGACAAACGACCAGAACGGTACAGGTCAGATTAAAAATGCCGACACTCAGACCCGTCTTATAGAGAACCTTATCTACTATAACAGAGATTTCGGTAAAAACCGCATCGGTGTGACTCTTCTTGCCGCTTCAATGCGTAAGAAATATAGTGAGAACACTGCCAGATCTACAAAGTTTGTCAATGATAACCTGTCATTCAACAATCTTGGCGCCGGTGAGACACCNTCAGTAGGTTCTTACGCCGATCTCCGTACCACATCTTCGTTGATGGGACGTATCAACTATTCATTCGATAGCCGCTACCTCTTTACTTTCACTGTACGTCGTGACGGTAGCTCCGTATTCGGTTCCAATAATAAATATGGTACTTTCCCCTCAGTGGCTTTAGGTTGGAATATTGCTAATGAGAAATTTATGGAGCCTTCACAGAGCTGGCTCAACAATCTCAAGCTTCGCCTTTCTTACGGTAAGGCCGGTAACGAGGCTATCTCGGTTTACGAGACTATCCTCAAACTCGCAGTTGAGAAATATGCTATGGGTGGCAACTCTGTAGTGGGCCTCATCCCCTCCACCCGTCTTGCTAACAGCGACCTTTCATGGGAGACTACCAAGACTTTCAACATCGGTGTGGACTTCGGTTTCATCAACAACCGCATCACAGGTAACATCGATTTCTATTCTTCAACAACAACCGACCTTCTTCTTCTGCGTCGTCTCCCCAATCTGTCGGGTTACTCAGATGTATACTCCAACATGGGTAAGACAGCCAATAAGGGTGTTGAGCTTACAATCAATTCAAGAAATATCTCTACCAAGGACTTCACTTGGAATACAAGCCTCGTGTTCTCATGGAATGACAATAAGATCAAAGACCTCTATGGCGACAAGAAGGATGATACCGGCAACCGCTGGTTTATNGGACAGCCTATCGGCGTAATCTATGATTATGAAATGGTNGGTATCTGGCAGACTGANGAAATTGAGAGAGGTGACCANCTTAACTGGGANCCCGTNGCAGANCCGGGCGANGTNAAGCTNGCNGACCGTAACNNTGACGGTGTGATCAATGATGANGACCGCTTTGTGCAGGGCCAGACTACACCGAAATGGAACGGTGGTCTTACCAATACATTCTCTTACAAAGGCTTTACCCTCAACATATTCTTGAATACAGTGCAGGGCTATAAGAAATGGAACAGATTGTTAGGNGTTGCAGGTGACGAGATGGGCCGTCGTAACCAGACAACAGAAATAGGTTACTGGACAGAGGAGAATCGCAGCAACGAATACCGTTCACTCAGAAAGTCTTCCAACAAACATGGCTATGGCTATGCTCAGGATGCTTCATTCTGGCGTATCAAAGACATCACTCTCAGCTACACCTTCCCCGAGAAGTGGATGTCGAAAGTCGGCATTGACAACCTTATGATCTACGTATCAGGCCGTAACCTGAAAACATGGACCAACTGGACAGGTTGGGATCCGGAAACACGTCAGGATCCTCGCGGTTCAGGTTATTGGGAAAGCAACTATCCGTTTACCCGTACATACGTGTTCGGTCTCAACGTAACATTCTAAAGAAGCAAAAACAATGAAAGTAAATAAAATTTTAAGTTCTTTCGCTGTATTGTCAGTGCTATGTGGGGCGGCATCTTGCAGCGACTCGTATCTTGACGAGAAAGTATATTCATCGTATACACCTGACACAGTTGATGATGTGAACGGTAAGCTACTTGGCCTTCACAAGAGAGTAGGTAATCTCCTTGGTATGTCCGGTCGTCAGGGTTACACCGGCATCTGGCAGGACGGTACTGACGTAGGTGCCCCCGGTGATATCGAGGGTGTTGAGCGTCCGTTCTATCAGTATGGCGAGTTGGATTCAGAAAATGGCGGTGTCGGTTTCCTCTGGGAGAAGATGTATCAGATAGTGGCCGGTGCCAACCTCATCATCAACAATACAGAACAGGGCACTGATGCACAACGTGCAGAGGCTCGCTTCTTCAGAGCTTGGGCATATGATCAGCTCGTGACAGGGTGGGGCGACGTGCCTCTGATTGTAGAACCCGTCACATCGGCACGCACAGACTATGAGCGTACACCGAAGGAAGAGGTTGACAAGCTTATAGATGAGGATCTTCAGTATGCTATGGCTAATCTTCCTGATGTAAACGGTCTTGTAAAGGAGGCTCGCATCAGTAAAGGAGCCGCTTGCATCCTCGCAGGTCAGGCTTATAACCGTATGGGTTATCAGTACGGAAATTCCGCATACTATAAAAAGGCGGAGGATGCTTGCTCTGCAATTATCAATTCAGGCAGCTATAAACTGATTGAAGAGCGTTACGGCAAATTCCTCGCTGATGCCGGTGACTTCTATTCAGATATGTTCCGCTATGGAAATCAGCGTCGTTCTCAGGGTAATTCCGAGGTGGTATGGAACTTTGAGCAAGAGAATAATGCAAGTGTTCCTTCAGGCACCATTGATAACGCTCAGCAGCGCCGTAACTGGGTACCCGCTTTCCACAAACTTGACGGTATGCAGAATGCTGACTCTATCGGCGGTCGTGGCAACGGACGTCTCCGTCTGAGCAACTATGTTAAATATGGTGTCTTCGAGGATGGTGATATCCGTAATTCCAACCACAATATCCGCAGGGTGATGTGGTATAACCGTGAAGGGTGGGGTGGTGCAACCTACTATCTTGACAAGGATGGCTACCGTGTGCCCAACGATGATCCTAATGATCCTGATGTAGTGTCTACAGTTAATGTCACTGTTGGAAGCCGCGTTTATTATCACAAAGCCGACACCTTGAATGTGTTCTATCCTCACACTACCAAATGGGGTGCTTATGATCCGGCCGACGATTTCGGTTATGCAATGGTGAAAGACTTCCCGATGATGCGTTTTGCCGAGGCTTACCTTCTCAGAGCGGAGGCCCGCATGCGTCAGGGTGACAACCAGGGTGCAGCTGCCGATATCAATGTTTTGCGTGACCGTGCTTTCAAGGAGTCTCGAGAGTCTGCCGGTAATCCTAATCTCGGTAAGGTGGAGGCATCTCAGATGAATATCGACTTTATCCTCGATGAACGAATCCGTGAGCTTGTGGGAGAGGAGAATCGTCGGTTCACTCTCATGAGAACCGGAGAACTTACCAACAGGGTGAACATGATGGTGAGCGATAAGTGGAAAGAGATCGAGCCCACGAAGCAGATCACCGGTTATGATCCAAACAAACACTCACTACTCCCCATACCTTTAAGCAACATTCAGCTTAACAAGGATGCTGAATTGAAGCAAAATCCCGGTTATTGAAGCTAAGCGGACATTTTTCCGGCAATTAACGATGTCCCTTTATTCTATCCCCTTCCTGCAAAGGAGGGGGATTTTTAATACTATTACTTTTTTGCACTTTAAGTAAATCGCTGAATTTTTGTAAAAAAACGTGATAGTTTGATAATTTTGTTGCGTTGTCTATGATAAAAAGTGCAATTCGCGTTTTTTTATAGCAGTGTCAACATCTCTTCTAACGCTTTATTTTCATGTTATGTAATTTTGCGCCAGGAATTTTAACCAATAACTAACATAACATGAAAAAAGGAATCCTCAGCGCATTAATGCTCCTGCTCTTTGCAGTGACAGCGTATTCACAGGACATCACTGTGAACGGAACCGTTTATTCACGTGTGGATGACGAGCCCCTGATTGGTGCTACTGTCATGTGCATGGCGAATCAAAAAGGTACAGCCACTGATATTGATGGCTCATTCTCTCTGACAGTGCCGGAAGGCGCAACTCTCAAAATTTCTTATGTAGGGTATCAGACTGTAGAAGTACCCGCACAGGAATCAATGACGGTATATATGGATGAAGATGCCGGTCTGCTTGACGAACTCGTAGTGGTAGGTTATCAGACAGTACGTAAGGCCGACTTGACAGGTTCAGTTTCGGTAGTGAACACTAAATCACTTGAAACTACTGCCGATACAGACCCTATGCGTGCTCTCCAAGGTAAAGTGCCGGGTATGACAGTGTCTGCCACCGGTTCTCCTTCAGGTACAGGTACGGTGCGTATCCGTGGTATCGGTTCATTCAACTCTGATCAGAACCCTCTGTTCATTATTGACGGTGTGCCGACCACTGCAACTCTCAATTCTCTCAACATGAATGATATCGAGAGCATGCAGGTGCTTAAAGATGCCGCTTCTGCTTCTATTTACGGTTCTCGTGCTGCCAATGGTGTGATCATCATCACCACAAAGAAAGGCAAAGGCGCCGGAAAGGTAAACGTAAGTTTCAACGCCAACTTTACCACTCAGTTCTATTCTTCACAGTCGAAGATGAAACTCCTCAACACTCCCGGATATGCCACTGCTATGGCTCAGGCCGCTCTTAATGATGGAATCGACCCGGTTGCTTATGCTTCAAGCTACGGTCTTAACCTCAATGCCGCTTCCGGTTATCCAATCCGTGTCTATAACATCGCTACCGGACAATATCAGAACTATACTGTAAACGGTCAGTATGACGGTTTCATCAACAGAAAGCAGACAATGAGAATGTCTGACACTGATTGGCTTGATGAGATTTCACGCACAGGTTTCGCACAACACTATGATGCTTCAGTTTCAACTTCTTCAGAAAAGGGAACAGCTTTCTTCTCACTCGGTTATAAGAAAACAGAAGGTATCCTCAAATATACCAATTTCGAGAATGTCGCTGCTCGTATGAACACATCTTACGAAATTTCAAAGGTGCTGACTGTAGGTGAAAACTTCACACTTACTTATACTGATCAGGTGGACTGCGCTCCGCTTGAGAACGCCCTCAAGATGCCGACAATAGTTCCGGTGTTCGAGACTGACGGCGTTACTTATGCCGGTCCTGTAGGAAGTATGGCCGACCGTCAGAACCCTCTCCGTGAGCTTGCTTTCAATAAAAATAATGCTCTCAATGTATGGCGTCTTTTCGGTAATGCCTATATCGACATCAAACCTGTAAGTGGTCTTGTGCTCCGTTCAAACTTCGGTCTTGATTATGATGCTGCCTTCATCCACTCCTACAATTATACTTTCCACAGCGACATCGTAAACAACGACACCAACTCAACCACACTTTCACAGGCCAACGATACAAAATGGACCTGGACCAATACCGCCAACTACAATTTCTCAATCAAGGATGTCCACAACTTCACGGTGCTCGCCGGTATGGAAATGTTCCGCCAGAGCCGTATCGATTTCTCAGGCTACAATGAGAACTACGATATCGAGACTCCCGATTACATGTACCCCGATGCTTCATCAGGTGTAGAACGTTCAACCGGTAACAAATCGGCATACGCTCTCGTCTCATTCTTCGGAAAAGTTGACTATAACTGGAAAGACCTGCTTCTCGCTTCATTCACTATCCGTCATGACGGTTCAAGCCGTTTCGGTAGCAACAACCGCTATGGTACNTTCCCCGCNGCTACTCTNGGCTACCGTATCTCTGAAAATATCAATAAAGCTTGGCTCGATGAACTCAAACTCCGTCTCTCCTGGGGTAAGACCGGTAATCAGGCTATCTCCAACACCGCACGTTATGCTCTTTATATCGCCGACTACGGTAACGACCGCGTGACTTCTACAGCTTACGACCTTCTTCTCCAGCAGAGCGGTATCTTCCCTTCAGGCTACTATGCAAGCCAGACTGCCAATCCAAATCTGAAATGGGAAACTACAATCCAGTATAATGCCGGTGTAGACTTCGGAATGTTCCGTAACCGCCTTATAGGTGCTGTCGATGCTTATATNAAAGATGTNAAGGATATGCTTATCATCCCNGCTTATCTCGGTTCAACCGGTGAGGGTGGTGCAAGCTGGCTTAACGGTCCNTCTCTCCGCAACTGGGGTATGGAATTTCAGATTGGTTGGCGNGATGAATTGGCTTGCGGCTTCAATTACAGAGCAAATCTTAACTTAGACTTCTATCGCAACCGCGTAACTTACCTCCCTCTCACTACTNCCGGTTCATACGTTCACACTACTACTGAGAATCTGGTACAATCACGTAAGCCTTATGGTTCAATAGTAGGTTATGTATTCGACGGTCTGTTCCAGAATGAGCAAGAAGTACAAGGTTATGGCCAGCCCAATGCTCGNGTCGGTGGTATGAAATATAAAGATATCAATGGTGACGGACAGATCACTCCTGATGACCAGACCTGGATNTTCAANCCCGTGCCCGATCTCTCTTTCGGTCTTAACCTTGAATGTTCCTACAAGAACTTTGATTTCCAGATGTTCTGGCAAGGTGTTCTCGGACAGGATGTTTATAACAATCAGAAATTCCAGAATGACTTCTGGGCTGTGACCGACGCAGGTAGCAACAAGGGTCAGCGTGTACTCGATGCATGGCTTCCCAATGTTAACTCAAAGTCAACAATCCCGATGCTGTCAACCAACAATAACAGTGACGAAGGCCGTGCTTCTTCATACTTNGTAGAAAATGGTTCTTATGCCAAGCTTCGTACACTCCAGATCGGTTATAATATACCCGAAAAGATTCTTGAAAAGTTGCGTATGTCCAAAGCCAGAGTTTATGTTTCAGGTAACAACATCGCTACTATAAAGAGCAGCAGCCTCACCTGTACAGATCCCGAGAATCCCAACTGGGCTTACCCGATTCCGACATCTTTCACATTCGGTCTGCAAGTCGACTTCTGATAAGAATCAAATATATTTTAATCAGGATAAACAGGAATCGAGATTCTTATAGAATTTATGAATTACAGAAGAATGACTAAAACTAACTCCTTTAAAAACGGATTAAAAATGAAATCTTTAAAATCATATATACTCCCTCTTGTTGCTCTTGGCCTTACGGCTTGCAACGATTTCATCGATGTACCACCAACAGGCGTGGTAGACGGTGACCTGGCTTACTCTCAGCCTGACAAGATGGTAAATGCAGCATACGCCTCTCTTGGCGACTGCTGGTATACCTATCCTTTCAACTTGTGGCCCTACGGTGACCTCGGTTCTGACGACTGTATGAAGGGTGGCGGCGGCCTTACCGATACAGGCTACCATCCCATGGAGATCTGGTCAACCCTGACTTCCACTCCGGGAGAGCTCGACGAACTCTGGTATCGCCTCTACTGTAACATTTCTCGTTGCAACCGTGCTCTCGTGGCGCTCGAAGAACACGGCGTTGAGAAACTTGGTGAGAAAACCGCAGCTCAGCGTGTCGGAGAGGTTCACTTCCTCCGTGGCCACAGCTATTTCAAGCTTCTCACTATGTTCCGTCAAATTCCCTGGGTTGATGAAGAGGTTTTCAGAAATAATCTTCAGGAGCAAACTCCCAATAACCAGTTCACATACGCTGAACTCTGGCAGAAGGTGATCAATGAATTCGAAATGGCCTACAACGCTCTTCCTGAAGAAGTAACTGACGGTGGCGGTCGCGCCAACAAAATTGCGGCAGCGTCCTATCTTGCCAAGTGCTACCTTACAATTGCCTGGGGCGATGGTTATGAGGCTACGGACGGTGTAAGCTTCATCAATAAAGACTACATGCAGAAGGTAGTGGATTACACTGATATTGTAGCTAATTCTCAGTATGGTTATCTCGAGGACTTCGGTGATATCTTCCTGCCTGAATACAAAAACAGCAAGGAATCAATCTTCGCTGTTCAGACCTCTCAATACACTGAAGATAATACCCGTTTCGGTCGTGCCAACTGGTCAAACATGCTAAACGGTTGCTGGGGTATGTGGTCATGCGGATGGGATTTCCATAAACCTTCACAGAATCTTGTGGATGCTTATAAGACAAAAGACGGTCTTCCGATGTTTGACGATTATGACCAAACCAGCGAGTATCCTGTTATGGATAATGTCAATTCTCAGAAATGGGATCCCCGTCTCTTCCATACTGTAGGTATGCCTTCATTCCCTTACAAATATGAGAATGAGTATATGATGACCACAGCTAACTCTCGTACACCTAACGATTACGGTTATTACACATCACTTAAGGATGTGCCTCAGCGTAGCGGCGGTGAAACTTTTGAGGGTTCATGGCAAGCTTTCGCAATGAATGATTACGTATTCCGCTACACAGATGTAATGCTCATGCGTGCCGAAGCGATGA
>WFLX010290908.1_pt1 | contig 14056 bp, 12 predicted proteins | sample 4967041 | NCBI WGS metagenome assembly WFLX01 (sample SAMN12857096, study PRJNA449069) | gut metagenome | isolation source: stool from male and female vole | host: Microtus ochrogaster | place: USA:Florida | collected 2017
CCAGGTTGAGATTTGTGCAGGGGGGTGGGGCGATGATGAAGTTTTTTGGAGGGGGAGGGGGTTGTTTCGGATTTTTTGCTTAAATTTGTAGATTATTAGTGTAAGTAGGTTCCGCGGATGCGGGGCGTTTATGAACTTAATTGTAATAATTCAGTGAAAATTACGAAGTTAACTTTGGCGATTGTCGGCGTTGCGGTTTCAGCGACGGCGATATGGGCTCAAACCGCTAACAATATTGTTGAGGAAGTGGCTTGGGTTGTCGGCGATCAGCCTATATACAAGTCGGAAATCGAGGAGGAATATCAGCGTATGCTATACGATCGCCAGAGCGTGAACGGCGACCCTTATTGCGTTATTCCAGAGCAGTTGGCTATCGCGAAGCTGTATCTTCATCAGGCCGATCTCGACACGATCGAGGTGCAGGAGTCGATGGTGCAGCAGCAAGTGGAGCAGCGCATCAACGCTATCATCGCCGACGTCGGCACTAAAGAGAAACTTGAGGAATACGTCAGGATGCCGTTGCTCGAATATAAGCAGCAAATGGCCGACATGATGCGCAATCAGTATCGTATACAGCAGGTGCAAAGCTCGATCACAAAGGATATAAAGGTGACTCCGTCGGATGTGCGCCGATATTTCGACCGCTTGCCTGCCGATTCGATACCCACGATACCAATGCAGGTAGAGGTACAGATAATCACGCTTAACCCTGATATACCGCGCCAGGAGATAGAGGACGTGAAAGCTCGTCTGCGCGAATTCTCAGACCAGGTGACAAAAGGGGAACGCGATTTCTCCACTTTGGCGATTCTTTATTCGGAAGATCCCGGCAGCAGCCAGCGCGGTGGTGAAATAGGTTTCATGGGCAGAGGCCATCTCGATCCGGAATACGCCGCCGTAGCGTTCAATCTCAACGACCCGAAGAAGGTGTCAAAAATCGTAGAGTCGCAGTATGGCTTCCACATAATTCAGCTTATAGAGAAGCGCGGCGAGCGCGTCAACACACGCCACATATTGTTGCGCCCTCACGTGTCGGACGCTGACTTGAAGCGTTCGATCGGTCGACTTGACTCGATAAGGGCCGACATCATCGCCAACAAATTCACATTTGAGGAAGCAGCACCCTTTATCTCGCAGGATAAGGACACGAAAAACAGCCGAGGCGTGATGATAAACGACGCGTCGGGCACAACCCAATTCCAGATGAGCGAACTCCCGCAGGAGGTAGCGAAGGTGGTCGACACGCTTGAGCCGGGACAGATTTCCGAGGCTTTCATCATGAAGGACCCCAAGCGTGACCGCGACATGGTGGCGATAGTGAAACTCACGCGCCGCATACCGTCGCACAAGGCCAATCTATCGGACGATTATCAGACTATCAAAGGGATGTATGAAAGCTCGCTTCGCGCGGAGAAGCTCAAAAACTGGCTCGCGAAGAAAATCAACGACACATATATCCGCATAGAGGATGGCTGGGACAACTGCGAGTTTCAGCATCAAGGCTGGCTCAAACTCCGCAAGAATTAAGCGCGGAGCTAACGACGAGGGTCAAATGAGATGAAGAGAAGGTTGTTTTCATATCTGACAGCTACGTTCATATTGGCGTTTCTGTCAATCATGATACCGTTGATGGCGCAGAACCCTAAGCCGTCGACGGCGCAACTCCATAAGCGCTTTGAAAACGCCAGGGACGACCGCACGCCCATACGCCCGCAGATACCGAAAGTCAACCGCGGCGACCTCCGAAAGGTGTTTCTCGAAAAAGCCGATTCGCTATCATCCCACACCAATCTCGACTATCAGATACTTATGGGGAACGTGCATTTTCGTCGCGGCGGCATGAATATGTACTGCGACAGCGCGCATTTCTATGAAAAGTCGGGGTCGTTTGAAGCGTTTGGCAACGTCAAGATGCGTCAAGGCGACACGCTCTTTATCGATGCGGATCAACTCTATTACAGCGACTCGCTCCAGTTAGCCACACTTTACGCTGACCCGGGGAAGAAGGTGAAACTGCGCAACCGAAAAGTAACACTCCTGACCGATATTTTCAACTACGACCTCGGCCTCGACTTGGGCTATTACGATGTAGGCGGTCAGCTTATCGACGATAAGAACAGGCTTACGTCGTGGGAAGGGGAGTATAATCCCACCACGAAGGAAGCGGTATTTGTCAACGATGTGTATCTTACAAGCCTCTCGAAAAACGATACCCTGGAGATCTCGACCGATCAGCTCTATTACAACACGGCCACGCACATAGCCGAGCTGACAACTCAATCGACGATTGTCAACGGAGACGGAGTGATTNAGACAACCGACGGAGTGNATANCNCCGAGACGGGGCAGGNAGATNTCNACGNCCGCTCGCTCGTCACTGCGNACAACNGAAACACGNTCGTGGGCGACACTCTGAATTATAACCGCAAGACCGGCATTGGCATAGGCTACGGCAACATAATCATTAACGACTACCAGAACAAAACCATACTTTACGGCGACTATGGATATTACGACGAGATGATCGACAGCGCTCTCGTCACCGGCCGCGCGCATGCGGTNGATTATTCGCAGGGCGATTCGATACANCTCCACGGCGACACAATCAGGGCATTTCGCGTCATCATACTCGTTGACTCCACGAAAGCGGCTCAGGCACAATCCATGGCCAATACCGTGGAGGGAGCCGATGCCGATGACACTTCGATAGGCATAGATGACAAGATGATTAATGACGGCGCTTCCGCAATCATGCGCCTGCCCGACCTCGGCGACGCGACGACACGACGCGAGAGTCTCGGCATCAGCGACGATGTGCTTGATTACGGTATCGTATCAATAGCCGATTTGCCCAAGATTGACCCGCAGAGAAAGCTCCCCGAAACTAACACCGCCCCCACATCCAAACCAACGAGAAGCAACGGCGTAAAGCTTCAGCCCGACACGGTGCGCTACGTTGTAGCCGCTCCGAGGGTGAGATTCTTCAAGGCCGATATTCAGGGCGTATGCGACTCTATGACAATGGTATCGAGCGACTCGATGCTCTGGATGAACTATTCGCCAATAGTATGGAGCGACAACCGCCAGGTCACAGGCGATCTGATACAGGTTCATTTCAATGATTCGACAGCCGATTGGGCAAAGGTGCCTTCAAATTCGCTCATGGCCGAAAAAATCGAGGACGGTTACTTCAATCAGCTCGCGGGAAAAGAGATGATAGCGCAATTTATCGACGGACATCTCAACCACCTCGACGTGAACGGTAATGTAGAGGCCATCACGTTCCCCGAAGAGAACGACTCGACTATCAACAAAGTGACAAATCTTGAGAGCAGTTTTCTCGCCGCCGACTTCAAGAACAACACGATAAGCCGAATGAAGCTTTGGAGCGAGACCAACGCCACGGTAACGCCACTGTATCTCGCGAAGAAATCTATTTTCTACCTCAGGCAGTTCCGCTGGTATGAGACGTTCAGACCGACCGATCCAGAGGATATATTCAATTTCGCCCCCGAATTGCTCGACCTCTTCGACGAGGCTCGCCGCGCGGTAGGCGCCCCGGTGCCGGTAAGGTCGGGAGCCGCAGCCGACGAGGAGACTGAGGGGGAAGCGGAGGAGACTGACGGCGGTAAAGATGATGCTGCTCCCGAACAAACCGAATATCAAACGTACCTACTTATATCAACCATGAATACCGCAGTAACCAAAGAAGATGTCCGCGCACATGCGGACGATCTGATAAACTTCCTCAACGATAGCCCATGCAACTTCTGGGCGGTAGCCACGGCGGCGAGCCGCCTCGATGAAGCCGGATTCAAGAGGCTCGATCTCCGCGACGAATGGGACTTGGAGCCGGGGGGAAAATACTATACCGCAAAGAACGGCTCGGCAATCTTCGCGTTCATCGTAGGCACTAACCCGGCTGCCGGATATAAAATCATATCGGCTCACAGCGATTCGCCCGGTTTCCGCGTTAAGCCTAACGCAGAGATNATAACCGACGNCAATATNTTGAAACTCANCACNGAGGTATNTGGCGGTCCGATATTATACACATNGTTTGNCCGCCCGCTTTCGCTTGCGGGGCGCGTGATACTCCGCNCCGACGACCCGCTCCACCCTGAGNCGAGACTTCTNAAATTCACGCGGCCGCTGTTGACTATACCGCATCTTGCTATTCACTTCAACCGCGCGGTGAATGAGGGGAACAAGTTGTCGAGACAAAAGGATATGCTCCCAGTATGCGCCATCGTCAATGACGCCTGCGAGAAGGAGAATTTCTTGCTCAACGCGATCGCTCGCGAGCTCGGCGTCGCGGCTGAGGATATACTCGATTTCGACGTAATGCTTTACGACACTACCCCCGCGATGACAGTAGGGTTTGACAATGAGTTTATTACCTCAGGACGTATCGATGATCTCGAGATGGTGCATTGCTCGCTCACCGCAATGATAGGGTCGAGCAAAAGCGACAGACTCCAGCAGATGACCCGCGTAATGGCGATATTCGACAACGAGGAGACAGGGAGCGNAACGAAGCAGGGGGCGGCTTCGCCAGTGCTTTGCGGAATATTTAACCGCATAGAGGAAGCTCTNGACGCCACAACGAGCGACACTGAACGCGCGTCGGCCAATTCGTTCATGATCTCGGCTGATAATGCCCACGGCGTTCATCCCAATTACGCTGAGAAACAAGACCCAACCAATCATCCGGTGCTCGGCGGAGGTCCGGTAGTGAAAATCAATGCCAACTGCAAGTATATGACCGATGCCGACTCGTCGGCTGTGTTCCGCTCTATATGTGAACGCGCAGGGGTGCCTTGCCAGTATTTTGTCAACCACAGCGACTCGGCTGGAGGGTCAACGCTCGGTAANATTTTCACTTCGCAATACGAAGTCAGGGGCGTGGATGTGGGCGCGGCCCAATGGGCCATGCATTCGGTCCGCGAAACGGCTTNGACTNTCGACNCCGTCTATATGACGCACGCGTTTACGGAGTTTTNTAACTTATAAATGCCTGCTACTTTAAGCGGCCTTGGCCGACTAATAATAAATAAGTGGAGAAAAAAATAAGGATGCTCTTAGGAGCATCCTTATTTTTATGGTGGTTGGAAAGTGAAACCGAGCGATTAGCGGAGGCGTATTTTCTGGCCTGGCTTGATTTTTGAGCTCGATTTGATACCGTTGATTTTGCATAGCTGACGCACGGTAGTGCCGTTGCGCGAAGCGATTTTCGCGAGGGAGTCGCCTTTGCGGGCGGTGTAGGTTTTGCTTGCGGTTTTAGATTTGCTTGCTTTGCCTTTTCCCTTGCCGCTGGTTGAGGGAGTGTTGTCGTACTTGACGGGATGCTGCTGGCGATACTCGGCGGCATAAGCGGAGTTGGCAGCGGGGTCGAAGTTACGCGCATTCTGATATGTGTCTTTGCTGAAGGTGTATATATCAGTGTGGACGGTCTGGTTGGCGAAGTCGAATATCGCAGAGGGGTTGATCGCATAGCCCATATAGCGGGTCTCGAAGTGGAGGTGGGGGCCGGTAGAGCGGCCGGTGTTGCCGCCGAGGGCTATCGGGTCGCCAGCCTTAACGTATTGGCCTTGCTTCACGAGGAATTTCGAGAGGTGGCCGTAGACGGTCTCAAGCTGGTTGTTATGGCGGACAATCACGTAGTTGCCGTAGCCGCGGCCTTCAAAGTTGGTAAGGCGGATGCGACCATCGAAAGCCGCGCGGACAGTGTCGCCGACGTTTAGCTTGATGTCGACGCCTTTGTGCATACGGCCGAAGCGTTTACGGTAGCCATAGGGAGAGGTGAGGTATCCGGGGTGGGGCATAGCGAAGTCGCTGACGTCGATTTTGGCGGTATATGGTACTTCGCTTGCGTTGTAGGGGTTGACAAGGCGCGAATTCCAGCCCTCCTCGAAGATGTCCATTTCAGGCTCTTCTTCCTCTTCAAAGAGGTTGTCGATATAGGCCTGAGTCGCATCGGTGCTGATTTTGTTGCCGATGTTTACCTGTCCGGCGATAAGATCGCGGTGCTGAGCGGCATGGGCGCCGGGGAGTTGATAGTTTTGGGCAGAGAGAGAGGCGGAGAATCCGAGGGATAAAGAGATTAGAAGGAATGTTTTGGTTATTGAATTAAAAAGCATTTTAATTAATGTTTAGCTCAGTCTAAGTGCCTTAACCAGGGCGGGCTTAGCTGTATGTTAGTATTTTAGGTTTAAGGGGCTATGAAATAGGAGCCGCTTATCTATTTTGAAAGTTCGTCGGCGGAGTAAGTGAAGTTGACCGCAACGGTGTCGTAGGAGAATATCTCGTCGGGCTTGAAGAAACGAGCCACCTCGATGAGACCGTTCTCTGGAGAGTCGGAGGCGTGGATGATGTTTTCCTGGCCGCTCATGCCGTAGTCGCCGCGGATAGTGCCTGGGGCAGCAAGGCGGGAGTTGGTCACGCCTGTCATGGAGCGGATCACAGCAACGGCATCAAGGCCTTCGAGACACATGACCACAACCGGGGATGCCATCATCGATTTGAGAATCAAGGGGAAAAACGGGCGGTCGACGAGGTGGGCGTAGTGCTCGCGAAGGATTTTCTCGTCGAGCTGCATCATTTTCATGCCAGCAATGCGTAGGCCTTTAAGCTGAAAGCGCTCGATAATAGGCCCGATGAGGCAACGCTGCACTCCGGAGGGCTTTATGATGACAAGAGATTTTTCCATTATTTGCTGTGTTTTTTACCTGTAAGGAAAGCATCTTTCGGGCTTCCGGTTACAAAGTTAGTAAAAAAACGGCGACGCGCAGCCATCGCAAGTTATAAAAAATGCTAATATAGCGAATGAATGTTAAATTTGTGTTGTGCCTTATCTTGGTGATGAACAGCAAGATACGAGGTTTTTATGTTGTATAGCATGGTTTTGGTTTAGTTTTTTTAACGTCAGCTTATCAGCGAGAAGTCGATCTGACGATTGAAAATCGCGGAAAGCATCATTGCCGCCAGGCGGTTCTCAGGGAGGGTGAGGGAGGGGTCACGGTCGAGAACTGAGTCGGCCGCGTCGCGGGCCATCTGAACGATCTGGCCGTCGGTGGCGAGGTTGGCAATAGAGAGGTTAAAGGCTATGCCGCTCTGCATGGTGCCTTCGAGGTCGCCGGGGCCTCGCATCTTGAGGTCGGCTTCAGCGATCTGGAAGCCGTCGGTGGTGGAGGTCATGAGCTCAAGGCGTTTGCGGGTGTCGCGGGCTATTTCGTGTTTAGACATTAGTATGCAGTAGCTCTGGCCTTCGCCTCGGCCCACACGTCCGCGGAGCTGGTGAAGCTGGGATAGGCCGAATCGCTCCGCGTTTTCAATTACCATAGTAGTGGCGTTGGGGACGTTTACGCCAACCTCGATGACGGTTGTGGCCACGAGGATGTCGGCCTTATGGGTGGCGAAGAGGTTCATTTGGTAATCCTTCTCGGCGGGTTTCATACGGCCATGAACAAAGGCCACTCGGTAGCTCGGAAAGGTCTCGCAGATGGTCTGATAGCCGTCTTCGAGGCTTTTCAGGTCGAGCTTCTCGTTCTCTTTGATCAGGGGGTAGACGATATAGGCTTGACGGCCTGCGCGGAGTTGAGCGCCGATGGACTTATAGACGTCGAAACGGCGGTCTTCGTATCGGAGGAGGGTGACGATAGGCTTGCGGCCAGGGGGAAGTTCGTCGATCACGGAGACGTCGAGGTCGCCGTAGACGGTCATGGCGAGGGTGCGGGGAATAGGCGTGGCGGTCATTACGAGCACGTGGGGCGGGGTTGTGTTCTTGACCCAGAGCTTCGAGCGCTGAACTACGCCGAATCGATGCTGCTCGTCGATAACGGCGAATCCGAGGTTGCGGAATTTAACGCGCTCTTCGACCACGGCGTGGGTGCCGATAAGGATGTGGAGTGAGCCGTCGGCGAGTTGCTCGTCGATAATGTCGCGCTGCTTTTTGGGAGTGGAGCCGGTCAGTAGCTTGACGTTGACGCCGATAGGGGCGACCATGCGCGAGATGGTCTCGAAATGTTGAGTGGCGAGAATCTCGGTAGGCGCCATAAGGCAAGCCTGGCAGCCGTTGTCGAGCGCGATAAGCATACATAGCAGGGCCACGAGAGTCTTGCCGGAGCCGACGTCGCCCTGCAGGAGACGGTTCATCTGCCGGCCTGACCCCATGTCGGCCCTTATTTCCTTGATCACTCGCTTCTGGGCTCCGGTGAGTTCAAACGGCAACTGATTGAAGTAGAAAGAGTTGAAGTAGTTGCCGATATGGGGAAAACGCTGACCGTTGAGCACCCTTGATCGGGAGCGGCTGTAACGGCGCAAATTCAGCTGCAGGAGAAACAGCTCCTCGAATTTGAGACGGAAGCGGGCGGCGTTGAGCTCGGCGGTTGATTTGGGGTTGTGGACGATGCGGAGGGCCTGAAGGGCAGGGATGAGCTTATACCGGGCGATGATGTCGGGGGGGATGGGATCGGAGAGGCGGGTGAGGGTGCTCAGGAGGGTCTGCACCCAGGTGAAAAACGTTTTGGAATTGATGCCGCGGTTGCGGGCTTTCTCTGTCAGGGGGTAAATGCCCCGTAGACCCTGCGTGGCCCCGATCGAAGAGCTGGTGTCGACTTCTGGGTGCACCATGCTCCAGCGGCCATTGAAGTTGGAGGGCTTGCCGAAGAGGATGTACTCGCTGCCTACGTGATAATGCTCCTGAAGCTCGCGGATACGGTTGAACCAAACGATTTCCATTGTCGCGCGGCCGTCGGAGAACAGCCCTACGAGACGCCGCTTCGCGCCCTCGCCCTGAATGGAGAAGGAAACGAATCGACCCTTAATCTGAACGTAGGGCATCTCGCCGGAGAGCGAGGCGATGGGGTAGATCTGCGAGCGGTCGATGTAGTGAGAAGGGAAATGGTGGAGGAGGTCGTGATACGTGCGTATGCCGAACTCCGAAGCGAGGAGCTCGGCGCGCTTGGGGCCTACGCCTTTGAGGTATTTCACATCAGTTCGCAGAAGAGGTATCACGGCAGTCGGGTGGTGGGGGATTTACGAAGAGGGGGGGGCTATCGGTCGTGTCGGGTGCTCTGGTTGAGAATCGCTTCGGCTATAGCCAGGTCGATAGGATTGGTGACTTTGATGTTCGACGGCTCGCCTGGGGAGAGGCGTATTTTGCGAAGCCCGGCGGCTTCGGCGAGCGACGCGTCGTCGGTGTATCCCATCGCGCCGCAGCGAATGTAGGCGTCGCGGAGCTGACCGAGGCGGAAGGATTGCGGAGTCTGCACAGCGACGTATTTGCTTCGGTCGGTGCTGTGGTGCTTACCGTCGACGAGCGAGCGGAGGGAATCAGTCACCGAGACGACCGGGATAATGCCGTCGGAGTCTGCGGGGATGATTGTTAGCGACTTGTAGAGACTGGGTGTGGCTAATGGACGCGCTCCGTCATGGATCATGACTGTAGACGCGGGATCGGCTCCTGAATGGTATAGGTAATCGAGTGCGTTGCTGACCGATTCGCCGCGCGACGCGCCTCCGTATACTACCCGCGGGGAGTCGAACCCGTGTTGAGCGCATAGGTCGTGCCAGAAACGGTCCATCTTCTTGTCGATAACCAAAACAATGTTGCTGAGGCCGATAGCATCGGCCATCCGCGTGATGGTGGTGAAAAGCAGGGGCTTGCCGCCGAGGTCGCAGAATTGTTTAGGTGTTCTCGAGCCGAAGCGGTTGCCGCTGCCGGCTGCGACGATGATTCCGTAGATACTGTTAGAGGCCATTGCTTGAAAATTTGGGCTTAAATTGTAAGTGCGGATAGAATGATTGGTTTGTAAGTGATGATTTACAATGCAAAATTAATGAATTGCGGATGAAAAACAAAATCTTATCGCACTTCATATTCGNCCAGGGGANAGTATAAACCATAAAAAGGAGCATCTCACGACGCTCCTTTTTATGGTTTCCAATAGGTACAANTTCTAAGGTAAAAAAGATTGTTTTAGGTTTGTGATGCAAAGGTAGTCCTTTTGATGGGGTGTTTCCAAATCTTTTTATATGTTTAGAAACATATTTTTGAAACAACAAATCGGGTGAATGGTCGATTGTGCGGTGTTAATACAGTGATATAAAGCGTATTATGATACTTACGATACAAAAGGCGGATTTTATAAAAATTTGTTAAAATCGCTATTTTGTCTTACAAAAGGCTAAAATCAACGCGTAAAAGGGCGAATTTCGAGCCGTCGAACACACCGTATGAAAAATTTGTAAGCCAGTCGCCGAGAATCACAGCGCGGGTATGGGGGCCGATTTTCTCGTCGAACATCACGTGGCGGTGACCGAAAACGAAGAAGTCGATCGAGGGGTCGGTTTCGAGCGTTTCGCGGGCGAAACGTATCATCGTGTCGTCGGCGGGATTGAACGCCGGGTCGCTGTCGTTGGCGCGGCTGTGGGTCGACCAACCGTGGGCAAAAGGTATTGTCCAGCGGGGGTGAATACCTGAGTAGAGTTTCTGGCAAACACGATTGCGAAAAATAGATCTGATTAACTTAAAGCCGAAATCGAGCTTGCCGACGCCGTCGCCGTGGGTTATATAGAAGTTTTTGCCGAGAATGGTTTTCTGCAAAGCTCCGTCGANCACAGTCAAGCCGATTTCGTCGCGGAGATAGTNAAACAGNCATATATCGNGGTTGCCGATAAGCCAGGTTATNTTCACGCCGGCGTCGGCNATTTCGGCGAGTTGGCCGAAGAATCTCACGTAGCCGCGAGGCACCACCGTCTTGTATTCAAACCAATAGTCGAGTATGTCGCCGACAAGATATAGCTCGCCCGCATCGGGGGCGATAGATTTCAAAAAGCTGACTATCTCCCGCTCACGCGCGTGTTCATTAATAATATAACGCGCGCCTAAGTGAAGGTCGGATATGAAGTATGCTTTTTTCATCGGCTGCGAGGAGCTTAAAGGAAGCCGAGCTCAAGCTTGGCCTCTTCGCTCATCATGTCTTTATTCCATTCAGGCTCAAACACGAGGTTGATAGTGACGCTTTTTATGCCTTCGATTGATTCGAGCTTAATGCGGGCGTCCTCGATGATGAAGTCGGCCATAGGGCACGACGGGGCTGTCATGGTCATGTCGACGGTGAGATGGGCGTCGTCGTCGATGTCGATTTTATATACGAGACCAAGGCTATAGATGTCGACCGGGATTTCCGGGTCGTAGACCATGCGGAGCATGTCGATAACCTNCTNTTCGANCTGTANCTTTTCTTCAGATGTCATTNTGTCAATNNGTATATCTACAACAAAGTTACGAAATTTCTCATTCAATAAGAAAATATTTGAAGATTTTCGGGATTATGTTGCGAAAAATGCGTATTTTTGCATCAGTCAGAAATATTCAACCATTTAACAGTATGAAATCGTTCAAAAAAATTCTTGTGGCTATAGCATTGATTATGGCTGTNGCTGTGCCCGNATCAGCNCAATTCCGTTTCGGTATCAAGGCCGGAGCGACTATCAACAAGCTTAGCTTTGACAAAGAAGTGCTCAACTCCGACAACCGCACCGGTTTCACCGGCGGTATCATGGCAGAGTTCACCGCCCCCATTATCGGCATCGGCATGGACGCATCGGTGCTTTACGCCAACCGCTCGATAGAATTCGGCGACGAGCATAAGACCCGCAGCTATATCGATATTCCCCTCAACCTGAAATACAAGCTCGGTCTCCCCGGTATCGGCAAAATCGTGGCTCCGTTTGTCACCACAGGCCCCGACTTCTCGTTCCTTTGCTCGAAGAAGAACATCGAAAACTCGATTAAAAACAAGAGCTTCGACTTCGCCTGGAACTTCGGCCTCGGCGTTCAGCTTTTCAACCACCTGCAGGTTGCGGCCAACTACGGTCTCGGTATCTCAAATTCAGTCTCGGGCAACGACGCTATGTATGACAGCAAGAACCGCACCTGGACTGTGACAGCCGCTTGGCTATTCTAATCACTCGATCACAAAGAGGCCAATAGCTCTGGCTCGGCCTATAACATCACCCATAATGGCGAGGTAGTCATCAGAATTGATTACCTTGCCATTAATATTTATANCACCTTTGCGCACCAAGTCGCCGGCTATCATGTCGGAGAGGCTTCCGCGGAGGTCATAGAGTCCGGTAAAAGCGGGATCGGCCTCGCCGATTTTCGCGTAAAGCGAATATAGCATCGAAGCGAGGAGAATCATTATTGCGGTGGCATGATCGGAGAGAAAATCGTCGAGAGCGCCGCTTGCCTGACATCGCTCCATAAACTTGTTAAGCGACAGAATCGCGTAAAGCGGTATATTCAAGACACTTTCCTGAACTTGCAGCGAGTCGGTGAGACTCCCGCCAGAGCGCATGAGCATGAGCATGGAAGTTGAGAAGCAGGTGTCGACCGCTCCGGCCATAAAAAGGGCTTCGGCGTGAAGGGCCCCGATACGGTTGCTTGCGCAAAGGGCGTCGACGGCAGGGAGATGCGCGTTGACCAGCGAGGTCCATTGGGCATCGGATATGGCTAAAGCTTCCCCCGTCAGTCGCACAGCTTCGTTGAACTCGCCGCTGTCGACCAGCGCATTGTATTCCTTCTCGATGTCTATGAAATTAACGTCTTGATTCATTGTTGTTATTGCTTTGACGACGCGAAGTTACTCAATATTACGTTCATAGTCAATCTTTCGACAGGCTTGCGCAGGTAAATCAGAAAATTTTCTTAACTTTGCGGCGGCAAAAAGAGTTTGCCGAAATTAGTTATAGGTGTGCGTTGCCGACAGCGACGCTGAGATCATAACCTTAGAACCTGATCCGGGTAATACCGGCGTAGAGAAATTAACTAACTATGGTAAAAAGAAAAAACCGCGCAAGCGCGACAGCGCTTCGCATCGCAGCAGCCACGGCGGCTGTATGCGCGTTTCAACCAGTGTACGGCGCCGAGAGCGAAGCGGCGGCAGATTCATTGAGTCTTAAACTGAACGAAGTTGAGGTGATGGCCAACCGCGCGTCATCGCGCTCGCCGATAGCGTTCACCAACGTCGAGAAATCAGAAATCGAGAAATCAAACACCGGCCGCGACGTTCCCTATCTTCTTGGCTTGACCCCTTCGATAGTGGCGGCGAGCGATGCCGGCGGCGGAATAGGCTACACGTCGATGCGCGTAAGAGGCTCTGATGCCTCTCGCATAAATGTGACTGCCAACGGTATACCTATCAATGATCCTGAAAGTCATCGCGTGTATTGGGTCAATATGCCCGACTTGGCTTCGTCGTTGCGCGACATACAGATACAACGCGGAGTCGGCACGTCGACAAATGGCGCGGGCGCGTTCGGCGCGAGTATCAATATGATTACCGACGCTCCGTCGTAAAGTCCTTAAGCCGAGCTGTCAGTCTCTTACGAATCGTATAATTCTAATGAGGAGTCGCTTAGGGTAGGCTGAGGCTTGCTTGGCGACCATTGGACAATCGAGGTCCGCTTGAGCCATGTGGGGTCTGACGGATATATCGATCGCGCGTTCTCTAAGCTATGGAGCTATTTCGGGCAATTGGCTTACAGCGCCGGGGGCACATCGATTAAATTCGTGGCCTTTGGCGGCAAGGAGCAAACCTATATGGCGTGGGATTATGCTTCGAAGGAGGAGATGGCGCTTTATGGCCGTCGATACAACCCTTGCGGCCGTTATACGGCTTCCGACGGGTCGACGCGATTTTATAGCGACCAGACTGACAATTTTATTCAGCATCATTTCCAACTTCTGCTGAGTCAGCACCTTTCGGATAAGTGGCATCTTTCGGCGGCATTGCATTATACCGACGACAACGGATATTACAATCAGTATAAGACAAAGCGCACGCTTGTGGAATATGGCCTTGAACCATATTTCTTGCCCGACGGCACTGAAATCACTAAATCTGACCTTGTGCGCCTGAAATATAACCGAAATCATTTCGGCGGGGGATTAGTGACGCTGCGTTATCGTTACGGACGATTGCACGCTACGCCGACGGCAGCCGTCAATTATTTTCACGGCAACCATTTCGGGGAAATCGACTGGGTG
>WFLX010001236.1_pt1 | contig 14055 bp, 12 predicted proteins | sample 4967041 | NCBI WGS metagenome assembly WFLX01 (sample SAMN12857096, study PRJNA449069) | gut metagenome | isolation source: stool from male and female vole | host: Microtus ochrogaster | place: USA:Florida | collected 2017
AAGGTCGAACCCCTCTTCGAGGCTGCGTAAATCGGTTTTTTCGCTCTCGCTGATCAGCGGATAGACAATGTAAACCTGGTGGCCCATTGCCAATTGGCGCCCNATGGAGCGGTAGACTGTCTGCCGCTGGTCGTCGTAGCGCAGCAGGGTGGTGACCGGCTTNCGGCCCGGNGGAAGCTCGTCGATAACGGAGACATCGAGGTCGCCGTAGACCGTCATTGCCAGCGTGCGGGGGATAGGCGTGGCGGTCATCACGAGCACATGCGGCGGCGTGTCGGCATTCTTCCCCCACAGGCGTGCGCGCTGCACAACCCCGAAGCGGTGTTGCTCGTCGATAATCGCGAGCCCGAGCCTNTTGAAGCTGACATTCTCCTCGATGACGGCGTGAGTGCCGACCAGTATGTGCAGCGTCCCGGCCATCAGTTCTGNCGCGATTATTTCGCGGTCCTTTTTCTTGGTNGAGCCTGTGAGCAGTCTCACGTTGATGCCGAGCGGGGCTGCCATGGCGCGCATACTCTCGTAGTGTTGCGTGGCGAGGATTTCAGTGGGGGCCATGATGCACGCCTGGGTGCCGTTGTCGAGCGCTATCAGCATTGTCATGAGGGCCACAATGGTCTTCCCGGAGCCGACATCGCCCTGGAGCAGGCGGTTCATTTGCCTCCCGGAGCCGAGATCGGCCCTGATTTCGCGAAGCACCCTCTTCTGCGCCCCGGTGAGAGGGAAGGGGAGCATTTCGTTGTAGAANNTGTTGAAGAAATGGCCGATGCGCGGGAACGGGATGCCGCGGACAGCGCCTTTGCGTTTCGAAGAGTAGCGCTGGATATTGAGCTGGAGATAGAAAAGCTCCTCGAATTTGAGCCTCTCCCGGGCCTTGCGCAGAGTGTCGGCATCGGTGGGTTTGTGCACAATCTGGATTGCCTCCCGGGCACTCATCAGGCGGTAGCGGCTGAGCAGCTCCGGGGGGAACGTCTCCTGTATTGACGCGCAATATACCGCCAAAGCGTTTTGAACCCATTGGAACATCATCCGCGATGTGACCCCGCGGTTGCGCAGTTTCTCGGTCAAAGGATAGATGCCGCGGAACTCGGCCTGCGCCTGGCTGGAATTAACCGGGTCAACTTCAGGGTGAACCATGCTCCAGCGCCCGTTGAACTCCTGGGGTTTGCCGAAAACGATGTACTCGTTGCCGGTTTTGTAGAGTTCTCGGAGTTGCTTGATGCGTTTGAACCAAACGATTTCGATGTTTGAGGTGCCGTCGGTAAAGAGGCCGACAAGCCGGGTTTTCGCCCCTTCACCNACCACTGAAAAGGTGATGAAACGGCCCCGGAGNTGCACCGAGGGCATTTCGCCCTCGAAATTCTTNATTTGGTAGACGTTGCTGCGGTCGAGATAGTGCGACGGGTAGTTTCGCAAAAGGTCGTGGACNGTTTTCAAGNCAAGCTCCTCGCTTAGGAGTTTGGCTCGTGCCGGGCCGATNCCTTTNACATACATCAGCTCTATGTCGCGCAGTGTCTTCAATGCGGAATCTGTTTTTNCCTACAANGTCAATGGGTTTGGGGTTTCTGCTTNCGGCGTGCGAGNAGCAGTCGCGCCACTTCGAGGTCGAAAGGATTAGTAATCTTCATATTTTCGGAATCGCCCTCAACCAACACTTGGTTTTCGAATCCGGCTTCGGCGAGAACAGAGGCATCGTCAGTAAATGCGTCGGAGTAGGGGAGGGTGTAGGCCTCGCGCATGCGCCAGAGGGCGAATCCTTGCGGGGTCTGCACTGACCGATATTCAGCTCGGTTTACNGGTTCCGAGAGGGGGCCGCCTTCGGTGAGGAGCTTTCTTAGCGAATCGGTGACGGGGATGGCGGGTATGGCACCGTCGGTATTTCTGGCTGCCGCGCGAACACGCTTCACAACTTCGGGGGTTACCAACGGACGGGCACCGTCGTGAACGAGGACAATGGCGCCTTTTGACGCGGTTTCGGGGATGGCATTGAGGGAACTCTTTACCGATTCCCATCGACTTTGGCCCCCGCGGACGCATATCGGGCACTCGATGCCATATTCCAAGCAAGCATCGACGATAAGCGATTTCCAATGATCAAAGTCGTTCCCGGGAAGGGCCACAATCACAANCCCTCCNGGGAGGGTGTNGGTGAANNTNCGGATGCTATGGCANACCACNGGAAGCCCGTCGAGGTCGAGGAATTGCTTTGGAATATCCGANCCGAAACGGCTGCCGCTTCCGGCCGCCACNATGATTGTTACGTCGCGNATTGTCGTGCCTATAGAAGCGCAATCTGAGTCGCCGCACGCGTGGCGCTTTATCTGAGGGTGGCACATGGAGTGAAAGTCCATATTGTGATATCTTAGTAGTTGTCGCAGGCTGTTTCATCAGTCCGCACTACCGCAAAGTTACAAAAAATCGCCACTCTTTCCAAAAACAGGCGCGGCNCCGGGGATGCCGGAGCCGCGCTATTGTCAATTGGNGAATATGCGGGATATTACTGCTGGAGTTTGAAGTTGATCGGGAGGGTGTACCATACGGCAACGGCCTGACCATTCATCTTACCAGGGATAAACTTGGGAAGGGTCTTAACCACGCGCTGAGCCTCTTTGTCGAGGTCCGGGTCGCGGCCGCGAAGCACAACCACGTCGCCTACCTGGCCATCTTTCTTCACAACGAATTTCACAACTACGCGGCCCTGGATGTTGTTCTCGGCTGCCATAGTGGGATATTTGATGTGGGTTGCGATGTACTTAAGCAGTTCTGCGTCGCCGCCGGGGAACTGGGGCATCTGTTCAACCGCGGTGAAGACTTCCTCCTTAACGGGTTCTTTCTTCTCCTCGACGATGATNTCTTCCTTGTGCTCGCGCACAACGTTGAGGTCGTCGGTACCTTGGTCGAAGGTCGATGCGCCTGCGGCAGCGGTTGACTCGGCGACTTCGTCCTTAGAGGTGATGTCCTCGGTCACTTCGTTGTCCTCGGCGATAGCGATTTCTGTATCCTTAATGGTGTTGAGGATTTCCTCGGGGAGGGCTTCCTCTTGAACGGGCTCTTCTACTGCCTGCTGTACCTCTTCCTCGGGCTGCTCCTCAGTCTGCTCTTCCATAGCAGCGAGCTGCTGTTCGAGCTGGGCCTGGAGTTCGAGTTCCTTTTGTTCGCGGCGGTAGTCGCTGTACATGCCCCAGAAGAAACCACCAATGAGCACTACGATCACACCGATGATCACGATGAGCATGGCGCGGTTGTGGCGGCGGTCACTCTGAGTGCGGAGTTGATAGGCGCCGAATTCTTTGTTTTTGCCTTCAAAGATTATGTCGGTCCACTCTCTCGATGAAAGATCTACATCTTTTGCCATGTTGATTCTTCTTTTTACGGTTAATAAATATAGACTGTCATCGATTACTCCTTATGGGCTTTCTTGAACTCGTCGGTGCTGAATACCATAGCCTTGTCGACATCGGTCATGGTGCCGATCTGGTAGCGCGAAATCTGGTTGATCTGCATCTCGTCGAGTGCCGAGATGACGCTTTCCCAAGATGCTTCGGGCATAGGCTTGATGATTACAACGGGACGGGTCAGCTGGTCGTTGTTACGGATCTTCTTGGCTGCTTCCTGGAACTGCTCCTCGGTGATTTTTTTGTCGCGCCAGAGCTGTTTCTGCTCCTCAACCTGCTTGAGCACCTCTTTGTTGCGCTCGTTGAGGATTTTGCGGATGCCGCGGGGCGTGATGCCCTCGTTGCCTTCGAAGTGGGTCACCTCGATGTTGGAGCTTACAAGCTGGTCGCCGTTGAACTCTGTGGTTGGTTTACCAAAGTAGTAGTAAACGGTGTTGCCTTTCACTCCTCCGTTGTCGTCGTAAACGGTATCGAGAATCATAGTGATAGCTTCGGATTCCTTAGCCTTCTGAAGTTCAGTCTGCTCGAGCTTCTCGTTGGTGGGGAGCGCGATTGACAGAGTCTGGGACTTAATCATGGTGGTACACAGCATGAAGAACGTGATCAGAAGCATGTTCATGTCAACCATCGGCGTGAAGTCGACGTGGATTGACATTTTTTTCTGGGCACCTTTCTTTTTCTTGCCCTTGTCGGATTGTTCTATCTGTGCCATAACTTAGTCTGCTTCAGTTTTAAGGGCAGTCATGACGGAGAATTTGTTCATCTTGATGGTCTGGAGGTTGTCGAGAACCTTGTGAATGGTTTCGAACTTCGTGCCGCGGTCAGACTTGACAGCGATACCCTCGCCCTTTTGGATGGCGTCATGAATGTTGGGGTTCGAAGAATTGTAGATAGCACGCATCCAAATTTGGAACTCGTTCGTGGTGAGCTGGTTCCCGTTCTGGTCGGTGTATCGGATATCCTCAAAGGGGATGCCGGTGTCCTTGCGTTCCATGTCGCCGAGCCACTCGTCCTGCTTGCCCTGGTCGAGCATCAGGAATTCGTGCATCTTCGACAGGGGCACGCCGAACGAAGCGTTCTTTGCAAACTTTTCCAGGTCGAGCTGGGTGATGCCGGTTTTCTTCCCGGTGTAGGCCTCGTAGTTGGCAGCTGCGGTTTTCAGTGCCTCCTTGCGAAGCGCTTCGGAGCCCCACTCGTCGGCGTTGTCAGGGTCGGCATCGCCGAGGAGGGAAAGGAACACCTTTCCTTGCGGAGCGACCAGAACCTGGGCAACGTTGGCTGTGGGAACCTTGATTTCAGAAACCGATGACGGGGTGATTACCGTCACGGGCTCTTTCTGAAGGAAGGTCGAAGTCAGCATGAAGAAAGTAAGCAAAAGAACGGTAACGTCACTCATCGCGGTCATGTCGATGAGGGTACTCTTTCTTTTTGGTTTTACTTTTCCCATGATTTACGTTGTATAAAACTTAGTGTTATTAATTACCTTGTAAACCGCGGGATTAGTGGGTTGCTGCGAACGACTGAACGATCGAGAAGCCGATTTCGTCGATTGCGTAGGTGAGGTTGTCGATCTTGTTGGTGTAGAAGTTGTAGGAGATTACAGCGAATGCACCGGTTGCGATACCGAAGGCGGTGTTCACAAGTGCCTCAGAAATACCTTTCGAGAGCTCGCCCGAGACAGGAGCACCCGCAGCACCGAGGGCCTGGCACGACTTGATCATACCGATCACAGTACCGAGAAGACCAACGAGAGTACCGAGAGTGGTGAGGGTAGCGACGATGGGGAGGTTCTGCTGAAGCGAAGGCATTTCCATTGCGGTAGCCTCTTCAACCTCTTTCTGGAGGGTAGCGACTTTCTGCTCCTTGCTGAGAACGGTGTTCTTGTCCATCTCCTCGTAGCGAACGAGAGCGGCAGCTACAACAGCTGCTACAGAGCCCTTCTGCTGCTTGCAGAGTTCCTGAGCCTTGGCGATGTTGTTGGTAGCGAGGCAAGCCTTGATGTCCTTGACAAACTTGGTGATGTTGCCTTTACCCTTGGCGCTCGAGAGAGCGATGTAACGCTCTACAGAGAGAACGATAACGGTGAGGAAGAGAGTCTGAAGAACAGGCACGATGATACCGCCCATGTAGATGGTACCGATAAGATCCGACGGGTTAGCCTTAACGTCGGCAAATGCCATCGAGGTGATGCCCTCGGCGTTCTCAAGCTCGAAGTGGCTCGGGTGACCGAAGAAGAAGAGGAAGAGACATACAGCTACAATGAAGCAGGCAATGATCACCAAAAAGGCGTTCTTGATGCCGCGGACGTTGTGGCCGGCGTTAACTGCCTTAGCAGTCTGTTGGGGCTTGGTAGCTTCCATAATTGTTTGAAAACTTTTTAGTTATTATGATGATTGATTTTATATAGATTACTTTTTTGATTGGTCGAAACACTGAAGTTTCGATTTCATCGCACAAGTCTAACCGCAAAAATATTATTATTTTTCTTTAGGACAAAATTTTTCTGACACCAATTTATGCTGTTTTACAACACCTCGGCAATTTTTCGGCACATTTCGACCCCATTTGTGCCCTCTTTCACCCGCCGGCCCACCTAAAGTTTTGCACAATCTATCATCACTGTGCCAATATGTTGATTATATTATATAACTTTGACACGCCGACACGGGGACACCACTCCGCGGCGCAACACTGACCTTACAACACGAAACACTGAAATAATATATATGCCCGAACTAAATCAGCGCTCAGGCGCTTTCCGCAACGAAAAACCACGGCATACCCCCGCATCCGACACCGACGGACGCATGGTGCCGCGCGACACTGAGCTCGAGCAGACCGTGCTCGGAGCAATCATGCTCGAGCGCGACGCCTACACCAACGTCTGCGACATACTCAAGCCCGAGAGCTTCTACGAGCCCGCACACCAGAAAATCTACTCGGCCGTGCAGCAGCTCGGCATGCGCCAACAGCCCATCGACATGCTCACCGTCACCGAGCAGCTGCGTCTCGACGGCAACATCGAGGCGGCCGGAGGCCCCGTCTATATAGCGCAGCTCACATCGCGTGTGCTCTCGGGTGCCAACGTCGAGTATCATGCGCGCATCGTCGCACAGAAATATCTCGCGCGCGAGCTCATAAGTTTCGCTTCGACAATCGAGGGAAAAGCCTTCGACGAGACCAACGANGTCGACGACCTCCTGCAGGAGGCCGAGGGAAAACTCTTTGAGATTTCGCAGCGCAACGTCAAAAAAGATGTCACGCAGATCGACCCCGTGATCAAGCAGGCCATCGAGCAGATCGAGGCCGCGTCCAACCGCACCACCGGCCTGTCGGGACTCGAGACGGGCTACACCGAGATCGACAAGATCACATCGGGCTGGCAGGCATCCGACCTCATCATCATAGCCGCCCGCCCCGCAATGGGCAAGACCGCCTTCGTGCTCTCCATGGCCAAAAACATGGCTGTTGACTACAACACCCCCGTCGCCATCTTCTCGCTTGAGATGTCCAACGTGCAGCTTGTCAACCGTCTGATAAGCAACGTGTGTGAGCTTCCGGGCGAAATCATCAAGAGCGGACAGCTCAGTCAGCCCGAATGGGATCAGCTCATGACGCGAATCAAGCGCCTCTACAGCGCCCCGCTCTATATCGACGACACCGCCGCCCTCTCCATCTTTGAGCTGCGCACAAAAGCGCGCCGCCTCGTGCGCGAGCACGACATAAAAATCATCATCATCGACTACCTCCAGCTCATGAACGCATCGGGCATGCGCTTCGGAAGCCGCGAGCAGGAGGTGAGCATGATCTCCCGTTCGCTCAAGCAGCTCGCCAAGGAACTCAACATCCCCATCATCGCCCTCTCGCAGCTCAACCGATCGGTGGAGTCGCGCGGCACCGGCAACGAGGGAAAGCGCCCGCAGCTGAGCGACCTGCGTGAGTCGGGAGCGATCGAGCAGGACGCCGACCTTGTCTGCTTCATCCACCGTCCGGAATACTATCTGCACTCCGACGTCGATTCCGAAGGGCGCGACATACGCGGCCTCGCCGAGTTCCAGATAGCCAAGCACCGTAGCGGTAAGGTCGCCGACGTCGATCTGCGCTTCCGGTCTAAATTCGCACGCTTCGAAAACTGGTCCGACGCATCGGCATCGGCCTTCGACGGCAGCGCAGGCATGCGCACGTCGGTCGGGTCAAGCATGAATCTTCCCGATTCCCCTTCAGGTTCACCATTTGATTCGCCGTCCGATATAACTTCGGGGCCGGCCGAACCTACTCCATTCTGACCCCCGCGAGCTTCCCGAGCCTCCCCGCAACCCCGTCCAGCAACGAACGGGGCATCGACAGCACGTAGCTGCACTCCATCCCCATCTCCTGACTTACCACCGTAAGCCCCAGTTCCTTTACAATTTTCATCACGCCGTTCACCGCCTCATAGCGGCACGACAGCGCGATCGTCCCCTCCTCCACCACTTCCTTCTTCCCCGAGTCCTCCAAGGCCAGCCGCGCCGCCTCGCGATAAGCGGCTATAAGCCCCGGCGTGCCGAGCTTTATCCCTCCGAAATATCTCACCACCACCACAAGCACATCGGTCAGACCGGCCGAGTTGATCTGCCCCAGTATCGGTCGCCCCGCCGTGCCCGACGGCTCGCCGTTGTCGTTGCTCTGATACTCCGTGCGCGCCGCCCCGAGCATATATGCCCAGCACACATGCCGCGCGTCGTGCCACTCGTTGGTCATGCGCTTCACCGTGGCGCGGGCATCCTCGGCAGTAGTCACATGAAAGGCGAATGCCAGAAAGCGGCTCATCTTTTCAGTGAGCCGCCCCTGGCCTTCACGCTCTATGGTGTAGTATATGTCTGAGTCCTTGTCAGCCACCGAAGTTGTCGTAATGTATGCTTTCCGGATCCACACCCAGTGAGTCGAGCATCTTGTTCACTGCCGCGCTCATCGGGCCGGGGCCGCACATGTAGTATTCGATATCCTCAGGCGACTCGTGATTTTTCAGATAAGTGTCGTAGATCACCTGATGCACAAATCCCGGAGTGTACTTCACCCCAGCAGCATCGGCTGCCGGATCGGGGCGGTCGAGGGCGAGATGAAACTTGAAGTTGGGGAAGTCCTTTTCCAGTTGCAGGAAATCGTCGAGATAAAACACCTCGTTGAGAGCCCTCGCGCCATAAAAATAATTCATCACCCTGTCGGTTGTGTGCAGCGTCTTGGTCATATACATGATCTGCGCGCGCAGCGGAGCCATACCGGCGCCACCGCCTATCCACATCATCTCGTTCTTGCTGTCGAAAATCGGGTGGAAGTCACCGTAGGGGCCGCTCATTATCACCTTGTCGCCCGGCTTCAGGGTGAAGATGTAGCTCGAAGCTATCCCCGGCGGCACATCCTGGAAGCCCACTTCGGGTTTNGGNTTGAACGGCGGAGTGGCGATGCGCACNGTCAGCATGATGCGGTCACCCTCCTCCGGATAGTTGGCCATCGAGTAGGCGCGCACGGTCGTTTCCGTGTTCACGGCCTTGAGCCCGAACAGCCCGAACTTCTCCCACGACGGCAGATACTCCTCGCCGATCGACGCCTTGTCAANATCCTTGTCATAGTCGATGCTGTAGGGAGGTATCTTGATCTGCGCGTANGANCCCGGCAGGAAGTCCATGTGATCGCCCGGCGGCAGAGTCACGATAAACTCCTTGATAAACGTAGCCACGTTGTTGTTGGAAAGCACCGTGCATTCCCACTCCTTGACGCTCATCACCGAAGCAGGCACGCCGATACTCATGTCCGATTTCACTTTCACCTGGCATCCCAGACGCCAGTGATCCTTTATCTCCTTGCGGCTGAAGTGCACAGTCTCGGTGGGAAGAATCTCACCCCCACCGCTGAACACCTGCACCTTGCACTGCCCGCAGCTACCCTTGCCGCCGCAGGCCGACGGCAGAAACACATTCTGCGTCGCGAGCGACGACAGCAGCGATGCCCCCGACTCAACCTCGATCTCAGCGTCGGAGTTTACAGTGATCTTCACCTTGCCCGACGACACAAGATACCTCTTGGCCACAAGCAGGATAAGCACCAATGCGATTGTCACGGCAAGGAAAACACCCACAGCCGTCCACACTGTCAGCGACAGCACATCCAAAACTACAGTAGTCAGTGTCATCGGTTATATCTTTATTCCAAGGAAACTCATGAATGCAATGCCCATCAGAGCCGTCACGATAAACGTGATGCCGATTCCGCGCAGTGGAGCCGGGATTTTTGAGTAGGTCGCAAGCCGCTCCCTTATCGCTGCCACAGCTGTGATGGCAAGGAGCCATCCAAGCCCCCAGCCGCCGCCGGCACACACAGCCGTGCCCACCGAGGCGAACCCGCGCTGCTGCATGAATAGCGAGCCGCCGAGTATGGCGCAGTTCACCGCTATGAGCGGCAGGAATATACCGAGCGACGCGTAGAGCGACGGAGCAAACTTCTCCACCGCCATCTCCACAAGCTGCGTCATCGAAGCGATCACCGCGATAAACATTATCAGCGACAGAAACGACAGATCCACATCAGCCATGTCGGCACCGAGCCACACCAACGCCCCCGGCCGGAGCACGTAGGTGTTAAGCAGGTAGTTGACCGGAAGCGTCACCACCAGCATGAATGTCACTGCGATTCCAAGGCCAAACGCCGTCTTCACATTCTTCGAGACGGCAAGAAACGAACACATGCCCAAGAAGTAGGCAAATATCATGTTGTCGACAAATATCGACCGTATGAAAATATTGAAATTTTCCATATTATCAATATTATCAGTGATCACTCTTTTTCCTGCATGTCAGGATTGAAATGACGCTGAGCCCAGATGATGCACGCCACCACGATCAGAGCCATAGGCGGCAAAATCATCAGACCATTGTTCACATAACCGGCGTCATACCACGACTGCGGCACAACCTGAAATCCCCAGAGCGTGCCGCTNCCNAGCANCTCGCGCACAAATCCGGTGATGGCAAGCACTATCGTGTAGCCGATACCATTGCCCACACCGTCGAGAAACGACGGCCACGGCTTATTGGCCATCGCAAACGCCTCAAGGCGTCCCATCAGTATGCAGTTGGTGATAATCAGTCCGATAAACACCGAGAGCTGCTTCGACACATCGTAGGCAAANGCTTTCAGGGTCTCATTAACGATTACCACAAGACCTGCCACGACCACAAGCTGCACAATAATGCGGATATTCACCGGGATAGTCTTGCGTATCAGCGAGATGATNACATTGGAGAAAGCCAGNACTACCGTCACCGACAGCCCCATGACCATAGCGGGCTCAAGTTTGGCCGTTACAGCCAGCACCGAGCAGATGCCAAGCACCTGCACCACCACAGGATTGTCCTTGGCAAACGGATTGAAGAATACACTTCTGTTATTTATTTTATCAGCCATGATTCACTTCATTTTAGCGATTGCAGATAAGCCTTGTAAGGTGTCAGCCCCGAGTCAAGCATCGCCGCCACACCCTTGCTCGTGATAGTGCCCCCCGACACAGCGTCCACATAGTCCTCACCGGCAGTCGGTTTTGTGCCCTTTTTCAGCACATTCACCGGATAGAACTCACCATGTTTCCAAAGCTCCTTGCCGCGGAACTGGTCGCTGAACGCAGGTTTCTCTATCTCCGCGCCGAGACCCGGAGTCTCCCCCTCATGGGCGAAATATGCTCCATAGATAGTCGANCCGTCAGNGTCAAGAGCCACATACCCCCATATCGGTCCCCACAGGCCCGCGCCATAAACCGGNATGACATACTTGCGNGCCCCATCCACGTCGCACACATAGAGCGGCAGACGCCGGTCGGCAGCCGCAACTTTCGACTCCGTGGCCATGTCGATGCCAAACGCATCGTTACCNATGCTGTCNCCCTTCTCGTTCACCACGATCTGNCGCGTTACATATTTATCNAANTCCTGAGCGATCATCCCCTGAGCNGGCACAATCCTTATCGCCGACAGAATCTGGCGCATCTTGTCTGCATCGATATTTGCCTGCTGGCGCGACCTCAACCCCATTGAAGTCATGGCGAGCACGGCACCGACGACTCCCGCCAGCACTACGATATAGACTATCGTGTATATACTGCTTTGCTTGTTCATAATTCCAAATCACTTCAATCAGTCAACATGCGCGTGCCGCGGCGGCGACGACGCGCCACATTAGCCTCTACCACACAATAGTCAATCAGAGGAGCTAAGGCGTTCATCAGNAGCACCGCCAGCATAGCCCCCTCAGGGTANCCGTTGTTGTAGGTGCGTATCAGTATGGCGATCGCNCCCACTAAGAAACCATATATCCATTTTCCTGTCTCGGTGCGCGCTGCCGTCACCGGATCGGTAGCCATAAACACCACGGCAAAAGCAAATCCGCCAAGCATCAGCTGGTCGAGCGGAGTCACATAACTCATCGGATAAAGCGGCGTAGCACATGCGTGGGCTATCGCTCCCATTGCCAGACCTCCGGCCACCGCCGACACCATTATCTTCCAGCTTGCCATGCCGGTAGCGAGAAGTATGATCGCACCGATGAGCACACACAGCGTCGAGGTCTCGCCAAATGAGCCGGGGATCAGCCCCACGAAGCTCTGCCACGAGTCTATCGCCACTCCGTCAAGACCGATCGGAGTCACCCCTCCGCCCGATGCAAGGTCGGCGGTCGCGATCTGCCCAAGCGGAGTTGCGCCGGTAAACCCGTCGGGAGCCGTCCCGCCGAGCCCGAGGATCGGCTTCGTGGCCACAAACACATTGTCGCCGCTCATCTGCGACGGATAGGCGAAGAAAAGGAAAGCGCGTGTCACAAGTGCCACATTAAACACATTGTAGCCCGTGCCGCCAAACACCTCCTTGACAAATATCACCGAGAAAGCCGTAGCCACAGCTATCATCCATAGCGGAGTCTCGACCGGGCATATCAGCGGGATAAGGAAGCCGGTCACAAGAAATCCCTCCTGAATCTCCTCGCCACGTATCTGTGCCACAAAAAACTCTATGCCGAGACCTACGAGGTAGGCGACAACGATGCGGGGCAACACGGCAAGGAAACCATATGCCATAAGCTCCCAGAAAGGAAACTCCTTGGCGCCGCACGCAAGCCAATGCTGATAACCCGTGTTATACATACCGAACAGCATGCACGGCAACAGAGCGAGCACAACGATTATCATCACTCGCTTCGAGTCTATACTGTCATGAATGTGCACACCCGACTTCGACGTCTCCGACGGTGTGAACAAAAACGTGTCCATTCCGTCATAGACCGACTTGAACGCATGCAGCCTGCCCCCCTCCTCAAAGCTCGGGCGCAGCCGGTCCATCATTTTTTTCAGTGCTTTCATACCCTCTTTATGTGTATGTTATAGAGTTTCCCGACGCAGATAGTCGAGACCCTCCCTCACGATTTTCTGCAATTCAAGTTTCGATGCATCGGCATACTCCGCTGCCGCGAAATCACCCGGAGTCACCTCATAGATACCCAGAGCCTCCATCCGGTCAATGTCGCGGGCCAGTATCGCTTTCACAAGATGCTCAGGCATTATATCCATCGGGATATACCGTGCATACTGTCCCGAGAGAATCATGGCGCGGCGTCCTCCGTTAAGTCTTGCATCAGGCTTAAACAGCTTGTTTCTCAGGAAATGCCCCGGAAAAGAGCGGCTTTCGCTCATCTTGCCCGGCGACATCGAAGCCCATCCCATGAATTCATCCACATCGTCACCCTCCGGGATCACCGTCACCTGCGTGTAGGGATAGCGCAGATAACCTTCAGTGCCCACATTCACACCCGTGAACACATTGCCCGAAATCACACGCTCATGGCTCTGTTTCTTCAGCCCGTCGGCAAGCAGCGACTTCATCGACGCCCCCGCCGGAGCTATCACATAGTGCGGAGTCTTTACCTCACTACCCGTCACCGCCACAGGAGCAGTCCAGTCGACACCGCTCCCCGAAGCCACTTCGCCGATGCGCGACAACGTGATTGCATCCATCATCCACACGATCTCCCCCTTGTTCACAGGTTTGATATTGGCAGCGAGCACCGACGGCAGCGAGGCCGGAAAACCACCCTCCACGTCCACCATCACCGCGCCCGGTATATCGGCGATACCGCTCCCTGCGGCACGCCCCACATAGACCTCACCGGTCGTAAGTTTCTTCAGAGCCTTTACCCCCTCTTCAAGCATTCCCGCTTTCCCTTCCACGGCAAGAGCCATGTCGGGAGCAAGCGGAGCAGCATCCCATGCTGTCACAAACACATCGCGCGGCACCCCCGTCGCAGCAGGCACCGTGTCAAAAGGGAGCTGACGCATCTGAGCCCACACCCCTTGCATCATCAAGGCAGCCTTCAGCCCTTCTGCATCATTCACGGCAGTCCCCTGAGCGCATTTCCCCTTGCATCCCTTGTCAGGTGTGATTTCTACGGCAAGCACCTTGCGGCGTTCCCCTCTCACCACACTTTTCACCGTACCGTTCACAGGCGATGTGACCTTTATCTCCGTCGACTCCTTGTCATGCCACAAAGCAGAGCCGCATTCCACGCGGTCACCCTCCTTCACATCCATTTTAGGAGTTATCCCCGTGAAATCATCGGGGACAAGAGCTATCGTTTCAGGTTCTGCCAT
>WFLX010153132.1_pt1 | contig 14048 bp, 9 predicted proteins | sample 4967041 | NCBI WGS metagenome assembly WFLX01 (sample SAMN12857096, study PRJNA449069) | gut metagenome | isolation source: stool from male and female vole | host: Microtus ochrogaster | place: USA:Florida | collected 2017
GCAGCCGGCAATGAAAGCTCTATTTCAGAAACCGGCGTCACGGCTGAGGATGACGTGCTTTCTGAATCAGACAACAAGATGAGATCGGTAAAAGTGCCCGCTCCTACGCCGGCTATGACCCCGCCGGCCAGTAACGCACACCCACCAATCATGAGTAGTTGTTTTTTCATAAAAATGATAAATGGATATGGTTTAATATTAGATTTAAAAGTAATCGTATCAGAATGCAAATTTACAGAAATACAATATACTAACACAGAAAAGACAAAGTTAAAAACCGTTAAAATAAATTTCCCCTCGATTATGCTTCCCGATTTTTGAGAATTATTATTAATTTTGTGGTAACTAAAATTCAACAATTACTAAGAATCAGATACTCATGAACCTTTCCGCAAAGACCGTTCTGGCACTCCCAGCGTTGATTGCCGCCGGTGTGTTGGCCTCATGCGATCATCAGGCCACCGTGACAGAAATCACCTCTCCCGATGGCAAAATCGCCCTGACTTTCGGCGTTGATTCTATTGGCGCTCCTGTCTATTCGGTCACATTCAACGGCCGCGAAGCTGTCGCTCCCTCCCGAATGGGCGTCCTCACCCTCAACGACGGCGANTTCACCCAAGGTTTCACTATCAGGAAATCTACCGCCATNAAATATTTCAGTGAGAAATGGGCACCGGTGTGGGGCGAAAACGATTCTATCGACAANACNTANAACACCGTGACCTACACCCTCGCCAAAAACGACGGGTCTTCAACCAAGGAGATGGAAATCACCTTCCGCGTTTATGACGACGGNATAGGTTTCAGATACANTTTCCCTGCAAGCGACGGCGATTCNCTCATCATCACCGACGAAATGTCGCAGTTTGCAATGCCGGGCGACATTACCGCATGGTGGATTCCCGGCGACTANGACACACAGGAATATGAATACACCCAGTCGAAGCTGAGCGAGATACGCGCTCATCAGGAAGGTGACGAAAAGATGGGCAATGTGTCGAGCAGCTCTTTCAGCCCCNCAGGTNTGCAGACCTCTCTGNTGCTCAANGCCGACTCAACGATGTATCTNAACATCCATGAGGCCGCGCTCATCAACTATCCCGCCATGCACCTCGACCTCAACGACACCACCTTCGTGTTCAAGAGTCAGCTCACCCCCTCGCCCGACGGCACAATGGCTCACGTGGCGCTCCCCTATTCTACCCCCTGGCGCGTGGTGATGATAGGCGACGAGGCTACCGACATCCTTGCCAGCAACCTTGTCTACAACCTCAACGACCCCTCGGTGCTCGACGACACTTCCTGGATCACCCCCGTGAAGTATATGGGCGTGTGGTGGGAGATGATCACCGGCAAGAGTGCATGGAGCTATACCGACGCCGAGAATTTCGACCTCGCCACTTTTGATTATACCACCGCCAAGCCCCACGGCCGTCATGCCGCCAACAATGAGAATGTGAAGCGCTATATCGACTTCGCAGCCGAAAACGGTTTTGACCAGCTGCTCATCGAAGGCTGGAACGTGGGCTGGGAAGACTGGTTTGGCAAAGAAAAAGACTATGTGTTTGACTTCGTGACCCCCTATCCCGATTTCGACATCAAGGAGCTCAACGACTACGCCCACTCCAAAGGCATCAAGCTGATGATGCACCACGAAACCTCCGGCTCGATACCCAACTACGAGCGCCACATCGACAAGGCCTATGAGCTTATGAATCAATATGGCTATAACGCCGTCAAGAGCGGATATGTGGGCAATATTCTTCCCAAAGGACAGAATCACTATTCGCAGAGCTCGGTCAACCACTATCTCGACGCCGTTAAGAAAGCCGCCGACCACCACATTATGGTCAATGCCCACGAGGCCGTGCGTCCCACCGGTCTTGCCCGCACCTATCCCAACCTCATCGGCAACGAGAGCGCCATGGGCACCGAATATCAGAACATGTCGGCTCAGCATGTAACCATCCTCCCCTTCACCCGTCTCAAAGGTGGCCCGATGGACTTCACCCCCGGCATTTTCCGCACCGACCTCGGCTCATTTGCTCCCGGCAACACCGAGCATAAGCGCGCCACCACCGCAAATCAGCTGGCCCTCTATGTCACCATGTATTCACCCCTCCAGATGGCTGCCGACCTCCCCGAGCACTATATGGAAAAGGCCGACGCATTCCAGTTTATCAAGGATGTGGCCGTTGACTGGAGCGAGAGCCGCTATCTCGACGCCGAGCCTGGCGAATATATCATCGTGGCCCGTCGCGCCAAAAACTCTCAGNACTGGTTTGTCGGCGGTGTAACCGACGAGCAGGCCCGCACCTACAACCTCAGCTTCAGCTTCCTCACCCCCGGTGTGAAATATCTCGCCACCATCTANCGTGATGCNCCCGAAGCCAACGGNTTCACCAATCCCGAGAAATATGTCATCGAGCAGACCGAGGTGACAAGCGCTACCACACTGCCCGTTTATATGGCTCCCGCAGGCGGCTTTGCCATCNCCCTCACCCCTGTTGNCGAATAATTATTCAAGACAAATAAATTACTCAAAGCCTAATACCATATTATTATCAGATGAAAACCGATCTCAGCTCTCAAATCAAATTAGAGCAAATACCCCGNCGCTATTATGCGCCCGAATCTGAAATTGAGCNCGCCGCTCTCACCCGTGAGGAAAAAATCCGCACCCTGATCTATGAGTCAGCCACCGATGGCTCTCATTTCCTCGCCACCGAGATGGTGCGCTACATCAACCGCGCTATCGAAAAGAAAGGCAAAGCCGTGATTGCCCTCGGAGTGGGCAAGAGCACCGCCACTCCATATGCTCAGCTCATCGAACTCTATCGTCAGGGCAAGGTGGATTTTGACAAAGTAGTGGTGTTTAACCTCTGCGAATTTTATCCCCTCGCCGAAAACGGCGCCTCTACCCTGTCGCGACTCAAATCAATTCTGCTCGACCACGTGAATGTGCGTCCCGAGAATATCCACACCTTCGACACCTCAATCGCCAAAGAGGATCTCTATCAGGCCTGCACCGAATATGAGCAGCTCATCGCCTCCGAGGGGGGTCTCGACCTCACCGTCTGCGAAGTTGGCCCTCAGGGTTGCCTCGCCTTCAATGAGCCGGGCTCGGGTGCCACCACCGTATGCCGTCTCGTGTTGCTCAGCAATGAGCTTCGTCAAGCTCAGGCCCGCAACTATAAGGATAATCCCACACCCAACACCGCCCTCACCCTCGGCATCGCCAACATCCTGTCGTCGAAACGTGTCCTCACAATGGCCTGGGGCGACAACCGCGCCGAAATCGTGAAGAAGAGCGTCGAGGATGCTCCCTCTTCCAACGTTCCCTCGTCATGGCTCCAGCTTCATCCCCACGCCAAGCTCGTGATCGACCTCTCGGCTGCCTCGTCGCTTACCCGCATCTCACATCCCTGGATGGTAACCTCATGNGAGTGGACCGACAAGCTTATCCGCCGCGCTATCGTATGGCTCTGTCAGGTNACCGGCAAACCTATCCTCAANCTCACCGACAAGGATTATGGCGACAACGGCCTCGGCGAACTCCTCGCCATCTATGGCTCGGCCTATAATGTAAATATCAAGATTTTCAACGACCTTCAGCACACCATCACCGGCTGGCCAGGCGGCAAACCCAATGCCGACGACACCTACCGCCCCGAGCGCGCCAATCCCTATCCCAAGCGCGTGATTGTGTTCTCGCCCCACCCCGACGACGACGTTATCTCGATGGGTGGCACCCTCAAGCGTCTCGTTGATCAGAAACATGATGTGCATGTGGCCTATGAGACCTCGGGCAACATCGCCGTGGGTGATGAGGATATGATGCGCTACTTCTTCATGATGGATAGAATCGCTCCCATGTTTGGCTTTGACAACGAGGGCTACACCGGCCTCTCTCAGAAGGTGAGAGCCTTTGTGGAGAGCAAGAATCCCGGCGATATGGACCTCAAGGAGATTCGCGAAATCAAGACCATGATCCGTCAGGCCGAAGCCTCTATCGCATGTCAATATATAGGTGTGAAGCCTCAGAATGTGCATTTCCTCCGCCTCCCCTTCTATGAAACNGGNNCNNTNAAGAAAGGNNANCTCNCNGAAAANGATNTNNANATNGTNAAGAAACTGNTNGAGGANGTGAAGCCNCANCAGATTTTNGTNGCNGGNGACCTCGCCGANCCCCACGGCACCCACNNNGTNTGNACCGACGCCGTGCTCGCCGCTCTCTATGAGCTGCGCGACGAGTCCTGGATGAAGGATTGCAGAGTGTGGATGTATCGCGGCGCATGGGCCGAATGGGAAATCGACCACATCGAAATGGCTGTGCCCATCTCGCCCGAGGAATTGAGATTCAAACGCAACTCAATCCTCAAACATCAGAGCCAGATGGAAAACGCTCCCTTCCTCGGCAACGACGACCGTCTGTTCTGGCAGCGCGCCGAAGAGCGCAACCGCGCCACGGCCAATCTCTATGCCTCGCTCGGTCTCGCAAGCTATGAGGCTATCGAAGCATTTGTGGAGTATCATCCCATTAAATAATCACCTTTCCGAAGGTCTGAAAATATGATTGAGGAGGCTGTGAGCTTAGTAAATTTCTGAGCCATAGCCTCCTCTTTTTATAGTTGTAAAAGTTGCACACAGGGCGAAATTGTTGTGCAAAAAAGTGCCGAATGTTAAAATTTCAGAAATATTTTTACAAATTTTTAGCAGTTTTCACATTTCATACTTGGCCGCCTATAATATTGTGCCTACCTTTGCAGTGTCAATTTATCATCATAACGGCACAGATACCCTATTCTACTCCCTGCTGCCGATTGCAAAAAATCAATTTATCGTGAATTTTCTGAAAAATATTATAACTGCCGGCATCTGCCTCGTCTCGTCGCTCGCTATATCAAACAGCACAGTGGCCGAGCGCAACATTCCGGTTGGTGAATTTGAATCAGCTGTTGAACTTGAGCCGGGCGACGAATATATGCCTTCGCTCAGCGAACTCTTCGGCGCTCCCATCGACGACCTGCCCGAATATTTCGACACCGAAGGTCTCGAAATGGAAATCGTGGACTATGCCAAGCAATTTCTCGGCACCCGCTACCGCTCAGGCGCCAAAGGTCCCAAAGCTTTCGACTGCTCAGGTTTCACAAGCTATGTGTTTAAAAACTTCAGCCTTACATTAGGCTCCTCCTCACGCGCTCAGGCTCAGCAAGGCTCAAGCATCAGCATCTATGATGCCCGTCCCGGCGATCTGGTGTTCTTCGGAGGCAGCAACGGCAATGGCCGCGTAGGTCATGTGGGCATTGTAATCAGCGCCGACCGCTCAAACGGCTCAATCAAGTTTATCCATGCCGCCACAAGCAAAGGTGTGACTGTTGACTCCTATCCCGACGGCGGATATTATTCACGCCGTTTTCAGGGCATTCGCCGCGTAATCGAAAGCGACGACCAACCCGCCTGACCTCTCCCCTACTTTTTTAAAGAAACTTCCCCGAGGCTGTGTCACCCCGATGTGATGCAGCCTCGGCGTTTTTTTGCAGGGAGGGTGAAAAAATTACGGTAATAATTGCACAACGTTGAGAGATTCTGATTAATTTTGCGATGATATAACCCACCGCCCCGCTCTACCCTCAGCCGAGAGGAGTGCCCGGCGGCTCAGAGTCCAATAATTCACTACCAAATTCATATTCCCCGCAATGGCTCAACTCGACATCTCCGAAGTGTTTAACGCTTCAAAAGTGCTCGCCAACGTGGCCCGTCACCCCCGTCTCATCGGCCCGGTTAAAAATATCACCGACGCTGAAGTTTATCTCAAACCCGAAAATCTGCAGCACACCGGCTCATTCAAGCTGCGTGGCGCTTATTACAAAATCTCACAGCTCACACCCGAGGAGAAAGCCAAAGGTGTGATTGCATGTTCAGCCGGCAACCACGCCCAGGGTGTGGCTCTCGGCGCTACTCACAACGGCATCAAGAGTCTCATCTGTCTCCCCGCCGGCGCTCCAATCTCGAAAGTTGAAGCCACCAAGGCTCTCGGCGCAGAGGTTTGCCTCGTGCCCGGCGTATATGACGATGCCTATGCCAAGGCTATCGAGCTCCAGAAAGAGCATGGCTACACCTTCGTTCACCCCTTCGACGATCCCCTCGTGATTGCAGGTCAGGGCACCATCGGCCTTGAAATTCTCGAAGAGATGCCCGATGTTGAAGCTGTTGTTGTGCCTATCGGCGGCGGCGGCCTCATTGCTGGCGTGGCTTTCACCCTCAAGACCCTCAAGCCCGACATCAAGATCTACGGTGTGCAGGCCGAAGGTGCTCCCTCGATGGAGGAATCAGTCAAGAAAGGCGAGCGCATTCACCTCGATAGCGTTTCGACAATCGCCGACGGTATCGCCGTTAAGGAGCCCGGTGTCAACACCTATGAGATGGTTCAGAAATATGTCGACAAGGTTGTCACCGTGAGTGACGACGAAATCGCAGCCGCCATTCTCTTCCTCATCGAGAAGCAGAAACTCGTGTCGGAAGGTGCCGGCGCAGTGCCCATGGCTGCCGTGTTGTTCGACAAAGTGCCCGTCAAAGGCAAAAAGGTTGTTTGTCTCGTTTCGGGCGGCAACATCGACGTTACCTCGCTCAACCGTGTCGTTACCCGCGGATTGGTGAAAGCCGGCCGCGACTGCACCCTCGAAGTAACCACCGCCGACAAGCCCGGTCAGCTCGCCGAAATCTGTAACATCATCGGCGAAAAGGGCGGCAACATCCTTTCGGTTAACCACGAGCGCAACAACTCCAACACCCAGATCAACGGTTGCCAGCTCCACATCGAGCTTGAAACCCGCAACACCGACCACATCAACGAAATCAAGGAAGCCCTCCGCGGCGCCGGTTTTGAAGTGGCCTGAACTGCCACAAAATAGCTGAATATTCCAATTTCACACCGCTGAAATTGGAATAAAACAGAAATAATTTCGCAGAAATTCCGTTTGCCTACGGAATTTCTGCTTTTTTAATAGATTTTCTCCCATAATTCACTATTATAATCTCTAACTTTGAACCAAAATTCATCACTCTCCTCGGTAATTCCCTTGAAATAACACTNTTCTTAAAAGTTTTCATAGAACTNAAACCTTCATGATNATCACCACCACCAAAAGGGTAACCGCGGCAGCTGTCGCTATTTTGGCATCGTGGTCGGCAACCTTTGCCCAAACGGCACCGACCGATTCGCTTACCCTGACTCTCGACCAGTGTCTGGCAATCGCCCTCGATTCAAATCCCACTATCAAGATCGCGGATATCGAAATCACCCGCGTGGATTATGACAAGAAATCAACGCTCGGCAAACTGCTTCCTTCCATTAGTTTTGACGGCAACTATGGCCGCACTCTCGCCAAGCAGACAATGTATATGAACTTCTCAGGAATGGGCGGTCTCGGAGGAGGCAGCTCCGAAAGCCCTTCGGAAGAAGAAGCTGAGGCAGCTCCCTCACGTTCGTCAGGCGACGGAGGCATTAAGGTGGGTCTCGACAACACATATTCAGTAGGCTTCTCAGCCTCACTCCCCATCATCGCTCCTCAGCTCTGGGCCTCGCTCAAACTCTCCGACGCCCAGATACTCGAATCGGTGGAAAAAGCGCGCCAGTCGCGCCTCTCTCTTGAAAATCAGGTCAAGGCCGCCTACTACGCCCTGATTTTTGCCGAAGATTCGCGCAGGGTTATTCTCCAGAACTATGACATGGCCGCTTATACCGCCCGCCAGTATAAACTCAGATATGAGCTTACCGGCACCGCCTCGGAGTTTGACACCCTCCGCACCGCTGTGGCCATGCGCAACATCGAGCCGCAGATCACCCAGGCCGACATCNCNGTGCGTCAGGCTCGCCTGCAGCTCAACATACTCATGGGCATCGACGCCGCCACTCAGGTCAAAACTCCCGTGAGCCTCGAAGATCTCGAAAGCACTCTGTCAGGCAAACTCCTCTCGCTCAACCTCGGCCTTGAAAACAACACCGACCTCAAGCTGCTCGACATTCAGTCTCAGCAGCTCAAACAGGCCACCAAGATTGCAAAGCTCGCCTTCGTGCCCACCCTCGCGCTCGCTTTCAACTACAACTGGACTTCGATGAACAACGGCACCCCCTTCAAAGACCTCCGCTGGAATCCCTATTCTCAGATAGGATTGTCGCTCTCAGTGCCCCTCTTTCAGGGCGGCCAGCGCTATAACGCCGTCAAGCAGTCAGAGATTCAGCAGCGTCAGTTAGCCTGGCAGCGCGACTATCTCGAGCAGTCGCTCACCTCTCAGGTCGACATCTCGCTCAAAAATATTCAGCTCAATCTCAAGCAGATCGGCTCATGCGCCCGCAATGTAGAGCAAGCTTCTGAAGCCTACCGCATAAGCCGCGAGAGCTTCGACCTCGGAGCCGCCACCTATCTCGATCTGCGCGACTCCGAGCTGGCTCTCACCCAGGCCAAGCTCGCCCGTCTGCAGGCCATCTACAATTATCTCGTGGCCTTCTCTGAGCTTGAATATCTCGTAGGCAACGAAAGCAAATAATCCCCCCTTTTAACCGATAATCAAAACAACCGACCAACATATCACGATATGTCACAACGAATCACTCCCTTAGCAATTCTCTCAGTTTCCACAGCCCTGATGCTCGGAAGCTGCTCGAAATCAAATAACGACCAACTTGTTGTGGTGGAACAGCTCCCCGTGGTGGAGCTCGACATGGCCCACACTGCCGAAGTGCCCCGCACAGGTGAATATACCGCCACCGTCGAGGCTTTCAAGACCAACAACATCTCATCCTCAACTCCCAACCGCATCAAGTCAATCAAGGTGGATGTCGGCTCGAAGGTGTCGGCCGGAGAGGTGCTCGTGGTGCTCGACGACGCTTCGATCGAGCAGCTCAGAGTGAGACTCGAAAACATGGAGCGTGAATATAACCGCGCCGCCAAACTTCTCGAAATAGGTGGTGGCACCCGCCAGGCCGTCGACAATGCCCGCACAGAGCTCGACGCCGCCCGCCGCCAGTATGAGAACCTCAGGGAAAACACCATCCTCACCTCACCCATCTCGGGCGTGGTGACCGCCCGCAACTATGATCCGGGCGACATGACCGGCAACCTCCCCATTCTCACCGTTGAGCAGGTCAAGCCCCTCAAGGTGATCGTCAATATCTCCGAAAGCGAATTTACCAAGGTGCATGAGGGAATGGATGTGAGCCTCAGCTTCGACGTTTATGGCGACGAGCGCTTCCCCGGCAAGGTTTATCTCATCCACCCCACCATCGACCCCGCCTCGCGCACATTCACCGTTGAGGTCACCATCCCCAACACCGACAACCGCATCCTCCCCGGCATGTTTGCCCGAGTATATATCAACTTCGGCACCTCCAACCATGTCGTTGTGTCAGACCGCGCCGTTGTGAAACAGAGCGGCTCGGCCAACAGATATGTCTATGTNTTCAATCCCGCCGACTCGACNGTGAGCTACAACAAGGTTGAGCTCGGCCAGCGCATCGGCGACACCTACGAGCTTCTCTCGGGCGTTAACGACAACGACCTCATCGTCATCACCGGCCAGACCCGCCTCATCGACGGCTCGAAAGTTGAAGTGCTTTCCGACAAATAATCTTTCCCCAAAAAATAAACCTCACTACATCATATCATAGAAAATGAGCCTTTATTCCAGTGCCGTCAAGCGACCCGTGATGACAATTCTCTGNNTTGTGGCAGTGATGATTCTCGGTNTGTATTCGCNGTCGCGCCTACCNATCGACNTCTATCCCGATATCGAGACCAACACCATCANGGTGATGACCTCCTATGCGGGCGCCTCAGCCTCTGATATAGAGCAGAATGTCACCCGTCCCCTCGAGAACATTCTCAACTCGGTCAACGACCTCAAGCACATCACCTCGAAATCGCGTGAAAACATCTCGCTCATCACCCTTGAGTTTGAATATGGCAAAGACATCGACGTTTTGACCAACGACGTGCGCGACAAGCTCGACATGGTCAAGAGTTCGCTGCCCGACAATGCCGAAAACCCGGTTATATTCAAATTCTCCACCGACATGATTCCCATTCTGCTTCTGTCGGTCAAAGCCACCGAGAGTATGCCGGGTCTCTACAAAATTCTCGACGATGCGGTGGCCAATCCCCTTGCCCGTGTGTCGNGCGTGGGCTCGGTGTCGATTTCAGGTGCTCCCAAACGTGAGATTCACATCTATGTCGACCCCGTGAAGCTCGAAGCCTACGGCCTCACCATCGAAGGTATCTCGCAGATCATTGCCGCCGAAAACCGCAACATTCCCGGCGGTACCTTCGACATAGGCAGCGACACCTATTCGCTGCGTGTGCAGGGTGAGTTTGCCAGCTCTGACGAGATGGCCAAGATCGTGGTGGGCACCGCCAACGGCAAGTCTGTCTTCCTCGAGGATGTGGCCACCGTCGACGACTCGCTCGAGGAGCGCGCCCAGCAGACCTTCAACAACGGCTCGAAGGGCGCCATGATCGTGATTCAGAAACAGAGCGGCGCCAACTCGGTTGAAATCTCCAACAAGGTNGTCAAGATGCTCCCCTCGCTCCAGAAGCGCCTCCCCGCCGACGTGGAGCTCGGCATCATCGTCGACACCTCCGACAATATCCGCAACACTATCGCTACGCTTGTCGAGACGGTGCTCTACGCCCTGCTCTTCGTGGTGATCGTGGTGTTTGCCTTCCTCGGCCGCTGGAGAGCCACACTTATCATCACCATCACCATCCCTATCTCGCTCATTGCCTCGTTTATCTATCTCGCCATAACGGGCAATTCGCTCAACATCATCTCGCTCTCGGCNCTCTCGATTTCGATCGGTATGGTGGTCGACGACGCCATTGTGGTGCTTGAAAACGTCACCACCCACATCGAGCGAGGCTCCAATCCCAAACAGGCCGCCGTGCATGGCACCAACGAGGTGGCCGTGTCGGTTATCGCCTCAACCCTCACCCTTCTCGCGGTGTTCTTCCCCCTCACCATGGTTACCGGCATGACCGGCGTGCTCTTCCAGCAGCTCGGCTGGATGGTGTGTATCATGATGATCATTTCCACTATCTGCGCCCTCTCGCTCACCCCCATGCTCTGCTCACAGCTCTTGCGCAAGGGCGTGAAACACGGTAAGTTCTACACCATCTTCTTCACCCCCATCAACAAGGGTCTCGACGCCTTCGACAACGGCTATGCCCGCTTGCTCAACACCGTGGTGTCACACAAGCGCACCGTCATCATCACCTGTCTGCTCATATTCACCGGCTCGCTCTTCCTGCTCCGCATGGTCGGCACCGAGTTTATCCCCACCGCCGACGACGGCCGTCTCGGCGTGAGCCTCGAGCTCCCCATCGGCACCCGCGTGGAGATAGCCAACGAGTCAACCCGTCAGCTCGCCGAGCTCTGGAAAGAGAAATATCCCGAAATCAGAACTCTCAACTACACCACCGGCTCCGCTTCGAGCGACAATACTTTTGCCTCGCTCTCCGACAACGGCCCTCACATCGTGTCGATGAACATCAAGCTCGTTGACCCCGGCGAGCGCGACCGCAAGATCACCGAGATCGCCTCTGAGATGCGTAAGGACCTCCGCGGATTCCCCGAGTTTAAGAAAGCTCAGGTCAATGTAGGCGGACGCGGCGGCGGTATGGGTGGTCAGAGCACCGTCGATTTTGAAATCTACGGTTATGACTTCACCGAAACCGACTCCGTGGCCCAAAGCCTCAAGAAAGTTCTCGAAAAGATTCCCGGCACCGCCGACATCATCATCTCCCGCTCCGACTATCAGCCCGAATATCAGGTTGACTTCGACCGCGAGAAACTGGCTCTCTACGGCCTCAACCTTCAGACTGCCGCCACCATGCTCCGCAACCGCATCAACGGCAACCTCGCTTCACAGTTCAGGGAAGATGGCGAGGAATATGACATCAAGGTGATGTATGCCCCCGACAAGCGCACCTCGATCGAGGATATCGAAAACATCATGCTCTATAGCGCCACCGGCCAAAGCATCCGCGTCAAGGAGGTGGGCAAGGTTGTGGAACGCTTCTCTCCCCCCACTATCGAGCGTAAGGACCGCGAGCGCATCGTGACCGTCTCGACCGTAGTATCGGGTGTGCCGATGAGCGACGTCGTGGCCGCCGCACAGGCTGAAATCGACAACATGGAGATACCCGCCGGCGTCAACATCGAGCTGGCCGGCAGCTATGAGGACCAGCAGGACTCATTCGCCGACCTTCTCACCCTCGCAGTGCTCATCGTGGTGCTCGTCTATATCGTGATGGCCGCTCAGTTTGAGAGCTACACCTATCCCGCCATCATCATGACCTCGCTGCTCTTTGCCTTCTCGGGCGTGTTTATCATTCTCTATCTCACGGGCCACACCCTCAACGTGATGAGTATGATCGGCGCCATCATGCTTATCGGTATCGTGGTTAAAAACGGCATCGTGCTCATCGACTATATCTCGCTCAACCGCGAGCGCGGCCTGTCGATACGCAAAGCCGTTGTCGACGGCGGCAAATCCCGTCTCCGCCCCGTTGTCATGACCACCCTCACCACCATCCTCGGCATGGTGCCGATGGCTGTCGGCACAGGTCAGGGAGCCGAAATGTGGCGCCCCATGGGTGTTGCCGTTATCGGCGGTCTCACCTTCTCCACTATCCTCACCCTCCTCTTCGTTCCCTCGCTCTATTGCATTTTCGCATATAACGGCGTGAAACGCAACCGTCGCAAACTCAAACAATCCCTCATCAAATCATGAAAGCTATATTGATAACCTTCGATCAGGCTCACTACGAAAATATAATCCTTCTGCTCGAACATCATGCCTGCCGCGGATTCTCCTACTGGGAGGAAGTCAGAGGCCGCGGCACAGTGAGCGGCGAGCCTCACTATGGCTCTCACGCCTGGCCCTCGATGGGCTCGGCCATCATCACGATGGTGCCCGACGAAACCGCTCCGCGTGTGCTCGAATCGCTCCACAAGCTCGACCTTGAGTCGCCCAAACTCGGCCTCAGAGCTTTTATGTGGAATATTGAGTCGGCAATCTGACCCCGCTCGGGTGAATGTTTGCATAGTTGAAAAAAAACATTTACCTTTGCGGCACAAAAGCGTGACAACCTGCTCACGCTGACGCGCATGTGGCGTAATGGCAGCCGCGCCAGACTTAGGATCTGGTGTCGAAAGACGTGGGGGTTCGAGTCCCCCCATGCGCACCCCCTCAGCCCCTTAACTCCCTGCAGTTGAGGGGTTTTCTCATATATAATATATTGCAGCAAACGTGAATTATAAATATAATTCGGCGCATAGTAAAAAAGCTGTGTTAGGATAGAAATATTTATCTTTGCAGAAACAAAACTNACTGCAATGGAAAAGAACCCATACATAGAGCTGGCGGAATGCCTGCTTCCGGAAGAAATGGTAGAATATTTTGAAGTAGTCAAGGTTGAAAAGACTGCTCAGACGCTCGATGTGACACTTGAGGAACGCGACAAGGGAGTGGAGGGATACAAGCCGGGGCAGTTGCGCCCCAACGGCTTTTACGAAGAGAGTACAGTCAGGGACTATCCGGTCAGAGGACGTAAGATGACCTTCCACGTCAAGCGACGTAGGTGGGTCGATGCAGAAACAGGCAAGAGTGTGTCAAAACGCTGGGACATAGTTGCCGAAGGCACCCGCTTCTCGAAAGAGTTTGCGGCTTTTTTAAAAGATATGCTTGGACAGATACCCGATTACGGGCCGCTCTCTTGAATGTTTTTTCGATATAGACGGCGATCTTTTCGAACGGCAGTACAAGCGGCATCTAAGCGGTTACTGGCAGTGGAAGGACACTGCTGAGGGACTTCATGCAGGACAATGGCGTGTCTTCCCCGAAAACATCGGGCCTCATCTGAGCATAGACGAGACCTCTCTAAGCAATGGAGAGCTCTACACGATAGTCACCAATAAAGCCGCACATGGACGGCGACACTCGTTGGTGGCCATTGTGCTGGGCACCGATTCGGAGGACGTACTGAGAG
>WFLX010172706.1_pt1 | contig 14043 bp, 11 predicted proteins | sample 4967041 | NCBI WGS metagenome assembly WFLX01 (sample SAMN12857096, study PRJNA449069) | gut metagenome | isolation source: stool from male and female vole | host: Microtus ochrogaster | place: USA:Florida | collected 2017
GTTTCCTTTCTTAAGGCTACACCGCACAATTATTGCCGTTCTATGCGGCTAGCACACGCAAGCGTGTGCGCAGATTCTTTCGTCAGATTGTGTAAAAATTTTAAAGGCATACTGACGTATGTCGAGAAATTTTTGTGCAATATGGCGGAAAAGATGGCGGACATACGGCTGAATTAAATAGATATAGAACAGACAATATGGATAAGATTAATGCAATACTTAATAATATTGATTTGGCAGTGAACTTGGGATTTTATGTGGAAATAGGTTCTGTGTTAACAGATACCAATACGCAGAAGTATATAGAAACAGTTGAATATTTTAGAAAAAAATATACTGACAAAGTAAAACTGTATCCGTTCCCTATCAGAGGCGAAATAGCAAAAAAGATGGGAGCAAGTGATAGCGCTGTAAATGCGTTTGGATATTTGCTGGAGAAATACGAACAATTTAAAGATGTGTTGGCGCCCAAAGCATATATTCAGGATGTATATGAAAATTTGTCAACGAAGAAAAGGACGCAGAGGTGTTTGATTCCATTGGTGTCCATGCAACTTTTTGACGATGGTAATTTGTCGGCATGCCCTAATTCGTGGGGAGAAAATTCTGCAAATCTCTTAGAAGATGACAATGTATTGGATAAAGTTGATAATGCAAAAATGTACAAACTGTTTTTGCAGGATAAGCCGAGATTGAAATGTTGTTTTGACTGTTATACATCAATGGATATTGTAAATATATATATAAACGGCAGAATGACGGACGAAGAACTGTTAAGCATTCCGTTGTATAGAGGTAAAAGGACTTTTGAGCTGCTTTCGGAAGTAAGAAACAAGGTGCTTAATCATGAATGATTCTGTAGAAATATATTTAGATCAAATGTATATTCCGATGAAATGTCCTGACTATAAAGAAGTTGACGGAACCCTTTATTTTATGGATTTTCGAAAGCGTACATTATTTCAGGAATGTTTATTCGCTTATAGAAAGATTAATGGCGAGCATACCATTAAAGATTTGTTGGAAATGGGATGTGAAGTTGAGGCTATTGAAGAATTATATATAAAGAAATACATAGTATTAAAGCGAAATAACAAGAGTAATACACTGGCAGAAGATAGGATTCTGATNGTNGNACCGCATATGGATGATACAGCTTTTTNGTGTAGCGGCTATATGAGTAAATACAGAAATAGTAAAACTTTTGATATTATAGTAATGTTCGGAANACAAGATTATACAATATATCAAAAGTATGTAAGCGGTCAAAAATATCTGATAGAAGAAGAAAAGGCGTTTTGGAATTATCAGAATGTTTGTCAGGGGAAAATTCTTCAATATAAAGATGGTCCGTTGAGAGAGACTTATGATATACATTCTGCCATCGGTAGTTCTGCGACTGCAGNGGAAATTGNAAAAAAAGAAATAGATTTATATGAGAAAATAGAACAGGAAATTGACTTTGCGNTANAGANTGCGGATTATAGTATGGTAATACTTCCGATGGGAATCGGAAATCATGTTGATCATATTTTAGTAAGAGAAGCGGGGATTTCTTGTTGCATAAATAATGGCGTAGATTTCTTGCTTTATCAGGATTTTCCCTATGCATTGTTGTACGGGGATGATTTGGCATGGGTAGACAGTGAATATATTCAATACAAACGAACAAGAGTTGATATATCGGATTTCATTGATGACAAAATTGATTCGATACGAATCTATCAAAGTCAATTGTTTGATAAACAAGTGGGGGATATTATAGAGTTTGCGATGCAAGATGGATGTTATTATGAAAATTATATAAAAGGCTCAATATTGACGAAGGTGTAACGTATGTTTGATTTGTTGTTAAAGATGAAAGAAAATAATATGGCTGCAATCATACATGAGGAAACTTGTATCTCTTATAAGCAGTTATATCAGATGATATGTAGAAATAATAAATATTTAAACAGTTGTGGTTATAGTAAGGAACAGTGTGTCATTATTCAGAGTAAATCGCAACTTGAATTTGTTTTATCTGCATTTAGCGTTCTTTCGTTGGGCATGTGGGTGATTCCGATCAACAAAGAAGTTGATCCTCAAAAAGTAAAAAATATTTCTGATATGACAAAAGCGAGATTGATGTCTGATGAAGAATCGGCTTTATGCGCTGAGATGAGTGAAATTGGAGTGGAAGATGATATTCAGCCGATAGATGAGAAGAAGAACGGCATCTATCATGTGACATCAGGAAGTACCGGAACACCCAAATTATGTGAGAGAAGTTTATACGATTTTTCTCTTGAAAGTGATAGCTTTCAACAAATATGGGGATTTAAGTCTGGAACAAGAATGATGAGCCTTTGTCCTTTGGAGCATTCCTTTGCCGCCGGATCAGTTTTGCTTAATTGCTTTAATTTTGGTGGAACATTATGCATAGTTGAAGATTTTAATCCAAAGAAAATCTTGAAAGCTATTGCTGAATATTCAGTTGAATTTTTAGCCATGGTTCCTTCAATGTTAAGATTATTTGCAAAAATGCAGGTAAAAAATGAAGATGTGAAAAGTCTCAAGCATGCCTTGGTCGGCTCGGGAGTAATGAAAGAAGAGGTGGTTGTCGAATTTGAAGACATTTATAAATGTAAAGTTCACAGCAATTATGGCAGCTCTGAAAGCGGTTGCGTAATAACTAGTCGAGATAGATGGAAAGATAAGGCGGCGGGTGTTGCGATGCCAGATGTTACCTTAAAATTGTGCGATGAGGAGTATAATGTTTTAACTGGAGAAAATGAAGTTGGTCAACTGTATATTAAGTGTGAATGGATGTTTTCGAGATATTGGGGAAACGACGATGTTTTTACGGAAGATGGTTTTATGACGCTGGGAGATATAGCTCGAATCGATTCTGATGGGAATGTCTTTATTTTGGGACGGCGAGAGAATTTTGTAAAAGTAAATGGAAAAAAAGTTAATTGTTTGGAAGTTGAAAATAAAATAAAAACTTTACAATTTGTCACAGATTGTAAGGTTATTGGGTGCAAAAAAAGAAATAATGATGAGTATATTAAGGCTTTTCTCGAAACAAAAATAGTAGATCAGAATGAAATAAGAAAAGCAGTTAATGCGGTATTGGAAAAACATGAAAGGCCTGAAAAGATAGATGCGGTGAGCTGCTTTCCACGAAATCATATGGGTAAGATCGTATTGGAGGATTTGATAAATAAAGAAAATATTGATAGTTAAAAAAGCTCTCTTTGACTATTGTGGATAAAATAGAGTAAATGTTTTGGGTCATATGAATATGTGGGGGATTACAAAAAGAAAGGAAAAATATGATTGCCACTATGGAATTTATCATATAGGGAGAAGAATGGGATTACAGAAATTTAAAGAATACTTGGAANAAATAAATTACGCAATCCTTATAANATCATTGNCCGGAAATGANTTTTATATAAAACCATNGAAAGTAATCGCCACAACCAGATTTAATAAACTTTCGCCGGANAAACAAGAGCNNATTAAATTATNTTATTGCGGAAAAAGTATAGAAAATATTCAAGAAGTAATTCAGGATAATAATCTCATAGATATGTTGTTTTCTGAAAAATTATTGATTAAAGAAAATGAGAGATATATACTGAATTGTCGTAGAATAATTCCCTATATGGGATTGTTTATTATTATTGATGCACGCGAGGATAGTATTTCGCACGATCATGTTTGGCTTGGTGAGGATTCTATCTTTTTGTCAAATATTTTACCGTATCATTCTAAAGAAAAGCACTTGATTTGTGTACGGGAAGTGGCATTCATGCTTTGATTTTAGGAAGCAGGGGAATGCATGTCAAGGCGGTGGACTTAAATTCAAAAGCAATTGAGATTGCTAAGCAGAATGTCATATTAAATGAGTTAGAAGATAATGTTGAAGTATTGCAAAGTGATCTTTTTGAGGCTGTAAAAAATGAGTCATTCGACTTGATTGTTTCAAATCCCCCTTTTTTGCCGATGTTAAGTGCTTCAAGCGAAGTATATTTCTTTGCGGATGGTGGCTCGGATGGACTCAGGATAATAAGGAGAATTGTAGACGAAGGAGAAAAGTATCTTACTGAGCGTGGAAAGATAATTCTGATTGGAGGAGGATTTGGTGATGAAAAGGGTCCTTTCTTCAGACGGGAATTGAACGATATAACTGTTCAAAACAAGTGGCATACAAGTTTTGTCCTAATCAGTCAAACGGAGGCGAAAACAGAACTTGAGAGACTTGAAAATGCATTGAACGGATTGAGTGATGCAATCAAAAATGCAAAATCAGAACTTTCCGAAGAGGTCATTAGTTCGTATTATCCATTTATTTTAATAATAGATAAGCAGTATCCATCGGACACTGTTGAAATAAATAATTGTTCTCAAAGTCTGAAAGATTATATGAAAGAACTTAGGCTAAAAAAGAAAAACTGAAAAGTTTCATAGCATCACCCCCATTCTATCAAGAATAGAGGTCAACGCCACCCTGCAACATGGTTGTCCTTGTGGAGTATTTTAGCATGGTGCAAGCGGAGTTTCAGCGTTTTACTGTTCCCAATGTGATGCCGTACTTTTTCTCAAGCAAATAAAAAGAATCTCCTTCCTCATGTTCTCTTAGTACTTTTAGCTTGAATTCTTAACTATTTTTTTAGACATAAAATATGCTCCTTATATGATAATTTTTGGATATTTCCATTTTCTATCATATGGGAGCATATCATTTTATAGGAAAGATAGTGATGACGAATGTGCATCTGCTTCCGATGTTTGCCGCAATTAGCTTCATTATGTGTGCAGTATATGGCATTGTCTTTAGCAATATCGATTACATGAAAAAGGATGCGGAGGCAGCCTTTTTCAGCCAGAATACAGAATTTTTTTCCGCCTGGTTGTCTGCCCTGTAGAATGGCAGGCTAATCATCGTCTGTGACGACACCTGTCCTGATAATCTGGGCTTGTCCGGCAGTCTGCTCACAGGAAAAGGTATCGGCATTTCCAGTATCTTTGCCGTCTGCCGGAAGTATGACGGACAAGATAGAAAGCGGAATCTGCTCTGCCTGTGCGGTCTTGAATCTGTGAGTTTTGTTAGTATGTCCGTGGACATTCATCTAACCAAATACGCCTAAAAGTCGACCAATTATTCCGAAATTGTCTTATAAGTGCTTTTTTGTAACAATTTTAAAAGTATCATTTCTTCTGCAAAGCGTGCCGAAAAAAGTGCGAAGCGTTCCCAAACAGGCTATTTATGTCAATTATTTGATATTCTGAATAAGCACATAAAAGCTGACTTATTAGATGAAAAGAGGTACAAAATTATGTTAAAAACAATTAAAGGAAAGCTTACGGTCAGTATGATCGGTATTGTTGTGGCAAGCATTCTTTTGACTACGGTAGGAATCATTGCGGTAGCGGGAAAACGGACGATTCAGGATCAGACGCAGGCTCTGCAGCTGAATGCGGATAAGTATGCGGAAGAAATTAACACATGGATCGAAAATGAAAAAATGCTTGCAGATGGGGCGGCCAAAAGTATAGCGGCCGGAGGAACGATCGATACGGGTTATGTTCAGTCNGTAGTGGATGCCCATGCGGCGGGCAGACAGGAACTTTTAAATTTATATTGCGGAACAAAGGATAGCAGGTTTATCCAGTCCAACAGGGAGGCCAAAATCCCGGAGGGGTATGATCCGGTAGAGCGCGGATGGTACAGGCAGGCTGCAGAATCAGGAACAGTCATTGTGACGGATCCTTATTGTGATGCGCTGACGGGGCAGATGTGTGCGACGGTTGCCGCACCGGTATACATAGATGGCGAACTGGCGGGCGTCATCGGTCTGGATGTAACCCTTGGAACAGTGACGGAGCTGACGGGAAGCATTAATTATGATGAGGGAGTTTATGGTTTCCTCGTGGACAGCAGCGGACAATATGTAGCGCACAAAAACAGGGAATACGAACCTACGGAAAAAACTACGGTTTTGGTGACGGATATCCTTCCGGAACTTGGAGAAATGATGAATGGCGTGGAGAGCGGCATAAAAAAACTCACAGACTATGATGGCAGTACATGCTATTTTGCGCTAACGGTAATAGAGGGCTGTGGCTGGAAGCTGGGGGTCGTAGTGCCAACGGCTAATGTTATGGGGTCTTTAGTGGCAATGCTTGTGATTGCGGTTGTGACTGCATTTGTGATTATCGTGTTTGTAGCGGTATTTATGGCAGGTCTGATTGGAAGAATGCTGGCACCGGTGCAGATGCTGAAGCAGTTTGCCTCCGGCGATTTTTCCGAGAATACTGTGGTTGAAAAGGCAATTCCTAAGGAGTATAAAAACGAGACGGAGCAGATAAGGAAAGCAACCGTAGAGGTAAAGCAGCAGATCAGNGAAATTATTNTANATACAAAGCAGGAAGCGGAAAATATCAGTACTATTGCCGAAGGAACTTCTTCAAAAATGGCGGTGTTGAATCAGGATATTTCCGGTATTACTGATTCCGTTAGTCTGGTTATGGAGCAGACCATGCGGGCAAGAAAACTGGCGGAAAATATAAAACACAATGGACAGGAGCTGGGGAATGCCATCGAAAATGTGGCAAAGAAAGCAGAAGAAGCGGCAGGGCAGTCAAGCGATATTATGGATCGTGCAGGAAAGCAGTATGAAGCCTCCAGACAGTCTGCGGAAGAAGTCGTTTCCATTTATCAGGAAACGAAGGAGGAGATGGAGCAGGCAATTGAAGACAGTAAGAGGGTAGGGGAAATCAATGCTTTGACAGAGGAAATCCTTGCCATAAGTTCGCAGACTAATCTATTGGCGTTGAATGCATCCATAGAAGCTGCACGCGCCGGCGAGGCGGGCAAGGGATTTGCTGTTGTAGCAGAAGAAATCAGAAATTTGGCAGACAACTCAAGACAGGCGGTGGATAAGATTCGTCAGGTAACAGAGGGTGTAGTGGATAACGTTTCCTTTTTATCTGAAACTTCGGGCAGACTGTTGGAGTTTATGACTGGTAAGGTGATAGAGGACTACAAGGGAATGACAGAGCTTGCCAGAATGTACGAAAAGGATGCAGGGTTTTACAGTGATATTTCCAACGATTTGGGAGCATCCTCACAGGAAATGAGTGCCAGTATGACAGGAATCAACGAGTCAATCGCTGTCATTACAGAGCTTGTGGGAGAGATAGCGGAAGCGATGCAGAGTATGAATAAATCGGCAGAGAATTCCAATGAAAATTCCAGAGCAGTCATGAAACAGATGGAGGAGCTGTTTAGGCTGAGTGAGCTTTTGAATCGGACTGTGGCATCCTTTAGGGTATAAATATTTGATATAGAAAAAGTTAATTGTAATCGGACTTCTGCAAAATGATCAGGGAATGGAGTATGAGTGATATGCAAGGAGTAAGAGAAAATTTATGAAAAAAATAGATTTCGATGAAATACGGAAAATATGGGAATTTTATGAAGAACTGAATGAAATCGTGTATGTTGCGGATATGGACAGCCATGAGCTGGTCTATATGAACCGGCTGGCAAGAAAGTTATACGGGCTGCAGTCTCTGGAAGAAATAAAAGGAAAAAAATGCCATGAGGTTATTTCGGATAGTTTAAATCCTTGTGCGGTGTGCAATTATGAAAGGCTGGAACAGGGCTGTTTTTTTGAAGGAGTATGTTACAGACCGGTCATTGGGAAAAAACTACTGTTAAAAAATACCGTGTTGGAAGCGGACGGCAGAAGATACCGCTTTGAGCTTGCCGTAAATATCGGGGAATGGAGCAGGCTGGGAAAGGAATATGAATTAAATGAAGCTATGATTAACGAAGGGCTGCGAATTGCGTTGTCCGCTCCTACGCCGGAAAAATCTATAGAAGTTATGCTGGAATACATCGGACAGTATTTTGAGAGCGAGAGAGCTTATATTTTTGAGGAACTGGAAAACGGAACCTGCCGGAATACATATGAGTGGTGCGCAGGTGGTGTGGCGCCGCAGAAGGAGAATCTGCAGAATGTGCCTGTTAAGGTATTGTCCTTGTGGTATAATAGATTTTTAAACGGGAAAAGTGTTATTGTTGGTAATCTGGAAAGCGTTCGTGAAAAAGACCCTGATGTCTATAAATATTTAAAGCCGCAAAGTATAAAATCACTGGTGGTAAGTCCTCTTATCAGTGACAAGAAAATTATCGGTTTTTATGGCGTCGATAATCCGCCCGAGAAATTTTTATACCATATTACGCACATGCTCCAGATTCTGGGTTATTTTCTGGTTTCCGTCCTTCGGCGGCGGAATTTGGTCAGGCAGCTGGAGGAACTGTGTTTTTTGGATCAGTTGACGGGAATCGGAAACCGCCATGCAATGAATGATGCCGTTTCAAAGGTTGCGCCGGAGAAGAGCATTGGAATCTTGTACTGCGATGTAATGGGCTTAAAAAGAGAAAATGATTCCATGGGTCATGCAGCGGGAGATGCGCTTTTAATCCGCGCAAGCGAATGTCTACGGAGAGGGTTTGGCGATTATGCTTTGTTTCGTGTGGGCGGGGATGAATTCCTTGTTCTATGTGAAGGAATTTCCCGGAAGGAGCTGCAGGAAAAGGTGGAGGCGGTGAAAGAGGATATGCGCAGGTCAAACGCATTTATGGCGCTCGGCTTTGTATGGCGTGGGAACGGGAAAGAAAATATGGATAATCTGATTGCCGAAGCGGACAACCAGATGTATGAGGATAAGATGAACTGGTATGCAAAAAGATCCGGTATTATACCGGAAAGTTAAAAGCAGAAATGCAAGAGAGACACCTTTTGTAAAGTGCCTCATAAATGTCAGGAAAAGGAGAGATAAATTGTATGTTAGGGGGTTCGGTGCCTATAGCGTTTATTCGGTTTGCGATAAGCCTTGCAGGAGTAATCTTTTTGTTTTCCAGAATGAGTGAATCACGGTTTGACAGGAAAAAAACAGTAGTTTGTTATGGAGTTTTTAGTGTGGTTGTGCTTATTTTGGCATCTGTCTGGTATGTGGCAGACTGGGAGAGCTGTGTGCGGATCGTGGCCTTTGCTATGTATATGTGTTTTGCGGTATTTGCCATGATCATGAGCAGTGATTCTGTTTATCTGTCTATCTATAAGCTGGCGCTGACCTTTTATCTGATGGCAGTTTTTCTGATCGGCGGATTGGAGGTCGCTGTTATTTTTTTTGACAGGAATGTATGGGCAGACATCGTCACACGTGTGATATTGATTCTTCTTATGACTTTTTTTATAGAAAAGAAGCTGAAAAGTTCCATTAAAGGATTTGGTGATTATGTAGAAAAAGAGGTAGATAAATTCAGTGTTGCAGCTATGATTATCAGTATTCTGTTTGGAATCGGATTCATTTTAAATCCGAATATAAGGGAGGTAACTCCATATCGCCTTTATCAGATTGTTACGAATTTTGTCCTGACAGGCACCCTGCAGCTTCTTGTGTTTCGGTTCTATCTGCATATCGGTAAAGAGAAGGAGCATGAGAAAGAAAATCAGCTGATACAGATGAACCACAGGCTTCTGGAACGTCAGCTGGAGATTCTGGAAGAGTCCGTGGAATCAGGAAGACGAATCCGTCATGATGTAAGACATCATAATGCGGTAATAGCGGAGTATGTACGCCGGGAACAGAAAGAAGAGCTGCTGCAATATCTGAAGGAGTATGATAAGGAAACGGCTCAGGGCATGGCGGAGGTGATATGTGCCAATACCGCAGTCAATAATATTCTTTCGGCGTATACCAGAAAAGCAAGGAATGAGCAGATTAAGGTCAAGCTTGAGATTGAGATTGGCAGGAAACTGACGATACCGAATATTGATCTGGTAGCAATACTTGCAAATGCTTATGAAAATGCGATTTATGCTTGTAAGGAAGTGAAGAAGCACTCTGATGAGAGAGAATGTATTATTCATTTTATGATCAAAAAAAGAAAAAATAAACTGATTATTTTCTGCAGCAATACTTGTAGAATGGAAACCGAATTAAAGAACGGGCAGCCGAAAACGGAATTTACGGGCGGCATCGGAGTTTCCAGCATTATCAAGACAGCAGAAAAGTATGATGGGGAATACGATTTCAAAAATGATAACGGAGTGTTTGTCTTCAGACTGATCATGAACATTCCGTCAGATCTGTAGCCGGACAAAGGGAGGAAGGATTATGTATCTGATAGCGCTCTGTGATGACGAGTTGGCGGAGTTAGAGAAAACAGAAAAACTGTTGAGTGACTATGAGGCAAAACATCCCGGTCTGGATTTTATGACCAGACGCTTTGAAAACGCAGATGAGATGCTCTATTTGGTCAGAGAAGAAAATTATATGCCGGATTTGATATTTATGGATATTTATATGCCGGATAAAAAAAGAAATTTATATCCCTTGGGAATTGAGGCGGCAAGGGAGCTTCGCAATATGGGTTATAAAGGAAAGCTTGTCTTCCTTACTACATCCAAAGAGTTTGCATTGGAGGCTTTCGATGTGGATGCATTGCAATATATGGTAAAGCCGGTATCGGAAGATAAATTGTTTTCGGTACTTAACAGCTTACTGAAAGATATAGAGGAGGAACGAAAGAAATTTATTTTGCTAAGAATTGAGGGAAGGCTTGTGAGAGTGTGGTTAAATGATATTGTATACTGTGAAGCACAGGGAAAAAATCAATGTCTGTATCTTGCAAATGGCACGCAGAGTATACTGCGGATGACCATGACAGAGATTTACGAACAGCTCTCGCATTATCAGGAGTTTGTAAGGATCGGAGTTGCCTTTATCGTCAATCTCGGATATATTGGCAGTCTGAATGCAAAGGAGATATGTATGGATAACGGAATGAAGATTTATCTGCCGAGAGGTACCTACAAGGGCTTAAGAGAACAGTATTTCAACTATTATTGCGGGGAAAGTGAATAAGGAGAAGATAACCTTATCGTTGTTAAATCTGAAAGACAGTGAAGATAAAAACAAATGGGTAATTGATGACGCGGCAGCACCCATTGTCAGNCGGATATTACGAATGACACTTGAAGGCTACGTCCATATCACATTGCGGCACAGCTATCAGATGAACATATCCCCGTACCTGCCTACCGCCAAGCACAGTTAGGCGTGGGATTGTGGCAGAACAGGGAAATTAATAACCCCTATAAATGGGGAAGTTCCACCATAGCGCATATTTTGCAGAAACATGAATATTTAGGGCATACGGTAAACTTCAAGACACGCAAGCATTTAAGGACAAAAAGAGTGTAGGAAATGGGGTGCTTCGGCACTCCTGTTTTTTTGCGGATTTTTAGACTATCTTAAATGAAAACAGTCTTGATGGCAATAGTTTTGTTGATTTGTAAAGAAAGAGAGTGATCGGGCATGGGCATATACATTCATTGCTGAAAATTTAAGGATTATTTAATAATTTCCGTGCTAAAATGAGATCACAACAAAGAAAGGAGNGGNAAAATGTACCTNCGTATACTGAAAAAAGACCTAAAGCGCAAAAAGACTATGAACGTTATTTTGCTGATNNTTGTGANNTTGGCGNNGNCGTTTATAGNNAGCANCGNTNATAACCTNANANCGGTCAGCACNGCGNTGNATNACTTTNTNGAAAAAGCCAACACTCCCGACTATTGGTTCNCTTCGACGAACGCNGCGGATNTGGAGCGGTTCGAGAAATTCNCCGATGAGAACGGATACGACTATCACATATCGCGGCTTATCCAGATCGAGCCGAAAAACGTTCTTATCGAGGGCGAAAAGTTCGAGTATTCCAACACGCTCACGCTGTCGCAGCTTAGCGGAATAAAGATTTTTGACAAGAACAACGAGGAGATCACCCGTATCAACGACGGCGAAATATATGTCACCAACTTTATATTCAGTTCAACGGAGAACGATTTTCACGTGGGCGGAAAAGTATTTATAAGCCAGAACGGAGTTGAAAAGGAGTTCACGGTAAAGGGATACACAAAGGACGCTCTTTTTGGAACGGCAATGGTTGGAGCGACAAGATTTCTAGTAAGCAAGAACGACGCGGAGCTGTTCAGTGTTGAGGACGCCGCTGTTTGCAGCTCGGTTGAAGTCCACACAAAAGACGCCGATTACCGCGACAAATTCAACGCGATGGAGATCAACACGATAATATCGGTAGATCGTTCGCTGTTTAAGATGATGTATCTCATGGATATACTTATTGCGGCGATTTTGCTTGTGGTGAGCGTGTGTTTGATACTTATCTCAATGGTAATTCTGCGGTTTATTATTAATTTTACGATTACCGAGGAATTTCGCGAGATCGGTGTTATGAAAGCTATCGGAATTAAAAATTTTGCAATACGCGGGCTGTATATAGTGAAATATTTCGCTATCGCCGTGATAGGCTCAGTGGTCGGTCTGGGCTTGAGTTTTCCGTTCAGCAAAATGATGATCGGCGGGGTCTCGGAAAAAATAATTATTTCGGGCGAGGACAATTTTCTGATAAATATTGGAGCTGCCGCCGCGGCGGGCTTTGTGGTCGTGCTGTTCAGTTATCTTTGTACGCGCGGAATACGCAAATTTTCTCCGATAGACGCGATACGCAGCGGCGAAACGGGCGAGAGGTTCAAGAAAAAAGGAATTTTGCGGCTCGGGAGATCACGTATTCCAACTATCCCGTTTATGGCGCTGAACGATATTTTCAGCGGAATTAAAAACTATGTTTCGATGATAATAATTTTTATTCTGGGAACGCTTCTTGTAATTATCCCGGTCAACACGATAAACACCTTGCGTTCCGACAAGCTGATAACCACCTTTAATATGGTGGAGAGCGACCATATCATTTCACAGGAGCTGCTGTTCAATCCGAATGAGGACAACAGGGCAAAGGTCGAGCGAAGCTTTTCNGAGATACGTAAGATGTTTGCCGAGAACGGAATTGATGTTGACGTATTTCAGGAGATAATGTTCCTCTCAAATATCACTTTGGGCGATAAGTGTACAAATTCACTGTCGTTTCAAGGCATGGGCGGAGTGACCACCGATATGTATACTTATCTGAACGGAACGCCGCCGCAGAACGTTCACGAGGTTGCGCTGACGCACCTTACAGCGGGGCAGATCGGGGCGGAGATCGGCGACGACGTTGAGATCAAGGTCGGCGAAGATACGAGAACGTATACCGTCACCGCGATCAATCAGAGCATGAACAATATGGGAGAGGGCGTGCGGTTCCACCCTGACGCAGAGCTTGATTACAATTACGCGGCGGGCAGCTTCGGGATCCAAGTCAACTACAAGGATGACCCCGACAAAGCCGCGCTCGCAGAACGAAAAGCGCTGCTCGAAAAGTTCTATCCCGACGCGAAAATTTACACTCCCGGCGAGTATATCGGCTATATGATAGGAAACGTCGCTGAGCAGCTTGACAGCACGAAAGCACTGATATTAAGTATAATTCTCGGGATAAACGCGCTTGTGGCGGTGCTTATGGTAAAGAGCTTCATCACCAAAGAAAAGAGCGAGATTGCGCTGCTGAAAGCGATAGGCTTTAAAAATAATTCGCTTACGTTATGGCACACCCTGCGTATTGGGATAGTGCTGATTATGTCGGTGCTTGTGGGAGCGCTGCTATCCTCGCCACTTTCGACGCTGATAATAACGCCGATATTCCGAATGTTGGGCGTGTACAGTATGGAATACGAGATACGCCCAATTGAGGTTTATGTATTGTATCCTTTGATAGTTCTCGGTGTTACCGCGTTTGCGGCGTTTATTTCAGCACAGGGATTGAGAAAAATTTCTTCTTCGCAAATATCGAATAATGAATAAATCATTGCTTTATTCTCTGCCCCACTGCGAGGGGCAGAGAACGGAAAGGAGCTAATGCTATGACAAACATATTAGAGGTCAAAGACCTTTGCAAAACTTATGTGGTGAACAAGCGGCAGAACAACGTCCTTCGGAACGTGAATTTCAACGTTTGCGAGGGCGAAATGGTCGCGATAATGGGACCGTCGGGTTCGGGAAAATCAACGCTGCTGTATGCGG
>WFLX010189802.1_pt1 | contig 14040 bp, 12 predicted proteins | sample 4967041 | NCBI WGS metagenome assembly WFLX01 (sample SAMN12857096, study PRJNA449069) | gut metagenome | isolation source: stool from male and female vole | host: Microtus ochrogaster | place: USA:Florida | collected 2017
GGACAGGGTGATTTTTGACCTGAAAAATAATCCTTTCAGCCGCCGTATCATGACGAATATCTATGTACATCAGGATTTGCATGAGATGAATCTGTACCCTTGTGCCTACAGCATGACCTTTAATGTAACCCAGAAAAAGAGTGAGAATAAGCTGACGCTGAATGCCGTCTTAAATCAGCGTTCGCAGGACGTGCTGGCGGCAAACAACTGGAATGTGGTACAATTCGCTGTTCTTGTTCATATGCTTGCGCAGGTGTGTGACATGCAGGTTGTCGAGCTGGTGCATGTGATTTCGGACGCCCACATTTACGACAGGCATATTCCGATCATCCGGGAACTAATAGGCAGGGAGCCGAAGCCGGCGCCTGCCTTCTGGCTGAACCCTGATGTAAAGGACTTTTATAGGTTTACAAGAGATGACGTAAGGGTGGAGGGATATGAGACAGGCGAACAGATAAAGAATATCCCTATCGCCATTTAAAAATCGGACGTGGGAGTTTTGTTATAGTTGTTTTCCCCCTTGAGGGTTTCCGGCGCTTTTTAGTAAACTTTTTACATGAAGCGGAGAAAACAATGCGTATACTGTACCTTTTTGATTGAGAACGACAGGTATCTGCCGGGGATTCTGACTTTTGCCTATGCCCTAAGACGGCAGAGGGTGGAGGCGGATTTGATTTGTGTTGTCACAGAGGGGATATCTGCGGAGTGCGCATACTGTATTTCTTATCTGTATGACTATGTATTTTGTGTGGAGCAGTCCAGAGTAAAGAACCGGAACAACAAAAGGAGGGAGGACAGGGAAAAACTGTTTGTGCGGTTTGCCGTATTGGACGTGCTGCGGAAAAACAATCTGCGATACCACAGAATTATCATATGTGATTCAGATTTGCTTCCCTTAAGGAACTTCTCAGATTTGTGCCGTTGTCCGGCTCCCAGCGGGATATTAAATGAAAAGAAGGAAAATGTTATCGGGTTTGACCGAAAAAATCAGTGGATATGGTATGATGTTTACAAGGATATTCCGCCGGGGGCGTCCATCCCTAAGGAAATTACAGATAGAGTCAGGACGGACGTGACAAATCTGGGTGTGAATTCCGTAATCTATGTGTTTGAGGAGAATACCATAGACTATGATGAGATAGCCCAAGATTTAAAGGATGCGGAAATGAAACCATGGGATGTGAATAACAGGTCTTTTCTCCATTACTGTGCGCATGAGGATTATAAGCTATGGATATGTGTCTTTTTGAATATGATGGGGGAATATCGCTGTCTGGGAAAATCTGTCAGGCTGAAGAAGCTGCAGAGGAGTCTTTTGGAGCTGGTGAGGAAGGATAGAAATTATGTATTAAATGTCAGGGAGTATCCTGAACTAAAACATTTGCTGTAGTCAGAGAAATGGAAGGGAGATTTAAGATGTTTAGATCTGTATTGAGAAAATTACATAAAAGAGCATTAGCCCATGCAGAGTAGCGGACATATAGTACGTTTCTGTATGGGCATAGGAAGGCGGCGGAGTTAATACTTACGCCTGCACATTATAACTATATGTTCTGCTCATTCTGCACCTTATTTCGCGGACAATGAGCCAAGCGGATGTGCAGGGAACCTTTGGTTCCCTGTGCATATTGGCGAATGCCGCGAGGGTCGAATACCCGCGCATTGAAGAAGCATTGCGCTTTGTTGCAGGGTTTTTGATTGCAATGAAAATTTGAGTAAGGAGCGCCGAAATGAAATATAGGAATGCAGCAGATATATTGCCGGAGGAGCTTGTGAGGGAAATACANNCCTNCATAGAAGGAGAAATCCTGTATGTGCCGAGAGCTACTCNCAAAACGGAATGGGGNGCCAGAAACGGCTCTAAGACTTATTATNTAGAGCGAAACGNGGAAATACGAAAGNGGTTTNGNGAAGGGATGTCTGAGGAGGAATTGGCGGACGCATATGGTCTGGCACGGAATACCATTCATAAAATAATCTATGACTGATAAAAGCCGAAGGGTGACACCTTGTGTGAGGTTTACCCTTCGGTTTTTTAATTGGCAGATAGATTTACAACTTGTATATGCTCTGTCAATATGCTATTATGTTGCCTGAGAATAGGGCGTTTTGAGACAAGCGGCAGANAGGCAAGAAGGAGAAAAAACGGTATGAATATAATTGTAGCGGTAGACAACAACTGGGCAATCGGAAACAAAAACCAGCTTCTGGTGAGAATTCCCAACGACCATAAGCATTTCAGGGAGGAGACCACGGGCAAGGTTGTGGTGTTGGGCAGGAAGACCTTGGAAACCTTTCCCCAAGGGCAGCCCCTTAAGAACCGAACCAATATTATTTTATCAAAGGATACCGGATATCAGGTGAAGGATGCCATTGTGGTACACTCTGTAGAGGAGCTTTTGGAAGAGCTGAAAAAGTATAATGACGAGGATATTTATATCATCGGAGGAGACAGTGTGTACAAGCAGCTTCTTTCCTACTGCAATGTGGCTCATGTGACGAAAATCGACCATGAGTATGAGGCGGACGCTTATTTCCCTAACCTTGACGAGGATGAAAATTGGGAAATCACTGCGGACAGCGATGAACAGACTTATTTTGACATTGCCTATCAGTTTTTAAAATATGAACGCAAGGATTCAGCCATGCGGAACTGATTGTACGGTTTGACCGCGAGAGCCTGCTCGCTAAGGGCAAATTGTACAATCAGTTCCATAGGGCTGACGCCCCACATGAAATAAGTTGGCAGCAAAACACTTGAATAATTAGTGAAGGTGTATATTCTGCCAACTTATGAATGGCATGGCTGAATCGCACAAGCAGCAGAAAAGCATATTGACTTTTGGATGGAAAAGTATAATAATGAGAAGAAAAATCCAATAATAATATGATGAATGAAATCAAGAAAAGAGGGATTCCATATGGAAAAGAAGAACATTGACTGGGGTAACTTGGGCTTTGGGTATGTACAGACAGATAAGCGTTATGTATCCAATTTCAAAGACGGCGCATGGGATGACGGTGTGATGACCGAGGACGCCAATATCGTGTTGAACGAATGCGCNGGNGTNNTGCAGTATGCACAGACTATNTTTGANGGNTTNAAGGCNTATACNACNGANNNCGGNNNNATNGTTACNTTCCGNCCTGANNTGAANGCNGAGCGTATGGAGNCNTCNGCNNNAAGGCTGGAGATGCCTGTATTTCCCAAGGAGCGCTTTATAGAAGCTGTCACAAAGACGGTGNCTGCAAATGCNGCTTATGTGCCTCCNTACGGCAGCGGCGCAACGCTTTATCTGCGTCCGTACATGTTCGGAAGCAATCCCGTTATCGGTGTAAAGCCCGCCGATGAATACCAGTTCAGGGTATTTTGTACTCCGGTGGGTCCTTACTTTAAAGCCGGCGCAAAACCCATAACCATTCGTGTCAGTGATTTTGACCGTGCGGCTCCCCACGGAACCGGTCATATCAAGGCAGGGCTTAATTATGCCATGAGCCTTCATGCCATTGTATCCGCTCATGAGGAGGGCTATGACGAGAATATGTACCTTGACCCGGGCACAAGGACTAAGGTTGAGGAGACCGGCGGAGCCAACTTCTTATTTATAACCGGTGACGGCAAGGTAGTAACGCCTAAGTCCGACAGCATTTTGCCTTCTATTACAAGACGTTCCTTGGTATATGTGGCGAAGGAATATTTAGGTCTTGAGGTAGAGGAAAGAGAGGTATTTTTGGACGAGGTTAAGGATTTTACGGAGTGTGGCTTGTGTGGTACGGCTGCAGTAATTTCTCCCGTAGGAAAGATTGTAGACCATGGCAGGGAAATCTGCATGGCAAGTGGTACGGAGCAGATGGGACCTGTCATCCAGAAGCTTTATGATACCCTGACAGGTATCCAGATGGGCAGACTGGAAGCTCCTAAGGGCTGGATTCACGAAATCGAGGTTTAAAATGATATAAAATCTAATGAGGAGAAGTGGGTGTATGGAAAACATTATACAAATAGTCACAAATGTCAATCAGGTGCTCAATGATTTTATCTGGGGTCCTGTTATGCTGGTATTTTTCCTACTGGTAGGGCTTATGTTCACGGTAAGGACGAAGGTGTTTCAGCTGACCCACATTAAGCAATGGATGGATGTTACTTTCCTGCGCTTGTTTAAAAAGGGCAATAAACAGGTTCTGCGCACCAAGGATAAGCATTCCATTTCGCAGTTCCAGTCCTTGTGTACCGCATTGGCAGCAACAATCGGAGTGGGAAATATCTCCGGTGTTGCGGTTGCACTTGCTCTGGGTGGACCGGGAGCTATTTTTTGGATGTGGCTGTCCGCATTTTTGGGAATGATNACTAATTACGCGGAGAATACTCTGGGCATTNAATACCGCTACCGCAATGAAAAAGGGCAGTGGGTCGGCGGAGCAATGATTTACATAGAAAGAGGCTTGGGGTGGAAATGGCTTGCCGTTATTTTTTCGGTATTTTGTGTGTTTGCCTCTTTCGGAATCGGCAACATGTCTCAGGGAAATGAGATTGCTAACGGTCTTAAGAATTCCTTTGGTGTTCCTTCATGGGTTTCCGCGTTGATTATCATGCTTTTTGCAGGTCTGGTGATTGTGGGCGGCATTAAGCGTATTGCATCCGTTACGGAGAAAGTGGTTCCCTTTATGGCGATTGCTTACATTTTGGGCGCATTGGTGGTAATAGGCGCCAATATTACTGAAGTTCCCGGCGCTTTTGGGGCAATTTTTTCCAACGCATTTCATTTTTCGTCTGTGGGCGGCGGCGTGGCAGGTTTTACTATTATGGTTGCCATGAAGAGAGGTATTTCCCGTGGAGTGTTCTCCAATGAGGCGGGTCTTGGCTCCTCTGTTATGGTGCACTCTGCTTCCGATGTAAAGGAACCGGTGGTACAGGGTATGTGGGGTATCTTTGAGGTGTTTGCGGATACTTTGGTGGTGTGTACCATGACGGCGCTTACTATTTTGACGTCGGGTGTCTACGATTACAAGGAATATGCACAGTATGTGGGAGCTGATTTACCCTCCCATTTAAAGAGCGGCGTCGCATTGACAAGCGCCGCGTTTGAGTCGGTTTTCGGGGCATTCGGCAATAAATTTATCTCTGTAGCGGTTATGCTCTTTGCCTTTTCCACGATTTTAGGCTGGTCCTATTATGGAGAGCGTGCCATTGAGTATTTGTTCGGATTGAAGGCGGTTCCTGTTTACAAGTTGATTTTCATACTGATTATTTTTATCGGCTGCAACATTTCGCTGGGTCTGGTGGTAGACATTTCCGACACCTTTAACGGCTTTATGGCACTTCCTAATCTGGTTGCTATCACACTGCTTTCCAAACAGGTGATACAGATGACAAAAGACTATCTGGAACGCGTAAAATCGGGCAAAGAAACGGTTGGCGGAGAAGAAGTAGAGTAGCTTATGCAGCTTGTGTTCCATTAGCGCATTGTCTGTTAGGCGTAAAAAATAGATTTGTAAATATGTGTGCTATAAAAGGATATATTAATGTGTGATGCGGTGCGGCTTCCAAATGATGCCGTGCCGTCTTTCTTTGTTACACTAAAAAACCGTATCAGTAATACATGAAATGCGATGTGTCAAGGGGCGGCTTCAGGACTTGATAAACAATGAGGTCTTGCAGTTGAGCCGGTATGAGAGAGAGGATTGAGAGTAAGCTTCTAATTTGTAAAACTAGCAGTGGAAGTATGATAAAGAATGGTGTATACTAATATAGTCGTTAGANTTNNCGTGNGAAGAAGACGNGCATTTTTCGTGAAGCNGNTGGCAGAGGAATGCTTAATGAAAGGAAAGTATGAAATATATTAAGAGAATAGCAGCCCTGTGTGTGGCGGCAGGTCTGNGTATAGGCATTCTTGCANCCTGCGGAGAGGACGAGGGAATTACCAGAGTGGTTTTTACCACAGGACCGGGGAAGGATGAAATTTTCCGCATTGGTGACGAGATATGCAATGAGGCGGAGATTATGGTGTATTTGACCAATACACAAAATCAGTACGAGAATGTTTATGGGGAGGAAATCTGGCAGACCTCATTGGACGGAGTGAGTCTGGAGGAGAATGTCAAGGAGACCGTGCTGGAAAAAGCGGCACAAATAAAGACCATGTACCTGCTTGCCAAGAAAAAGAAAGTTACTCTGGCGGATGAGGAAGAGGAGCAGGTGAAAAAGGCGGCTCAGGATTATTTCCGGTCTCTGAATGAGGCGGAGGTAGAGCTGATGGGTGTTACGCAGGAAACCATCGAGGATTTGTATACGGAGTATGCCATGGCGGATAAGGTGTATCAATTTATTATTCACGACATCAATCCGGAGATCAGTGATGATGAGGCGAGGATTATCACGGTGCAGCATATTTTAATACGCACTTATCTGAAGGATGGCGCCGGAAACAGGGTGTCTTTTTCAGAGCAGCAAAAGAAAGAAGCCTATGAGAAAATCAGCGAGGTGCGCAAGCTTGCTATAGATGGGGAACACGATTTTGCCGAGCTTGCCGCTCATTACAGTGAGGATGTAAATTTAACCTATTCCTTTGGCAAGGGCGATATGGACGCGGCATTTGAGGATACCGCTTTTAAGCTGGAAACGAATGAAATAAGTGAAATCGTAGAAAGTGAGAGCGGTTATCATATTATCAAATGTATGAATACCTTTAACCGTGAGGAGACAGACGCTAATAAGCTGAAGATTTTGAAGGAACGGCGGGGTGAGGTATTTGGGCAGGAGTACGATGAATTTTTGGAAAGTCTTGCCAAAAGACTAAATCAGAAGCTGTGGAATGAAGTTGCGTTGATTCATGATAGTCAGGTAACTACTGCTGATTTTTACGCGGTTTATGAAAAATATTTTGCGCAGGAGTAATACTGTATTACTATTTGTGCCGAGAGCGTCACAAATAGCATTGATGGCAGACGAAAAATCGCCTTTGCGAATTTCTCGTCGCTCCGTCGCGTGTCATCGCAGTAGATTGCTCTTATATGGAGGATTCGTATGAATAAGGATTATGTGACATTAACGATTGGAAAACAAAAAAATATTGCCTTGATTGCACATGACAACAAAAAAGCGGAGCTGATTGAATGGTGTAATCAGAACAAGGAAATTTTGAAAAATCATTTTTTGTGTGGTACTGGAACAACCGCAAAGATGATTACGGAGCAGACGGGGCTTCCCGTGAGAGGTTATAATTCCGGACCTTTGGGCGGAGACCAGCAGATTGGTGCCAAGGTTGTTGAGGGAAGGGTGGATTTTATTATCTTTTTCTCGGATCCTTTGACAGCGCAGCCCCATGACCCGGATGTAAAAGCTCTTCTGCGTATTGCGCAGGTGTATGATATTCCCATTGCCAACAATAAGGCGACAGCAGATTTTTTGATTACCTCCGCATATATGGATGAAGAGTATAATCATTCGGTGCTTAACTTTAAGAAAAACGTGGAGGACAGAGCCAATACATTATAATACATTAACGCCATAGGGAGAACTCCGGGATTTACAGACATAAGAAATGTCAATTTTACGCGTTTTATAAAAATTTTAGAATTCCGCTAACACCCAATTTATGGGGGTTTCACGGCCATTATTAGCACTCTTGTTTAATGAGTGCTAATTTTGTCTTGACTTTTATTTTGTGGCGATATAAACTTGTTTTTAATGAAATAGATTTCGGATAAACATATTTTACAGTAAGTCCGACAGCTGCGAAAAAGAGCTTTATTTTAACAAGAAGCGAAATTATAAAAAGAAAAGGATGTGGTAAAATGGCAGCTAAGAGTGGAAGCTTATCAATCAACAGTGAAAACATTTTTCCGATTATCAAGAAATGGTTGTATTCCGACCATGACATTTTTTACAGGGAATTGATTTCCAACGGCTGTGATGCCGTTACCAAGCTGAAGAAGCTTGACATGATGGGAGAGTACAGCCTGCCCGAGGGTTACAAGGCACGCATTGACGTGATTGTGGACCCGGAGAAAAAGACCCTGACCTTTAAGGATAACGGTTTGGGAATGACGGCGGAGGAGGTTGAGGAGTATATCAATCAGATTGCCTTTTCCGGTGCTGCGGATTTCATTGAGAAGTATAAGGACAAGAGTAATTCCGACCAGATTATCGGTCATTTCGGTCTGGGCTTTTATTCTGCGTTTATGGTTGCGGATGAAGTGCATGTTGATACGCTTTCCTTTAAGGACGGCGCGGTGGCGGTTCATTGGGAGTGCGACGGAGGAACAGAGTTCTCTATGGAGGACGGTGACAGGAAGGAAGTCGGTACTACAATTACCTTATTCTTGAACGAGGATTGTCTGGAGTTCTGCAATGAGTATAAGGCACGTGAGGTAGTGAAGAAATATTGCTCCTTCATGTCCACAGAGATATATTTATCTAAGGCTGACACTAAGGAGACCCAGATTATTAAGGAGAGCGAAAAGCTTGAGGATGATGAGGTTATAGAGGTTGTTGAGCCTGAGGTAAAAGAGGAAGTAGATAATGCGGAGGGAGACAATACGGCAGGAGATGCCGAGGCAGAAGAAGCTGCAGACAAAAAGGAGGAGGCTCCCGAGGAGAAAAAGCTTAAGATTAAGAAACGTCCTGAGCTGATGAATGAGACTCATCCCCTTTGGGCCAAGCATCCCAATGAGTGTACCAAGGAGGAGTATCAGGAATTTTATCGCAAGGTATTTCAGGATTACAAGGAGCCTTTGTTCTGGATTCATTTAAATATGGACTATCCCTTTAATTTAAAGGGTATTCTGTATTTCCCTAAGATTAATATGGAGTATGAGTCCATTGAGGGAACCATCAAATTATATAACAATCAGGTGTTTATCNCNGATAACATTAAGGAAGTTATTCNCGAATTCCTTCTGCTATNGAAGGGTGTTATAGATTGTCCGGACCTGCCCCTGAATGTATCGCGAAGCGCATTGCAGAATGACGGCTTTGTAAAGAAAATTGCGGAGTATATCACAAAGAAGGTGGCGGATAAGCTTGCAGGCATGTGCAAGACCGAGAAGGAAGAGTATGACAAGTACTGGGATGATATCAGCCCCTTTATCAAGTTCGGCTGCTTAAAGGATGATAAATTCTGTGAGAAGATGAATGATTATATCCTCTTTAAGAATCTGGAGGGCAAGTACCTGACCCTTCCGGAGTGTCTGGAGATTAAGCCCATGGACGAGGAGAGCGAGGCGGCAGACGGCGCAGGGAACACCGAGAGCGCAGTGGATGAAAACGGTGAGAAGGTGGAGGCTGAGATTGTTACCGAGGAGGCGGCTCCTGATAATGAGGAGACTGCTGAGGAAGAGAAAAAGGAGAAGGTTATCTTTTATGTAACAGATGAACAGCAGCAGGGGCAGTACATCAACATGTTTAAGGCGGCAAAGATGGATGCTGTGATTCTCACCCACAATATTGACCAGCCCTTTATCTCCCAGCTGGAGTCCAAGAATGAGGGCATTAAGTTCCAGCGTATCGATGCAGATGTAACGGATGCCATGAAAGCAAAGACCTCCAAGAAGGCTGAGAAGGAACTGGAAGAGCAGGCTGAGAGCATCGGTAAAATCATGAAGAAAGCTCTTAAAAACGATAAAATTGTTGTTAAGGTAGAGAAGCTTAAGAATAAAAAGATTTCTTCTGTGATAACCCTATCCGAGGAAAGCAGACGTATGCAGGATATGATGAAAATGTACTCTATGCCCGGCATGAATATGGGTGCTTTTGGTGGCGAGGGCGAGACCTTGGTATTGAACGCAAATCACCCGTTGGTACAGTATGTGACGGAACATCTGGAGGGCGAGAACGTGGAAATGATTTGCGAGCAGCTTTATGACCTTGCAAAGCTCCAACATGCGCCTCTGACACCGGAAGCCATGACAAAATTTGNNANTNGCAGCAATGATATTATGATGATGCTGACAAAATAATAAGAAAAGAATAGGAGAGGCGCCCGCAGTGCGGGCGCTTCTTTTAGTCTGTGCTATTTGGAGCCTGCTAAATATCCCTTATCATATCCCTCCGGAAATCCCATCATAAACCCTTTCCATTTGCCGTTTCCGAAATCATATGGTACAATTTCATCTGCCAGACTCTGGCTGTTCTGTTTTTTGCCGTTAAGGGCATCCATGTAGCCGATAGTATATCCATGCAAATGGCAGCCTGATACTTTCAAATTGTTACAGCTTTAGTATAGCACTTTGTTTTCAGAAAGTCACGCCAAAACGGTCTATGTCTTTTATAAATTAACTTTTACTTTATAAAAATATAAGCGACATGATGTAAAATATACTTGACATAATGCCATAAAGGTGTTATTTTATACTTAAGCAGTTCATTTATCTTTGTGTTGATGAAACCGGACTTTGGCAATTTCACCAAAGTACATCGATTTAGTCGTATGCCTGTGATTAAAGGAGGAGTATTTATGAAGCTATAATCAAAGAAAAATAATTCATATTGTTAATTTTCGGTTTATTGGACTGCTATCCATACCGGGCTACAGTCTGTCTATATATTTTGACGAAATACTCTGTGAGCTGATATTTATCAACACGAATAGTAAAAGCAAGCTGAATGGGTCAGGGTATAAGGCAAGGCGTTCTTGATTATGGAAGCCGCTGAAGCGGCGGATAATGAGGAAATAAGGAGACAGGGAACATGAAGGAAACAAATAATAAGAAAAAAGTAATAATAGCCAGCGTTATATGTCTGGTAATAGTAACTATTATGACGCCAGTAATCTTGAGCTGCGTATTTAGTCAGAATCAAGATGCGGCAATTAATTTTAAGCAGGAAGTGACGGTGACGGATGAAAAAGCGGAACCGGAAATGAGCTCTTTGGAGCTGCCCATTTTACGGGAAGGCACTTACAGGTTCCATATGGAATGGGAATGGAAGGCACAGCAGCCGGCATTTGTCTCGGGCTGTGTGGTGAAGGATGAGCACGGACAGGTAGTTTTTGCGGTTACCGGAAACAATGTCATTGTCGATTCCATAGAAATGAGGCTGGAGCCACAAATCTATAAGGTGGAAATCCATTATCTGGCAAACGAGCAGGATTATATACGGTTTGTTACCGATTATATTGTCGGAAAGGATGGGGCTGCTGCGGGAAAAACCACTAAAATAGCGGAATTTGATCCTGAGGGAATCGGAAACGACGGTACATGGAGGATGGATTATGTCATTGTGGCTCAAGTAACAACAAATGCATTGACCGTGGGTGTCGTAATCGGTTTAATCGTCGGAATAATATGCGTGGTATTGCTGCTTGCCGTAACTAAAACAGATGAAAACGTAAAATATAAATACGACGAAAGGCAGGAACTGGTGCGGGGGAGAGGCTTTAAATACGGCTTTTTCATTCTGTTAATCNACAATGCAATTATATTCTTTCTGGAAATGACGGATATTCCCATATATGCGGAAGCGGAAGTGACGGCGGTTATAAATTGTTTTCTTGGTATCAGCGTTTATGTGGCGTATTGTATTTGGAACGAAGGGTACTTTGCCTTAAATGAAAATAAGAACAGATTAATGACTATTTTTATATTTATCGGAATATTTAATTTTATAATAAGTGCTGCAAGCTTTATACAAGGAACGATGGTTCAGGATGGGAAATTAACCTATCATAGCTTAAATTTTTTCTGTGGACTTCTTTTTGTGGTGGTGTTTGTAACCATGCTTTTGAAAAAAATTTTTAAAGACGGAAAGGATGAGCAGGCATGAAAAATCTGAAATTGAAATCTGCAAGAGCCGCCTTGGATTTGTCCCAACAGGAGCTGGCGGATAGGGTGGGAGTATCCAGACAGACAATAAACGCCATTGAAAAAGGAGATTATAACCCGACCATCAATCTGTGCAGAGCTATCTGTAAGGTATTGGGAAAAACTCTGGATGAGTTATTCGGAGAAGAGTGACAGACGTTTAAAAAATAAAGAAGAGGGCTGGGGCAAAGGACTAAGTATGTCGTATCACGACTAAGCGATAGTTTTGCCACAGCCCTCTTTTTGTGAAGCGCAGGCTATGCGATATATTTTTCCAGAGTAGCTTTTACGGCGCCGATACCGGAAGAAAGCTCTTCGAAATAGCCTTTTACCATTTCGGCAATACCGATGGCAGTCAGATCCACACCGAAAATCTTGTCATTCCTAAGCAGTGAATCCAGCTTACTCAAATCTTTTTTCTCGGAGGATAATTTGTAATCGGCAACATAAGGCGTTACGGATTCCAAGAGAGGGTCGGAGCTTAATGTGAAGCTGTTGCCCATATCGTCCACCGCCATAAGATAGCGAATCCAACCGGCAAATACCAGTGGAATGAATTTCAGGTCGTTTACATTAAGCTCGGGGTTCTTAACATATGCCTTTATAGTCTCGCCGAAGCGGATTGCAAGCTTCTGGGAGGTATCGGTGGCGATACGCTGGGGGGTATCCGGCAGGAATGGGTTGGGAATGCGCACATTTACAACCTCGTCAATAAATTTTCTTGGGTTGAGGATTCCGGGATTTACCACAACGGGAAGCCCTTCCTTATAGCCGATAATTTCAATAAATTTCTTCAACAGAGGATTTTTCATTTCCTCGGAAATCAGAGTGTATCCCAAAAGACAGCCATAGATTGCAAGGGCGGTGTGCAGGGGATTCAAGCAGGTACAAACCTTCATTTTCTCCACCTTGTCTACAGTCTCGCGGTCTGTAAAAATTATGCCGCCCTTGTCGATGGGGGGCTTTCCGTTGGGGAATTTGTCTTCAATTACAAGATACTCGCATTCCTCTGCGTTGACAAAGGGAGCGATGTAAGTATTCTTGGAGGTAATCACGGCATCCAGCTCTTCAATGCCGTCCTGTACAAGAAGCTCTTCCACCTGTGCGTCAGGTCTGGGAGTGATTTTATCTATCATACTCCAGGGGAAGGATACCAGATTAGAATCATTCACATAGTCAAGGAAGCCCTGCTCGGCAAGACCTGCCTCGCACCACGCCTTTGCGAAGGCATTAACGGCGGCGTAAAGCTTGTCGCCGTTGTGGGAGCAGTTGTCCATGCTCACCATGGCAATGGGAAGCTTTCCGCTTGTGTAACGGGTGTATAAAAGAGAAACTACCTTGCCCAGATAGCTGTCCGGCTTGGCAGGACCTTTCTTGTAATCTTCCGCAATGGAGGGAAGTATTACGCCCTTGCCGTCCACGAGGGAATAGCCCTTCTCGGTAATAGTAAAGCTCACCATCTGAAGAGAAGGATTGGAAAAAATCTCCTTTAAACGGCTGTACTCGGTTTCGTTAGAGCTATCCAGAATCAAAGATTCCATAATGCTGCCCACGATAGTTTTTTCAACGGTATTGTCGGATTTTAGGGTGGCGAGAAGACTTAAGTTGTCGTGAGGACGGTTGCTCTTTTCTATGATTTCATAGTCGTAGCCCTCTGCGGCAATAAGCCCTACATCCATAATGCCCTCGTTCAAAAGATTCTGCACTACATTGGCCTGAAAGGCACGAAAGATATTGCCTGCGCCAAAGTGAATCCAGACGGGGCGGCTGTGTGTGTTTTCTTTTACTTTGTCATAATCAAAGGTGGGAAGCTTATAGCCCGCCGCCTCAAAAGCGGTGCGGTCTGCGAGAATCCCGTTCAATGTAAGTTTCATTTGATATTACCTCTCTTTATTCCGATATTTTAGTAACAGTCCGGGGTGGCTGAGCTGTTATAAATTTCCTATTGGTAAAAGTATGTCCCTCTTAAGCCTTTTTATGCTGTTTGTCGATTGCTTCCCAGAGACCGTTCAAATAGGTTGCACCAAGCGCCCTGTCGTAGAGACCGTATCCCGGCATTGCAACCTCATCCCAGATCATACGTCCGTGGTCGGGTCTGATTGGTCCGGTAAACCCGATATCGTAAAGCGCCAGCATGATTTCATACATATCAAAGGTACCGTCGCTGGAAAGATGAGCGGACTCCTCAAAATCGGTTGGAGAGTTGAACTTCAGATTGCGCACATGGGCAAAATGAATTCT
>WFLX010092906.1_pt1 | contig 14039 bp, 11 predicted proteins | sample 4967041 | NCBI WGS metagenome assembly WFLX01 (sample SAMN12857096, study PRJNA449069) | gut metagenome | isolation source: stool from male and female vole | host: Microtus ochrogaster | place: USA:Florida | collected 2017
GCGCAACAACTACTATTGGACCGACAAGATGGAGAAAATCGGCTTTTTGGCCAACGGCGACATGGTGGAAGTGCTCAAGGTAAAGCAGTACAAAGACCTTTACGGCTTCCGCTTCGCCGACATCGAAGCGCGGCTGACCGACTATCCCGACGAGCCGCCCTTGGAACTCAAAGTGTGCCTGGACAGCCTGCACGTGGAGGGCCCTTCGCTGAGCTACGCCCAAAACAAACAGCTGTGGGACGAGGTCATGGCCGACTACGCCCATCTGAAAACCAAGGCCGAGCGCGTGGCGGCTGTCAAGCAAGACCCTTACGTCAATGCCTTGCAGGTCAAATACGCCTATGCGCTTACCTGCCACAAGACGCAGGGCGGGCAGTGGCCCACGGTATTCGTCGATTTGGGCTATTTTACCGACGATATGCTGGATGCCGATTTCTTCCGCTGGCTCTATACTGCCTTGACCCGCGCCGTGAACCGGCTGTATCTCGTCGGCTTCGATGAACAATGGATGGTGTGACGTTTTTGGAGAAAATTCGCCGGGTTGTAACTTTCGGGTATCCCCGTCCGTCTTTATGGTAAAGTGCGAAAGGATTCCGGTAAGNGAGGCCGCATGGAACAAANGGTTTANAACANGGTAGTCGAAGCGTGTGCCGACCGTTTGTACCGGTTTGCGTACCGTCTGAGCCGCGATGCCGACATGGCGGCCGATTTGGTGCAGGACAGTTTTCTCAAACTTTGGGAATACGAATCGGAAGTGGCGGATCCGGCGGCCTTTTTATATGCCGTCCTCTACCGCGCCTTTGCGGATACGATGCGGCGCGGCCGGCTCCAAACGCACTACGAACAAACGGTGCGGGCAAACCCGGCGATGGCCGCCGACCGTGCGGTGGAGCGGATGGAATGGCGCGATTACATGGCGGAGGCGATGGCCGCCTTGCCGGAGGTGCAACGGGCCGTGCTGTCGCTGCGCGATTACGAGGGCTACAGTTATGCGGAAATCGGCGCGATGACGGGCTTGACTGAATCGCAAGTCAAGGTGTATCTGTTCCGCGCGCGGGTCAAAATGNAANCGCTTTTGCGGAACCGGGGATAAAAACGCAGGATATGGAAGNNNNGATATTGAANGGAGAACCGNTAGAGGCTTGCCTGNTGGATTATGTCGAAGGCCGGCTTTCGGCCGAGGCGGCGCGGGAGGTGGAAGCCTTTTTGGCGGAACACGCCGATTGGGCGGCGCAGGTGGCCTTGTTGCGGGAACCGACGGCGGTGGTTTCGGATGATTGGGGCTGCCCGCCGGCATTGAAGGCACGCTTGTTGCGGCCACAGGCCGGGCGTGTGCGGATGGCCCGTCCGGCGCGTCGTCGTATATACTATGCGGCGGCCGCAGTCGTGAGCCTGTTGCTGGTGTCCGGCATCGTGTGGCATACGGTGGAATTGCAGGCAGAAGAAGGGCCTACGGAACGGCAACTCGTGCATGCGGAATGGGTGCGGCGCCATGAGCGGCAGAAAATCAGAAAGGAAATCCGGCGGGAAGTCCGGGCGTCGTTGCGCATGGAAAATGAAAATCAAGAAACACAAATCATAGTCCTATGAAAAATATGATGAGATTATTCGTGACGGTGGGGCTGGCGGTCGGTCTGATGGGGTCGCTCTGCGCCAAACCGAAGGCCGTAAAAATCGCCAAGACCGATGGCACCATGTTGAAAAGCATTTATAAACCGAATGCTTTTACGGGCATCAGGGGCGGGAGTATTTTCAAATTCACCGTCTATCCGTCGGAGGTCGATTCGGTGGTGATTTTGGCCGACGAGGCGTTGATGCCCTATATCCGTCTGGAATTGATAAACGGGGCCATCAGGCCGTATTTCTCCCAAAAAATCATGTGGAATGAAGGGGAGTTGAAGTCTCCGCAAGTGCAGGTGTATTGCCGTCAGTGGAAGTCGTTGCGGCTTTCGGGCGTTGCGGAATTGGAAACGGTGGACGTCTATGACGTGCGGGGAAGCGATTTTACGGTGGATCTGTCCGGCTCCACGGATGCGGTCTTGCGGCTGCAAGGCGTCAAGGACTTTTCGATGGAGGTGTCCGGGGCATCGGATTTGGAAGTCGATATGCACAGTCCCGTCAATTCCGTGCGGTGCAAGGCTTCCGGCGCGTCGGAAGTGGAATTTGAGGGCGAGGTGACGCAGTATTTTGCCGGTGAGTTTTCGGGTGCGGCGGATGTGGAGCTGAAAGGCACGGCCGGTACGGCCGATTTGAAGGTTTCGGGGGCGGCGGATGTCAATGCGCGGGATTTCATGACGCAGACGGCCGTGGTGCAGTGTAGCGGCGGCTCCGACCTGAGGATTGCGGCGGAGAAATCCATCAAGGGCACGGCGAGCGGTGCGTCGGGTTTAGGCTGTTATGGCCCTGCGGTCCGTGAGGTGACGGTCTCCGGCGCGGCCAACCTCTATCATCGGTAATTGCTGAAAAAATCGTATTTTTGACGGGCGGTGTCCGGATGCGCGCTGTAAGGCGGGGCGTTCGGGGCCGCCCGTTAANNGTATTTTTNNGATTATGAAGAATGCCGTATTGCCGGAAGGNTTGCCNTCTCCGGCCTATATNTTGGACGAGACGTTNNTNAGGCGCAATTTGGAAAANATCCGNGCCGTGAGCGAGGCGTCGGGCGCGGAGTTCATCTTGGCGCTCAAGGGCTTCGCGATGTGGAGCGCGTTTCCGATTCTCAACGCGGCCGGTTTCAGCAAGGCCACGGCCAGTTCGCCTTGGGAAGCCCGTCTGGCGATGGAGGAGATGGGGGCGCCGGCGCATACTTACGCGCCCGCCTATACGAACGAGGAGATGGAGGAAGTGGCGTCGATGAGCAGCCACATCACGTTCAATTCGTTGGCGCAGTTCCGCCGTTTTTCCGACAAGGCCAAGGAAATCAACTCCGCGGTGTCGTTGGGGCTGCGCGTCAATCCGGAGCTGAGCTTCGTGGAAACCGATCTCTACAACCCCTGCGGCGAGAGCTCCCGCCTCGGCGTCCGCCGTTCGGAACTGCCGGAGCCGTCCGCCTGGCCGTTCGACTTGGAGGGGATGCACTGCCATGCGCTCTGCGAGAGCAGTGCCGCCGACAGCGCGCAACTCATCCAACGGTTTGAAGAAAAATTCGGCGACTATCTGCCGCGTCTGCGCTGGGTCAATTTCGGCGGCGGCCANCTCGTCACGCGGGCGGGCTACGATACGGANACCTTCGTCAGCGCGGTGCGNGCGTTCAAGGCGCGGCACCCGCANCTGCACGTCATCTTNGAGCCGGGCAGCGCGTTCGCGTGGGAAACCGGCTACCTGCTCTGCACGGTGTTGGATTTGATAGAAAGACCCAACCAGCCGGCCACGGCCATCGTCAACGTGTCGTTTACGGCCCATATGCCCGACTGTTTGGAAATGCCCTACAAGCCGCAGATTGTCGGCGCGTTCGACGCGGAACACCCCGAAAAGGGCGTGTGCCGCATTGCGGACGGCGAAACGCTGAGCGGTTGGTGCCGCGCCGACATCCGTCCCGAAGACTGCCGCTACGAATACCGCATAGGCGGCAACAGCTGTCTGGCCGGCGACCAAATCGGCACGTGGCGGTTCGACCATGCGTTGCGCCCCGGCGAAATGCTGTTGTTCCACGACATGATTCACTACACGATGGTCAAGACCACGACGTTCAACGGCGTCAAGCATCCGGCCGTGTGCATCGTCAAGGACGGCCAGCTGATATATAAACATACGTTCACCTATGCCGACTACAAGGGTCGGCTGTCCTGACATATGAAAAAGATAGTCGTATTCACGGGGGCGGGCGTGAGCGCCGAGAGCGGCATCGCCACGTTCCGCGACAGCGACGGCCTTTGGGCGAACTACCGCATCGAGGACGTCTGCACCCCCGAAGCCTTGGCGCACAACCGCGCGCAGGTATTGGAATTCTATAATATCCGCCGGCGGGAGTTGCTTTCGTGCCGCCCCAATCCGGCGCATATGGCCATCAAGCGGTTGGAAGAGAAATACGACGTACAGGTCATCACGCAAAACATCGACGACCTGCACGAGCGGGCGGGGAGCGGCAAGGTGCTGCACCTGCACGGCGAGTTGCGCTGTCTAAGGAGCAGTACGCAGCCCGAACGCATTTACCGCATCGAAGGCTGGGAACAGGCCGTGCAGGCGGTACAGGGCGGCGGCCGCCCCGACGACTGCGCCTCGGTATGGCGGCAGGAAGAAACGGCCCGCGACGCGCATGGCGACCTGCTCAGGCCGCACGTCGTCTTTTTCGGCGAGTCGGTGCCGGCCTTCGAACAGGCCACCGACCTCGTCAAGCAGGCCGATGTGCTCATNATCGTNGGCACGTCNTTGGCCGTTTATCCGGCGGCCGCGCTCGCCCTGTACGCCCCGCCCNCCGTGCCCGTCTATGTCGTNGACCCNCNCACGCCCGACGTCTCGGCCCTCCGNAACCCCGTATCCTGCATCGCCGAGCCCGCCTCGGTCGGGATGCNGCGCCTGGCGGAAGAACTGTTGCGGGAATGACCCCAAAATTTGTTATCTTTGACTACGTCCAAGATACGGCGTCTTGACAATGTCCCGCATGAAACTACGTTTCTGCGTTTCCATTGTACTCGACTTTTGTTATCTTTGCATCCTTATGCAAGGCGGCACCCGCGCGCATGGGCGGCTGTCGCGCTTTAAACCCGTTTGAATCATGAAGATATTGGTCACCTATCAGATACCGAGAGACCCGTTCCTCAATCTGCCCCGGGCTTGGGAAATCGTTTTCCCGGAAGAGGGCAAGGAGTGTTTCACGGAAGAGGAAATCATCGAACGCGTTTCCGATTGCGAAGTGCTGCTTTCCATTTTCAGCCGTCCGGTCAGCAACGCCGTCATTGACGCCGGTAAGAAACTGCGGCTTATCAGCAATTTCGGCGTCGGGTTCAACAACATCGACATCGCTTACGCGCGTTCCAAAAACATTGCGGTCACGAACACGCCCGTTTCGGTCTGCAATCCCACGGCCGAGCACGCCATGGCGTTGATGCTGGCCGTCAGCCGCCGCGTGGGCGAATGCAACATCACGTTGCGCACCAAGAAAGAGGCCATTTGGGGCACGATGCGCAATCTGGGCCATACGCTCGAAGGCAAGACGCTGGGCATCGTCGGCATGGGACGCATCGGGCAGAACGTTGCCAAAAAGGCCGAGGCGTTCGGCATGAAGGTCGTCTATACGAACGCGCGGACGGAAGTGCCCGGCTACAAACGCCTGCCGCTCGAAGACCTGCTCCGCACCGCCGACGTCGTGTCGCTGCACGTGCCGCTGACGCCCGAAACGCAGGGGCTTATCGGCAAGGCGGAGTTGGCGTTGATGAAGCCGCAGGCCATTTTGGTCAATACCTCGCGCGGGGCGGTCGTCAACGAAGCCGCGTTGGCCGACCATCTGGAAGCGGGCTACCTGTTCGGCGCCGGCTTGGATGTGTTTGAAAAGGAACCGCATATCGAACCGCGCCTCTACACGATGCCGAACGTCGTGCTGACGCCGCACGTGGGCAACGGCACCTACGAGGCCCGTGTGGCGACGGGCGTGGAGGCTTTGGGCAATATCCTGGCCTTTTTCGCCGGCGCCCCGACGAACGTGGTGAATTAATCTTTACGCGCTCGCGGCTACGCCGCTCGCACGTGAACATAGGATGCGTTTCGGCAGAGCACCAACGAAAGCAAGTTTCGTTGGATTGTGGACTGCGACTTATTCCAATCGAAACAAGTTTCGTTTGTCTAAGTCTTAGTCCACCAAATGAAAATTCATTTTCATTTGGCTCTGCGCTCAACTTTCACTATCTTTGCACCCTTATTTTTGCGATTTTAAAATCAAGATGCTATGACAAACTATCTCAATTATGCGTCTGTAACCAAAAAAGTTACTTTGGCGATTATAGGCGGCTTTCTGATGATTTTCCTGTTGTTGCACGCGGGCATCAACCTGTGCATGTTGCGCAACGACGGCGGCGAATGGTTCAGGGCCGCGGCCCATTTCATGGGCACGAACGTGATTATAAAGGTATTCGAATACATCCTGTTCGCGGCCTTTATCGTACACATCCTGTTGGCCATCGTGTTGCAGATTCAGAACTGGCGCGCCCGCGGGCCGGTCGGCTACAAGGTGCCCAATAAATCGGCTACGCGCCCGGNTTCCAAGTTCATGATTTACACGGGTATTCTCGTGCTCATCTTCTTGGGCATCCACATGATGAACTTCTATTTCGTCAAGAAAGGCATCGTCGAAGGCCGTTACCTCGTCGAACTCAAAGACGTGGATAAGATAGACCAGGCCGTTTTGGAACAGAACCAGATGCAAATCGTGGCCTTGTTCCAAGATACGGAAGCCAATCCGGCCAACGCCTACGGCATCAAGCCGGTGGCCGACAACCTGACCAAAGACCAGTTGGCCTTGTTCGGCGAAAACTTCACGGCCTACGAACCCGACTTCTACAATATGGCCATCGCGTTGTTCTCCAACACGGCNTATGCGCTGATTTACATCGTGCTCATCATCGCGCTGTGCATCCACCTGCGCCATGCGTTCGGNTCGGCCTTCCAGACGTTGGGTTGGAACCATCCCAAATANACNCCGTTNATCGANGGCTTCGGCTTGTTCTATGCCATTTTGATAGGNCTGATGTTCGGCATCATCCCGATATGGTTTCTCTTATTTTAATTGTTAACGCGTAAAAAGAAAAGATATGGATACGCTTAATTCAAAAGTGCCGGCCGGTCCTATTGCGGAGAAATGGACGCGGTACAAATCGGAACAGCATTTGGTGAATCCGGCCAACAAACGCAAGCTGGACGTCATCGTCGTGGGCACCGGTCTGGCCGGGGCTTCGGCGGCGGCCAGTTTGGGCGCCTTGGGATTCAATGTCAAGATATTCTGCATCTCTGATTCGCCGCGCCGCGCGCACTCCATCGCGGCTCAGGGCGGTATCAATGCGGCCAAGAATTACCAAAACGACGGCGACAGCGTTTACCGTCTGTTTTACGATACGGTCAAGGGCGGCGACTACCGCGCCCGCGAGGCCAACGTTTACCGTTTGGCTGAGGTCAGCAACGCGATTATCGACCAGTGCGTGGCGCAGGGCGTGCCTTTCGCGCGCGACTACGCCGGCTACCTTGACAACCGTTCGTTCGGCGGCGCGCAGGTATCGCGTACGTTCTATGCCCGCGGCCAGACCGGCCAGCAGTTGCTGATCGGGGCCTACGGCGCGTTGAGCAACGAAATCCACAAGGGCAGCGTAAAACTCTACGCCCGTCGTGAAATGATGGACATCGTGGTNAAGGACGGTCACGCCTGCGGTATCGTTTGCCGCAACCTGACCGANGGNNCNATAGAACGGTATTCGGCCCACGCCGTATTGCTCTGNACGGGCGGCTACGGCAACGTTTACTTCCTGTCCACCAACGCCATGAACTCCAACGGNAGCGCGGCNTGGAAAGCCTATAAGAAAGGCGCCTGCTTCGCCAACCCGTGCTTCACGCAGATTCACCCGACCTGTATTCCGGTACACGGCGACTACCAGTCCAAGCTGACGTTGATGAGCGAGAGTCTGCGTAACGACGGCCGTATNTGGGTACCCAAGAAAATCGAAGACGCGGAAGCGATTCGCGCGGGTCGTCTCAAACCGACCGACATCGCCGAGGAAGACCGCGACTACTATCTCGAACGCCGCTACCCGGCCTTCGGTAACTTGGTGCCGCGCGACGTGGCTTCGCGTGCCGCCAAGGAACGTTGCGACGCGGGTTATGGCGTAGGNACGGGCAAGGCCGTTTACCTCGACTTCGCGGAGGCCATCCAGCGTTTGGGCCGTCAGCGCATAGAGGAACGTTACGGTAACCTGTTCCAGATGTATCAGAAAATCACCGACGACAATCCTTACGAAACGCCGATGATGATATATCCGGCCGTTCACTACACGATGGGCGGTCTATGGGTGGACTACGAATTGCAGACCACGTTGCCGGGCCTGTTCGCGTTGGGCGAAGCCAACTTCTCAGACCACGGCGCCAACCGTTTGGGCGCGTCGGCGCTGATGCAGGGTCTGTCCGACGGTTACTTCGTCATNCCCTACACGTTGCAGAACTTCCTGTCCGACCATATCCACGACGGCCATATCCCGACCGACTTGCCGGAGTTCGAACAGACCGAAAACGCGGTCAAGGAACGCATCAACAAGTTGTTCTCGATTAAGGGCAACACGTCGCCCGACAGCTTCCACAAGCAGTTGGGTCATATCATGTGGGAATACGTCGGCATGGGCCGTACCAAGGAAGGCCTGACCACGGCCATCGAAGAAATCCGCAAGTTGCGTGAACGCTTCTGGCAGGATGTCAAGGTAACGGGCAAGGCCGACGAGATGAACCCCGAACTGGAAAAGGCCCTGCGTTTGGCCGACTTCCTCGAAATGGGCGAACTCATGGCCGAGGATGCGTTGGAACGCGAGGAATCCTGCGGCGGTCACTTCCGCGAGGAACATCAGACGCCGGAGGGCGAAGCCAAGCGCGACGACGACNGTTTCATGCACGTGGCCGTTTGGGAATACAAGGGCGAGGGCGAACGTCCGGTTCGTCATCAGGAAGCCTTGGCGTTCGAAGCCATCAAAGTGGCGGTTCGTAATTATAAATAGTAGAAAGGAGAAGCGACTATGGATTTTACACTGAAAATATGGCGGCAAGCGGGCCCCAAAGTAAAAGGAAAATTTGAAACCTACCCGATCAAGGGCATTTCTCCCGACTGCTCTTTTTTGGAAATGATTGACATCCTCAACGAATCGTTGGTGGCCAAAGGCGTGGAGCCGGTTTGTTTCGACCACGACTGCCGCGAGGGCATCTGCGGGATGTGCAGCCTGTATATCAACGGCCATCCGCATGGCCCCGACAGTCAGATTACGACCTGCCAGTTGCATATGCGCAAGTTCCAGGACGGCGATACGATTTGGATTGAACCGTGGCGTAGNGCGGCCTTCCCGGTCATCAAAGACTTGGTGGTTGACCGTCAGGCCTTCGACAAAATCGTACAGGCCGGCGGCTATATCTCGGCCACGACCGGCGGGGTGCCCGACGCCAACGCGATTCCCATCAGCAAGAAGAACGCCGATACGGCGATGGACGCGGCGGCCTGCATCGGCTGCGGCGCGTGCGTGGCGGCTTGCAAGAACGCTTCGGCCATGCTGTTCGTTTCGGCCAAGGTATCGCACTTCGCGCATCTGCCGCAAGGCAAGATAGAGGCGGCCAAGCGTGTGCAGGCCATGGTTAAGAAGATGGACGAACTCGGATTCGGCAACTGTACGAATACGGGGGCTTGCGAGGCGGAATGCCCGAAAGGCATCAAGATTAGCCATATCGCCAAGCTGAACCGCGAATTTATCTGCGCCAAGTTGGGCTAAGCGANNAAANCNGANGCGGCTTGCGGCTGCGTCTTACGGAAAGGGGACGTCGTGGAAACGGCGCCCCCTTTTTTCATATTAAACGAACCATTGGCCGATGTTATAGACGAGCAGGGCCACGAGATAGGCCGTCGCCGTGGTGTAGAACGCCATGAACAGCGGCCATTTCCAGCTGCCGCTCTCCTTGCGCACGGCCGAGAAGACCGCGATGCAGGGCAGGTACAGCAGCACGAACGCGAGGAAAGAGGCGGCGGTCAGCGGCGTAAAGGCCTGCGCCGGCTCCACCAGAACGGAGAGCGTGCTCACGACCACCTCTTTGGCCGAGATGCCCGCCAAAAGACTGATGCCCATCTTCCAGTCAAAGCCCAAGGGTTGCAGGGCCGGCGCGATGAACCGCCCGATGGCGCCGAGGTAAGAGTCCGTGATGTCGGCGGGGCGGCCGTCGGCCGAGAGCGGGAAGTAGCCTAAGGCCCATATGATGAGCGAGGCCACGAGGATAACGCCCCCCATCTTCTTGAGATAGGCTTTGGTCTTCATCCACAGGCCGTACAACAGCGATTTGAGGTTGGGCCAACGGTAAGGCGGAATCTCCATCACAAACGGGCTCTCGGCCGACGGCAACAGCGTCTTGCGGAACAACAGGGCCGAGAGAATCGACACGGCGATGCCGGCCAGGTAAATCAGGAAAATCACGCTGCCCGCATGGGCGGGGAAGAACGCGCCCACCAATAGTATATATATAGGCAGCCGTGCGCTGCACGACATGAACGGCACAATCAGCATCGTAATCAGGCGGTCTTTGCGGTTCTCTATCGTGCGGGTGGCCATCACGGCCGGCACGTTGCAGCCGAAGCCGATGATGAGCGGGATGAACGACTTGCCGTGCAGGCCGATGGTGTGCATGAGCCGGTCCATGATGAACGCCACGCGCGCCATATAGCCCGTTGTCTCCATAAAGGAGATGAACGTAAAAAGTATCAGGATATTGGGCAGGAACACGATAACGCCGCCTATGCCGCGCAGGATGCCGTCCAGCAGCATGGCTTTGAGCAGGCCGTCGGGCAGTAGCCGTTCCAAACCGTGGCAGAGCGCGTCCACGCCGTTGTCAATCCANTCCATCGGATACTGGCCNAGCGCGAACGTCGTCTGAAACATAACCCACAGGAAAAAGAGGAAAATCGGGAAGCCCCAGATGCGGTGCGTCAGGATGGAGTCCAGCCGGTCGGTCATCGTCTTCTGCCGCGAGGGCGTGGCGGCCGGCGTGTAGGCCTCTTTCAGCGCCCCCCTGACGAACGCATAGCGCGCGTCCGACAGCAGGTGAGCCGGGTCGTCGTCGAAGATGGCCTTGATATGCTTGATTTCGGCCTGCGCCATGGCCTCGATGGCCTTGAAGTCCTGCAAGTCGTGCAGCGGCTGCATGGCGTCGGTGTCTTCCTCCAACAGTTTGATGGCCAAGAAGCGCGACGANTACATATCCAAAAAGCCCGGGTCTTTCCGAATGGCCTCCTGCAGGCGGTGGATGGCCGCCTCTATCTCTTCGGGGTAGGGAATATGCGTGTGCCGCAGGTGCGGTTCGGCATCGTTATAGACGGCCGCGATTTTCTCCACCAAGGGCGCCAGCCCCTCGTGGCGCGAAGCCACGGTCGGCACCACCGGCATCCCCAACAGCTGCCCCAGCAGTTCCGCGTCCAAACGCGCCCCCGTCTTTTTCAGCTCGTCAAACATATTCATCGCCAGCACCACCTTGCAGTCCATGTCGATGAGCTGGGTGGTGAGGTAGAGGTTGCGTTCTATGTTGGAGGCGTCTATAACGTTGAGCACGATGTCGGGCTTGTGAAACAGCAGGTGTTCGCGCACGAAGCGTTCTTCGGGCGAGTAGGGCGAAAACGAATACGTGCCCGGCAGGTCGGTCAGTTCGATGCGGTAGTCGCGGTAGTCAAACGCGTTGCGCTTGGCGTCCACGGTCACGCCGCTGTAGTTGGCCACGTGCTCGAACGCGCCCGACAGCGCGTTGTACAGCGATGTCTTGCCCGCGTTGGGGTTGCCCACCATGCAGACCTCTATGGTCTCCTTGTGGCTGATCGGAAAGGCCGTCGTGTTGGCGGCCGTGGCGGAGGGCGTGGTGGCGGCCGTCGTCGATGCGGGCGTGTCGGGCGAGGCGGTTTGCCCGCCCTCCGTGGCCGTTGCCGCCAAGTCGGTTTGGCCTTCCGGCCTTATGAGTTCTATCTCAATCAAAGCCGCCTCTTCCCGCCGCAGCGACACCTCGCTGTGCAGAATGCGGAATTCCACCGGGTCTTTCATCGGGGCAAACCGCAGCGTCTCCACGGTCTGGCCCTTCACGAAGCCCATCTCCACTAATCTTTGTCTGAAAGCGCCCCGCCCCTTCACCTTGAAGATGCGGGCCCGCTGTCCTTCTTTAAGTTCGTCTAACGTCATAACAATCATGCCGTTGTTTGCTTCCACACCCTCTCCGTATCCGTCTCGCCCGTCCGTTTCGGGGCAAACCCCGGCAAGCAAACAAAGATACCTACGCGCGAGCGCCCGCGCAATCCCCACAGTGGGGTATAATGCCCNCTCGGAATACCNNAAANGTAGCAGTTTTCGNAAANAACTNATCTTTGTANAAANCATATCCTNCGTATGCTNCCNTCAAAGTGCCGTTNTTTTTTCCATTCCGCCNAATGGGTGCTCATCCTNNTAGGGTTGGCGGTGGNCGTGCCGTTGATATTCTTCCACCTCGGNCATCTGCCGCTCAGGGTGTGGGATGAGGCGCGTTTGGCCATCAACGGTTACGAAATGTTGCAGAACCACCGCTTTTTCGTCACCACATACGAGGGCGCGCCCGACTTGTGGAACACGAAACCGCCGCTCTTGATATGGTTGCAAGTCCTTTCGATGAGGTGCTTTGGCATCAACGAAGTTGCGTTCCGTTTGCCTTCCGCGCTTGCCGTGCTTCTGACGTGCATCCTTTTTTACGGGTTTATGCGCACGTATCTCAAGCGTTTCCAAGTCGGTTTCATCCACAGCATGNTGTTGCTGACGGCCACGGGGCTTTTTACCTGGCATGCCGGCAAGAACGGTGACTACGACGCCTTGCTCATGCTGTTGTGCAGTATCTATTGNCTAACGTNTTTCCTGTTTCTGGAAAAAAGCCGAATGACGGCCAAGCGGGGCGTCGGATATTCCTCTTGGATAATATATACATTTTATATATTCCTTTCGTTGGCCATCCTGACCAAAAGTTCCGCCGCTTTGTTTTTCTTGCCGGGGCTGTTCCTCTATGCGTTGCTGACAGGGCGTTTGCGGCCGCTCTTGACGAACCGGCACGTTTATATCGGTTTGGCGATTCCCCTCGTTTTGGTCGGTGGGTTTTATCTCGGGCGCGAATGCTTGGAGCCGGGCTATTGTCGCGCCGTTTGGGAAAATGAATTCGGCGGCCGTTTGCTGACGGTTATCGAAGAACATCAGGCGCCGGCATGGTTTTATATCCACAATCTTTATGATACCCGTTTTGGTTATTGGTTCTTTATGGCATTGGGTGGCGCGGTATTCGGTTTGTTCGGTTCGGACAAACGTATATACAAGCTGACGTTGTTTTCCGTCGTCTTGTCCGGCAGTTATCTGCTGTTGATTTCGTTGGCGCGAACCAAATGTTTTTGGTACGATATTCCGCTTTATCCGTTTTTGAGCGTGTTGGCCGCCGTTTTCATCTTCAAGCTGTTCGAGGNGANNGGAAAGACGGTCGGCACTTNGGCGGCCTNTGTGTTTTTGATATGTCTGCTGACCCCGGCCGTGATACGGATATATCAAACGGGTTATGTGCCGCGTGAGACGTCCGATTGGGAGGTGGACACGCATATCAAGACACGGTATCTGCGGGAAATGTACCGGCATCCCGAGAACCTGTCGCCCGGTCGGCGTTATGTGGTGGTGGATGACGGTTACCATGCGCATCATCTGTTTTATATTTATCTGTTGCGTGACCAAGGTTATCCGGTGGTCTTGGAACGGCTTGAAGGTCTGCTTCCCGGCGACATCGTGCTTTGCGATAAGGCCGAAACCGCCGGCTTTCTGCAACAGGCATTTGAAACGGACTTGTTGTTGAAAGACCGGGTATTGGAGATATATGATTTAAAATAGAAAATGGATAAAAACGCTATGGATATTTCCGTTATCATCCCGATTTATAACGAGGCCGAGAATATAGAAACCTTGCATCGGCGTTTGACCGAAAGCGTTTCCGCGTTGACGGCCGACTATGAACTGATTTTCGTCAACGACGGTAGCCGTGATGCTTCGTTGCCGCGGTTGCAAATGTTGGTGGCGGCCGACCCGCACGTGTTCTATGTCAATTTCAGCCGGAATTTCGGCCATCAGATCGCCGTGACGGCCGGGCTGGATTATGCCCGCGGACAGGCCGTCGTCATCATCGACGGCGATTTGCAGGACCCGCCGGAGTTGATACCGGAATTGTACCGCAAATACCAGGAGGGTTACGAGGTGGTTTATGCGCAACGGGAGAAGCGGAAAGGCGAGAGCTGGTTCAAAAAGGCGACGGCCAAATGGTTCTATCGTATCTTGCGGCAGATTACAAACATTCAA
>WFLX010266004.1_pt1 | contig 14033 bp, 9 predicted proteins | sample 4967041 | NCBI WGS metagenome assembly WFLX01 (sample SAMN12857096, study PRJNA449069) | gut metagenome | isolation source: stool from male and female vole | host: Microtus ochrogaster | place: USA:Florida | collected 2017
TTTTCGGGGTCGATGTTGTCGACGAACATTTTGCGGTAGATGGCTTGGGCTGTAGCTTCAAGCGTGGCAATTAAACGACGATTGTTTTCAATCCTACGTTCTACGGCTTGATACTCTGCCACAATCTTCCGCTGCTCCTCAATCGGAGGAACAGGTAACAGCACGTTACACATATCATCCCATTCAAATACTTCACGGGCAGATCCGTGCGACTTGAATCGAGCATATCGGTCAAACTCCTGGCGCCGAAACCACATCATCAGATACTCGGGGAGCAATTTCTGCTCATCTTCAACCTCAAAGACAATATAGGCTTGTGAGATAATGCAATTATCTTTCCCATCATAGAGAGCAATCGTAATCTTATCCCCATTTCGAGATGTAACAGGAACATATCCAAATTGACGGGGTTTTACCACCTTATAATTAGACATGTCGGTTCCAATCGTATTGGCTATAGAGGGTATAAATTCCTTGGCTATACTTAGGCCCAGCAATTTGTCAATAGCTAAATATCGATTCCGGACATCAACCTGCCGTATATAATCGCCTAACCGCCTATAATTCGATTTCATCCTCTGAATCCTTATGTTGAATATAAAACAGATTTTTTTGAGCCTCAATCTCTCGTCGTAGTTCTTGCTCAGTTGGGAGCAATGTCAAATACTTTGAAGCAAAAAGCTGCTTGTTACCATTGAGGACAGAGTATTTTGCAATATCCTGATCCGTTTCAGAACATAACACTATTCCCAATGTCGGATTATCCCCCTCAGTGCGTTTCAGATCATCATACATACGGACATACATATCCATTTGTCCAACATCTTGNTGAGTAATCTTATTGGTTTTCAAGTCGATAAGCACGAAGCACTTTAATATGTAGTTGTAAAAAACGAGATCAATGTAGTAATCGTCTGTTTCTGTAACTATATGTTGCTGGCGCTCGACAAATGCAAAACCTTTACCGAGTTCCATTATAAACTGTTGCAAATGATCTATCAGGGCAGTTTCAAGTTCCTTCTCTGTATATTTTTGATCTTTTACAATCCCCAAGAATTCTGTGACGTAGGGAGATTTCAAAAACATAGTCGGCGATATCTGACTATAATCCTTTCCTGAGGTCTTTATCTCCATCTCTTTCTTGACTTCTTCCGAGTTTGAAGAAGCAAGTAATCGATAATAATATTGGGTTGATATATTGCGGTCGAGAGTTCGAGATGACCACATTTGAGACGATGCCTCAGTGAGATACCACTCACGAGCAGTCTTATCTGTTACACGCAAAAGTGCGCGGATATGGGTCCATGTGAGATTTGGAACGCGCGCGTTCCAAATTGCCCAATCAGGAAATAGGATATAGAACGCCCGATAATTTTGGAGATTTCGTGGACTAAAGCCTTTCCCCAGTTCAAGAGTCAATCGCTTGGACAATTCTTTTAAAGACGATGCGCCGTATTCAGCACGCAAATTACCCCCTTGTTCCTCTATGACAATTCTTTCACCTATTTTCCAATAGGCCTTCAGCATTGCCATATTAATTGCCGTGGCGGATTGGGTGCGGGCTGTCTCAAGTATAGCCTTAATATCCGAAATGAGGTGGCTCGGAATAGAAGTTTCTTTAGATATTGATTTCATAGCCAAGAGATTTGAAAACATCAAGTACGGCCTCACGACTTTCAGCTTCTTTTCGAAGGATATCTTTTAGCTCAGTTTGAAGCTCTTTCATTTTAGTATCGTAGTCAACCGTTTCATCGCGATTGACAAATTCGATATACTTACTCGGGACCAAGGAGTAACCTTTCTCAGCAACGCCACTTTCACCCTTAATTGATACTGACTTGCAGAACTCAGGCTCGTCCTTATACGCATCGGCATGACCTTCTCGTTGCCAGTTGTGATAGGTGTCTGCAACTTTGCGGATGTCAGCATCGGAGAAGCGCACGTATTTCTTCTCAAACGGCTCGCCCATCCGGCGCATATCAATGAAAAGGATTTCTCCCTCGCGGTCGCGATACTTTATCTCTTCTCCCTGGCGCTTCACCACTCGCGCTTTCTTGTTGGCATTGAGAATCCAAAGTGTAACTGAAATATCGGTCGAGTAGAAAAGGTTACGAGGAAGAATGACAATAGCCTCGACTAAACCCTTTTCTATCATCTTGCGGCGAATGGCTCCCTCTGTNCCGTCNGCNGANAGTGCGCCATTAGCAAGAATNAANCCNGCNACTCCATTNCTCGANAGCTTGCTCACCATATTGAGAATCCAACCNTAGTTAGCNTTGGANGTNGGNGGAACNTCATAGCCTTGCCAACGCGGATCATCTGTAAGCTGATTCTCTGCTCGCCAGTCTTTCTGGTTGAACGGAGGATTAGCCATAATGAAATCTGCTTTCAAGTCCTTGTGGCGGTCATCAGTAAACGTGTTGGCAGCATAATCGCCGAGATTGGCAGCGATACCGCGAATGGCGAGATTCATCTTTGCCAGCTTGTATGTGGTCTTTGTGAACTCCTGGCCGTAGACCGACACATTGCGACGGTTTCCGTTATGGTTCTGAACGAACTTCAGTGATTGCACAAACATGCCGCCGGAGCCGCAGCAGGGGTCATAGATGATACCCTCGTAAGGCTCTATCATCTCGGCTATCAGATTGACGATGGTCTTGGGAGTGTAGAACTCGCCCTTGCCCTTACCCTCCTTAATGGCAAACTTTGAGAGGAAATATTCATAGACGCGACCTATGATGTCGTTNTCCTTGTCGTTTTCAAGGATAGAGTCGAAGCCATCAATCTTATCTATAAGCGAACCGAGCTTTTCAGCCTCAATTCCGAGCGAGCTGTAGTAGTTGTTTGGCAAAGCGCCGGCAAGCGACTTATTTTCCTTCTCAATGTCGGCAAGAGCCTTGTCAACTTTGATGGCAATATCATTCTGTTTGGCGTTCTCCTTCAGATAACTCCAACGGGAGGTTTCCGGAAGATAGAACACATTTTTCGCCGTATAGAAAGCCACNTTATCAACGAAAGCCTCCTGACCGGCAGCAATGATCTCCTGACGCCGCTTATCGAAATGAAAACCGGCATACTTCAAAAATATCAGTGAGAGCACNACGTGCTTATACTCACTCGGCTCAATAGAGCCNCGCAGAGCATCNCANGCCTTCCACAGCATTTCCTCCATCGGGAGAGCTTCCTTTTTATTTGTCGCTTTCTTAGCCATATTCATTCAATAGTAACGCCGTTGATATTTCTTGATGGTATTTGCAAAGTTACCAATTATTCTTGAGATACCCAAAAATACATTGTGAAACATAAATCACGGTAATTCCGGGTGATTTTGGTGGCGGATTTGCGTATTCGGGATTAATGCGTTAACTTTGCAGCGGAATATCAACGGTTTTTGTGGTATTACTGGTATTTATTTTGATATCACAGCATATTTTACAGGTAACTACAGGTAAAGATTGAATGATAGATAATTTTTGTTTGAAGGGAAATGACGGGGAGGCCGTATGCTCCGGCCTCAGCCGGATATGGGCAGAGGGCTCCGGTAGCCCCGCCGGCTCCGCTGAGCCGGGGGCCGACTGCCTGAAGGTGGCCATTCAGGGTGTGGCCGGATGTTTTCATGATGAGGCCGCTCGGGGATGGTTCGGCGAGCGCGGACAGGAGACGGTGACAGTCGGCTTCGACACTTTCGCAGATTTATTCGAGGCGCTGCAGGCTGATTCATCGATGGTGGCTGCCGTTGCTATCGAGAATACGATTGCCGGCAGCCTGCTGGCCAATCATGAGCTGCTCCGTGCTTCGGGTCTCAGGATAGTGGGGGAGCGCAAGATGAGGATTTCGCACGTGCTGTGTGCGCTGCCCGGCACTCGGCTTGAGGATGTGACAGAGGTTCATTCCCATCCTATGGCTCTGATGCAGTGCGAGAAGTGGCTCAGGCAGCATCCGGGCATGAGGATGGTGGAGCACAGCGACACGGCGGGGAGCGCCCGCGAGATCGCGGAGAAGGGCATACGCGGGCGCGCGGCAGTGTGCAGCCGTTATGCCGCCGAGCTGTATGACCTTGACATCCTGGCTGAGGGCATTGAGACCAACAAGCATAATTACACCCGTTTTCTGATATTGGCGGATCCGGTGGTGGCCGAGGAGATGGCCAAGTCGGAGCCTGCTCCCGACAAGGCCNCNATAGTGCTGACGCTGCCTCANGCCAACGGCGCGCTTGCCAAGGTGCTNGTGACTCTGGCCAACTATGGCATAGGGCTGTCCAAGATACAGTCCACTCCAATCGTGGGGCGCGAATGGGAATACCGGTTCTATATCGACCTGACATTCAGCGATGCCGTGAGGTATCAGCAGGCCCTCGCGGCCATGATGCCGCTCGTGAGCGATTTCAGATTGCTTGGGGAATACCGCGACACTCCCACGCCCAAACCTGAGGCGGCTGCCGGCCGATTGGCTCCGGCCGCGCGGATAAGTGACGTTAAGGAGTATTATTTCTCGCGCAAGCTCAAGGAGATAGCTGCTCTCAACGCCGCGGGGGCCGACATTATCTCCCTCGGCATAGGGGGCCCCGACACGCCGCCCCCTGCTCCGGCCATACGCGGAGCGGTGGAGTGTCTGGAGCGTCCTGACACACACGGCTATCAGATGACTATCGGAATGCCGGAGCTGAGGAGGGCTTACGCGCGCTGGTACGCCCGCGAATATGATGTGGTGGGCATAGACCCTGACAAGGAGGTGCTCCCTCTGGTGGGGTCAAAGGAGGGGGTTCTCAACATCGCCATGGCCTTTGTCAATCCCGGCGACGCGGTGCTGGTGCCCAATCCGGGCTATCCGACCTATACCTCCGCCTCGCGCCTCGCGGGTGCTGAGGTGATACATTATGACCTGCGGGCCGACCGGGGATGGTATCCTGATTTCAACGCCCTGGAGCGCCTCCCCCTGGAGCGGGTGAAGATAATGTGGGTGACTTACCCTCACATGCCGACAGGGGCCCCCGCCACGCGAGACCTCTTTGAGCAGTTGGTGGCCTTCGGACGTAAGCACAATATACTGATTGTAAATGACAATCCCTACAGTTTCATCCGCAATGAGCATCCCCTGAGCATCATGCAGGTGCCCGGCGCGATGGAGACGGCCCTGGAGATGAACTCCCTGAGCAAATGCCTTAACTTGGCCGGATGGCGCCTCGGCATGCTGGTGGGGCGCGAGGACTACATATCATGGGTGCTGAGGGTGAAGAGCAACATCGACTCCGGACAGCCCCGCGCCATGATGGAGGGGGCCATACGGGCTTTGGAGGCCCCGGCGCAGTGGTACCGCGAGCTCAACGCCCTTTACGCGCGCCGCGCAGTGGTGGCTCGCCGGATAATGGAGGCCTTAGGGTGCGCGGCCGAAGATGGCCAGCAGGGCCTCTTCATGTGGGGTCGCATACCGGCTGAGGCGGAGAACGCCGAGGCGTTTGCTGATGCCATACTGGACCGGGCGAGGGTCTTCGTCACTCCCGGCAGCGTGTTCGGTTCAAACGGCGACCGTTACATCAGAATTTCCCTCTGCGCGCCCGAGAGCGTGCTTGAGCGCGCCCTGGAGCGGATAAACAAGTATATGTAAGCAAGACACGATNANGATGAAATTATTTGACGATANNNCCNCCGCGCGNCCCCTGGTNNTTGCAGGGCCATGCAGCGCGGAGAGNGAGNGGCAGATGCTGGAGACAGCAAAGGGGCTGCAGAAATCCGGTGTCAGGATTTTCCGCGCCGGAGTGTGGAAACCGCGCACCAAGCCGGGAGGCTTCGAGGGAATCGGCTCGCCGGCTCTGGAATGGCTCGCGAAGGTGAAGGAGGAGACGGGGATGCTGACAGCCACGGAGGTGGCAAACGAGCAGCATACCCGCGAGGCCGTTTCCTCCGGAGTAGACATACTCTGGATCGGGGCGCGCACCTCGGCCAATCCTTTTGCCGTGCAGGAGATAGCGGACACGCTCGCGGCCCTGCCGCAGGAGCGGCGTGACACGCTGACCGTGCTGGTGAAGAACCCTGTCAATCCGGACCTTGAGCTTTGGATCGGGGCTATGGAGCGCATACGCCGCGCCGGAATAAGCCGCATCGGAGCCATTCACAGGGGTTTCAGCTCATACGGAGTGCATCTTTACCGCAATCCGCCGAAGTGGCGCATACCTATCGAGCTGCACCGCCGCATGCCTGACCTGCCGATTATCTGCGACCCGAGCCACATAGGAGGCAAGCGCGAACTGGTAGGGCCTCTGGCGCAGCAGGCGCTCGATATGGGTTTCGACGGTCTTATTATAGAGAGCCATTGCGATCCCGACACGGCCCTGAGCGACAAGGGGCAGCAGGTGACGCCTGAAGTCTTAGGGGTGATTCTTGACAGCCTGACCGTGCGCGACTCCAATACGCAGACGGAGAGCTTGGGTATGCTCCGCAACCGCATCGACCGACTTGACGACGAACTGCTTGAACTCCTGGCCAAGCGCATGCGCGTGGCCTGCGACATAGGGCGCTACAAGAAGGAGCACGGCATGCCGGTGGTGCAGACGGGGCGTTACAACGACCTCATGCAGCGGCGCGTTGCCGACGGCGCGCGCCTCGGGCTGAGCGAGGAGTTTGTGCAGATGGTGCTCGCCGCCATCCACGAGGAGTCGGTGCGCCAGCAGCTGGAAATCACCTCCGCCCCCCGGTGAATTTTTTTCAAAAAAGCAGCGGGGAAGCGAGAAAAGGGGGAGGGCAGGGNGTTATAGCGGTATGAGAGAAAAGGAATTCCTGCCGTTGGTGGAGTCTAAGCTCGGTATCGAGGCCCTCAACGACATGCAGAAGAAGATGATGGGCGCGGCCACCGAGAGCCGCGACATAATACTGCTGTCGCCTACGGGCAGCGGCAAGACACTGGCGTTCACGCTCCCCATGCTCAAGATGCTGAAAGCGCCTACGGGGAGGGTGCAGGCTGTCATNATNGCNCCTTCGCGCGAGCTGGTGCTCCAGATAGCAGGTGTGGTGGACAAGTTGGCGGCCGGATTCAAGGTGTCGGTGCTCTATGGAGGCCACAAGGTGGAGGATGAGGTCAATACCCTTTCCGTCACCCCTGATATTGTGGTGGCTACGCCGGGGCGCCTCCTCGACCATGCCAAGCGGGGCAATATCGACCTCACGCCGGTGCGCATACTTGTGCTTGACGAGTTTGACAAAAGCCTGGAATTAGGTTTTGAGGATGACATGCGCAAGATTGTCAACCGCCTCAAGAACGTNAGCCGCATAATCCTGACCTCGGCCACAAGNGCCGACACCNTGCCNNCNTTCCTNAAGCTCAGCAANCCGCTGACNCTCGACTATACCGGGGGAGCGCGCGACCTGAAACGGCGCATGCGCATACACCGCGTGGACTCCGATTCCAAAGACAAGCTCCAGGGCCTCCTTTACCTGCTGCGCCAGCTCAGCGCCGGAGGGACGCAGGAGCGGACCATCGTCTTTGTCAACCACCGCGAGAGCGCCGAGAGGGTGGAGGACTTTCTCACGCGCAACGGGGTGGCCGCTGTGCTCTATCACGGAGCCCTTGACCAGAGGGATCGCGAGACGGCCCTGGCGCGCTTCAACAACGGGTCGTGCCCGGTGCTCGTGGCCACCGACCTTGCAGCCCGCGGACTTGACATCGAGGGCGTGAAGGATGTGATCCACTATCATCAGCCCCTCACTCCCGAGGCTTACACCCACCGCAACGGGCGCACGGCCCGCGTGGATGCCGACGGCGACGTGTATGTGCTCGTAGGTCCCGAAGAGGATGTGAAACCCTTCGTGGAGTTTGACGCTGACTATCATGTCGACACCGATGCGCCGAGGTCGCCGCGTCCGAAAATGGCCACGTTATATTTCTCCGCAGGCAAGAAGGAAAAGCTCAACCGCGGTGACATCGTAGGCTTTCTCGCCAAGGCCGGAGGCCTCGACGGCGGCGAGATCGGCAAAATCGATGTGTATGACCACTATGCCCTCGCCGCCATTCCGGCTGACAAGGCCCGGGAGGTTGAGAAGCGCATCGCCCAAGAGAAAATCAAGGGTGAGAAGCGCAAGATCACTCTGATGTCATGACAGCCCTCATATTCGGCCCCCTTTCTCATATATTTGATGTGATGGGGTCCCGACGGAAAAATCCCTCCCGCATGGAGGGATTTTTAATTATTTCATAGTTGCATAGTCAACCATTTTGAGATTACCGGCGTTATATAGGTACAATGACACAGANAGCTATCACATACGGAATGCCCAATATGGGATGNCNCGTAGGCACNGCTTACCAGACGCTNCTCGGCAGGCTTGCCGGGNCTCTGGAGAAGGCNGGGATAAAGACTCACNACNGCGGAATACATGATTCTGCGGGTGCTGTACACCGAGGATGGACAGCAGCAGTGTGACATAGCCTCGATCCTTGGCAAAGACCGCAGCACGGTGTGCCGTACCTTGTCGGGCATGGAGAAGAAAGGACTGCTTGCCATAGAGGTCGTCAGCCACAAGTGCCGCAGGGCGTTTCTCACTCCCGCAGGGGAGGCGCTCAGAGAGCCGATAATGGAGGTGGCGCGTGAGCGCGAGCGCGACCTGGCCAGGGTGCTGGGAGGCGAAAACCTTCCGGAGTTCGAAATGGCTCTNAGGAAGATAATATGTNANAGTGAATAGTTNANAGAGAANAATTAGGTGAAAGAATAAAACAATAACTTTAAAGAAAGGAAAGATTACTATGATGACACTCACAATCTGGAGCGACTTTGCATGCCCCTACTGTTACATCGGCGAGACCCGTCTCAACCGGGCAATCGAGGAAATGGGACTGAAAAATGACGTGCAGATTGATTACCGCGCCTTCGAGCTGGACCCCACAGCTCCCAAGGAGGTGACCACCAAGACTCCCGAGCGCTTCGCCAAGAAGTACGGCCTTTCTTTGGAGGGCGCAATGGAGCAGATCCGCCAGATTTCCGAGCTCGGCAAGGAGGCCGGACTTGACTTCCGCTATGCCACAACGCAGTATTCCAACACCCGCGACGCCCACCGCCTGATGAAATTAGCCGAGGCAAAGTATGACCGGGCCACCGTGGAGCGTCTCAACGAGGCTCTGTTCAAGGCCTATTTCACGGAGAATCTGGTGCTCTCCGATCACAAGGTGCTCCTTGACAAGGCTCTCGAGTCAGGCATGGATGAGAAAGAGGTGCGTGAAGTGCTCGACTCCGACAAGTATGACGATGAGGTGCGCTTTGACGAGCGCGAGGCCGGAATGCGCGGCGTGCGCGGCGTGCCCTATATCGTGTTTGACGGCGAGTTCGCAGTGCCGGGCGCAATGAGCCTGGACGGATTCAAGTCAGCCCTTGAGCGCGTGGTCAAGCGTCAGGAGAAGGCCGCTGCCGAAGCCTCCGAGACAAAGGGGGAGCGCGCCCACGTGTGCGGCCCTGACGGATGCGGCCTGGTGTGAAAGAAGAGTTGCCGGGAGAATCTCGAGAATCTCGAGAAGCTCGAGAGGCTCGAGAAGCCCGAGAAGCTCGACAATCTCGAGAAACTCGAGAGGCTCGAGAATTTCGAGAAACTCGAGAGGCTCGATCCGAATTTAATTTTAGGAGGAAAAAATCATGATTAAGGCACTGGAGGTGCAAGGCGTATACGCCGAAAACACCTATTTCTTCATAGATGACCACACGAAGGCCGGATTCCTCATAGACCCGGGGGCCCAGGCCGGGGTGATATACGATGTGATANCGCGCAANGGCTGGCATATCGAGAAGATTCTGCTNACACATGGCCATTTCGACCATATGGGAGCTGCGACACTGCTGAGCGAGGAGCTCGCCGCGCCGATATACATCTATCCCTCAGATGCGCGCTACCTGTCGGACCCGATGCTCAATCTGAGCGGAAGCACCGGAGATCCGATTACCGTGGAGCATTACGAGGAACTGCATGACGGCGAGATTATACGGCTCAAGCATAATTCGGGATTCTATCTGAAAGTGATCCACACTCCCGGTCATACACCCGGATCTGTGACATATTACGCCCCTGAGGAGAGGGCGGCATTCGTAGGGGATACCCTCTATATGCATGGTCCGGGCCTGACCAACTTCCCGGGTGGCAACCGCCGCGAGCTGGAGCAGTCGATAATCAACCGCATCTTGACCTTGCCCCCTGACACCCTCCTGCTGTCCGGCCACTCATCACCTATCACCGTAGCCGAAGAGAGTCGCCTGCTTCTGCAGGAATAATGCAAGCATCTTTAAGACTCCGTCTTTTAAACTCATCAATAAGGCCCCGCGGCATAATATTATGCCGCGGGGCCTTATTGATGAGTTGCGGTTGCGTCTTATTTACGGGGTCTTGTTTGTTCTTATTTCCGGGCTTTTTCCCCGGGTCTTATTTCAGGGCATCGCAGCGTCGACGGAAGCTGTCGAGACGGAGCTCGCGCAGCTTTTTGCGGCACATCATCCACACATAGAGGCAGCAGAAGCCCGAGGCCCACAGCAGGCACTCGATTTCCGGATATGAGTCCCATAAGGGGGACAGGCATGCAGAGGCTGCCAGGTAGATGAGGGCGCCATATCCGTAGTAACGGGCCAGCAAGGCCATGCGGCAAAGATCGCGGAGATATGATTCGTCATGCCCTTCAAACTCCCGGCGGAGGCGGGTCATATTGCGGTCAAGAGCAGGATGGTAGGTCCACCCCGCAACGAAGGCCAGCAGAGCCCCGATGGCCACTATCACGTAATACAGCGGATGCAGTATGCGCCCTAAGGGAGCGGTGGAGAGGGCGTGGCCCAGGCCGGCCACGGCAGCCGATGCAAGTATGACAGCAAGCAGNTAGAGCCCGGCCACGCGCAGGGCGGTTTTCAGTTCCTGTTTCATTTAGTGAGCAGTTAGCAGTGAGTAGTGAGTNATGAGCAGTGCAAAATTAGCAAAAATCTTTGTAAGCGGCCTAAGGAAATGGAAATAAAATCGGGTAATGTGAAGTTTGCGAGGCATGCGATGATTTTTTTCTCAATATCCGTGTGATATGTCAGGAAAAATCATTAACTTTGCAAATCCTGCCCGCAGGAAATTTTTTCTACAGGTGACACCGGCGCGGCAGGGCCAGAAATAGGAATAATAGAAATCTTAAGTAATAACACAGTTCATATCCATTATGAGTAAGACAAAGGAGTTCCTGACCTGCGACGGCAACCAAGCCGCAGCTCATGTGAGCTATATGTTTACGGAGGTGGCAGCGATCTACCCGATCACCCCTTCGTCGACAATGGCGGAATACGTAGATGACTGGAGTGCGGCCGGCCGCAAGAATATTTTCGGCGAGACAGTCCTCGTGCAGGAAATGCAGAGCGAGGGTGGCGCCGCAGGCGCGGTGCACGGTTCGCTGCAGGCCGGCGCCCTGACCACTACCTATACCGCCTCGCAGGGCCTCCTGCTGATGATACCCAACATGTACAAGATCGCAGGCGAGCTGCTCCCCTGCGTCTTCCACGTGTCGGCCCGCACGCTGGCCTCCCATGCCCTCTCCATCTTCGGCGNCCACCAGGNTNTGATNTCGGCCCGTCAGACAGGCTTCGCCATGCTGGCCGAAGGATCGGTGCAGGAGGTGATGGACCTCGCAGGCGTGGCTCACCTGGCTACCATCAAGAGCCGCGTGCCCTTCGTAAACTTCTTCGACGGCTTCCGCACATCGCATGAGATCCAGAAGATCGAGGCCATGAAGATGGAAGACCTCGAGCCCCTGCTCGACCGCGAGGCCCTGGCTGAGTTCCGTCAGCGCGCCCTCAACCCCGATGCCCCGGTGGCCCGCGGCATGGCTGAGAACCCCGACGTGTTCTTCCAGCACCGCGAGGCTTCCAATCCCTACTACAATGCTGTCCCCGCAATTGTGGAGGACTACATGAAGGAAATCACACGCATCACCGGCCGCGAGTACGGCCTCTTCAACTATTACGGCGATCCCGAGGCTGAGCGCGTCATCATCGCCATGGGCAGCGTGACGCAGGCTATCCAGGAGACCGTGGACTATCTGCGCGAAAAGGGCGAGAAGGTCGGCCTGGTATCCGTGCACCTCTACCGTCCCTTCAGCGCGCGCCATTTCCTGGCAGCCGTGCCCAAGACAGCGAAGCGCATCGCTGTGCTCGACCGCACCAAAGAGCCCGGCGCTCTCGGCGAGCCCCTCTACCTTGATGTGAAAGACTGCTTCTACGGCGTGGAGAACGCACCTGTAATCGTGGGCGGACGCTACGGCCTGAGCTCGAAAGACACCACTCCGGCGCAGATCCTCTCCGTATACGATAACCTCTCGCTGCCCGAGCCCAAGAACGGCTTCACTATCGGCATCGAGGATGACGTCACTTTCCACTCTCTGCCCATACTTCCCGAGATGCACCTCGGCGGCAAGAGCATCTTCGCAGCCAAGTTCTACGGCCTCGGCGCTGACGGCACCGTGGGCGCCAACAAGAACTCGGTCAAGATTATCGGCGACAACACCGACAAGTACTGCCAGGCATACTTCAGCTACGACTCCAAGAAGTCTGGCGGCTTCACCTGCTCGCACCTGCGCTTCGGCGACGAGCCCATCCGTTCCACTTACCTGGTGAACACCCCGAACTTCGTGGCATGCCATGTGCAGGCATATCTCCACATGTATGACGTGACACGCGGCCTGCAGAAGGGTGGCACATTCCTGCTCAACACCATCTGGGAGGGCGAAGAGCTGGCCAAGAACCTCCCCGTGCGCGTGAAGCGCTATCTCGCGCAGAACGACATCACCCTCTACTATATCAACGCCACCAAGATTGCGCAGGAGATCGGATTGGGCAACCGCACCAACACCATCCTCCAGAGNGCCTTCTTCCGCATCACCGAGGTNATNCCCGTNGACCTGGCTGTGGAGCAGATGAAGAANTTCATCGTCAAGTCNTACAGCAAGAAGGGCGAGAANATCGTNAAGATGAACTATGACGCNGTNGACCGCGGCAACGAGTATCACAAGCTCGACGTGGATCCCGCATGGGCTGACCTCAAGGATCCCGCACCGGAGGAGAGCGACGCACCGAAGTTCATCACCAACGTGGTGAAGCCCATCAACGACCAGGATGGCGACCTGCTCCCCGTGAGCACGTTTACTGACCGTGCCGACGGCACATGGGTGCAGGGCACGGCCGCATACGAGAAGCGCGGCGTGGCAGCTTTCGTGCCCGAATGGATGCCCGAGAACTGCATACAGTGCAACAAGTGCGCTTTCGTCTGCCCCCACGCTTCGATCCGTCCCTTCGTGCTTGACGCAGCTGAGATGGAGAAGGCCCCCTTCGGCGAAGACCACACCATCCCCGCCATCGGCAAGACCATGACCGGCATGCGCTTCGTGCAGCAGGTGGACGTGATGGACTGCCTCGGATGCGGCAACTGCGTGGATGTCTGCCCCGGCAAGAAGGGCGTGAAGGCGCTGGCCATGAAGCCTCTCGAGACTCAGCTCGACGAGCAGAAGAACTGGGATTACTGCGTGAAGGAAGTGGCCTCCAAGCAGAACCTTGTGGATGTGAAGGCTAACGTGAAGAACAGCCAGTTCGCCACTCCGATGTTCGAGTTCTCCGGCGCATGCTCCGGCTGCGGCGAGACTCCCTACATCAAGCTCATCACCCAGCTCTTCGGCGACCGCGAGGTAGTGGCAAACGCTACGGGCTGCTCCTCGATTTATTCCGGCTCCGTGCCCTCCACTCCGTACTGCGAGAACGCCGATGGTCATGGTCCGGCGTGGGCTAACTCCCTCTTCGAGGACTTCTGCGAGTTCGGCCTTGGCATGCGCATAGCCTACGAGAAGATGCGCGCCCGCCTGGTAGACACCTGCCATGCGATGNAGACCTGNGNCTGNTGCACNGAGGCNANCAAGGAGNCAGNCCGCAACTGGCTCGGCGCCCGCGACGACGATGACAAGAGCCGCGAGGCCGGCGAGAAGTTCGTCGAGGCCTGCAAGACCTGCGACTGCGACCTGTGCAAGACCGTCCTCAATCTCAAGCCCTATCTCAC
>WFLX010119911.1_pt1 | contig 14031 bp, 8 predicted proteins | sample 4967041 | NCBI WGS metagenome assembly WFLX01 (sample SAMN12857096, study PRJNA449069) | gut metagenome | isolation source: stool from male and female vole | host: Microtus ochrogaster | place: USA:Florida | collected 2017
GTGACTTCGTCTACGATGTCGCGTAGCGACAGCAATTCCTTATTGATGTTATCAGCACCATCTTCCAGACGGTTGAGGGCAAGGATATCCTGAATCATCGTGAGCAGACGGTCGGAATTTGCCTTGCAACGGTTGAGAAGCATATCTCGCTGTGCATCCGTCAGCTTGTCTTTCTGTGTGAAATATGTGTCAAGCGCAAGGGAAATGGCTGAAACCGGTGTCTTCAACTCATGGTTGATATTGTTGGTAAGCTCCTTTTTCAACTTTGCTTTCTCACGCTCCTCTTTAGCAGCGATAGCNGCCTGGCGGTCGCGCTCTGCAAGTGTGCGCTGCCAGCGCACGTAGATCAGCACTATATTATGGGCAATAGTGCCAAGTTCGTTGCGTGGAAACACCTTGGTGTCGAANATTTCCTCCGCTTTTTCGGCCGACTGTGCGAATTCTGANAGGCGCTTTACAGTGCTTCCNATGCGNGANGTGGCATACCAAGTGATGGCAATGACAAAGATATAGATCANNATNGCATACCAGAGGAAGGTGCGGTCGATATTCATNAANTCCGCAAGACCCACATCATGGCCAAGAGCACCTGTGCGGGCATAAAGGTCCCCTTCCTTCAGGGCTGCGTAATAGTAGAAATCATCGTCATCCACCTCGTCGTTGTTGTGCACTGAGAAACCGCGGTGTAGATCTGATTCATCAGCCATCTTAAGCTCCGGCAGCTCAAGAGGATTCTCTCCNTTGGCGATTCCGGTGTTGTCATAAAGAATGTTGCCCTCAGAGTCAAATATCGCGAGCTGAAGATCTTGAATAGGGAGATCGATGGTGCGTTCCCAAAGCTCGACGTTGAGCAATCCTCCCTCGTAATGGTCGAGAAGCTGATAGTTGAGGATGGTCAACTGCGCGTTGAGAAGATCCTGACGGTAGCGCTGCTCACGATTAAACTGGAAGACGAGGAAAGCGACTTCGCAGATAGTGAGTATTGCCACCACCGTAAGGAGGAGCTTCGTGCTATAGCTGATCTTTAATGGACGCACCTTTGGAATGTTGAATTGTTAGACTTTGAAGCCGTAGCCATAGCCGGAACGGGTGACGATTAGTTTGCCGTATTTGCCGATTTTGGCGCGGAGACGTGTTACGTTGACGTCTACAACACGGTTGACTACCACCACTTCGTCTGACCATACTTTCTGGAGGATGTCTTCGCGTGAGAAGATCTTCCCTGGGTTGCTCATGAAGAGGGAAAGGAGTTCAAACTCCTTGCGGGGCATACGCACNGGCACTTCATCNATNGTGCANACAATCTGGTCAAGGTCGATGACGAGACCTTCCTCGCGGATGATGCGCTTTGGTTTTGGCTCTTCCTTTGGAGTGGGAGCGGCTGCTCCGCCTTGTGCCGGGGCACCTGCACCNGCGCGCTCAGTNCGACGGAGCACGGATTTGATGCGGGCAAGGATATTGCGGATATTGTAAGGCTTGGTTACGTAGTCGTCGGCTCCAAGGTTGAGGCCGGCAATCATATCGTCGTCGGCGTTCTTAGCTGTGCAGAAAATGATGGGGATATGAGCCGTAGCAGGATTGCGCTTAAGGATGCGGGCAATCTCGAAACCGGACATNTTTCCCATCATGACATCAAGAAGNATAAGGTCGTAGGAAGGGAGGTCCATTTCGAGGGCTTCTTCAGCTGAATAGGCTGTGTCGGCTTCATAACCTTCGATTTCAAGGTTAAGTTTCAGGCCTTCGCAAAGGTCGGGTTCGTCGTCTACGACGAGTATCTTGTATATTTCCATAATTTAGTATAAAATCGTAATGCGGAATGCAGAGTGCATAATTAAGTGCAAAGGTAATAAAAATTTCTTAATTTTGCAAAAATAATTTGGATTTGGGATGGCATAGTAAATGGGAAGGCGGTTNCTAACCGCCTCGTGCCGTTCAGGGTGCTGACCAGTGTGCAAACAAAAAAGATGCATCATAACTCAAATTATAATGCATCCAATAATTCTATGTTTTATTTTCTATATCTTTAATACATCATCTTTAATACATCGGCTTAAATCCATCCGACTTCTCCATCTTCTTAGTGACGTCTCCTACAAGCTCAGTATTCTTGGAAGTATCCAGCTTTAGAATCTTGCCCTTCGGGCTTAGATCACACTGCTTCAGGTCCACATAATAATAACCNGGGTTGGTGACGATATCAAAATAGTAAAGCTTATCGCGAAGATTAGAATAGCTTCTCCACTGAGTACTACTCAAATTAGGCTCACCCTCGATATTATATGTATAAGGAACACTACTGTTTACNAGCACCGACCGNGTGATAGCAGCNCCAAGCTGTGCATCTGCAACCGGCTCAACATGATGAGCAAAATAGTTGGCACGAACGCAACGGTCNGGACTTGTCACAGTCCCCGGCAGCATATGCATTCCACCTATCTTCTCCCAATATTCTACGATTGCTTTCATCGACGGCCATGTCGGGTCGTTGGTCATAGCGCGGATGTCACCTGGATCATAGAAATTAAGGTTGCCATGGTCAAACTCAAAGATCAGGCTCTTTCCTGATGCATCTGTCACTCCCCAATGGAGAGTTGAAACTGTGCCTCCGTCGAAAGTGGCACCCTCGATGCTGAATGGAGTCGAGCTNAGCAGGGTCTGCACCTCATCGGTAGTNGCGCAATTATCAAGTATCCAGCCTACAATCATAGCTAAGGAAATAGGGGGATTCTTCTCACGAGCTTCGTTATTGTATACNGTGCCCTTACAGAANAGACCGTTGACAGAGAGACCCTTCTCATTCATACCCTCTGTAATGCCGCCGTCATAACCAACTGCATACACAGCACCATATTTCGATGTCCAGTTTATACCATCGGGAGTAGAGGCTCCCTGTTTCTTCAGGCCAGCCGGATAGACGTATATATTTGTTGGGATAGGAGTCTTCCAGTCGAGCGAACGACCGATGATATAGAGGCTGTCAGCCCCTTCATATATGACGCGGGTGCAAGCATCACCCTGAGCCGGCATAGCGGCTGCACTGATTCCGATAGCTCCAATTGCCATGGCTTTATAGATACTTTTCATAGCAGAAAAAAATTAAGAAGTGAAAAAAATTTATTTTTATTCTTTACAACACTTCATCTGCCTACAAAGTTCAAACATAGCAAATGGAAAGGCAGATCTGCTTTAAAATTATGCATTATGAATTATGCATTATGCATTAAAAAAAATTATTGGAGGGAGAGGGTCAGGCAGAGGTTGGCGAGTACGAAGCGGCGGAGTGTGTAGATGATGTCGTGGAGCTCCTGGAAAGCATTTAGGGCGAATTTAAGTGCTATCACTTTGTCTTCGTCAAATTGACTGCGCCCATCATGTATAAGCTCATACAGTCGGCTGGTGTGAGTATACGACTCATCGAGGATAATAGACATACGCTTCCGCAATTCACGCATCGCTGAGATGTCGTTGGTGCCTATCAATGAAAGACACGTGTTGCAGATGTTGCAGATGTCTCCAAGAAGATACTCGAGCTGCTCATTGTAAGTGTCAGGGAACGGAAGATTGTAATTTTTTAAATACTCATTGCATACTTCAGCCATGCGCTTTACGCCATCATTGATAGCGAAGCGGCAATTATTGGAAAGATGTATCCATACTGATGATTCTACATAGTTGAAGCGGTCGATAGTGGCCAGACATTCACACTGGGCTGTAAGCTGGTCTTTGAGCTCTATCCTCATTTCTTTAGCATCATTGATGCATGAGTCAAGCCCCCCGAGGTTGCCGCTGTTGTAGGCTCGGCTGATGTCGGAGAGTGTGTCACGGACATACTCAAGAAACTGCTTATGGTTGGTGAATAGATACTCTACAAAAAGAGTGTATGCACTCCCTGAGTCGATGGTGTCTTTTATAGTCTGGCAGATTACGGCGGTTTGGTCGTTGATATACTTGCCACGCTTGTGCTTTTTCTTCATAAGCTGAGAAGCATCTTCGCCCATCAGCTCGAAGAAAAGCAGGATGCCAATAGCTATTATAGCTATGACTGCAAGAAGAATGACAAACCAATATTCCATGTTAGTTTAAAATTTACAAATTGAGGAGTCAACATCCCACATCGGGGGAATTGTGATGCAAAGTAATAAAAAATTTGTTACAATGTTGTTACAGAGGGGTTGCAATATTATTAATTAACAATTGAATCGAAAAAAGGACGCACTTCAACAGTGCGTCCTTTCGGAAATGTAGGCTCGAGAGCCTGCTTTAGATATAAGGCTTATTGCCCAATTTAATTTAGTACCTTCAATTTATTAGAAGAGGACCTTTTCGGCTTTATTGCCAGCCTTCTTGATGTAAACGCCCTTGTCAGGGTTAGCTACGCGGCGACCAGCGAGGTCGAAGTATTGTGCGTTGCCATCTACGCCTACGATTTCCACAGCATTGTTGTTAGAACCCTGGCGGAATGTGATCTCATAAGATGCTGCCGGGATAGTAATCTGCACTTTGCAAGTGCGGTTTTCATCTGTGGGGTTTGGAGCTGCTGAGAAGCAGAGTCCGCAATAGCCGGAGAACACTTCTTCGCCAAATTCATCTTCTTCCATTTCGTCATAGACGTCAGTAACCTCAAGCCAGTCGCATTCTTCTTCACCATTGTAAGTGATATCGAAGTCGTCTGTCATAGAAGTAGACACCAAGAAGAGGTAGTAGTCAAGACCTTGAACGTCGTCGGTAGTCTCGCCGTCATTGGGAAGGAGTTCGTCGTCAGCCTGGTCTTTGTAGTATGGCATCAGCCAAGGATAAGAAACTTCAGCGAGCACACCTGGGACAGTTGGGAAACCGAACATTTCCTTATTGGCCAAAAGAGCATAATCTATATTTCCTGATTCATTTATAGCAAAATTACCAATAAATCCGAGGTTGCCATATCCTTCATCAAAAGAGCTCAAAGATATGAGAGAAGTGACATACTGGCCATTGCCAAGGTCNACATCATATCCTGTCACCATAATGATGATATCATCATCAATTTCAAGGCTGATATCAGATTCTGCACCTGTCACAGGGTTACGCTCTTTGAAATTAAATTGAACAGTTCCCTGTACACCCTCTTCGCTTGCAGGAATGAAAGATTCGGAATATGCAATGAGTTCACCAAGTTCAGCACCTTCAGCCGGAGTTCCATCTGCAAATTGATAAGCTGCGGCATCATTGGCAGTCTTAAACACATATGCCTGCAATGGGACATTCTTAGGAATTGCACCGGAAGAAATATAAAACCAATGAACGCTATTAAGGAGATACGGAGCATCAGGCTTTTCAAAACGTGTAGCTACGGCATTCCATCCATTGGCATTGGTACCTAATGCCTGACCGCTTTCTTTCTCCATTCCAGGATATCCATCCAAACCATCTACTATGCTTATACCTTGCACGTAGTTAGCATCATTCAAACAGAATAATGAGTAAAAATGAGAGCTCACTACCATGTCGGCTCCAAAGACACCTCTGATGTTGTCATCAGCAGCGATGCAAACTTTATTGTTTGGAGCTGTCAAGTTGCTGTTTGCTATGGAACAAAGTTGGGAATGGAACTGCCTTTCCATAGGAAAGTCTTGGAGCGGCGCAAGATTCATAACGCAAATATGACATAGAGACATCCTTATCGTTGGAAGTGACATTCTCATATTTACCAGTCTGAGCATTTGCAAGCACTTCAATATCCCAAAGTGGAGCACCCGAAACACCGGTAGAAATGTTCTCAAAAGTGTATTCTGTCCAAGGGCGCAANACAAGAGGAGTAAAAGAATACCAGCGCTCCATCTCAGGACTGTAGCCAGTACCCCAGAAGTGTCCGGCTGGACGCTTCCAGTGAATCTCTGCAGCGGGTGCCTTACGCATTGGTTCGCCGACAAGTTTTCTGTTTTTTAGGTCTAACCTTACAGAAGGAATGTCTTTGATTGAAGGAGTCACTGCCTCCAATTGATCTACAATCTGAGGTTTCTCAGCCTTCTGATGGGGAGTGGCTGCAAAAGCCAAAGCACTGAAGGCCATACCACTCGCGAAAAGGAATTGTCTAACCATTAGATTTTGAGTTAAGATGAAAAATTATATAGTTTATTACTGAGCATTGATAGTCAGCGTGCCTCCATTGGCATCAAGCACAATTGAGTTTGGACCGCAGTCACTGACAGTAGAGTACTTCAGCGGAGCAGAAGACAAGAGCTTGAACAAATCGCCAAGTGTTGTGTATGCATTAAGTGCAAGCTGTGAGTTATTGTCATAAGCTTCTCCTATATTGATGCAAAGGCCGCCATCAGCTTCGCTGAAATCTACATAGAAGCTATCAGTCTCATTGCTTTTCGAGCTAATCTTGATATTAACCTTCAAAATGTATGACTGTTTATCCAGATTATACTCAAACGACAGATCATTGATAGCTGCCGACTTATATTTATAGAGAGTTTTGAGCTGTTCGACGAATGCATTGACAGCATCGCTCACCGAGCCTGTTACTGATTTCAGATCTACTTTCCAAGTATTCTTATTGTTATTGATCACCTCTGAAATAGTACCTGCAGAAATCACAGCATTGCTGTCGTCAACAGATGCTAATGAATGATTGCCTACAAATGAGAATCCGGTGAGAGTCTTCTCATTTCCGTGAGCATCTACAATCTCAAAGGGCCGGATGAAGCGAATACCGGAATCAGTGATGATGAAACTTGACTTACGAGTCTGCTCCACTGCATCACCATCTTCAGGATAGATACTCATCACACCAGTGTGAGCACCATTGACTACATATCGTGTGCCGTCAGAATCTTTGAAAATAAGATTAGGAATCTCCTTGCAGAATAAGGAAGTTGCCACATTCTTATAATCGTTCATGTAGGTCTGAACATTGGTGGTAGAATCTAAGCGATGCAGATAGATAGCGTGCAAATATTTCTTGCCACTGAGTCTCAATGTCTGATTATCTTCGGATACCTCCATGACCTGAAACTCATAGTCGCCTTCATGGCCATAGCCAGTCTCATTTATATCATCGCCCATCTCACCCTTGGGAGCATCATCCCCCTCAATATTGGCAGGGTCAGCGAAGATATGAAACAACTTGTTATATGAATTGAAAGANAGAACCGGGCCATTGTCAGCTATCATCTTCCAAAGGGAAGTCTCTTCNCGATATTCATTGCCAATCCATTTGTGATTGGCTGCCATATCTACTGACCCATTCTTATTAAATTTCATCACAAAAAGGTATCCCGGCTCTTCTTCATTGGAAAAATATTCCATTGTCCAGAGCCCCCCTTCGTCTGTGAGGACGTCAGCATAATCCTTCTTGTATTGCTCAAGACGATCGGCAGCAGACTGATCGAAGACGCTGTCATTATCGCTCGAGCAGGCTGAGAGGGCTATCGCAGCTATTGCNGCTAAGTATATTGATTTTTTCATTTTAAATTATTATCTGATTGGTTCGACCTCTCCGGGGTCGTAAAATTCAGTATTTCTATCACCTCCAGTATCACTGNNNGNTAACAATATCTTAAGTCCTNCGGACTAAAGGGNTTATTTGNTCGATTCGACTTCGTCGCGGAGGGCGTTGATGTCGAAATCGCTCTGGCGGCGCTGCACGATGTTGCGAAGATCATCAAAGGATATCTTCCATTGGTCAGTAAACCAGTTGCGGGCAATCGACTGCTTTTGCTTGATAACTTCGTAGCCATTTACTTTATCCTTGTCTTCAACAGGGAAAATCTCACGGGTCTCACGCAGTTTGTTCAAGTAGTCTTCAACCTCTTCTACTGTAGTCAGATATTCATCGTCGAGACCTACCATACCCATCTTATAATTCTTGTATGCCTTTTCCTGAGAATAGAAGAAGTAGTGCTTCGATTCAGGATCAGCAGGATCATCATAGAAATAGTAGCAGTAGTAGTCAGTGTTCTCATCATCCAGATCCACATCATCTTTGTCAGATCCATTGGTCCATCCTTGCTTCGACATCCANAGGATAAGNTCCATCTGATCCTGTGTGCGNGTCAGATAGTTGGCNATGGTCTCTGCAAAGTCTTCNCGAGCTTGCGAAGANGCATAAGGAGTGATGAAACCGAGAGANGCCACATAGCCNGGNTGNTTTGACTGCCAAGAGCTGTCGTCNTANCGNCCGGTNGANAGNAGGTTGAAGTCGGTAGGATAAGACTTGGTCTGGTGGAGNATGTGNCCAAACTCATGGTGCATCGTACGGAAATAATACTCATTGAGCATATTGATNTCGTCAAGNTCCATTTCNTTNACCTTGAAGAGAGTCACCTTCAAGCCNCCTTCNGCNAGACCAAGGGTCTCNGTGCCTGAGTTAGGNTTGTAGGCNGGAGANCCNACNAGGTGAAGGATNCGGGGNCCATAGCTCTTGATNAAGTCCTCACCTGTGAGTTCCTTATAGGAATCATACCAAAGGTATCTTGTCAGGAGCGCGAGGTCGCGGGCATTCTCATATGTGGCTGGCACAAGGTTGTATTCCATATCGGCTTCCACATCTTCCATGAGATATTTGAAGTCGACATTATATATGTCGCGGAAATTCTGATTGATCCACTTATCAAACTTGTATGTATATGAACCTTCAACCGGCTCATCGCTTACATCCGGGAAGATGGTGGGACCGAGGTCATCGCTTGAGCAAGCTGCAAGGAGAGGAGCGAAAGCGAGAGTGGCTATATATTTTTTTAATTTCATCGTTGTAGATTGTTTTTGTTGACAAATTGACATTTTGACAAGTTGACAAGATTTTAGTTGCCGACGAAGACGTAGGCTGAAGAGGGTTGGAGTTTAGTCTGGTCGTCGGTAGGACGCGGGTTGCGTTGCAAACCGGCTGCTATGATTTCGGCAGGAATCTGAATAGCCTTTCTCTCATCGAAAATGCCAAGATGATCCTTACCATCCTTTCCAATCTTTCTGTCAAACTCAAGTCCCAGACGCTTGATATCAAACCAGCGCATGCCGGTGTGGAGCATCTCAATGCGACGGAAGTGCTGGATGCACTGAAGCATTGCCATAGCATCGTCGCCGCTGATCGACCACTGTGAAGGACATATCTGATCAATATTTATCGTCTTTGCAATGCCATAACCGGGATCATTTTCTACGTAGAACTGACGGATGTTATCAATAGTCAGATCTCTAAACTGGTCTTCCATACCTTCGGCAGCCGGACAAGCACGACGGGAATTTTCCCAAATTGTGATGTCGGCCAACGCACCATTGATGTCGCCAAGGAAGAGCTTTGCTTCGGCACGGGTCAGGAGCACTTCTTCTGCAGTGAACTCTGAACGAGTGACGTGGCAATATCCGATACCTGCAATCTTATCAGTATATTCAAACTGCTCAGAAACGTTGCCTGCGTAGTAGTTGCCATATTCATTTTTGCCATTGATGCCGCAAGAGCCATTGAAGCAAGGATGCATCACGAAAGAGCCACCTTTACCGCTTGAATTCTTCCACTTGAAGTTGCTCCAAGCAGGGCTTGAACCATGGATGGTAGAATTAAGCGCATCGCGGATGACAGCGTAGCGTGTGCTGCCGGCAAAGTGACGGAAAGCGACAGAATATGTAGCAATCAGCATGAAGTTGCGTGGCTTGTCGCTACCCTGGGCAAACTTACCAAAATCAGAGATGTAATAGAAATTAGCAAGATTCTGGAAAATTGTATTCATGTAGGAAGAAGGGTCTACACCTTCACCTCCGAATGCATTGTTGCAATGCTCAAGACACTTGTCGTATTCGCGAGTGATGAGGTAAAAGCGGGCAGCGTAAGCCTCAGCAGCCGACTTATTGAAGTGATATTTCGGGATCTCATAGAGGCTATTATCGATAAGAGGCAAAGCAGCCTCAAGGTCGGCGCGGACATTATCGTATGTCTCTTTGAGTGTACCGCGCTGATAGAGTGGCTTTACGGTAGTCTCCGGCTTCTTAATATAAGGGATACCGAGCAGAGTCTCATTGGCAGCATCGCCGCGATAAGGATGGCAGAACACCTGCGCAAGCATAAAGTGGCAATAACTGCGGATCATCAAAGCCTCACCTTTCACTGCTCTCTGGGTAGCATCAAGAGTCTTCCCTTCGCTCTCCCACTTATCGAGCACCTGAAGCACTGCATTCGCACCAGCGATAGCGTTGTAGTGGCTTTCCCAGATAGTAGAAGGGCTATCTGAAGAAGTATTGCTTACGCAGACCTCCCAACGGAACATCTCATCATCACCACGATCGTAGGGAGCAAGATTATATCGAAGGCCATCCTCATCAGGAGCGTTATTGTCTTCCATGTTGTCAGACATCAGCTCGCAAGGCCAAGCATAGTTGTTCTGAGGATAGGAGGAGACAAGAAGCATGCGGAGTTTGTCGGTAGAGTCGAGTTCCACACGGGAGTCGGTCGGGGTGCCGAGGAAATCACTTCCACAGGAAGAGAGACCGAGCATGGCACCCAGAGCCAGAGTATATATAAGTTTTGTTGGTTTCATTTTGCGTGTTTCGTTTTGCTTGTTTCGAGTTACGAAGATTTAGAAGCCTACGCGGACGGTGAATGTGAACTGCTTCGGGTTAGGAGAAGCCACACCACCGGTGTTGAAGAACTCCGGATCCTGACCATGGAGCTTCTTGTCGGCATAAATCAGGAATGGGTTGGTGGCAGCAAACTTGAGAGAAGCNGAATTGATGCGAAGTGCCTTGTTCCAGTTCTCGGGGAAGTCATACTGAAGTGAAATTTCTTTCATNCGNATGAAATCNCCNTTTGCNATACGNGCTGTAGAATAGTTGTAAGCATTGTATGCAAANGAAAGGTTGCTGTCGTTGTGATACTGACGCAAAGANGCNATNGCNGGAANNGNAGTATAATTTTCATCGCCAGACGCTACCCAACGGTCCATAAAGTCCTTAGGCATTGCAGTCAGGTCGGAATATGCAGCAGCGAAGACAGGGTCAAGACGAAGCTTATTGCCGAATGCATATGTCATGAAGATATTGAGGCTCCAGTTCTTATAGTTGAAAGTATTACCGAAACCGCCAGTGAAAGGAGGATCTACCGGACCTTCATATACAAGGTGGTCAAGTTTTTCCCATTCCTGCATATTGATGTCGGAAGTAGTCACTTCGCCATTCTCGTTGATGAACTGCGGGATACCATCTTCAGTAAGACCTACGAATGGGATTGAGAAGATGGCACGTACGGGATAACCCTGGAGTGGGAAACCTGTGCCCTGAACAAGGTCGATGACACGAGATCTTGAAGTGAGGTCGGTGATCTTATTCTTAGCGTAAGAGAAAGTGAAGTCGGTAGTCCAGTTGAAGTCCTGGCTCATGATGTTGTGGGTAGAGAGAGTGAATTCAACACCGTGAGACTCCATAGATGCCACATTGGCATACTTCATGATCTCACCGCCGACACCCTGAGTGTANATACGGCCGATAAGGTCGAAGTTGTTACGCTTATACCAGTCAAACACAAGGTTAAGACGGTTGTTGAGGAAACCAAGGTCGGCACCAATGTCAAACTCGTGCTTCTTTTCATAGGTAAGCTCGCCATTGGCAAGCTGGCTAAGGATAAGAGCCTGCTCATATGCGTAGGTATCTTGCTTCCAAGGACGCGATGGATAATACACCGCAGAGGCATTGGAGACAGCTGCAAGGCCGGAGTCGGCAGTCAGAGAGTAAGAGATACGGAGCTTAGCAGTGGCAAGCACCGGATTTACAAACCAAGACTCAGCGTCGGCATTCCACGCGCCTGAGATATTCCAGGTCGGGAGCCAGCGAGACTGTGACGAACGTCCGAGCTTATTTGAACCCTCATAACGGAGCGTACCGTTGATGATGTAGCGGTTGTCGTACATAAACGTAGCAGTTCCGAAGTATGCCATGTTGCGGAATGTAGTCGGAGTATAAGAATAGTAGTTCATATTCTCCTCATTCTGCTGCTTGAAGAGCTTCCAATCAGTGAATGGGATGTTACCATTCTTGTAGCAGATGCCCCAGCCTTCGTAATTTTCAGTCACGCGGTCGATGCGTGAAGACTCCATACCTACGAGAGCGTTGACATTATATTTGCCTTCGAAATCGCGGCTGTAGGTAGCAGTGGCGCGGAAGTCCCACTGATTCATACCATAGAGAGTGTGACGAAGCACACCACCATTCGGGAGGACTGAAACCGGCAGAGAGTTGGGATCATCCGGGTCGGTGTAAAGATAAGGGTTGGAAGCGCGGATTGTAGCGTTTTCAGGATTTACACCTGCACGATATGCCATTGCCTGGTTAGAATCGTCCATGATGTAATGGTTTTGGGCAGAAGTGCTTCGGCGGAAAGAACCGAGTGCCATAAGAGTAAGGCCGGTGATTGGCTTCCATGTCACTTCACCCTGGAACTTGAGGTCCATCACATTGAGGTCGATGTAGTTGTTGTCGAGTTCCTTGAATATATTGAAGTCTGCATAGTTTCGAGTCTGCAGAGCATTCGGGTCGGTAGTGCGGGCGGTATTCAGCGCATAAGAATATGGGTTGATATCAAACGAACGGTTTACAGCACCGGATACGACATCAAGTTCCTGCGAAAGAGTACCGGGGGCCTTCTGATGGCGGTAGCTGTCAGAAGTAAGGATCTTCACCTTGAGGGTGCGGGAGAGATTGTAGGATGCGTTAGCATTGAAAGTGTAGCGGGACACATTGGAAGACTTATACCAACCGTCGTCGCCCATATAGGAGAAAGAAGTATAGAACTGGCCTTTGTCAGTACCGCCTGAGATGCTGACAGCGTGGTTCATCATCACATTGTTGTGGAAGAGAAGATCAAACCAGTCAGTATTGCGGAACTCAGCCTGACGGAGATATTCATTCTTAGCAGACTCAGTGTTGGCAAGGCCAAACTTTTTGGTTTCCGGATCGTAGGTATTGATGAGCTTGTACATCGTACCGTAGACACCGGAGTTGGAAGAATTGGCGAGAGAAGCGAATGACAGCCATCCTTTCTCCTCCATTTCCTTATAGATACCCATCTGCTCCTGAGAGTTGGCAATATTATAATTGCGGTAGTTAGGTTTCAGACGGTAGGTGAACTCACCNGTATAGTTGATGTTGGTGTGTCCGGAGCGACCCTGCTTAGTGGTCACGACGATCACACCCGCCATAGCGCGAGCACCATAGATAGATGTAGCGGAACCATCCTTGAGCACCTGGAACGACTCGATATCGTCGGCGTTAAGGCCTGCGATAGCAGAGGCGATAAGGGTCTCGGCGTTACCTGAAGAAAGGTCGTCGGAGTCGAGCTCGACGTTATCNTCNAGGATCACNCCATCCACCACCCAGAGAGGCTTGTTGGTNCCATAGATAGAAGTTGCGCCGCGGACGCGGATTTTTGGCGCNGTACCGAANGTACCGGACACGTTTTGCATCTGCACACCAGCCACACGNCCATCGAGCGANCGNGAAACGTCGGCNACACCTGAAAGGCGGGTCTTTTCNGCATCGATCTTGGTNGTAGAACCNGTGAACATACGGCGGTCGGTAGTACCCATACCGGTNACAACGACTTCGCCGAGCTGAGTAGCATCGGANACGAGTTCGATATNCATAGGTGCTTCGGTAGCTTTCACNTCGGCTGTCTTGCAGCCTACGTAAGATACCTGGATAATAGTTTTTGTGTTAGGCACAGTGATTTTGAAATTACCGTCGTAATCTACAGGCACGGTGGTCTTGGGTTTTCCCTTAATCATCACTGTAGCACCGATAGCGGGTTCATCAGGCTCTTCCTTGAGAGTAACTCTACCTGTGACCACGATATCAGCATACATGCCAATAGCCATGATGAGGCTTAGGGTCAGGAGAACTAATTTCTTTTTCATTTTTCGTTCCGAAATGTGGTACTAAATTCGGGCCAATACACTCTGGAAAGGCGGGTGGAATGGCCAATTTAAATGTTATTGTTAGCAATCAAAAATCGCGCCAAAAACAGCAATCAGGGCGCATCAACAAGGCGGGGAAACTATCTCCGCC
>WFLX010161553.1_pt1 | contig 14030 bp, 5 predicted proteins | sample 4967041 | NCBI WGS metagenome assembly WFLX01 (sample SAMN12857096, study PRJNA449069) | gut metagenome | isolation source: stool from male and female vole | host: Microtus ochrogaster | place: USA:Florida | collected 2017
AAGTGAATAAATGTGATATTGATTCGCCTATGGAAATCAGGTCTTTATTAATGGTAGATGAAGATATTTGGATAGGAGGACTAAATGGCATATGCAAATTCAATCTAAATAGCAAATCAATTACTGATTATACTAAAGGATTGCCTCACAAATCGGTTTACTCAATATTACGCGATAGTAGAGGAATATTATATGTCGGCACTTATGATGGAGTGGCACGGTGGGATATTAATGCTGAAGTGTTTCGACCTTTGGGTATAAAATCCAATATCAAAGGACTTTCAACCCATTTGTTTGCAAATTGCTTATTGGAATCCCAGGATAAGGAAAGCATTTATATAGGTGGAGAAGGTTTCTTGTATAGGTACACTCCTGCAAATGACAGTTGGGAAAAGATAACACTCATCGGAAATAACAATATAAAGTGCCTATATAATGGTGATTCGGATCATATATTAATCGGGACTGATAATGGAGTGTTTGACATGTCAAAGGAGTCTGTCAAACACTACAGGCATGATTCCAGACGCGATTTAAGCATTGCTGATAACGAGATTTGGTGTATATATTCAGATTCTCAGAATAATGTGTGGACGGGGCATGAGCGTGGTTTTTCAATTGCATCGAACTCCAACTACTTACGTACTATAGAACTCAGTACACTTGCTCATTCGGGAGAAGGAAATGAGATTCATTCTATATACAGGGATTCAAGAGACAATCTTTGGTTTGCAGGGAATAATGGTGTCATCCGTCTATCGTATGATTCGACCCCATATTGGTATAGACATAATGNGCTGCNTANTTCTNTTTNNNACAATAGAATTCNTGCAATACATGAAGATGNTGAGCATGAGATATNGTTTGCCACAGATGCTGGGATTAACAGACTGAATCGAAGTANNGATGCTTTTGATGTATACCATATAGTAGACAAACAAGGAGAACATANTTCTAATTGGGNTTATGCATTGATTGAAGATGATACACACTTTTGGATTGGCAGTTTTCTTAATGGTATTCATTATGTTGACAAGAGAAAATTCGATTCTTCGAATAGAACAATAGTATCGGATATATCTATTAATGCTGAAAATAAGACTTTAGGATTGGCTAATAACCTTGTAAACGATATAGTCAAGGATCGGGATGGGAACATTTGGATTTTGTTGTTCAGAGATAACACTTTAACTAAGTTTTCTCCAACCTCCAATGAATTCAATAAGTATAATATTTTCGATTTAACTGGAGGCTATCCTACAAATTTGAGCGTTGATAATCAAGGTAGAGTATGGTGNGCATTCAAAGGGGGTGTGATTATTTTTGCCAAGAACGATCAATACAGTATAGTGAAATTTCCTTATACCAACAGTGATGAAACTGTTTTAGCTATTGGAAAAGTGGGAAATGGGATGTGGATTTCTACCCAAAGTAATGTCTGGAATGTCGATGGCCTCACATTAGAGGCTAATTTGCTTCCAATCCCACAAAAGTCTTACACTGCTGTTTATGAAGATACTCTGAACCACAAGATCTATCTTGGAGGAACTGATGAGATTCTTGAGGTAGCCAATAATATTTCAGAAACTTCTACCGACTATAAAACCATTAGGATGGTCTTAAATGACANAGGNGAAGGGCATTTNAATTTATCCGATATNAAAGGAGGAAGCAAAGGGCTGACAATACCTTATGGTGGAAGCATAACGCTGGTTGTTAGTTCTCTTGACTATTCTCCACAGGCAGTGCATCGCTATATGTATAAACTTGCCGAGGCATCAACTGATACAGTTGGGGAATGGATTGTAATGCCGGAAGGGACAAACATAATAACATTTTCTGATCTAAAAATGGGTGAATACAATGTATTGGTTAAAGCGGTAGGCTCCCCTATGGCACCTATTTCCGTACCCTTAAAGGTTAAATCTCCTTGGGCTCTGTCTTGGTGGGCGATTATTGTATATATATTGATAGCAGCTGGGGTAATATATTGGATTGTTTGGTATATGCGTAAAAAGAATACCAGAAGTTTACAAGAGCAGGAAAGACAATCCGCTTTGGAAAATGTAGAACGAAAGTTATCATTCCTGTCCACGATATCCCATGACCTTAAAACTCCATTATCTATGATTCTTGGGCCGGTGAGCCTAATGAAAGAGAAAACAAAAGACCCGGAAAATAAAAAAAATCTGGAGGTAGTCTACGATAATGCTGTGCGTTTGAATAATATGATTCACCGCACTTTGGAACTACAACATCTTGAAGATACAGATGAAAACTTATTGATACTTTCAATTTTTGATGCTGTGGAGTTTTGTAAAGGAGTATTTGAGGTTTTCAAAGAAAATAATCCACAGAAAAACTTCATATTTCATTCTTCTATATCTCAGATATTTATTGAAGCGGATGCTGTCAAGTTTGAATCTGTCATCACTAATTTATTATCAAATGCTTGTAAATATTCAGACGACGGAGCAACAATTTCTTTTGGCATAAGTCCTCAAGAAAATCATGTTGAGATTGTTGTATCCGATGATGGCGTTGGAATCTCAGATATAGACCAGCCGTTAGTCTTTCAGAGGATGTTCAGGGCTCCCTCTACTTCTAAATCAAAAGAAGGCACTGGTTTGGGATTGTATCTAATAAAAAAGTATCTTGAACTCATGAAAGGTAATATAAGCCTGTTTAGCAAGGAGGGACAAGGTACGTCTTTTGTCGTAACCTTACCTATTACCAAAAAATTCCTATCTCAGGATCGAAAAGATATGTCTGCGGAAGATAATTGTAAACCTAAAATTCTCATTGTTGAAGATAATTCACAAATTGCAGGATTTGTTACAGAGATTCTTAAAGATAAGTATAAGTGTCTTACTTCTGAGAATGGACGCTCAGGAATATCAATTGCTTCCTCTTTTCTTCCTGACCTTATTATCGCTGATGAAATGATGCCTATAATGAGTGGTCTTGAGATGGTTAAAGTTCTAAAACAAAATCCTCGGTTGGCATTTATTCCAATAATAATGTTAACTGCCAAATCCGACAACAAGACTGAAAATGAGAGTATCAAATTGGGCATAGATATTTTCATGACCAAACCATTTGAACCATCTGCACTTCTTGGAAGGATAAACCAACTGTTGAAATCACGAACAGACATAAAGGAAAAAGTTCGCATTCAGGCCATAACTGAGGCAGAATCAAAACCAATAGAAGCTGAATCCACGAATGAGAAGATGTTGGCAAAAATCGCCAAGATAATAGAAGATAACATTTCTGATCCAGATCTAAATGTTAATCTCCTATGTGAAAAAAGTGATATTGCCCCAAAACAACTTTACCGTCTAATAAAAAAATATATGGGCGTTCCTCCTCTGGATTACATAAGAAGGGTACGGCTACAAAAAGCAGCCATGCTTCTAAGCCAGCGCAGATTTACGGTCTCGGAAATAAGCTATATGGTGGGATTNAAAACTCCATTCNTATTTTTCAAAATGTTNTNANAANCAGTTCGGAGTCAAACCAANTNNATNCCAGTCNGATGNTNAANCCATAGGAAAAATGATGGACAAATAAGCAGATATACCCCACTTTTGAACATAGTTGTCCAATGTGTTGCATTAATTGTCCTATAATATACNCTCAAATATAGCAGTTTATACTAATTTTGCAATATTTAAAACCAGCATCATAAGAGGGTAATACCAATTGATTCTTGTTTATTAAGACATGGCTAACACCATTTGATTACGTTGAATATTTAATCAAACAACAATACATTTATAATGGACAAAGCAGTTTGTGCTTCCGAAATAAAGAGATGGTTGTTGGGGTTAATCCTCTCAATTCTCTTTATACCCGTTTCGGTATTCGCACAGAATCAACGGACAGTTACGGGTACTGTCAGTGATGAAACCGGAGAACCGCTAATCGGCGCGACGGTAAAAGTTGTAGGAGAGCCTATAGGAGCGGCTACTGACATTGAAGGAAACTTTACACTCAATGTACCAAACAGTGCAAAGCAATTGGTAGTTTCCTATGTGGGATATGACAATCTTACAGTAGATATCACGTCAGACGTTATGAACATCAGGATGAAACCAAATTCAGAAATTCTGGATGAGGTTGTAGTCATCGGTTATGGTGTAAGAAAGAAAGACGATCTTACCGGATCTGTGTCAACCGTAAGTGAGAAAGATTTTAATAAAGGTATGATATCCTCGCCAGAAGAACTTGTAAATGGAAAGATAGCTGGTGTGCAGATAGTCAACGGAGGCGGTTCTCCAACTTCTGGGTCAACCATTCGCGTACGTGGTGGAGCATCCCTGAACGCATCAAATGATCCACTTATTGTCTTGGACGGCGTACCTATGGAAGTTGGAGGCTCAGTCAGTGGAAGTGGAAATTTCTTGAGCCTGATTAACCCAAACGATATCGAGAGCATGACAATCCTTAAGGATGCCTCATCAACTGCTATCTATGGATCTCGGGCATCAAATGGAGTCATCATAATAACTACAAAGAAAGGAAAGGGAGACGGAGTAAAAGTTTCTTTCCAAACTACGAACTCAATATCTACTAAGGCGAAGACTTCTGATATGCTTTCAACAGAAGAATTCATTGGTATTGTAAACGAATTAGGCACAGCCCGCCAGAAATCACTACTTGGGGATAGCCGAACTAATTGGAACGACCAGATTTATCAGACTGCTTTTGGTACTGATAACAATCTTAGTGTTACGGGACGAGCAGCTTCATGGTTGCCATTCCGTGTTTCTGCGGGAGCTTACTATCAAGATGGTATTCTGAAAACAGATAATACAAAGCGATTCACGGGAAATATTAATCTTACACCCTCGTTTTTCCGTGACGAATTACGCTTTCAATTTAGTTTGAAGGGGACATATTCAAAAAACAGATTTGCAGATACAAGTGCAATCTGGGGTGGCGCAACTTTAAATCCCACTATCCCCGTATATTCTGGGAACGATGCATTTGGAGGATATAATGAGGCTGTTGATGCTAATGGTATTCCTGTGACTGGAGCATTAGCAAATGCGTTAGGGCGTCTGAATCAATACAAATCTACTTCCAATGTATATCGAGTAATTGGAAATATTGACATAGATTGGAATATCCGCTGGGTAAAGGGATTAAGGCTTCACGCCACCGGAGGATATGACTGGTCCAAAGGGGAGGGATATATATATGTCCCTAAAGAAGCGATATCATATTACACAACAGGAGGTAGAGACTATAAATATGGTCCACAAAAGAACTACAACCGTTTGTTGACCATCTATGCCAACTATAATAGAGATTTTGAGGCTATTAACTCAAATGTAGATGTCACATTAGGTTATGACTATCAATATTGGAAATACACAACGCCTTTTTATCCCGTTCTCAATGCGGATGGAGTGCAGCAGTCAACATCTGCGGCAACAGATCAACGACACTCTCTCATTTCATATTATGGCCGCTTGAATTATACATTTATGAACCGTTATCTCTTGACGGCGACTGTTCGTCGTGACGGTTCTTCTCGTTTTTCAAAAGACAATCGTTGGGGCACATTCCCTTCCGTAGCAATTGCATGGCGTATATCTCAGGAGAATTTCTTTGAGTCACTACGAGGTTGTGTAAATGACCTTAAACTAAGAGCTTCGTATGGTCTTACTGGTCAGCAAGATGGGATTTCCAACTACGGATATATCCCTGTTNATACACCCGGTCTCGACGGAGCACAATATATGTTTGGTGGGAATCCGGTTTACACCTACCGTCCTGAAGCATATAATCCTGATTTGAAATGGGAAACTACCAAATCATGGAACTTTGGTATTGACATAGCCTTACTTGAAAACCGATTTACATTCTCAGCAGATTATTATACCCGCAAAACAGAAAACCTTCTTGCAACTGTTCCTGTCCCAGCTGGAACAAATTTCGACAAATTGATGCTTGANAATGTAGGCANTGTTGATTNAAAAGGATNAGAACTGGCTTTAACAGCTCATCTAATAGNTNATAAAGATTGGTCTTGGTCTTTGACTGCAAATGNTGCTTGGCAACGTGTACGCATCAAGAACCTGACACTNANACCTGGTGCTCCAAGCCCTGATACTGAGGTCGGTCCATGGATTGATGCATACCAAATGCAGGTATTTTCCACCAATTATGCCCCCTATTCTTTCTATCTATACAAACAATTGTACGATCAGGAAACAGGCAGACCCATTGAGGGTCTATATGCAGACTTGGATGGCGATGGAGAGATAACAACAAATGACCGTTATCACTGCCATTCCCCAGCTCCAGATTGGATTCTTGGACTATCAANTAACTTGAAANATAANAAGTGGTCTTTGTCGACTTCTCTGCGTNCCAATATAGGAGGATACATATTTAACGNTATGGCAATGAATACAGGTGCTTGNGAAACTATGAGTTATAACGATTATCAGCTTAATAACTTGAATCGTAGCTTTCTTGACACACGGTTTACACGTCGGCAATATCTAAGCGATTATTATCTTGAAAATGCATCATTCCTAAAAATGGACAATTTACAGTTGACCTATGATTTCGGACAGATTTATAAAAGTCTGAGTTTACATATATCTGCAATGGTTCAGAATGTGTTCACCATCACTAAATATAAAGGTGTAGATCCTGAAAGTGGGAACGGTGTTGATACCGCAGTTTATCCTCGTCCACGGACTTATTCAGTAACAGTCGGACTTAACTTCTAAAAAATCAAAAAATGAAAATCTTCAATATATTATCAGGCTTTATGGTCGGCTTCGGGGTGTTGCTGAGCAGTTGCACTGACCACCTTGATCAAATGCCTGTAACTGAGACGACATCGCAGGATGTCTATTNAAATCNGGAGAACTATAANAAAGTTCTCGCTAAGNTTTNTGCTTCTTATGTTCNCGCAGGACAAGGGCAGGGTGGTGACAATGGAGACTTGACAACAATCNATGGTCAANATTNTNCCAGNGGTTATTTCAATCTTCAGGAAGCGGCTACTGATGAGGTCGCCAATACGTGGTTGTCAGGAAACAATCTGATTGATCTTACCTATATAAACTGGAGTTCAAAGGATTCATGGGTGTCAGATTCATATTATTGGTTGTTCTTCAATATCACACTTTGTAATGAGTTCTTGCGCCATTGTTCAGATGGGGAAATAAGTAAGTTTTCTTCTTCAGAACAAGAAGAGATAAGAGGATTTCGTTCAGAAGCCCGTTTCATGAGAGCTTTCAGCTACTGGATGGTTCTTGATCTATACCGGAAAGGTCCCAAGGTCGATGAAAACACCCCTGTAACTGGATTCATACCTGAAGCATACGATGGTCCGGGTCTGTTTGATTTCATTGAAAGTGAGTTGAAGGGTCTTGTCGCTGAAGGATCTGAATCAGCCTTACCTGATTCGAATGAATATGGACGAGCCAGCAAACCTACGGCGTGGGCACTTCTTGCAAGACTATATCTCAATAGCGCAGTATATAGAGGGACTGTTGATACAAAATATTATACAGAATGTATCACTGCTTGCCATAAAGTAATATCAAATCATTCCTATTATCTCGAGCCTGATTATGCAAAACTCTTCAATGCGGATAATCATAAGCGTACTCATGAGATACTGTTCGCAATGGTGTGTGATGCTACAACTTCTGTAACTTGGGGAGGAGGCACGTATCTGGTATGTGGTTCATGTGGAAACTCCAGCACTCAGGATCCTGCAAAGTATGGTTTGACAAATGGTTGGGGTATGTTCCGAGCACGCGGTGAAATTGCTTCTAAATTTGGAGATATCTCAACAACTGGAGATTCTCGTGCTATGTTTTATACTGATGGTCAGGAGCAGTACTTTACAGGAGCCATTGATAATCAATCAGAAGGATATTTCTTTGAGAAGTTCACGAATCTGACTGATGATGGTGTGGCTGCCTCTAATTCAGCTGCAACAGGCTGCTCTACTGACTATCCAATGCTCCGCTTGGCTGATGTATATTTGATGGCTGCCGAGGCTTTNCTGAGAGGAGGAGCCGGCATTTCAAAAAGNGAGGCTCTTGACTTGGTTAATGAAGTTAGGTTGCGAGCTTATANAGGTGATGAAAGCGGCAAAATTTCAGAAGGAGATCTTACTCTCGANTTCATTCTTGATGAGCGTGGGAGAGAGCTATATCTTGAGTCAATACGCCGAACAGACCTTGTCCGTTTTGATAAGTTCACAACAGATTCATACATCTGGCAATGGAAAGGCGGGGTCCTGGACGGCCGAGCAGTAAATGCCAAATACAACATCTATCCAATTCCAGATACCGACTTGACCGCTAACCCAAATCTCACTAACCCATTATATTGATATTAGATGATGAAAGTTTTTAATATAATACGGACAATATTTATGTCGGGAGCCTTTATAATTGGCTTGGCATCTTGTGACAGCGACATAGAACCTGTCTATGTCATACCTTCCGATGATATTACATTAGGAGGGGCGTCAGAAGAAATAATCCTTAGCGCTAATAATCCTCAGGCTCTTGCAATGACCCTCTATTGGAGCGGAGACGGTCAGTTATCGTTAGATAACCCACTCCTGCAAGCACCTGTCAATGCAGCAGAAGAAACCATTCAATTATCGGGAGATGATCAATTCTCTGCTCCGATAGACATCAGTGTTGAGAAGGGTGTGCGCTCAAAACAGTTTCTTTGTGATGAACTCAACTCTTTGTTAGGACGTCTTGGCTATACTGCTGAAGAGAAGGCTCCTCTATATATTCGCATTCGTTCGGTCTTGGCTGCAAATATTGAGCCCACCTACTCATCTGTAATCAAGGTAATGGTTCAATCCTACCGAATTCATCTCATCCTGGGCACTGTTCTTGATAAGGATTGGAATGAAACGACCATGAAACTCGCTTCTCCAGATGAAAATGGCATCTATAATGGATTCATGGGAGTAAATGGTTGGACCAACTGGTGGTTCCGTGAAGCCAACAACGTAGTGTGGGGTAATCTTGGAGAAGGCGGCAAAACATTCTTTGCCTCATCTGCTGATGACCATTGGAATTTCTGGTTCCCCGATCCATCAGGATGTTACTTTACTACCCTTAATACTGTTGAAGGTTGGTGGAGCGGACTTCATATAGACAACTTAACTGTATCGGGTGACATCGCCGGTGAAATGACCTACAATATGAAGGCAAATCAATGGACTATTCCTGTAAATCTCGCTTCAGCCTCGACTGTTTCAATAAATATAACAGGACAAGGAAGCCTTTATAACAAAGAGACTACAGATATGGGACCGGCTGTTCAACAGAAGGTTGCATTTGGAGGAGACTCCCAAAATCTTTCATTTGGAGAAACTGGTAGTTTAATTTCGATTGATTTACCAGCCGGCGAAACGACACTTGTGCTTGATTTAACCAATCCATTGGAATATAAAATCGGGGCAGGAGAAGCAGCTCCTGAACCGGATGCAGAACCGAGATTGTACTTCTCCGGAGTAGTCAACTGGGATGGTTTTGACGACTACATTTCTCTGTATGATGAAACAAATCTCTGCTATGGAGGTGCGCATTGGGTTAATTCAGAATGGGGCTACCGAGCATATCCGCAAGCCGATTGGGGAGTGGCTTACAAGGGCGGTCCAGAAGCAACTGGGTTATCCGGAAGTCTGATTCTTGCAGAATCAGGTAATGACGGAAACATTCCTGCACCTGAAAGTGGACTTTATGTCATGGATTTCAATATGAAAGATCTTGTCTATACATTGACAAAGATTGAGCATGTAACATTTACAGGCTTAAATGATGATTGGTCTGAGCATACAATGCAACAGTCGGCTGATAATCCAGAGATATTTACTGCTGAATTCGTTAAAGAAAAGGAAACGCCTTGGGGAGTCAAGGTCTTAATCAATAATGATTGGAGTCTTTTCTTTGGAGGTAGTAATGGTAATCTGCTTCTTGGACATTCGGATGCCACTACTGGCTTTGATGGTGACAACTCTCTTACTATCGGTGAGACATACATCCTCACTATAGACCTTGGCACACAAACTTATTCATATTCTCTTAAATAATAACGATAAATGAAGATGACAACAATCATATCCGTATTTGCATTAGCCACAGCTTTAGTTAGTGGCTCATGCACGGAAGACGGTCCTGTGACCAACCCTCGTCAGGACAATACAATAATAGAAAAAGAAACTGGCTTCGCTCGTGGTGCAGATGTAAGCTGGCTTACACAAATGGAAGCAGAGGGACGCAAGTTTTTCACTCCAGGAGAAGACCGTCAAGAAATGGAGTGTATGCAACTCCTGCGTGACTATTGTGGGGTTAATTCAATTCGTCTTCGCGTATGGGTAAACCCAAGCGAAGGATGGAACAATATAGATGATGTTGTTCTAAAAGCTCGCAGAGCTGAATCGCTTGGACTCCGCACGATGATTGACTTTCATTTCTCCGATACTTGGGCAGACCCCGGTCATCAAGAAATGCCTGAAGCGTGGAAAGGACTGACATTTGANAATCAAAANNAAGCTCTTGCATNTCACGTTATTNAAACTTTAACCGCACTAAAANANGNNGGNGTTANTCCTGAGNGGGTTCAAGTTGGAAATNAAACCANNCCTGGTATGATNCTCCCTGTAGGCTCGATTGAGGATAATCCAGCCCAATATACTGCCCTCAATAATTCTGGATATGAAGCGGTGAAGCAAGTATTCCCTGAATCAAAAGTAATAGTGCACCTTGACGGTGGAAACAATCAATGGGCTTATGACCGTATGTTTGATGCATTGGAAGAAAACGGTGGGAAGTATGACATGATTGGAATGTCGGTATATCCTTATTGGGCTGAGCAGCAAGGTGAAACAGGAGGTTGGATTAAAGTTGCCGATGATTGCATTGCCAATATCAACCATCTTAAGCAGAAATACCACAAAGATGTCATGATTTGCGAAATAGGCATGCCCTACGATCAGCCTGAGCCATGCAAACAGCTGATTGCAAAGATGATGAATGCACCAGTAGAGGGAATATTCTACTGGGAACCTCAAGCTCCAAGTGGATATAATGACGGGTATAATCTTGGATGTTTCGATAATGACGCACCTACTATAGCACTTGATCCATTTAAATCAAAATGAAGTCTATGATGAGATGCACCAAAATAATAGTAATGGCTCTTTTCGGGGCCATTACTTTAATTTCCACCGCACAACGATCGACCACAACATTAAATGAAGGGTGGCAGTTTTCTAAAGGGAATCTGCAAGATGTTAAGGAATGGCAAACTGTAAGGGTTCCACATGACTGGGCGATTTATGGTTCTTTCGATCGTGAAAATGATTTGCAGAGTGTCGCGATCGAACAGAACGGAGAAAAAGAATTAAGCATAAAAACTGGTCGCACCGGTGGGCTCCCTTTTATTGGGAAAGGAATATATCGAACATCTTTCAATATCCCTGATACTACAAATGTCACTTATACATTGCTCTTTGACGGCGCAATGAGTAATGCAGATGTATGTATAAATGGACAACATTCGATTACTTGGCCCTATGGGTACAATTCATTTTATGTAGTCATAGACTCTCTTATCAGACCCGGAAATAATGAATTGTCAGTAACATTACAGAACTTTGAAAAGCAGTCAAGATGGTATCCTGGTGCAGGATTGTACCGTAATGTTCACTTACTAAAAACCAATAGAGTGCATATCCCGGTCTGGGGTACTTACATTACCACTCCTGAAATTAAAAAGGATTATGCCACTGTTAATTTGGTGATGGAAATTGATGGAGCAAGACAGTTCGACCAATCACCTTATGGAGAAGCCGTAGATGTAACTACTACGGTTTTTTCACCTGATGGTATAGAAGTAGCTAAAGAAAGTGCAGNGTATTATNCTCGGGGACAGAAATTGTCTCANAANTTTATAGTAAAAAATCCTGAANTATGGTCTCCTGAAACGCCTAATTTATATATAGCCAAGACCCAACTTTCTGTTGATGGTAGTGTTGTTGATACATATGAAACCCGTTTTGGAATTAGGAAGCTCGAGTATATACCAAATAAAGGTTTCTTTCTTAATGATGTACCTACAAAATTCAAAGGTGTATGTAATCATCATGACCTTGGACCACTTGGTGCAGCAGTTAATGAATCTGCTTTACGTCATCAGGTGGGTTTGCTAAAAGAAATGGGAGCCAATGCGATAAGAACTTCTCATAATATGCCTGCTCCGGAATTAGTGCGAATCTGTGATGAGATGGGAATGATGCTTATGGTTGAGCCTTTCGATGACTGGGGTTTCCGTCCTAAATCAGAAAATGGTTACGGTAAAGTGTTTAATGAATGGGCCGAACGGGATGTGACAAATATGGTAAAACAGTATCGTTCCAACCCTTCCGTAGTTATGTGGTCAATCGGGAATGAAGTGCCTTCTCAGTGGGGAAAACCGGGAATCGACGAATTGCTTATGCTTCAAAACCTTGTGCATGAACTTGACCCATCAAGACCTGTAACTTGTGGCATGGATCAAGTTGGTTCCGTTATGGATAATGGCTTCGCTGCCGCACTTGATATACCGGGTTTTAATTATAAACCTCAGTATTATCAGATGGCATATAGACGTCTGCCGCAAAAATTGATACTCGGAAGTGAAACGGCATCCACAGTATCTTCGCGAGGGCAATATATGTTCCCAGCGACTCCTGCGGCAGATATGAAATATGATAATCATCAATCATCATCTTATGGAACAGAATATTGTAGTTGGAGCAATATTCCTGATCTTGATTTTGCGGCAGATGATGATTTCCCTTGGATGATAGGTCAATTTGTATGGACGGGATTTGATTATCTTGGAGAACCGTCACCTTATGACACAGATGCGTGGCCAAACCATTCAAGCATGTTTGGGATATTCGATTTGGCAAGTCTTCCTAAAGATATATATTATCTTTACCGCTCCCAATGGCGTGAAGATAGTCCTACACTTCATATATTACCCCATTGGAACTGGAAAGGACAGGAAGGAAAACTGATTCCGGTTATGGTATATACCTCATATCCAGAAGCCGAATTGTTTATTAATGGGAAGTCGCAAGGACGACGCAAAAAAGATACCTCAATAAAAGCCAGCCAAATACGTGATGGATGGAAGGAATATAATGATTATACTCTTCAACATCGTGCGGAAGATGCTTCTAATCTCATGAAACGATACAGACTCACTTGGAATGAAACTGTGTATGAACCAGGAGAGGTTAAAGTAGTAGCGTACGATAACATGGGCAATGCTGTGGCGGAGGAGATTATTCGTACATCAGGTGAACCACACCATATAGTTCTTAATACGAACCAAACCCAGCTGAAAGCAAATGGCAATGATCTCGTATATATAACTGTACAAGTAGCTGATAAAGACGGTAATTTAGTGCCCACTGATAACCGTCTGGTAAAATTTGAAGTTAGTGGCTGCGGAGAATTTGAAGCTACGGCTAATGGTGACCCTACATGTCTGATGTCATTCAAAAATCCTGAGATGAAACTATTCAACGGTGCAGCCACAGTTATTTTGCGCTCAGCCAAGGAGACTGGTAATTTGAATTTGAAAGTTTCATCAATAGACATTAAAGATGGTGACGTTACTATTTCCGTAAAGTAGGGGTATATAGAAAAAAATAAAAGATTGTATTAGGTTTGCTTGTATTAGGTTCGATTGAGGGAGGTTCTTCTTCCCTCCCTCAATCTTTTAATTTTATAGATAAAAATTAGAATTCGACAACATATGGATCTTCAAACAAATATATTACAGAAATTTTCAGAAGTATTTGGCAAAACTGGTCAACTTTATGCCTCCGCAGGCAGAATCAATCTGATTGGAGAGCATACCGACTATAATGGAGGCTTCGTATTCCCAGGCGCAATCGACAAGGTGATCATGGCAGCGATTGCTCCCAACGACAGCGACAAGGTACGCGTCTACTCCATCGATAT
>WFLX010004080.1_pt1 | contig 14024 bp, 7 predicted proteins | sample 4967041 | NCBI WGS metagenome assembly WFLX01 (sample SAMN12857096, study PRJNA449069) | gut metagenome | isolation source: stool from male and female vole | host: Microtus ochrogaster | place: USA:Florida | collected 2017
TGATGGAGGCAAACTGCATAAAAAATCACGGTCAGGATAAAGATCTGAAAATCTGATCTCCGAATCAGGGGCGAAAACCCCTATCTGTCCCACAAATTCACCGATCGCTCCATATACCCATGCTTTTCCAAGGCTACGACATGTGTCATCTATAAGAAAACGGGTACAATAATTATCTGTACAATCTACAATCACGTCAAACTCTCCTATCAATGATGTCGCGTTTGACGGCTCTAATGATTCGGGATAGCTGCAAAGAACGGTATGCTCCGAACGTTCTTTAAGGAAATCAACAGCACGTTCAGCTTTAGACATTCCTACCTGAGTCTCTTTATATAAGATTTGTCTGTGTAGATTGGAAATTGATACCACATCTTTGTCTACAACTCCTATCTTACCAATTCCCGCCCCGTTCAAATAGGTAGCAACTATACTTCCGAGCCCACCTGCTCCTACAATCAATACTGAAGAATCATTCAAACGTTTCTGACCCTCCTCACCTATCTCCTTAAGGAGAATCTGACGTAAATATCTTTCTTTATCCATAATCAATCAAAAGATTTATCCCAATCTTTCCAAACCACTTCATACCCTAACCGACGAATATCGGCAGCCACCTCTTCCGGACTTCTTTCGTCACTCACAGTAAACTGTTCAAGAGATTTCGGATACACCGCATAACCTCCGGGATCGGTTTTTGAACCGGCACTCATTGAGGTCACACCTAAAGACATCATATTGTTCCTGAACTCCGGACGTTCTCTTGTAGAATAAGAAATATCCACATCAGGATCAAATATCCTGAAAGCGAATGTCAGCTGAGCCAATTCCTTATCCGTCATTACTACATTGGGTTGAAAACCACCCTCCGCCGGTCGCATCCGAGGGAAATTTACACTGAAGCGGGTTTGCCAATAATTTTGTTGAAGATACCTGAGGTGACGTGCCATCATAGTGACGTCTGTGCGCCAGTCCTCGAGACCTATCAGAACACCAAGACCGATTTTATGTACTCCGGCCATACCCATACGGTCATAACCGTTAAGACGCCATTCGAAATTCGACTTCATTCCTGCCGGATGATATAACTTATAGCGTGAACGGTTATAGGTTTCCTGAAAACAGACCACTCCATTCAATCCGGATTTGGTAAGACGGGCATAGTCCTCGCTTTTTAAGGGCATGACCTCTATCGACAGATTATTGAAATATGAACGGCATGTGCGGAGTGCCTTCTCAAGGTAATCAACCCCGGCAGCTTTAGGGTTCTCTCCGGTGACTATCAGCAGATTGTCAAAAGGCCCAAGATTTTTTATAGCCTTACATTCTTGTTCTATCTGCTCCTCTGTAAGAATTACCCTATCAAACNTGTTATGCCTGTTAAACCCGCAATAGACGCAGGAATTGCTACAGGAGTTCGTAATATACATNGGTATATACATAGATATCGTACGACCGAAACGCCGTAGAGTAATCTCCCGGCTCCTACGGGCCATAGCTTCAAGATAATCGGTAGCTGCCGGCGATATCAAAGCCATAAAATCGTCAACTGTTAATCGCTCCTTTGCCAAAGCCTTCAATACATCAGTTGAGGTCTTGGAATAGATTGCGGATGAAGTGGCGTCCCAATCATACTGAGACAATATTTCTGAAAACATCTTTTTAACAAAAAGAAATGTGTCAATCAAGAAAAGAAGTTAGTGGACTGGATGCTTCGGCATGGTGGGCAACAGGCCCTAAACCGGCTATAAAAGCCTGACGACCTGCAATAACCGCCAGACGGAATGCGTCAGCCATAGCTACAGGATCTGCTGAAACAGCTATGGCGGTATTAACCAACACCGCGTCAGCACCCATCTCCATAGCTTCCGCTGCATGGGAGGGTGCACCTATACCTGCATCAACCACCACCGGTACCCTGCTTTGCTCTATAATAATTGAGAGAAGCTCTCTGGTCACCAATCCTTTATTAGTNCCGATCGGTGCACCCAACGGCATCACAGCTGCCGTACCCACCTCCTCAAGCCGTTTACATAGGACCGGATCAGCCTGAATATATGGTAAAACTACAAAACCCATTTTTGCGAGTTGCTCCGTTGCTTTCAAAGTCTCCACAGGGTCAGGCAGAAGATATTTCGGATCAGGATGTATCTCCAGCTTTATAAAGTCTGTTTCAAACGCTTCGCGGGCTATNTGTGCAGCGAATATCGCCTCTTCTGCATTTCTTACACCTGAAGTATTNGGCAACAGACTGACACCGGTTGTTACTATACTTTCCAACATGTTATCCCGGGGATCGTTCATATCCACTCGCTTCATGGCTACTGTAACGAGTTGACTTCCTGAAGCTTCGATAGCTTCTTTCATCACTCTGTTTGAACTGAATTTTCCTGTGCCCATGAAGAGTCTTGACTTGAAGATTTTATTTCCTATAATCAATTCTTCCATCTGATTCCAGTTATTTTATATGTGTTTAAGTATTGATAGTTTATTGTGAGTATTAATCAGGTATTTTCATTCAGCAACTTGAGAAGATACCTGGTATATTCCACCGGATTCTCCGCTGTAAGAATGCTGCCTGAAACAGCCACACCGGATAAGCCGGTTTCTTTCAATGGAAGAATATCACCGGCGGTAATGCCTCCAATCGCTACGATAGGTATTGTAATATTACCGTCTCGACAATTCTCAATTATGACCCTATACCCTTCCAAATCTAAGATAGTACTCAGTTTTTTCTTGGTTTGAGTTTATCTGTATGGCCCGAGTCCTATATAATCAGCCCCTTGTTTCACAGCATTTTCGATATCATAAAAATTATTGGCTGTAGCCCCGATTATATATTCATCACCTAATATCTTCCTGGCTTCATCAACCGGGAGATCCTGCTTACCTAAATGAACTCCGTCGGCACCGGTAGGAATAACCAAGTCAACATGATCATCCAAGATAAAAGTCGCTCCGTATTCATGGCATATCTCAGCGAGGTTTTTTCCTGTCTTTTCCACTATATGAACCGGCGCATCTTTCATCCTCAACTGAATCCAGCGACATCCCCCCTCCAACGCCTGTTTTGCACCCGATATCTCATCATATCGATCGGTGTGATGTGTTATGAATTGAAGCATATTTTCAATCTTTTAATAATTTCACTTGACTTACCTTCACCTGTAAGATATCCGGACAAAGCCACTGATGAAAAGCCTGCCTCTCTTAGGAGATCAAATTTATCCGGAGTTATACCTCCTAATGCTACTATATGTTTGGTTAGCAGNAGANTCCTTAATCTNTCTTCATCAAACTTGCTTGCCTTATACCCGGNTTTGGAGATGCTATCGAAAATTGGACTTATGAAATAATAATCTGCACTCTTGCTCTCTATTTCTTCAAGGGAATGGCACGAACAGCTTACCTCCCCGGAATACCCGGAAAGAACAAACAGATTTCTTTTATTAAGATGTATGCCACACCCATAATCGACAGCTAAATTATGGAAATCGTGCAAGACAATTTTACCCCTGAGACTATCGGGAACATGCTCCAAAATATCCTTCACTATCTCAAGCGGACAATCCGGATGCCGTAAATGCACACGTTCCAGACCTGCCTCCAACATCTGTGAAAGCAACTCTCCCTCATTGCTCAATGGCATTTCCGGGGTGATATAGTAAATCTTCATTATCCTCCGCAGACAGCGTGAATAATTGTAAGTTTCATATTATCTTGGAGAAGGGTGGAAGGCCAATCCTTACGCCTCACCACCTTATTATTGATAGCCACTGCTACACCGGGTTTTACCAAACCCTCTCTTTCAAGCAATGTCTGCAGATTCTGATCTTGACCGGATAGCTCCACCGGTCTATTATTTAAAAACACTTTCATGACGACCTGATATTATGAGGGGTGCAGCCAATGATGGCTTTGAACAAGTCCTTCCGTCGGTACTAACCGCGTCAAGTTCACAGGGTATAATCTCAGCCCCTCGGTCGTTCATTGGGGCACCCCTCTTGTTAAACACTTCCCAAAATTAGTTAAAAATTTCCTATCTTTTACTATAAATTAGCATTAAAAAGTTGTAATTTTTCTCTTCCTTATACCTATTCAATTGCTAATTAATATTTTATACCAAGTTTATCAAGTTCTTTCAACTCCTCTTTACCGTATGCGTTCGATGCCTGGAAGCCCAAACTTGTTCTCTTGAGATTATATAGCCTTTTGAGTTCTTTATGACTGCTGCCTTCAATGATCTCACAACACTTGAAACTGTCGAATTCCACATCCGTAAGTTTACTTCCCTTAGTGGTAAGTTTTCCCTCTTCAATGGCTGTCAGATCATCCAAGCGAAGATAGCGCTTGCCGCTTTTATCATAGTACACTGTCAGAATAGCATCATTCTTACGAGCCGGACTGACAAACACCGGCCGTCTACCGGTCAGCATTTTATGGCGCACATTCATAGGCATCCTGAGCACTTTGGACATCGGTACTCTGATAACTTCCCCATTATCGTACACTACAACCAAATGCCCATCCTTCTCATCCTCATGAATTGCCAATGTCAAAAGCCCTTCATCCCATTCCACGTCATCCAACAAGCTCCACTCTCCGGTGGTATGAATACGGATATAACCACAGGTGTCAACACCATAACCTTCCAGCCAGTTATCTGTTATGTTAGTGCGTAAAGCACTGGTAGGAATCTTTTCTACCTCGTCGTTCGTATTAACTTTTGACTTGCTTTCTTTATTTGTCTGTTGTAAAGGAGTTTGTTCCATAACCGGTATGGTGTCACCCTCTTCTATCAGTCCCCCTTCATCAATATTGAATTCCTTGAAATTACGGTTATCCATAATCTCTTTTAGATGATCAACATTATCTATGGAGTATGTCGAACTACCCTCACGCAGATAATAACGGTTGTCAAAACTTAAAGCTACCGGTGACTTGGAAGGTCTGATCTTAATTACATATAACCAATGCTTACCGGCATCGGGATGCTCCACTATAATTGAAGCATTCACCATATCTCCGAACGCTTTACGGATCTGATTTCTCACATAAAGGTCGAATTTATCATGGCTATTGTCGAAATATGGCAGATCGTCTTCCAGGCCTTTGGCTGTCCCGGTATCATATACGCCTAAATACAAACGGCCTCCGTATGAATTGACCATACCGCATATCACCTTCATGATGTTGAAAGTCTGTTCCTCAAGATTTGGTTTCATGCCCGAATCAGGCGGAAACACTATCGACGACTTGAATTCATGGGTCTGATCCTCATGCCCGAAAGAGTAAATTTTCGGTAGCTCTATATTGATATTGAGCACCGATTTAATTTTAGATATAATATCGTTCTGATGTTCCTGAAGTCCGAAACCATCCGCCATATTATATGACAACATAAGTCTCGCCAGCTGACCGACTATGTGACCGGAGCCGTAGTTATTTACAAGATCCCATAGATAGCCGTTATTTTCCTGTTTCCCGAAACTATTTACTATCCTTATCTCACATACTCTCTGCTTCAATACCGGAAATTTTTCTACAATATCAGAGTTCTCACTGCACAGTCGTTCCAGTTCTTCATCGTCCACCTTTCCATTTTTACCGTAATCTTCAAGCAGGCACAGCATATAACGCCGTTGGTCAAGATAGCGTTTTTCAGCTTCATCACCAATCATTCCTGCAAGTATACAGGCTACTGAAAGATAACCGTAGGCCAATACATTGTCTGTCTCAACCACAGCCTTATGATCAAGGATACAGATCATTTGCGATATGTATTCGGAATTGAACTGATCCTCCGAAACTGACATTGCCTCAGCCGCCAGTTCATCGGCTGATTCCTCATATACCCTATTGTCTGCATACTCTGCAAGAAGCTGTTCTGCCGCTTCACTTACCACTACTTCCTCATCAGCCACTCCGATCACTTCACCCTGCATAGCCCTAATTTTACTGTAATCCGTGAGGCGCACTTTGACGCTATCTCCCTCTTTATATTCAAAATCAGGTGTCTCTTCCGGAACGAATATGCCATAACCATACTCACTTATTCCCAGCATGACGCGCTTCAGCTTGTCATGGTAAATAAGTTTGCAGTCGGTCTCTTCCTCATATTCAACTGTCTCCTTGATATAGTTATCTAAAAGAGACATCGCGTCAAACATGAAAGTCGGCGCCTCATCTTTCGGACTTCCTGATGAATTCACTCTTGCATTAAACAGCAACGGCTGTCCATCAAGATAGAAACTGTCNNGTGTAAACCCGGGATCGNAACGGAAAAGCCCTGTCGAACCNCCCTTGATATACGTNTCGAGCCACCCTTCACCCTGATATATGTCATCCTCTATGCAACAGTAGAAACGGTTCGGATAGCCCGATTCTTGTCTGATTACTCTTATGGTTACTATCGTCCCTATATCGGGATAAATCTTCCTGATTGGAATACGTGGTTTTACTTCCTGCTGCTCAAAAAGTGCCGATTCAACTTTACGCCACCATTTCCTCCACACCTCTATCTTCGACTTTCGGGCTATAGGATATTTCGTGGGATTGTCGAGATAGATCTGCACGTTATGCCAGTCAAGAAAATCATCCGGAAGCACATTTCTTTCATTACCGCTTGACACTGTCTTTGACAGAGTGATTCCATCTTTACTTACTGTGAAACGCACTTTATCAGATTCGTATGACCGTGTTGTGAGCATCGAGTTATTCTGAGGCACCACCGACATCTGATAAGCGAACAATTCTGTCTGACCGAAATCCTTGTCCCAGGTGATTTCACGGCAACCGGTTTCCGAACCGACGAGTGCGCAGAAAGACTGGTCAACAAGAGTATCTGATAATGAGATACCTAATTGTTGCTGACCAAGCACGTTCTTGCATCTTACAAACGACAGATAATGATATAGCATCGACTTATAAAGAGGTACGTCTATCCCCTCACCATCAGTCATCAGCAGCAAGTAACAGATAGCCCTGACCATTCTGTGAAGAAGTTCCGTTGTAGACTCATCTTCAATAAAAGCGATTCTGTTCACATTTTCGCTGTTGGTCATCACATAGTATTTCAAGAATCTTGAGAATGCTTTTTTGAATGACGCAAGTTTCCAACTCTTAGCCGACTTTGCTATGATTTCAAGAATCTTATCTATACGCTTCTCAAGCACTTCCGGTTTTATTGAGAAAATAGCTATCAGCAACGACATCTTACGCTGAGGCTTATAAATGTAGCCTGAATTGCTTATCTTTCTCAAAATCTCATCTATCTCCTCACCGTCATGATTCTCTTCTATAAGAGTCAGGCACTCCCGATATATCTCTATATCCTGTAATTTGTCAGCGATCCACTCCTGGAAATTTTCCCTTTCCGATTCTGAAAACTGCAGCAGAAACCGTGAATCTTCCAGTACATAGAGGCACAATCGCGTATATATGGCAAGTAATCGCGATTGAAGAGGCAGAATAAGGTCTTTCCATTTATCAACCTCAGGAACACCTAACAAAGCCTTTATCACCCATTCCGCGTCATTACGTGCCAGATATTCTCTCGCCTCCTCGAAAGCCGGATTTGAATAGAACATATTAACTATTATTCGGCCTAACGAACCGTAAACACCGCTTTCCTCTATTAATTCTTCGGGAGTTATACATTGACCCTTGATCTCTTTCCTATCCTGATGAAACTTAAGTATCAATTTATTTTTATGCGGCCTCAATACCCTGCAATTGATTCTCTGATTAGGTTGAAGAAACACATTGCCGGGGGTCTTCAACCTGAAAGGTACTCCCCTTTCATCATGCACGTCATAATATTTCTGACCGTCAGGCAAAGTCGACACATAATGGGTCACTATAAATGGATATACAAGAGCCGGATCATATTCATTACCGAACATCTCGGCAAAATTTTGTACAAAAACTATATTATCGCCATGTATGTCTTTCACCATACATGGCAATTCCGGCCTGTTTATAACCTCAGGGTCCTGCTTTTGAAAAGCAAACATCCTTATGGCGTACTCCCTGTCATTAGCTTTTACAATGAAATAGGCATTTGTACCTTCATTTCTGACTGCCACTACCGGCAAAGTATAGAATTTACCCTTTTGAAATTGAGTAGTACTCATAATATTAGATAATTACAGTATACCATATCCTCTTTGATATGATATTAAAAAATATAAAAAATGTGCAGTCTGAAAAATTACGATGCAGTATGAAAAATAAACAATGTAATTTGACAAAACACGATGTAGGTGGAAAAGTAGGAAAGAGATGTTTCTGACTGCTAATTTACAACATTTTTCCGAAATCAGCAAATCTCTTCCTACTGTAAAGTCAACAACATAGTGAAGTCGCCGGTTTCATTATTTTCTTAATCAGTTATAAAAAACAAGGCCCGCAGATAAGGTTTATCCGCGGGCCATGTTTTAAGTGTTGATGGGTTATCAATGATCATATTGGAAAGGACAGTTACGGAGTCTTGGTCCGTCTGATGTCATTTCCCAAACATAGGTAAAATCAAAATCATCATACGATGACCACATCTTATAAGTGGTTGGACTCAAGCTCTTAGAAGAAGGCCAGCTTCCACCNGTGCCTTCCAGAAAGTAGTTATGTTCATGATATAATATCGTACCTGACGTGTGAGTGCCGATAATTGCATTACCATCACTTATCTTTCCACAATTTACACAATTGTAAACTCCTGTGTATGAACCGGCAAAGCCNAGAATACCACCTGTGTCACTTTTCTGATCGGTTGGCAGATTTCCCATGTTGTGACAATTGACAATCATTGTATAAGGATGTGTCAAGGCGCTGTTACACTGGTGCATGTGCCCCACTACACCTCCTAACTTAGTACTGAAATCTTTAGAAGAGACAGTTCCTCCGTTCATGCACTCCGCAATCTCACCTACAGCGAAATCAAGACTGCCGGCACCACCGACCTCTCCGATTACTCCACCGATGGTATATTGCACCTGTTTACTGCTTATATCTCCNTTATTGGAGCAACCGGTCACATGGAAGTCAAGTGANCTGTAGTTACCGATCACACCTCCGACACTTGTGCCGCTGTCACCGCTTGCCACAATATTACCGACATTACCGCAACGGGTGACGAGAGTATTCTTTACCTTACCCTGATCAAAGGTTCCTACCACTCCTCCTACTTCGTAGCCATCAGTAAGATTACCGGCATTGAAACAAGCATCCAGAGTCATGGAGTCACCCGAGATGCCATTTCGCACGTATGCCACTACACCTCCCTGGCACCTTCCGGTAGATATATCGGCAAAATTGTTGAGGCATGACAGTGTACCCGGATAATCTGATATACCNATCACTCCTCCAACATACTCTTTAGAAGATACAGTGCCCATGAAAGTACAATAATTCACACTTCCCTCAGCTAAACCAACGATTCCACCCGCTATCTCATTTTCAGCTGTTACTGATGCACTGCTGGCGGCCTGCATAAGGTCTCCTTTGCAATAACCTACAATTCCGCCGGCAACTTTACCTGCCTTCACCACTCCTGAAAAATCACTTTTGTAGTAACTTGCCGGGTGCATGATCGCCATAAGATTAAAATCTTGCCCATAACCATGCACATTTCCACGCGCAAGAACACCGATTACACCTCCGGCATACTGAGAGGAGGCTGTGACACGCATTGTAGTTGAACTGAAATTAAAACCATTGAAATAGTGATTGTTTAAGCCATCGGCAAAACCGAAGGCTCCTCCTACAGCTTCCTCTCCACTTACATTTACAGCTATCTCTACCTGAGTATTGACAGAAATAGGAGTGTTTATCACCATTCCTATCACACCTCCGACATTCCTGATGCCTTCCACTTCTGCTGAAGCAGAGGATTTAACTACATATCGTGAAGTATTGTCATCGCCCTCAAAATATACTACTCCGCATGAATTCAAACATCCGATGAAACCACCGATATTCTCATTACCATTCACCACTGAAGAAAGCTGAGCTTTATTAAAATAGATAGCATCCACCTTCATGGCATTTCCTATAAGGCCACCGATGTTGATACTACCCCTCACAGGAGCCTTTAATGAAATATCGGTAATTCTCGTATCGCCATTGAAATCGAGTTCTCCGAATAAACCACCGACCTCAGAGGAGGCACCGTAGATGATTTTAGTAGACGAACTCTCCTGATCCACACTATGCTCGAGAGTAATGCCCGTCGCATGAATTTCTTTTGCCTCTTCTATCCTTCCAGCCAGACCGCCAACATATCTACCGCCTGTTATAGAGAAAATATGATCAGGAGTTGAGACATTGCTGATATTACATTTATTTCCTGTAAAAGAACCGAATAACCCTCCGGTACATACCGTCGTGGAGGGAGTGGAGACTATAAGGGAGTTGAGCTTGATACCGTCAATCNTGATATCACCTAAGATTGTACCTANAAGACCGCCGACAAAACTTCCTGAAGCGGAAATCGTACCTGAAACAGTAATGTTACGTAAAGTTGTAGTGCCAAAGGCAGAGCCACTGATTGAGCCGACATTGGAACAAGCATTGCTAATGAGAACATCGGAAACCGTGACATTCTCTATAGTCGCATCAATCAGATCACTGAACAGACCGATATTGGAATCAACGGATTCGTCGGATGAACCCTGATAAACCAATTTGCGGAGTGTATGCCCTCCACCGTTATAATTACCGGAGAAGGTGGTAGCAGCCCATACATGACCGTCTATTATCTGACTGCGATAAGGAAGATCGAAATCTGAAGTCTGGAGGAAATAATAACCGTACCCGTGATTGGGATCCTCTTCAAGGTACCAGAGCATGGTCAGGAAATCACCCGCATCATTGATCAGATACGGGGATTCTGCGGTGCCCGATCCTTCAAGATCATCATAAGTCATCCGGGGAGTGGAAATTTCAGTACCGATATTTTGAGAAAAGTTCACTCGACGAAGTCCAATCTCGGGAAGACCCTCTCCCGACACGGTAAGGTAATACTCACCATCATCAATATCTAAATTTCCAATCTGCAAACGGCATTGGAAAGCTCCGGTTTCTCCATAATGAGAAATCGTATGATCAAACGTAATTACTCCTTTGAAAGTGTAAGAGAGATCCTTTTTAGGATTAATAAGCTGGAAAGTCAGTTCACCTTCCGGACTTACCGGATCTGCATCTATTGTAGATAAATTCAGTACAGTAACCCTGACATCTCCTTGATATTCAATTGAGCCCTCGGCCGGACGAGCCGGTAATTTCTCTTCAGAGCAAGATGAAGCCCCGATAGCAAGGAGTAGAGAGAGCCCTAAGGAAAAAAGAACTCTCCTACAGTTAATAATTGAAACAATATTCATGTGTTATTTCTGCATTTGTGATTTATACGGGATAGCGAATGGTGAACCCTCCGGAATTATCCAATGTTTGCCGAGGTTAATACCGCACTCGGTGTAAGTGTTCTTATTGGCAAAGAGGTCGGGAGCGACCATACATACATAATCATCTGCCCATACCTTTGTTCCGTCTGCGAGCCATGAAGCATGGTAGATACTTCTCTTCACGTGTTTGTCGGTAGCGTATTCCGGATTATCAATTAATGAGACGCAGTGGGAAATCTCTGAATGAGAACCGGATTCGCCGACGAAACCTTTGTCATCCTTAACATTCAGAGGTGCCGTGTTCAGACAGTTTTCTACAAGACAACCGTCATAGAGTTTGCCCACAATAGATGATGCCTTCCCATTACCGGAAGCGTTGATGGCACCAGCATTTACACATTGGGAAATCACCACAGCATTTGATTCAAATTCGGTGCACGACTTTATGATTGCATTGGCACCGCCAATTATCGCAGCCGCCGATCCTGCAACCATTATCGCTGTAGCAGCACCACCTGATGCTACCGTTCCCGCAATGAGCGCCGCTGTGCTGCATACCACTGCCACTCCACCAATGACTGAATGAATTATCTCTTTAGTCTTCTGAACCTTCTCCAGGGCTTCACCTCGTTCTTCACGGGCTTCGTTCATACCCTCGTTGTAAATCTCATCGTTTCCTTCAGTCTGATAATAAGCAACCAATTGCTCCACATTATCAGTATATGAAGTGGCCAAAGAGACATTACTGAAATTCATAATATTTCCGGCGCCTTCTCTACGAAGTGCAGTCATGGTGTTCATCACTGAATTAGAAGTTTCCTCGATACGTGCATCAATAGAGGCTTTCAAAGCCTCCTCTACTTCGGGACTTACCATCTCGTAGATGCCGTAACCGAGAAGAGAATAATCTGTAACCTGTAGAAGCACATCAGGAACTATCTCTATTACCTTGAGAACTACCTCGGCTGCGTGTGCGAGTTCGGTAGCAACCTCCGTGATAGCGATTACCGGACCGACGAAAGCCATGACAATCTCCATAGAGCCTATCACGCATTCGGCAATATTCATGGCTGTCCATTCTCGAGGATCACCAACCTCGGCTACTATTCCGGCCACCGGTGCCGACGAGGTTCCGGTGATCTCACCGAAGTTGGAGCAATAATTCAGCACGGTATTATTTCCGGCAAGACCTACTATACCGGCCGTGTGACCTGAAGTGGCATTAACTTTACCTGAATTCTGATTGATGGCAAGTGAACCCCAAGTACATTTGCCCAAAATACCGGCAACATATCCCGAACCTGTAACATCACCTGAATTATAGGTATTGTGAACCACAGCTATAGAAGAGGCACCGCAGATACCACCGACATATTCCTCCCCACTAACAGCTCCCTTATTGTAAACAGCATAGGTTCCTGCCTGAGCATCACCAATTGCACCTCCTACACAAGTTATGCCTGTCACATCACCTTCATTACCACAATAGCGCAAGAAGGCTTGATTATAATAAAGCGCAGATGTGCCTGAGCCTGTCACACGGGTACTACCGATAATACCACCGACACCATCAAGACCATTTACTGCACCATAATTTACAGAACCGGATATCCATGACATGCCTCCGCCTCCGGCGAGACCACCTGTGCCAAGTCCGGGATTATCACTATTAGCTTCTGTACTACCCTTTATAAGACCGTAATTATAACATCCTGCAATCTGAAGAGTATCGGCTGTACCGATCATACCACCAGCACCCGAAAGCATTGACTTTACAGAAGCCGAGTTTTTACAATCGCTGAACATGATTGAAGAATAGATACCGGCACCACCTGAAAGGCCACCGACATTCATGCCTCCGCTTACAGAGCCTCCATCAACTTCACAGCCTGCTATCAATGCACGAGCATGCATATCTACCCCTCCCAAGATACCACCGACGGAAGCACTGGTAGAAGGACAATCGAGCGTACTGTTGGAGACACGGCAATTAGTGAAAGTACCCGTACCTCGAATACCATTACCGGAAGTTATCACTCCACCGGCAAGAACACCTACAGCAAATTGTCCTGTAACGGTGCAGTCTGCCATATTAAGGTCATCAACTGATCCTTCGCATACGAAACCGAACAATCCGACACCCGCAGAATTGGGTCGGTTGATGATAAGATTCTTAATTGTGTAACCACCTCCTGAATATGTACCGCGGAACGGTGTGTTGGTGTCGGCTCCGATTGGCATCCAGCCATAATGGGAGTCGCAACTACGCGACATCGACTTCATATCTATGTCGCAGACCTGTTCAAAACGAGTTGCGGAAGTAATTGACTTATTTGAATCATAGTCATTCACTTCCATCATGAGATTGAAAAGATGAGATGAGCTTGAGACAATGAAAGGATCCTCAGCCGTACCACGTCCGGCACATTTGAAAGTGGGATTGAAAACATCAATCACCTCAACTCCCTCAGCTGAGATTTTGATTCGGCTTCCGAATCCGAATTCCTCATAATCCTCATCATTGCCATCTTTGAAACGCGCATATAACAGACGGTATGTACCCTCCGACATACCTCGGTCGAGCTCCATACGAGAAATACCGGCAGTGCGTGAATGAGACAC
>WFLX010381824.1_pt1 | contig 14023 bp, 9 predicted proteins | sample 4967041 | NCBI WGS metagenome assembly WFLX01 (sample SAMN12857096, study PRJNA449069) | gut metagenome | isolation source: stool from male and female vole | host: Microtus ochrogaster | place: USA:Florida | collected 2017
CAACGGAAATGCAACGACAGTTGCAAAACGGAGAGATTATGGACAGACGAATTAAAAAGACGACCGCGGCAATTTTCGAAGCGTACGTACAGGCGAAAAAATCGCACCCCGGCGTCGAACCGTCGGTTAAAGAAATATGCGGCATCGCCGACATTAACAAGACGACCTTTTACCGCTACTTTTCGGACGTGGAAAAGCTGTCTTACTCTATAATCAACGCCACGGTCAACAAGCTGCTTATAGATGGCATTAATACCGAATATCTTTTGACCGAGCCGAAAACTTATTTTAATTACGTTCTTTCCAACCTGAAAAACTACGAAGCGGAAATATCGGTTTTTCTTGCCGACAATCCGCAAACGTTTATATTCGAGGCCGAGCGTATTCTGAAAAACAAGTTAAAGGAAACGGCGGCGGACAAATACGACGAAGTTTTGTGTACCTTCATTGCAGGCGGCGCGGCGCACTACTTCCTTTCGGCGAACTATAACGACGAAAACGAGTTGAATAAATTCTGCCGTATTATTAAAGCCGCGACCTCGGCTGTTTAAGCAGTCGCTTTTTAAAGGGGTTGATTTTTCGGACCGTGTCCGTTAAATTTCCAATAACTATTATATTCGGGGGACTTTGTGAAAGGTAATAAAGGAAAACCGGCGTGGACGAAGCGCAGACACGCGAGAGTATTCGCTTTGCTGCGTCCCGTAATGCGGAGCTTTTTTAAAATGCGTTACCGCTATACCGCGTATCAAAGCGGACTTGAAAAGGGTCCTTATCTCTTAATTTCAAACCATCAGACGACGATGGATCCCTTTTTACTGTCCCTCTCTTTTAAATTTCCGATATACTTTATCGCTTCCGACGATTTGTTTAATCTGAAAGTCTCGCCGCTGATAAGGTATCTCGTGGCGCCCATTCCCAAAAGCAAATCTATGAACGATATAGCCGCAATGAAAAGCGTGTTCCGCGTAATAAAAGAGGGCGGCGCAGTTGGGATATTCCCCGAGGGCAACCGCACCATTTCGGGGGGACAGTGGGAAATGACCGACGCCATTGCAAAGCTTGCAAAACAACTGAAAGTGCCGCTTGTCATATACAATATTCACGGCGGCTACGGCACCGACCCCAGATGGGGACATTCGATAAGAAGAGGCCGCTCGAAGGGCTGCGTGAAAAAAATTCTTTCCGCGCAGGAATTGAAAGATATGACCGTCGAACAGATTTTCGAAGAAATAAAAGAAGGTCTTGCGGTCGACGATACTATTTCGGGTATACCCTTCCGCAGCCGCAAAAGGGCGGAATATATCGAGCGCGCTCTGTATATCTGTCCGGTATGCGGAAACCTTTCGGGAATAGTTTCGGATAAATACAAATTCAGATGCAGATATTGTACTACATCTTCGACCTACACCGAAAAACTTACACTCTCACCCTCCGTTGCAGATTTCGACCGCATATACGAATGGTACGAATGGGAACGGGGCGAGATAGTAAAAAAAGTTTTAAACGGCGAAACGGTCGGCGACGACGGCATCATTTTCCGCGAGAGCATAAAGTTTAAGAGAAAGAAAAAACTTGCCGGCAACAGCGTTGCGATTGACATGGACAAGCTTGTTATTTCAGGTAAAAAGGGCGAAACGGCGTATCCGTTAGACGAAATTACCGCAATGACAATGGTCGGCAAAAAAAAGTTCAATTTTTACCACGACGGTAAAATATTGCAGGTTAAGGGAAATAAGCGTTTTTGCGCTATTAAATACGTTCACGTTTTCGACGGGCTTCGGCAGGTTGAAAGCGGGAACGGCAAGGAGGTTTTATGAGTTACTCAAATTTAAACGTCTGGGGATTTCTGCTTATTATAGCGACGCTGCTTATCAGTCTGCTGATAGGTAATATTCTGCGGCACTTTATCCCCGGATTGAAAAAGACCCTCATACCCGTTTCGGTTATGGGCGGCGGAATTCTCTTGATTATTTCTACCATTACCTACTACTGCGCGGGAGATTACTTTTTCAATCTTCCCGCCCTCGGCGGAAGCGGCGAGATAGCCGAAAACGGCGAAATTACCAGATTCAGCGGTATGCAGATACTCGAAATGATTACATACCACTGTCTGGGCATAGGCTTCGTCGCTTCGGGTATGCGCACCTCTAAAAAGAAGTTTAACAAGACGCGCGCCGGCGAAATATTCAATTCAGGACTGACGACTGTAAACGGCTATCTCGTTCAGGCGTTCTTCGGTTTAGCCGTAACCCTTGTCGCCGCATATCTTTGCCACGCCAAGGGACTTATCTCGGCTTCGGGTATTCTGCTTGCGTTCGGCTTCGGTCAGGGAACGGGTCAGGCGATGAACTTCGGTCACACCTTTGAAGATTACGGATTAGAAGGCGGCAGCAACTTCGGTTTGACAATAGCCGCGCTCGGCTTCCTCGTCGCGTGCATCGTCGGCGTTATCTACATAAACGTAATGCGCCGCAAGGGGCAGATTAAAATAGTCGAAAAGGAAAACGGAAACAACCTTTCCGACTACGAGGACGAAAACGAAATTTCGGTCGTGTCCTCTATGGATAAATTCACCGTGCAGGTTGCAATAGTGCTTGCCGTTTACGCCGCATCGTTCGGAATTATGTTCGGACTGTCCAAACTTCTCCCCTCGCTCGCGACCACGCTGTTCGGCTTTAACTTCCTTATCGGCGTGCTTCTGACAATTCCGGTAAAAGCCGTTTTAAACAAGCTTTACGATAAAAAGATTATCAAAAAACAGATAGTAAACAATTTCATGATGGACAGAATCGGCGGATTTGCATTCGATTTGATGATAGTCGCAGGCGTCGCCGCCATTCAGATACCTCTGCTTGCCTCGCACTGGGGAGTGCTTTTAATACTGGCGGTCGTAGGCGGCGCGGTTACCGTCTTCTACGTCAACTTCGTCTGCAAGCGTCTGTTCGGCTCCTACCGCCACCAGCAGTTCCTCGCGTTCTTCGGAATGCTTACGGGTACGGCGAGTACGGGTATGATTCTGCTTCGCGAAATCGACGGCAGTTACAGCACGCCGGCAAGCGAAAACCTCGTATACCAGAACGTTCCGGCAATGATTTTCGGATTTCCGCTGATGTTCCTGGCCAATTTTGCGCCAAAAAGCGATTTGAACGCGCTGATAACATGTATTATAGTCGGAGTGGCGTTTGTCGCCTTGAATATCGTATTGTTCCGAAGTAAAATTTTCAAAAGGAAAAAAGCCGCAGTACAAACCGGCGGCAGCGGCGGAAGTCAGGAGTCCGGCGATACGCCGGAAAGCGAACAAACGGAGACAGTTGATGCCGAAACGGCTGCGCCGCCCGAAAACGACCAAACGCCTCCGGACGGACAATAATTATCAAGTAAATAAAAAACGGCTGACCGATACGGTCAGCCGTTTTTTTATCAAGCTTTAATGAAGTTTGTTATACTCTTCGTCGGAGACAGGTTCGCACCATTCGGTGGAGCCGCCCTTCGAGGGTACCTCTACCGCCAGATGCGCAAACACGCTGTCCCTTGCAGCGCCGTGCCAGTGTTTGACGTTTGCCGGAATATTGACGACGTCACCGGCGGCGAGCTTTCTGGGCGGTTTGCCCTCCTCGCAGTACCAGCCGCGCCCTGCGGTGACCAGTAATATCTGNCCTCCGCCCTTTNTCGCGCNGNGAATATGCCAGTTGTTGCGGCAGCNTGCTTCAAAGGTTACGTTGGCGATACTTACCTGCTCGCATGAAAGCATTTTGAGATAGCTTTGCCCCGTGAAATATTGCGCGTACGCGTCGTTCTTATCACCCAGCGGAAAAACGCTGAAATTGCTATCCATATACCCTCCTTAATTGTAAACCGCGAATGAGTCGAAGCAAGCCTCGCCCGTGCAGGTTATTTTAACCGTATGGGTACCGTTTGAAAGCTGTTCGGATATNTAGCCGATTCCGAAGCCGCCGCTGATTTCCTTTACATCAAGCGAAGCTACTTTAACTCCGTCAATCTCAACTTCGTAATTCTTGCCGAAAGCCGCGGTATTCAGAATTGCAAGATATCTGCCTTCAAAGGTGAAGGTGATTGTATCGCCGGTGTTGCCGAGGTACGCGTGACCGAATACCGAATTAGCCGAAACAGCTTTGAAGCCTTCCGAATAAGTCGCTTTGTCGGGGCTGATATGGTTTGCGCCGTTGCCGGTAAGTTTGAACTCTTCGGTAAACCTTATTCCGCTTAAAATGAAGTGACCGTTGTTGCTGTGCGTAGTCTTTATCGTAAGCCTTACGTAACGGAAATTATAGGTGCCGTTCAGATCTACCGCCGCGCTGTACGCCGCGCCCGTTTTATTGGTGTACGTTCCGGCATCAACGTAAGTCACGCCGTCGTCGCTTACTTCAACGGTAAACTCTTTGGGAAGTCCCTGCTGCGCGGTATCCGCCGCGTTGGGCGTTCTGCCGTAGAAGGTAACGCAGTTCGCGGAAATTTCCTTGCCCATATCCAGTTCGAGAATCATAGCGCCTGCCGACGAGCCGTTGTTTCTGCCCGAATGGAAGAAAGTATCCTGTCCCTTTATCAGCAGGTTATCNATTTTAGTGCTATCGTCCCACGGCGTTTTGTTGCAGTTTACTATTTTTACGCCCTCGTCCCATGTTGAATTGTCCGCGAGAACACCCGAGTAGTTGTAGTTATAAGTCCTCTCGTAGAAGTAATCGCTCGTAAAGCCGCCGTTCAAAAACTCGAAGCTCTGTCTGTACGCGTTTACGTACGTTCCGTTTGCAGGAGGTATCGGGTCAACGTTGTTCGCTTCTTCCGGCGTAACTTCCCTGCCATTGCCGTCGTAGTAATGCGTCGTGCNGTCCNCGTCCGTAGTCGTGGTATACTGAGGCACCGTCCACNGGGTCANACCCACGCCTANATAANTTGCCTTGCCTGAANCGCNCTTATAAGACGNCTGNACGATAAGCACTTCCNTTATATAAATCCAGCTGCCGNCGTCAAGNTCTATATCGAAATAAGTTTTNTCNTCGCCGGGACGGAAATTCGCGCTGTCGGAGGTGTCCGCTNTGNACGCGCCCNGCTTGTAATTTTTGCCGCCGTCCGTCGAGTAGTACAGCGCGCAGTTATATCTTCCGCGGAGGTATATGCGGTACTTGCCCCCGTCCTGAACGTACAGCTTGCCGTCGATAACTTCTATCGTGTTGTCGTGAACAAAGAACGACTCGGGAGCGTTCGGATATTTATTGCGGTTTTCCGTAGTATCCGGATAGAACCATATATCGGTGTTGCAGTTCTGCGTGGGGTTTCTGTGGTCCGCCTTTTCAACCGACGCCGAACCTGCAAAATTATGCTCGTAAGCATCGCGCGCGTCGGCATACATATTGTCTGCGGAGTAAGTGTAAGTCGTCCTTTCGAGAGTCAGCTTTTTGGCGTCGTGCGACTGCTGGAATTCGAGTACCAGATCAACGTCGTTCAGCGGTTTGCCGTTATACTCTTTTTCACCGTCTTCGGTCGTGATTTCAAGCGTTACGTAAATTTTACCCGAAAGTAATTCGGTATCGGGCGTAAACTTGTAAATGCCGCCTCCGACCTCTTCAAACGTTCCGTTTGCGTTGTCTGCGTTAAAGCCCTTTACCGTGTATTTAAAGCCGTTGCCTATAACCACGCTTCCGCTCTCATACTGACCCGCCGAATTTACCGTATAGGGGCGGAGGTCAACCGTGAACTGCTCGCCGTAAGGTATAACGTAGGGCTGCATGGTCTCGATATATCTCTTTTCGCTGTCGTACATATAGCTTCTGCCCGTCTGGTAAACTGATGATACCGGAACGAAAGTCGGATAATCTGTTTTTTCGGGAACGATTATGTCGCCGGTATACGCGCCTATCTGCGAGGCGTAGTAAGTGAAATCCTGATGGGTGTTTGCCGCCCACTTATCGAAGTAAGCTTTGCCGCTCGCGCCGCGCGATTTTATGAACGCGTCCTGTCCGAAATTGTGCAGCAGGGTCGCGTAAACTGCGAGTCCGTTGGTAGAGCCTATCTGACCGTTATTTACTCTGTTCAAAGCCCAGGTTGCGCTCGTGTAAGTATTCCAGCCCGAAAGTCCAGCCGCGCCGTAAGAGCTTATCTGCCTTGCGGACGAAATTTTGGTAAACAGGCTGTACGAAACGAGGTTCAGCGCGTTGTTGGTAACTTCGCCAGTATAACCCACGCCGAAGTTCTGGAAATTGTGGTGGTATTCGTGGAAGTTACCCCAGCTGCCCGAGTTTACTATCCCGTTGTAATTCAACGAGTCTTTCATCCAGCCCAACGGACAGTTGACCGAGCTTCTGCCGGGGAATGCAACCGCCGCGCCCGCCGCCACGAAGGGGTCGTAAATGAATACGATACCCTGCTTTGAGCCGTTGGTCGTCGTCACGCTCGCAACTTTATCCCAGAGAACAGCCGCATCGTAAAGCTGCCCGTACGAAAAGCTCTTCGCGTATGTCTTGGGACCCGAGTGAAGCACACCGTAATTCCATACTTCCAGATCGAAATAGGGCGCGGAGGATTTTGACGTTTCCTCAAACTCTTCCTGCGAGGTGTAGCCCAGTATAAAGTGCTTATACGCAACACCTCCGGATATCGTCGCCGTGAAGGTAGCACTTTCGTTGCGGATATAGAGAGGTCCGCCCAGGAACGAGCCGACGTACGCCGTCCAGACGCCGTTTTCAGAGTCGTAAACGGCTGTATTTTTGTTTACTTCAAGCGTTGTCAGAACGTGCGGCATACGCTGCATCTGGTTTTTGCCTACCCAGATGTTGTTTGCCTGACCGTTATACAGCGCCTGACCTATATGTACGGTTATACCGCCCGTAGCGTTCATATCTGCGGCGCTCAACTGAATTTTGATAATTTCGCCCGCGGGCGCGTAAACGCCTGTAACGCCGTAGCTCGAATAGCCTCTGGGGCGCATAGTAACTCTCTTTATAATTCCGGGTTCGTCGTCCGAAACGTCGCCCAGATAAAGACCTACCGAAGCCGTGTGCTTGTAAAGTCTTCTCTGTTTGCCGCTCTTGTCGAGAGCCTGAACGGGTTCCGCGCGCGTGCCTCTGTAAAGTAAGCCGTCTTTATCAATCCATGTGTATTTATCGGGGGTTTCCTCGCCACCGCGGTTTGCGCCTGCCGTTCCCCAGGCTACAAGATAGGCGGACTCGGTGACAAGCGCGCTTCTTGCGTCCGTTTTACTCTTATCCGAACCGATAACGGTGTTCAGCGTGTAGCCGTATTTGGGGTATATGCCCAAGCCCTCGTCGCGGGTGGTTTGGGGGATATTTCTTTTAACTGTNCCTATAACTTCGCCGTAATATCCTACGGCNGTGTTCGTTACGTACTTTTTGTCGTATTCGTAGTAGTTTTTATCCGCTTCGTTAAAGTAGCTCTCTTCGCCTACGCTTATATCTTCNTACNTNGCGGTGGGNTTTACGCTNGTACTTTCGTTGTACTGACCGCTGGTCGGCTTTGAAATTATAACGTTGCTCAAATAGCCGTTGTTCACTCTGCTGTTGCAGGACCGGACGCTGGGTACTAAACCGAGGAAAATGCTTAATAATAAGCAAATCGTAATCAGAACCGCCGCCGCGCTTATGACGATTATTTTTATCTGCTTTTGGGAAAGCGCAACCGCGCCGCCCTTCTTCGAAGTCTTCGCAGTCTTCGACTGTCCCGTAGAGGTTGTCTTTGCGACCGGTTTTGCCGTTTGACTTGTCGCCGCCGCAACCTTCGGTTGTTCCGAAGCCTTCGGCTTTTCCGCAGTCTTCGACTGTCCCGTAGAGGTTGTCTTTGCAACGGGTTTTGCTGCCGGTTTCGTTGACGCGGGTTTTACTACTACCGAGCCGCCGCCGTTCGTTGCCGGTTTTACAACCGCAGCAGTCTTCGACTGTTTCGTAGGGGTTGCCTTTACAACGGGCTTTGTTGCTGCAGTCGGTTTCGTTGCCGCCGTCTTCGGCTGTGTTGTTGCCGTAGCAGTCTTTGACTGTCCCGTAGCGGCTGTCTTTGCAACCGTCTTTGAGGTCGGCGTAGTTTTTGCCGCAGCAGTCTTCGACTGTCCCGAAGCCTTCGGCTGTCCCGTAGCGGTTGTCTTTGCAACCGTCTTTGAGGTCGGCGTAGTTTTTGCCGTAGTGGGTTTTGTTGTAGCTGGTTTTTTGTCTGCCATTATTGCTCCTGTTATCCCGAATTTTTAATACCGGTAAATTATACTGCAAATAATATATTCTGTCAATTTTTAAAGCCGTCCGCAAAGATTGTGCGCCGCCGCGTTAAAAACGCGGCGGCGCAAGTTATTTTTTAACAATTTAATTAAATCTTTTATCAAAATAGCCCACGAATTTTACTCTGTCGTTGAGTTCGTCGTCGGGGTACAGGTATTTATACGCTTCAAGGAAATAGTCGTCGGTCATGCTCGCGATAAAGTCGGTTACTACGTCGTTTAAAATCAAGTCCGTCTTTTTGCCGCCGTACATCTCTTTATAATTTTTGCCAACTATGCCGTCGTTGAGATAGTTTTTGTAGATGAGCGAGTTTTTGTCATCCTTGTCAAGCTCGTTTAAAAACCTTTCGTACAGCCTTTCGAACATGGGTCTTACGCCGTCCTCGTACTGCGCGGTCGCCTGCTCGCTCTGATATATCTTTTCGTAGTTTTCGTCCTTCGTCTTTTTCAAAGCTTCGTAAACGTCGGGGCTTATCGAAAGATAGGGCTTGCCCATACTGTTCGCCACAACGTCCTCAACCACGTTTTTGATAATATCCCTGTTGCTGCTGCCTATGCCGTAGTCGTTTAAATCGAGCCGTATTTTAAGTCTGTACAGCGCGTCCTGTCTGTCCTTGCCGAGATACGCGACCATATCGCTCAACCGCACCACGCACCCCTCCATCGTGGAAGGATGAAGTCTGCCAATCGCGGACTGGTCTGTATAGCACTCCTCCACCGTCTTTTCAAACTCTTCAAAGCTCTGCGGTTTTGCCGGATAATACGCGCCGTTGACCTTTTCGCCGCAGTGGCACAAAATTCCGTCAAGCGTCTGCACTGTGAGTTTGCTGTTGGAAATTTTCTGTAACACGCGCACGCCGTGTACATTGTGGTTGAAGTACCTGCCCGTGTGCCTGTTGTAAAGCTCGTTCAAATACCACTCGCCCCTGTGACCGAAGGGCGTATGCCCTATGTCGTGACCTATGGCGATAGCTTCAATCAGATCGAGGTTGAGCCGCAAAGCCCTGCCTATCGTGCGCGCTATGCGCGAAACGAGCTGTATATGCGACGAACGCCGCGTTATATCGTCGTTTTTGTAGAACGAAAAGACCTGCGTCTTATCGCTGCCGCGGTTAAAGAAAGGGCAGTGTATAATCTTGTCGGCGTCTATCAGAAAGGGCGGACGTGTTACGTCGTCGTAGCCCTCTTTCCGCACCGCCTGCGCGCTTTTACAGGCGAAAGGCGAATACTGCTCTTCCGTCGTACGGGTGATTTTATTCAGTTCCTCAATCTGCGCAGGGGTGAAATTTTTCATAATTATTTAGTGCCGAAAAGTCTGTCGCCGGCATCGCCGAGGCCGGGGAGAATATATCCGTTTTCGTTGAGCTGTCTGTCCAAAGTGGAAACGTATACGGGAACGTCGGGGTGTTTTTCCGCAACCGTTTCAATGCCTTTGGGCGCTGCGATTATCGCCATAAACTTTATTTTTTTGCAACCCCTCTTCTTCAACGCGTCCAGCGCGTCCGAAGCCGAGCCGCCCGTCGCGAGCATNGGGTCGATTAAAAACACCGTCTTTTTCTCGATGCCTTCGGGAAGCTTGCAGTAGTATTCCTGCGGCTGCAAAGTTTCCTCGTCGCGGTACATTCCTATGTGTCCGACCTTNGCCGTGGGNAATACCTTGTGAACGCCGTTCACCATACCAAGCCCCGCGCGGAGAATAGGCACTATCGCGACGGAGTCTTCCGCNACTCTGTACTGCGTGGTCTTTTCAAGCGGCGTTTCCACTTCCACGGGAACGAGTTCCACGTCGCGCATACTCTCGTAGGTCATAATTGTGGTAATCTCTTCGATAAGCTCGCGGAATTCTTTCATGCCCGTGTTCTTATCGCGGAGAATTGAAATTTTATGCTTTATTAAAGGGTGGTCGAAAATAAATACGTTTTTATACTTTTTCATTGCCGTTCTCCTCATTTGCAGTCTCTGAAACCGTTTCGGTTTTCTGTACTTCATCGATGGTAATCTGTTCGTCGCCGCCGTCCTTCTTGCGCTTGATATTAACAAGCAGGTTGACAAGAATTCCGAGTATCAGCGAGCATGCTACCGCGGTAATGGTAACCTCGCCGAAGGTCAGCACCAGTCCGCCCACGCCGGCGATTAAAATTACCGATACGACGAACAGATTTCTGTTGTCGCCGAGGTCGACTTTCTGAACCATTTTAAGTCCCGANACCGCGATAAAGCCGTACAGCGCGATGCACACGCCGCCCATTACGCAGGAGGGAATTGTCGCAAGGAAAGTTATGAAGGGCGCGAAGAACGAAACCACTATCGCAAGAGCGGCGGTAACCAGAATGGTTATAACCGAAGCGTTGCCCGAAATTGCCACGCAGCCGACCGACTCGCCGTAGGTCGTGTTGGGACAGCCGCCGAACAACGCGCCCGCCATAGAACCTACGCCGTCGCCCAGAAGGGTTCTCGTAAGTCCGGGGTCTTTTAAAAGGTCTGTTTCGATTATAGACGAAATGTTTTTGTGGTCCGCGATATGTTCAGCGAACACTACGAACGCGACGGGGATATACGCGACCGCAATCGTGCCGATATAGCTTCCGATATTCGCAATATTACCGGTGCCGTAGTCGCTTGAAATAAGCTGTACGAACGAGTACTGTTCCCAGAACTTCCAGTTCATATGTTTGAAGAGTTCGAAGTTAACGACTTTGAGCGCGTCGCATTTTGCGGCGTAGCCGATACCGGTGAAAGCCGCCGCAACCGCGTAGCCTGCGACGATACCGATAATGAAGGGAATCATCTTCATCATCTTNTTGCCGTAGACCGAGCAGACTATGGTAACCGCAAGGGTTACNAGTCCGCACACGAGAGCCACGTAGGGCGAGCANANCATTTTGTAAGCGGTATCCTCAAACAGATAGGGNGCGCCGCTTTCGTCAAACTTGACAATCCAGTTTGANACGGCTTCGGTTACGTTGCCCGTGGTCAGATCGCCTATCGCGTTGCCTGCGAGCGAAAGTCCTATAATTGCAACTACCGGTCCTATTACCACCGCCGGCATAATTTTNTCTATCCATTTAACGCCTGCAAACTTGACTATTACGGCAATAAGCACGTAGATAAGTCCGGCGAACACCGCGCCGATAATAAGTCCCAGATAGCCGACCGCCATCGAAACGCCGCCCGCGAAAGCCGAGAACATACTTCCCAGGAACGCGAACGAGCTGCCCAGAAAGACAGGGCTTTTAAATTTTGTAAACAGCAGGTAAACTATCGTACCCACGCCCGCGCCGAACAGCGCCGACGAAGTGTACATTGTGTAACCCGTAGTGTTCTGCACGACCATAGGCACCGCGATAGTTGCCGCAAGAATTGCCAGCAGCTGTTGCAGCGCGAACAGAATAAGTCTGCCCGTCTTGGGTCTGTCTTTTACGCCGTAAATCATCTTCATCGTAAATTTCCTCTTTCGTTTTTTTTGCGGATAACCGCCTTTTTCACTATAACACAATTCAATTAATTTTGCAATAGATAGGCGGCAATTAATTTGCCGCGCTTTTTTTGGCGAACCGTTATAAATCAGAACATTTCGCCTAATCACACGAATATCATAATTTTATGGAAATTATAAATTATAACAGACAGGCAGCCGCGGCGTACGCGAGAAAGTGGGCGTTCGGACGCAACCCCGAATATTANAACTTTCAGAACATNGGCGGCGACTGCACNAACTTNGCCTCGCAGTGCATTTACGCCGGCGCGGGGATAATGAACTTTACNCCGACTTTCGGCTGGTACTACCGCTCGGTAAACGACAGAACGCCGTCCTGGACGGGNGTCGAATATCTGTATAACTTTTTGGTCAATAACGAGGGTTTGGGTCCCTTCGCAGAGGAAGNNCCNCTTGAAAAACTGGAAGTCGGGGATATAGTACAGCTCGGGCTTGCGACGGGCGACTTTTACCACTCGCCCGTGGTCGTAAGCAATACAAACGGTCGGATAACGGTAGCCGCGCACACCTACGACGCGTATAACAAGCCCCTCTCATCCTATTCTTTCGCGCAGGCGCGCGGAATACATATTTTGGGTGTTAGAAAACCATAAACGTTCCGTTTAATCGACTATCTTTATTGCGTTACCGTAATACAACCAACCGCAAATCAAACTTAAAAAAGGCGTTCACGNTGAACTGCGCGAACGCCTTTATTTTACTATTGCTGATTACAATTTCTTTTTATATACTAATATGCCTAACGTTACGCCGCCGCCTGCAATANCAANCGGAATAAGCAACCAGCTTATCCAAACGTACGATTTATCATCTTCCGCCGGCGCAGACGGTGTTTCGGGCGTATCGGGCGTAAGTTTGGGTAAAGTTACGCTCGATTTATCGGTAATTTCCGTTTCGCCTGCCGCGTCCGAAAAATACTTGTCGCATTTATCGCAAGACCAATACTCCGTATTGCCTTCCTTTTCCTCGGTTGCGGCAGTTGCCTCGTGGTGCGTAAGCGTGTGTCCGAGAGCTTCACCGTATTCAAACGTTTCAGTGCCGTGCACGCCGCATTCGCAGGATTTATAGTAAACAGCTTTTGCATTGCACGTTGCGGCAGATTTGAGATAGATATCGTTTACAACCTCTTGATTGTAATTGTGCGAATAGGCGTACGCAAATTTCCCGCAACCGTTTTGACACTCGTACCAATGTGAAGTTTCGTCGGAAGTCAACTCTTCGGCAAAATCGTGCGTGCCGATTGTTACCGCGCCTTCCGTCTTGTCGCTGACGTAAACACAATTTTCGGGATTATCGGGTATAAAATATTTCGAAGGCTTGTCGCTGCCGTTATATTTAAAGCCCGTTGCAAACTCAACCGATTCATTAATTAATTCCTTAATTTCATCATCATCATCTTCATCATAATTAACAACACCAACGGTTATACCGATTTGTGCGCCCTCGTTAAAAGTACCCGTAACGTTTATTCTGTCGGCTTCGTACAAAAATACGTTATTATCTGCGTTATTCTTATCTTTATTATCTGTTATATTAGGCGCACCGGATAATTTCAATGTACCATCAGAAGCATAAACGCCACCGCCCAAGTCTGCCGTATTGCCACTTATCGTGCTGCCTGTCATTTCAAATGTGCCGAAATAAAGGAACACGCCACCGCCACCGCTCGCAGTATTTTCACTTATCACGCCACCTGACATTTTGAACGTACCACCAACGTGCACTGCGCCGCCTTTGCCACCAGCCGTGTTGCCACTTATCGTGCCGCCTGTCATTATAAACGCACCGCCTGCAACGTAAATACCACCGCCATTTAACTCCGTGTTACCGCCCATAATAATACCCGTTCCCTGACAGTCGCATAAAGTAAACATTGCGCCGTTGCTTACGTATATAACCGTGTCTGTTCCGTCGCCCGTAACGGTATGCCCGTTAAGACAGAGAGTTACCGTACCTCTGACGCTTATATTACCGTCAATATTATTCGTGAGAACATATGCGCCCGCTGTAAGTTCTCCATCTTCAATATCTGCATAACTGTTTATTTCCGTCATTGTCGAATGGTCGTGCGTTTCTTCCGTGTCAGCGTGTGCCGTAGTTTTGGGCGTGAACATAAACACACACGCCAAAAGCAATACCGCAATTACCGCAGAAAAAAGTAGTATAAAACTCTTTCTGATTTTCATTTGCATAATAGGTTTTCTCCCAATTAGAACATATATCTGCTTCATTCTATCATAATATTCCGCTTTTGTAAAGCCGCCCGAGCCGGGAGCATCTCTGTGGGATTA
>WFLX010384180.1_pt1 | contig 14022 bp, 10 predicted proteins | sample 4967041 | NCBI WGS metagenome assembly WFLX01 (sample SAMN12857096, study PRJNA449069) | gut metagenome | isolation source: stool from male and female vole | host: Microtus ochrogaster | place: USA:Florida | collected 2017
GCAATCATAAGCTTAGTGATACAAGCCGGTTCAATAAAATATGACGGATGTCAGATATTATTTTCCGGAGAAAATCAATTTAAGATGGCGCAGGATGAAAATATTATTGTAATAGTATTAGATAGCTATCATAATATGCAATTTGAAGAAACTATGGTTCAAAATCCTGATATAGCTGTTGCATTAAAAGATTTTACCTATTACAACAATGCAGATGCTCATTATTATTCAACATATCCATCATTAGCGCATATGCTTACGGGAAAAGAATTTGATTACAGCATCTCAGAAGAAGATTGGATAGAAGATTGCTGGCAGCAGCCATCCTGTGAGGCGCTTTATGACACGCTTCACAATGAGGGTTATGTATGCGATTTGTATTATAATGATTTGCTAAGAAATATAGGGGCTAATAATATAGAAAATCTAACGGATAAAATTAACAATATAATAGAGACAAAACCGAGAATCAGGTTGGGATTACTTGTGAGTATAATGGAAAAAATGACTATTTATAAATATATGCCATATATCCTGAAACCATATTTTGAAGTGAATAGTCAAATTGTGCAAGAGATTGCTATTTACGATAATATGGAGAGTAAAATTGCTAATTTTTATTTTTATGAAGAATTGATGAACAGGAAATTATCTGTTGATGAAACGGTAGATAAAAAATTAAGTTTTAACTATTTATATGGTCTGCATAAACCTTGGGATACTGACAGTAATGGACATAAAACAGAAGAATATGTTACTGTAGGAGAAACATCAGAGGGTTTATGTGTCATTATTATGGAATATATAGAGCAATTGAAAGAGATTGGCGCATATGATAATGCAACAATTATTATTACGGCAGATCATGGACTTGGCATCACTATGCCACAGCCACTGTTTTTGATTAAACTACCACATTCATCACAGGATGAATTGAGAGTTACATCGGCACCGATATCACATGATGATTTTTTGCCAACATTGTTAGACTTATTGGGTCAGGATTATTCGTCATTTGGAACGTCTATCTATGATTGGGAGGATGGTGATCGCCGGAGGAGGAACCTCTGGATTCCAGGAGAAGGGGGATATCTTATATATACTTATGATACAGATAGGCAAGAGCTGATAAATCAAACAAAAGAAGATGCAGTTCTTGTAATAAATCCCACGCAATAGCTACTCAGTTAAATGTGCTTTGTAACAAAAACTTGTAAAAAATTGGTATTTGTAATAGAATAATTATGCGTTGTAAATTACTAATATTATAGATAATCTTTATGTTGTTTTCCATTGGAGAAAATAACTTCTGAAAGAAAGGAAAAACTGACAAATGAAACATTTTAGATTTGCTGTAAAATTCGCTTACTTTTTTACCTGCTTTTGGATGTTCTTTTCAAACGTATCGTTTGCTTATATCGATCCTTCTGCAGTGACTTATGTGGTACAGGCTGTAGCTGCCGTATTTATTGCGCTGGGAGCCATCCTTACCGTATTTCGTCACAAGATTGCCAGGTTTTTTAAGAAGGGCAAAAAGGATGAACAGCCGGAAGAAAAGATCGAGCTGAAGGATATTGAGGAAACGGATGAGGATTAAGATTGAAAAATAAGCTTGAAAGCTTATTTTTCAAAAACGAATTTTTTCGTTAAAACCGAATAAATTCGGTTTGCTAATGTTGTGCCTGCGACATCAGCACTAAAGTGCACTAAAGTACATTAAAGTTCGCAGGTTGCGGAAAGGCATGGTTATTAGATAGGAATATGAGGATGATCGCGGATGCCGTCATAGATGCGCTGGTATGGCTGATCAATGGATGTTATAAGATCATACCGAATTATTGGATGGCGATATTGATTTTTACATTCTTAACGAAAGTGATATTGCTTCCGTTGTCTGTCTGGGTTCAGAAGAATTCTATCAAGACGGTGCGGATGCGGCCGCAGTTAAATCATATCGAGGCTGCTTATTTTGGAAATAAAGAGAAGATCTCGGAGGAACAGTATAAGCTGTTCCAACAGGAGAAATACAGTCCGTTTCTTGATCTGGTGCCTCTTTTTGTGCAGCTGGCGCTGTTGATGGGTGTTGTGGAAGCTGTGAAAAAGGGGACTGACCTGACGGCAGTACCAGTGGAAGCTTGGGGATGGACGCTGCTGATTCCGGCTCTGGCAGGAATATCGGCATGGTTTATGTGCTATATCCAGAATAAGATCAATGTGCTTCAGGCGGAGCAGGGAGCGCTGAACCAGTATGGTACGATGATCTTTTCCGTAGCATTATCGCTGTATCTGGGATTTTTTGTATCGATTGGTGTGGGATTTTACTGGACCTGCAGCAATCTTTTTTCTGTTTTGCAGCTGTTTTTGTTGAATATTTGGATCAATCCTAAGGACTATATCGATTATGAGGCGTTGGAAAAAAGTAAGGCGGAGTTAAAAGAAGCAAGACAATATATGGCATCAGGGAAAAAAGATAGTAAGAAAAATCCCTACCGCAAAAAAGAAAAAGAGGATTATAAACGGTTTTTATCTGGCGGAAAGAAAAAGATCGTATTTTATTCCGAAAAAAACGGATTTTATAAATATTACAAAGGTGTGATCGAAGAGATCATCCGAAGGACGAATATTGTGATCCACTATATTACAAGCGATGCCGAAGACGAGGTATTTAAGCTGGAGAGCGATCAGTTTAAACCCTATTATATCGGAGAAAACCGCCTGATTGTGCTGATGATGAAGCTGGAAACAGAGATCATGGTGATGACGACGCCGGATCTGGAAAACTTCCATTTAAAGCGTTCTTATGTGCAGAAAGATATCGAATATGTCTATCTGCCCCATGACGTCAATAGCTCTAATCTGAGTTTTCACAATAATGCGCTGGATCATTTTGATACGATCTTTACTTCCGGTCCGAAGAATAAAGAGGAGCTTGCGGAGCGGGAGGAGAAATATGGTCTGCCAAAGAAACATCTGATTGAGTGGGGTTCCGGTGTTATTGATAATATGATCAAAGGATACGAAGCTCTGTCGGATCAAAGTAAAGAAGATGACGGCGGGAAAATAATATTGATTGCGCCCTCTTGGCAGAAGGACAATATCCTTGATCTTTGTATAGAGCCGATGCTGGAGAAGCTTTCAGAGACGGATCATCACATTATCGTGCGTCCGCATCCCCAGTATGTAAGGCACTGTATGGATAAGATAGAACGTCTGCAGAAGAAGTACGAGGGTAAAAATATAGAGATACAGACGGATTTTTCCTCCAATAGTACGGTATATACCGCAGATCTGCTGATGACAGACTGGTCAAGCATTGCTTTTGAATACTGTTTTGCAACATTAAAACCGGTTCTTTTTATCAATACACCAATGAAGATTATGAATCCGGATTATCAGGAGCTTAAGACGGTGCCGATTGATATCGAGCTGAGAGACAAGGTTGGAATTTCGCTGGAGGTTGATCAGATGGACGATCTGGTGAAGACGGTGAAAACATTATTGCATGATAAAGAGTTTTCCGCGGATGCTATGAAGGAGCTTAGAGATCATTATATTTATAATATTGGTTCAAGTGGAAAGGTAGGAGCATTGTATCTGATCAATCAATTAATGGAACGGCAGAAAAAGGCATAATTAAGCCGCTAAATGATGGTTTCCTTCGTAAAATTGTTGGTTTTGATAAGATACTTCTTCAAAAAAGTGTTGTATATGTATGAATATTCCTTCAAAAAAATGTAAAAGCAATTGAATATTCCTTCAAAAAAATGTTATACTTACTGTGGAAGGTGGGTGAGCATGATGGAACGATTGCTTATGAAAGAATTGACTGCTTGGAAAAATAAGAAAAAAAGGAAGCCCATTTTATTAAAGGGAGCAAGGCAGGTTGGAAAAACATGGTTGATGAGGGAATTTGGCAGAAGCTGTTTTTCTAATGTTGTATATATTAATTTTGATAGGAAACCGGGGCTTCGCAGTATATTTCTAGAAGATTTTGATGTAAAACGGATATTGCGCATGTTGAATATAGAGTCAGGTGAGCGTATCATGCCGGAAAAAACCCTGANTATTTTTGATGAAATTCAGGAAGCTCCGGAGGCGATCGCTTCTCTAAAATATTTTTGTGAAGATGCGCCGGAGTANCCGATTGTTGCTGCAGGATCGCNTTTAGGTGTAGCTATTNATAAAGGGGTCTCATTTCCTGTANGCAANATAGAGACACTGCAGGTTTATCCTATGTCATATGTTNAATTTCTTATGGCAATGGGANAAGAATCGATTGCGAACNTATTATTAGATGGGGAACTGTCATCTTTAAAGCCATTTGCGGACAGATATGCACATTGGCTGAAGCTTTATTATTATATAGGCGGTATGCCGGAAGCGGTAAGCGACTATGCGGAGAATGGAGATATCGTATCTGTCAGAGCGATTCAAAACACAATATTGGAGTTGTATGACAGTGATTTTGGAAAGCATGTAGAAAAGGATGAATTACTCAAAGTTCGTTTGGTTTGGAACTCTATTCCGTTGCAGTTGGCAAAGGAGAATAAAAAGTTTTTCTTTGGTCAGATTAAAAAAGGTGCGCGTTTAAAGGATTTTGAGAGCGCTATTGAATGGCTGCTGGATTGCGGATTGATTTATAAGGTCTATCGTGTGGAAAAACCTGGGATGCCGTTAAAAGCATATACCGATTTTTCGGCATATAAGATATTTACGGTTGATGTTGGGTTATTGGCGGCAATGAGCGGACTTACCGCAGATACGCTTTTAAATGGCAATGATTTATTTACGGAGTTTAAGGGAGCGTTGACGGAACAATATGTTTTTCAGGAAATAAAGGGTTCTGCCTTGGGGGACGCATATTATTTTTCGGCTTCCTCCTATAATGAAATTGATTTTATGATTCAACAGGGGGAGCAGATCGTACCCATCGAGGTAAAAGCAGAGGAAAACGTGAAGTCAAAAAGCTTAAAGGCGTATGTGGATAAGTATGCACCGGAAAAAGCTGTGCGGATTTCCATGAAATCATACAAAACAGAAGACTGGCTGATAAATATACCTTTGTATGCGGTCATGAATTTATAAAGCTGCTTTTGATTATATAGGAACAAAAGTTCAAATAAGGAGATCGACTATGGACGTAAAAGTAGAAAGAAAAGTATTGTTAAATCCCGGTCCGGCAACGACGACGGATACCGTAAAGATGGCGCAGATCGTACCGGATATCTGCCCGCGGGAGAAAGAGTTTGTGGGGATCATGCGGGAGATCGAAGAGGGACTGTTAAAGATCGTCCACGCTGATCCGAAGGAATATGCGGTAGTCCTGTTCTGCGGTTCCGGAACGATCAATATGGATATCTGCCTGAACTCGCTCCTGCCGGAAGGAAAGAAGATCCTTGTGATCAATAATGGAGCTTACAGCAGCCGTGGGGTAGAAATCTGTAACTATTATGGCTTGGAACATATCGACATGAAGCTGCCGATTAATCAGCAGCCCGATCTGATAGAGGTTGAAAAAGTCCTGCAGGAGAATCCGGATATTGCGTTGGTATATATTACGCATCATGAGACAGGGACAGGCTTATTAAATCCGATCAGGGAGATCGGCGCGTTAGTACACCGGTATCATGCGAGATTTGTTGTGGATACGACAGCCACTTATGCAATGCGCCCGATCAATATTTCTGAGGATAATGTTGATTTCTGTATGGCATCGGCACAAAAGGGTATCATGGCGATGACGGGATTATCCTTTATCATCGGCAGACGGGATGCGATAGAAGCTTCAGCGGAGTATCCGAAGCGTTCCTATTATTGTAACTTATACTTGCAGTATCAGTATTTTATGGAGCATGGGGAGATGCATTTTACGCCGCCGGTACAGGTGATTTATGCCACAAGGCAGGCTCTGAAGGAATATTTTGCGGAAGGCGAACAGGCAAAATGGGAACGGCATCGGAAGGTGTTTGCAGCCATCAGAAGGAATCTTACGGAACTTGGATTTCATATCTTTATTCCGGAAGAAATCCAGTCTGAGCTGGTGGCGGCGGCTCTTTATCCGGACGACCCGAACTGGGACTTTGGAAAAGTGCATGATTACTGTTATGAAAGAGGTTTTACGATCTATCCCGGTAAGGTAGAGAAGAAAGGGATGTTCCGTTTGTGCGCTCTGGGGGCGATCACGGAGCAGGATATTGAAGCTTTCTTTGTGGTATTCAGGGAAGCTCTGGCAAAGTATAATGTAGCCGTACCTGTGATGTACCGATAGTGTGAAAAGAGTAATTCTGCCTATATTGGAGAGCGTGTTATTACAGTAAAACTGCTCTTACAAGGAGAATTATATTGTTCAATGAAAAGGCGGTTTTGAAAAAATCTGCGCTGTAAAAATTTGGTAAAGGAGAAATAGGATAAAAATGAAGAAAATTTATACCTGTTTTTGTACTGATGTGATCCATGAGGGGCATCTGAATATCCTAAAAAAGGCGAAGGAATATGGCGAAGTGATCGTGGGCGTGCTGGCTGATGAAGCGATGGTAAGATACAACCGGTTTCCGACGATCTCTCTGGAGGAACGGATAGAGATCGTGAAAAATACCGGTCTGGCAGATCGTGTGATCGTGCAGGATACCATCATGTATGACGAAGTGATTGCGAAGGAAAAACCGGATTATGTGATCCACGGGGATAACTGGAAAGAAGGTCCGGAGAATGCGATCCGGCAGAATGTATTGAAGAACCTTTCTGAGTATGGCGGGGAACTGATTGAAGCGCCCTATACTTATAACAGGGAAGTCAAAAAGATAGATGACCGTATCAAAGAAAAACTGGCGATGCCGGAGTTTAGAAGGAGAAGACTGAGGCAGCTGATCACCATGCGTCCGATCGTAAAGACATTGGAAGTACATTCCGGATTGACGGGGCTGATTGCAGAGAAAACGGTGGTAGAGCATCATGGTGAACTGGATCAGTTTGACGCCATGTGGATATCCAGCCTGTGTGATTCCACGGCAAAAGGTAAACCGGATATAGAGCTGGTTGATATGTCTTCACGGATCAGGACCATTGATGATGTTATGGATGTAACGACCAAGCCGATCATTCTGGACGGCGATACCGGAGGGCTGATCGAGCACTTTGTCTATAATGTCCGCACATTGGAGCGGATGGGGGTTTCTGCCGTAATCATAGAAGACAAGACGGGACTGAAGAAAAATTCCTTGTTTGGCACGGAAGTAGAGCAGACACAGGACAGCATTGAGAACTTCTGCGCCAAGATCCGTGCGGGAAAGGAAGCCCTGCGGACAGATGAATTTATGATCATTGCGAGGATCGAAAGCCTGATTTTAGAGCGGGGGATGGAGGACGCCCTGACCCGGGCAAAGGCTTATGTGGAAGCCGGAGCAGACGGGATCATGATCCATTCCAGAAAGAAAACGCCTGATGAGATTGTGGAATTCTGCCGGCTGTTCCGTAAGACGGATCAGGAGACGCCGATCGTAGTCGTGCCCACTTCCTTTTCCTCCATAACGGAAGAAGAGCTTGTTAAGGCAGGGGTGAATATTGTCATCTATGCTAACCAGCTGACAAGAAGCGCCTTTCCGGCGATGCAGAAAACGGCGGAAACAATACTGAAGAATCACCGTTCTTTGGAGGCGGACGAAGCGCTGATGTCATTTAAAGACATTATTCGATTGATTGATGAGTTATAAGTTATTAGTAATAAGTTATAAGTAATATGAAATCAGACATTATTTATTAGAAATAAGTTACATGTCATATTTGCTATATGCTATAACTTAAAAGTTATCAGACATTTTTAAAAACATAATCGTAAGGTTTGCATAACTCGAAGTTTGCATAGCTATGTTCCAAAAATGATTTCATTTATGATGTTTTTGGAACATAGCTATGCAAACAAAGAGTTATGTAAGCCGTGCAAGACTGTTGTAATTGCCTAAATTATAATAAAAAAGAGGAATAAGGAATGAAGGAATACGCAATTTTAATGGCCGCCGGCATGGGCACCAGAATGCGTCCGCTGACGGAGACGATGCCAAAACCTTTGATACCGGTCCACGGAAAACCGATGATCGAGACAGTGATCGAGGGACTGCTGGCCAGACCGGTAGATGAGATCTATATCGTGACAGGCTATTTGGGAGAACAGTTTCAGCAGATGGAAGCAAAGTATCCGCAGGTACATCTGATCAGGAATGAAGAATATGATGTCAAAAACAATATCTCATCCATTTATGCTGCACGGGAGATACTTCCGCTTGGCAACTGCTTTATCTGCGAGTCAGACCTGTATGTGGCTGCTCCGGAGATCTTTCAAAAGGAACTGCACCACTCTTGTTATTATGGCAGGATGCAGGCAGGATATTCGGACGACTGGACATTTGGGGTCAAGGACGGACGGATCAGCCGCGTGGGAAAAGGCGGGACGGATGCTTACAATATGGTAGGCGTTGCGTGGTTTTGCCAGAAAGACGCAGCAGAGTTAAAAAATCTCATTGAACAGGCTTATACCTGGAACGACAGCGGCGAGCTTTTCTGGGATGATGTGGTAGACAGGAATCTTGATAAACTGGATCTGGTGGTGGAACCGGTTTATGAGGGACAGATCATAGAAATTGATACTGTAGAAGAATTAAATAAAATCAATAAAAAATAATTAGCGATGTAAGTTGCTCTGACATGGAGGATTAGTATGAATGCACAGAGTTTATTGAAAGAAATAGAAAATACGGGGATCAAGGTGATTACCGGAGTACCGGACTCTACCTTGAAGCAGTTTTGCGATGGTTTGCAGACTTATCAGGGTCAGCTGAAACATTATGTGCCGGTAAATGAAGGCGCTGCGATCGGTATCGCCGTGGGGACGTATCTGTCGTCCGGTCATCCGGCATGCGTCTATATGCAGAATTCCGGCCTGGGCAATATCGTCAATCCGATTACATCCCTTGCTAATAAAGAAGTGTATGGCATCCCGATGCTTTTGATCGTCGGATGGCGCGGAGAACCCGGGGTGAAGGATGAGCCACAGCATATCTATCAGGGAAAGATTACGAAAGAGTTATTGGATGTGCTTTCCATACCTTATGCGGTTCTGGATGCGGATACTACGATGGAGGATCTGGAAACTATCTTAAAACAGGCAAAAGATGCCATGGCGGAGAGGAAACAATTTGCTCTGGTTGTGAAAAAGGGAACCTTTGAAAAAGCAGATAAATTTGTTTGGGAGAATGGATATCCCATAAACCGGGAATGGGCATTGGGCGAGCTTCTTAAGATGATTCCGCAGGAGGCATGTATCGTATCGACCACCGGTAAGATCTCCAGGGAACTTTATGAACAGAGTGATAAGTTATACAGCAATCATGACAGGATCTTTATGACGGTGGGCGGTATGGGACATGCATCCATGATTGCATTTGGCATTGCGCAGGATCAGAAGGATCGAATGGTGGTCTGTATCGACGGGGACGGCGCGGCGTTGATGCATATGGGAGGTATGGCATTTTTGGCAGCTAATGCGCCGGAGAATTACATTCATATCATCATCAATAATCAGGCGCATGAGTCGGTAGGGGCGATGCCCACCGGCGCACAGGCAGTCAGCTTTGTAAAATTGGCGCAGGCAGCAGGATATCGGAAGGCGATTTCCATCACTAAGCAGGAAGATATGATGCAGATAAAAGATCTGTTGAATGAAAAAGGGCCTGTACTCTGCGAGATCATGGTAGGTCTTGATTCCAGAGCAGATCTGGGAAGACCAAAGGAGACGGCGGCGGAGAATCGGGAAGCCTTTATGTCTTATCTTAATAGATAATGCAAAGAGGTGAATATGCAGAATGGTAATCTCCAAAAAAGGATAAGCATCATTGTCCCCGTATATAATGCGGAACGATATTTAGATAAGTGTATGTCATCCCTTGTGGAGCAGACATATGGAAATCTTGAAATTATCGTGATAGATGATGGTTCGACGGATGGAAGCAGCGGAATATGCGACAGGTATGCCGCGGAGTTTCCTACAGTACATTGTTATCATAAGGATAATCAGGGAGCCGGACCAGCGCGTAATTTTGGATTGGACCGTTCCACGGGTGATTATATTATGTATGTGGATGCGGATGACTATATTGCAAAGAGATGCGTTGCGGAAGTGGTGGGCATTGCTGAGCAGTATCAGGCTGATCTGGTAGACTTTGGGAAAGTATATATGCTTTCTGCAAAGAATGTATTCGAAGATTCAGATAAAACCATTAGATATTTCCGGTCTCCACAGGAGGTACGGCAGATTAGCGGTCAAATACGGAAGATGATCTGGGGGAAATTATATCAAAGGGAACTGGCACTCAGCGTCCGTTTTAGCAGTCGGCAGCGGGGGGAAGACGCCTGTTATATGGCGGAGATTCTGGAACACTGTAGAAGTATAGTTAAATATAATCATTGCCTTTATGCATACCGGGCATATCAGGAAAGTCTGACGCGGGGGAAAGCGTCAATCAGGATGATCAAAAGAGAACTCGGACGATATCAGAGGGCATATGATCAGGCTGATAATAGGGAACAACGGGAAGAAGCGCTTAAACAGATGGTTCTATACTGTCAAAAAACAGCTGAGGATATCGTGTATCGCGGAGAAGAGGCAGTATCAAGAAAACAGCTGCTGTTTTTGAAAGATCAGATAGATAAGATTGATCATTCTGAAAGCGCAGTTATGGAAGAACACTTTGATGATGATCAGACAGAAAAGGAAAGTTCATTTAATGTAATCTTAAAAACGGCAGATACGCTGATTGAGAAAGCGATAGAAACTTCGCAGATTTCATGGGTTAACAGAACTTATAAGAGATTGAGAAACCTGTACAGCAGATGTATGGGCAGGATCAGGGTTTGGATCAATTATGAATATAAAATATAATAGGAATGCAAGAAATGTTAATTGGCAATGATATTGAAAAGCGGTTAGATTGAAAAATCAAAGATTTTCAATCGCATATTGTGCTTGCGGCTCAAATTTACAGGTTATGGAAAGGCATGGTAAGATTTACAGATGAAATTAAGGGATATCGTTCCTTATAAGATTATGAAGGAACGCAGGATTAAACAGCATTTTCAGATTTTGAAAGCACAGCAGGAGCCATTAGTTTATAATGGGAAGGGACAGAGAAAACGGGTATTTTACCTGCAGGATGTTTTGGCGCAGCATACGCCGTATACACTGGTCTTGGATCAGGAGCCGGAAGAAATCTTGTGGGATCGCAACAACACAGGATTGCCGATCCAGTTTTTTTCCCATACATCTATATTTGAAGAGGCAAGTCCTTACTGTGTCCGCAAATATGCGCTGTTGTTTGAATCAGAGACGATCCAGCCGGAGGATTATACACGTGTGATGAATGATCCGGGCAGAATGGCGGAATACAGTAAAATCTTTACGTTTTCAGATCAGGTCTTGGATCGGTATCAAAATGCATTGTTTATTCCTGCCAGCGGGCTTTGGTATGGTACTGCGGTCAATGGGGGAATATTAGATGAGCAGCGTTATGAGAAAAAAGAGAAAAATGTTTCGGTGATCGCTTCTGCCAAATCACACACAAAATATCATAAATTACGTGTAGAGACAGCAAAACAGGCGGTGGAAGCAGGTCTGGCGGACGGATATGGGGCGTTTTGTAATAATCGTATTAATAAAAAAGCTGACGCTTTAGATGATTATCGTTACAGCATTGTAGTGGAAAATGATGTAAAGCCATATTATTTTACAGAAAAGATTCTGGATTGCTTTGCGTCTATGACGATTCCGATTTATCTGGGCGCGACAAAGATCGGTGAGTATTTTAATATGGATGGAATTATCACACTGGAAGAGGGAAAATGTGATCATATAGAGGACGTCCTAAAGCAGTGTTCCGCCCAGGATTATGAAGCAAGACGGGAGGCAGTGATAGACAATTTTGAACGGGTGAAGAAGTATCGGTGTATAGAGGATTATCTGATGACGCATTATAGGAATGAATTTACACTGGATTGTGTAGAAAATAGATAAATATATAGATGAAATCCATTGGAGAGAGACGGAATAAATCAGTGAATGTAATTGTGGATATTAAGGGAGGATATGGAAACCAGCTGTTTTGTTATGCGCTGGGCTATGCAGTGTCAAAGAAAATGCAGGCGCAGCTGTGTCTGGATACCAGTATGCTCCATCATCATATTGTAAAGAATCGGCAGGCGGAGATCCTGCATTTGAATCTTGCTTATGATAAACTGATAACATATCCTTATGACAGTCGGCTGTTATGTAGAAAGCTGGGTATCAACAGATTCTGTAAAAGAAATGCAATAGGGTGGAATACTGCCGTATATAAGGAAAAACAACTGATACAATATGATCCGGACGTATTTGGGATAAAGAAAGATACGTATTTTGATGGATTTTGGCAGAATCCGGATTATTTTGACCAGTACCGTGAAGAACTGTTGCCATTGCTGCAGCCGAAAGAAAAAAAGACAGAGAGCGTAATTGCACTGGCAGAAGAGATGCAGAGGGAGGAAAGCGTATCCGTGCATATCCGAAGAGGAGATTATGTAGGTCTTGCATGGGATCTGCCGATGTCTTATTATGAAACGGCGATGATAAAGATGGAAGAGCGTTTAGGCGTACCCCCGCATTATTATATCTTTTCGGATGATATGGATTTTGCCGGAGAATATTATAAGAATGCCGGACGGCGGATGACTTTTGTCAGCTATGATTCACCGTCTCCGGTCAGGGACGATATGTATCTGATGAGCCGGTGCCGGCATAATATCATTGCAAACAGTTCTTACAGCTGGTGGGGCGCTTATCAGAATCAGAACCCGGAAAAATATGTGATCTGTCCCAAGATCGGCATGTGGGATGAAAAGTTTTATTTGAATGACTGGCATAAAATTGCGATAACAGAAAAATAGATATTAAGAATATGTCTGGAGATACTGATGGAAACATTAAAAAAGTTAAATTATCTGTTTGACAGGAAGATAAAATTAAGGACAGCCTATGTATTTATTCTGATTGCGCTGGGTTCCGTAGTGGAACTTTTAGGAATTGCGATTGTTTTGCCGATCATAGAACTTGCTATGGAAGAGAATACCGTATCAGACAACAAAATGGCGCTTTTGTTGTCGCATTTCGTTGGGACGGAGAACAAGGAAGAAATATTGCTTTGGCTGATCGGCATTACTGTGGTTGTTTATATTGTGAAATCTTTTTATCTGGTCTATATGAACAGTCAGCTTTACCTGTTTTCGGCAGATGTCAGGAGAAAATTGTCGATCAGGCTGCTAAAAACGTATTTTAAGCAGCCTTATGAATTTTTCCTATTAAAAAATTCTGCGGAATTGATGCGTGGAGTAAGCAGCGATACGGGAGAATTGTACAATACCATTATCAATGTGCTGCGTGTGATTTCTAATGGGATCACGGCAGTCAGTATTATTGCATATCTGATCCTCACTAATTTTTGGATGACGATGACGATTACAATATTGCTTTCTATCTGTGCTGTGTTGATCTTTCTGGTGTTTAACAAACGTTTCCGGGCTTATGGCGCACAGAATCAGAAATACAGTGCATATATGTCGAAAGACCTCCGGCAGGCGTTTGAGGGCGTGAAAGAGATCAAAGTCATGGGAAACGGAGATTATTTTGTTGACGCATATGAGAGGAATTTTAAAAAGCAGAACAAAGTCATGAATCTGTTCAATATTTATAATTCCATACCCAAATATCTTATAGAAACTGTCAGCATTTCGGGAATTCTTTTATTTTTAGGGGCGAATGTCATGTTCAATGACAACTATACTGCCTTGATCCCGCAGCTGGCGACATTTTGTGTAGCGGCTTATAAACTTATGCCTTCCATGAACGGTATTTCGACTTATATGAACAGCATTATTTTCAGCAAGGCATCCATTGATTTGGTATATCATGATATTAAAGAGATTGAGGAACTGGAAAAGCAAAAA
>WFLX010283521.1_pt1 | contig 14019 bp, 3 predicted proteins | sample 4967041 | NCBI WGS metagenome assembly WFLX01 (sample SAMN12857096, study PRJNA449069) | gut metagenome | isolation source: stool from male and female vole | host: Microtus ochrogaster | place: USA:Florida | collected 2017
AATTATAGTTGAGGTTTTCATCCTCATAAAGAGTAAACTCTCCATTGTCGCCTGTGTAGACGTAGAGATTGATCACGTCGGCAGGTTTTTGGTCGGAATATTGCATTTCCGGGCCGAACGGAACGATAGCTCCTGAGCGAACGAAGAGTGGCATGCGCTCGTAGGGTGCATTGGCAATCTTTGTCTCGCCACCTTCCGACACGACTTTACCATTGTAGAAATCATACCAGATGGCACCCTTCGGGAAATACACGTCGCGTTGGCGAGCACCATACTGGTAAATTGGAGCGACGAGGAATGCATTGCCAAACATATACTGGTCGCCGATGTTGCGGGTGGCAGTGTCGGCGGTGAATTCCATCACCATCGGACGCATCACGGTATAATCATCGAAATAAGTCTTTCCTGCAAGCGAATAGATGTAGGGCATCATGTCGTAGCGGAGGTTGGTGTAGTAGACCACAGAATTGTATGCAGGATGATCTTCCGGTGCAATGTTAAAGATCTCGCGGTATGGCCACTGTCCATGGGCACGGAAGAGAGGAGAGAATGCTCCAAACTGATACCAGCGGGTGTTAAGCTCACGCCATTCCTTGAGGTCCGGATTCTCCTTGCCGGTCTTGAGANATTCATGCTGAGCTTTCACGTAGCGGTCTTCNACGCAGAAACCGCCGATATCCATNGTCCACCAAGGAATTCCGCTCATTGCGAAGTTAAGGCCTGCAGAAATCTGAGCCTTCATGTCTTCCCATCGGGTAGCGATGTCGCCGCTCCAGGTAGCAGTAGAATATCTTTGGAGTCCGGCAAAGCCTGAGCGTGTGAGGAGGAATACTCTTTCGTTGGGTTTTGTCTCACGTTGTCCGTTGTATATGGCATCTGCATTTACCAGAGCGTATGCATTGAAGTATTTTGTAGATGGACCAAGGGCAGTCGGAGTGATGAGGTCTTTGCGATACTGGATATCGGTGCAGTCTCGGATGTTGGGTTCTGAAGCGTCCATCCACCATGCGTCGATACCGAGAGGCACGTAATGGTCGTTGATCTGGCTCCAGAAAAGCTTACGTGCTTCAGGGTCGTATGCGTCATAGAATGAACTGAGATATCCGGGACCTACCCAGTCGCGAATGCTATCCTGCACTGGAAGCTTATACATCCATCCCTTCTCGTCAAACTCCTTGTAGTGATCGGTCGTTACGTAGAATTTTGGCCAAACTGATATCATCACGCGGGCGTTCATATCATGGATTGTGTCTACCATTCCCTTCGGGTCGGGGAAACGATCGCGGTCGAACTCATGGCTTCCCCATGAATCCTCTTTCCAGTGGAGCCAGTCGATCACTATATTGTCGATAGGAATACCACGGCGGCGGAATTCAGCCAATGTGGAGAGCACTTCCTCCTGAGTGTTGTATTTCTCACGGCTCTGCCAATATCCCATAGCCCATTTCGGCATGATTGGAGCCTTGCCGGTGAGAGTACGGTAGCCGGAAATCACTTCATCCATGTTGTCGCCATATACGAAGTAATAGTCTACTCCATCTTGCATCTCGCCCCACCAGCTCATTTGCATCTGCTCCTTTGGGTCGCGAGGATTGTAGGCGCGAAGGCTGCAGTAGGCTACACCTCCGTTGGGTTCCCACTCGATTTTGATAGGCACGCGCTTCCCTGCTTCGAGATTAACTGAGAATTTGAAACTGTTGGGATTCCATGCAGTTCGCCAGCGTTCCGGCACCACTTCCTTGCCATCAATGTAGACAGTCTGATAGCCTGAATAATAGAGAATAAATTTATATTCAGCGGTTTCGGAGGCTTCAATTTCTCCTTCGTAAGTCACATGGCTTCCGTAGAATTTAAAATCTCGAGGTAGATTGACCACATGATTGAGGTCGCCACGGATGAGATGCTCAAAATAGATGGAATCTTCACGCTGCACGATAGTTTCTTCCTCAGGATTAGCAGGAATGTAAGTGCCTGTCAGAGCCCCCTCTTTCCCTTCCTTGTCATAGAGCTTAAAGACTCCTCCAAGTTGCTTATAGCCGTCAGGATTACCCCAGCGGCAGAGGGAATAACTGTCCCAGAGGATGCCATAGTTGTCGGTCGACACTATGAATGGCACTGAAACTTTGGTATTATATTGGAACAGCTCTTCGTTTTTTCCTTTATAGTTGAATTCATCGCTCTGATGCTGACCGAGTCCATAGATGCCCTCTTCGTCGGAGAGTGATTCGAAAGTCTGGCGCACAGTATATCCTTTGGTGCCTTCCACTTCGATTGGGGAGAACTCCCTTCCGCCATCAGCCTCAGCGAGAACCAAATTCCCCTCCTTGTCATAGAATTTCACATCTCCTGATGAAAGGGAAACAGTGGCACGTACGGCAGAGGTGACTACAGATACAGTGGAATCTGTATGCTCGATGTCATATTTCACGTCGGTAGGGCGCTCTAGCACTGCAAGGCTTGGCTCATCGGCAAATTTTTTGTCGGGAGTGGCAGTGACGCGGATTATCTTGTCGCCATATACCTGCAGGCGCACTTTATGCACATCATTTTCGTTCGGGTTGCTGACGTTGACTACGACCCCGCCTGCTTCTTTCTTGTAGGCTCCGCTGCTGCAGGATGCAATGAGAATGCCACTGAGCAAAAGGCCAGAGATTGTGGTTAGCTTCATAATTATGGTTTTATTTTAAGGCTTATTTTTTCATTTACAAAATTAATCAATATTTGCATAATATTAGGCGCATGATGTGTCGATAAGGTGACCACTCATAATGCTGAAGGGTATGAATTGTTAATTTAGACGGTATAGTTTGTTTCTGTGCCTTCCAGATCCTGATATAAAGAGGGAAGAATGCCAAATTCCTCTTTGAAATATTTACTAAACACCTTCGGACTATTGAAGCCGGTGCGGTAAGCAATTTCAGAGACATTCAGTTGGCTTTCGCGAAGAAGTTGGGCAGCTCTTTTCAATCGGATGATTCGGATAAACTCTATAGGCGTCTTTCCTGTGATTTGCTTAATCTTCTTGTANAGNCNNACNCNGCTCATGCCGAGNNNGTCGCTCAGTTGCTCTACCGAGAGNTTTGAACTNTCGATATTNTCNGAGACATATTTCATAGCCTTTTCNATAAACTTCTCATCGAGNGGNGTGATTTTGATNGCTTCCGGCTCCGGCTCNATGAGAGTTCGGGTNGCGCCTTTGGCCGTCAGCTGNATAAGACGNCGCATTCTCAATCTNAGCACNTCNAGATTGAAAGGCTTGGTGATATAGTCGTCNGCTCCAATNGTAAGACCCTNNATTTTNACNCCCNNNTCNTGNTTTGCCGTNAGTATTATGATNGGGATNGANACNGTNTCNGGGTTTGACTTNAATCTCTGNCANAGTTCNATNCCNTCCATNCCNGGCATCATAAGNTCGGTCAAAATNATTGANGGAGTGGCAGTTTTGAGNATTTNCANAGCTTCATTGCCNTCAGANGCNGTGATNACATCAAAATCNTCGGATAGCTCGAATTTCAGCATATCCGTCATGTCGGGATTGTCGTCGACTACGAGTGCGACATGGCGAATCTCAGGGGCCCCGGAGGAGGAGGAGCTGCGCCCCTCCTCCTCCGGCTTCGGCGCCGAAGCCGTAATAAAATTGTCCTTATCAGCCTCTTTAGTGTCATCTTCAGATGTCGCGGAGCAGATGGGTATATCGATGATAAACACGCTGCCGCATCCGACATTGTCGGTGACACGAATAGTGCCTTGATGAAGCTTCACATATTCGCTGACCATGCTAAGGCCTATGCCACTTCCCATGTTGGGATGAGAGTCGCCGTTGTCGTCTACCTGATAGAAGCGCTCGAATATGTGCTCCTTGTCTTTGTCTTTGATCCCTATGCCAGTGTCGGCCACCTTAATGCGGAGCATAGGATTTTCTTCGCCCACTTGCTCAAGCGATACGTCGACATGTCCTCCTACAGGAGTGAATTTGAAAGCATTTCCGAGGAGGTTCATAAAAATCTTCTCAAGTTTGTCGTGGTCAAAAAGCATCCTTATAGAATCCCGGTCGGAAAAGAATGTCAGGGCTACTTTTTTGCGTTCTGTAATGGCTGAGAAAGATTCGCAGACATTCCTGCTGAATTCGACGACATCACCTTCCGATGCATTTAGTTGCAAACCTGCAACTTCATTTTTCCTGAAGTCAAGCAGTTGATTGACGAGAGTGAGAAGTTTTGTGGCGTTGCTTCTCATAAGTGAGAGCCGTTGTTTCTGTCGGGGATCGGTGGTCTCTTTCAGCATCTCTTCAAGAGGAGACACAATAAGAGTGAGTGGGGTGCGGAGATCATGGCTGACGTTTGTGAAAAACTTAAATTTCAATTGGTTGATTTCCTCCTGCTTGTTTCTGTTTTCTTCTTCAATCTTGCGTTCGTAGCGTTGTCTTTCCAATCTTCCTACGATTATAAATATCCCAATGACAGCGAGAATGGCAAGAATGACATAGATGGCAATCGCCCATTTGGATGCCCATAATGGTGGATGGACAATTATGGTGAGCTCAGCTGGTTTCACACTTTCATAGCCATCACTATTTATACCATTGACCAGCAAACGATAGCGTCCCGGGGAGAGATTAGTGTATGACACAGAGTGTTGGCCAGGCGCTACGGTTCGCCATTCGTCGCTGTATCCCTCCAGGCGATATTGATATGTAGTCTTTTCCGGAAGGGCATAATTGTCAGTAGTAAAAAAGACTTCGAAGTCGCTGGTGCCACTGGAAATATTGACTGTACCCCCATCGTGGAGTGCTGTCTCAATATTGACTTTGCCATCATATTTCTCACCCGGATGCACGAGGTGGTTGTCGATATATAAATCTGTAAAAATTACCTTTGGCCTTACTGTGTTGAATTTAATTTCAGTTGGGACAAATCTGTTGACTCCATACAGGCCTCCCGCAAAAATCTCACCTGAAGAGCTCTTTGCAAGAGAACGCTGATTGAAATCGCAGTTGATGAGTCCGTCGCGAGTGTCGTAGGGTCGGGCTGAAACACTTATTTCCCCGGTCTTGTCGTTGTAGTTGATTTTGATATTGGTCAGGCTGCGGCCTTCAGTGATCCACATTGATCCCCCATTGTCTTCAGTGATTCCCGTCACATAATTGTTGAAAGCGCCATCTCCGGTATTGACCTTTGTGATTTTGGCATGGGTGCGGTCGATCACCTTAAGGCCATTGGAAGTAGCTGCCCACAGCAACCCTCTTGAGTCTTCAAAAATCTGGGTCAAGCCCCAGCCATCAGTATCAAATGCATTGTCAAGGTCTTTGATATTGTGAAGCAGTCCGTCGATTGGGTCATAGTAGGCAATTCCGTAGGCACTTCCGAAATATATGCGTCCATCTTTTTTTGAGACAATACTCGACACGACGAATGGCGATTGCAGGCCGTTGGGTGCGTTCTTGAGGGCCAGAGTCTCCCCCGTGGATGTGTCTAACTTAAAAATCCCTGATCCAAGAGTGGAAATCCAAAGAAATCCGTTTTTGTCGGCAGTAATAGCCCAAATATAGCTGTTGTCGAGTTGTGAGCCAGTAGCGACCTTTTCAAATTTGCCACCATGCAAACGTCTAAGTCCACGCGAAAAGGCACCAATGTAGAGGTTATCCTGGCCAATGGAGGCAAGGCTCGTGATCGCAGAGGGGGAGTCTCCTTCAGAAGGATCAGGAAAATGAATCTTTTCTCCGGTTTCCGTATTCCATTTCCATAGCCCGGAACTGTCTGTGCCTGCCCACATCCAATTCCCATCTGCTGGGATCATTACATTGACATCCGGGAGAGGGTCGATTGAGAATTTATGTACACAGTCATGATAGCTCAGCAGCCCCATCTTGTAGGTGCCCAGCCATCTTGACCCATGTGTGTCTTCCATAAAGCAAGTGATGGTATTTTTATGGGTAATCCCATCCGGGCTGTCGGATGTGACGAAATGAATTCCTTCTGAGTCAGTCACTACACGTTCAAGCCCGTGATTATCACGTGCTATCCAGAGATATCCGACTTTATCTTGATATATATTACGAATGTTGCCGTTGCGGTCTTTGTCGGGAATCTGGTCGGATATCCATGTCTTTGTATTATCGTCGTAAACTTCAATGGAGAATGTACAATAGACCCAGTAGCGACCGTTGCGGTCAATGGTAAGTTGGAAATCTTGCTTTCCAAATTTCCCGGGAAGCCCCGGTGGCGAGGCCTGGCGCGTTACATCCATCGTAGCAGGGTCAATCCAAGTGAGTGCTCCGGATTGGTCGGCACACACCGCCAATCCATCTTTCATTGCAATTGTAGTGACTTTGTAATCCTTATTGGGAAATCCATCTACCTTTTGCGCGGTGTCGGCATCGACTGGCAGATAATAAAGAGCATCTTCATCAGTAGCGATCCATAGCCCTCCATCAGCATCAGCTTCCAATTCGATTATTCTCCCTTCTATCTTTGCTTTTGGGAAAATATCTGATATGTTTTCGGATATTGTGTGAGTTGTAGGATCATATATGCCGTATCGTCCTTGGGTCTTTATCCAAAGTCGCCCTTTGGAGTCTTCACTTATCTTGAGAATATAATCGTTGATAAAAGACGACGTATCATTCAAGATGACTGAGGCGGGGAGAATGGAATATCCGTCGTATCTGCACAATCCGGTAGAGGTTCCCACCCATATCAATCCATTGCTATGCCGGTGCATCGTGGTGAGAAGGTGATTGTAGGCACCCTGCACTACATCAAAGTGATGTGGAGTCTCAGCCGAGGATCTATTCGTCAGCAAGAAAGCCGATATTATAAGGAATATGAGTTTTTTGAGAGTCATGATGGTAAGGCGTCGATGTTTCAACTACAAAGTAAACGAAAATCTTCCATATTTCCAATTTTTTTAATTTATCAACATTTTTTAATAATTGATAATATGCTTATGTTTAGATATTTAAAAGGAAATAGGTAACATTTTAAACCTTAGATGTTAACATTTTTAACCCTTTAAAATCTGGAGAAATTACAAACTGCCCCCTTAATGTTAGTAAGACGTATACATTGAAACGAGAAAACAATAGTAAATTTGCAACAGTGAAGGCAAACGTTGCCGCACCCTAACCATGAAACTGATCAGAATGCGAAGAAAATAATTCAATTTCAATATTAACCTAAAATCAATGTAAATGAAAATCAATGACTTGTGCAAGGCAAGATTCTTGCGAATGGCAGTCGTGATTTGCTGCCTGCTTGGAGGCTTTGGCTTGGCAAATGCCCAGTCTCTGCTGGTGAAAGGCACTGTTACCTCTGCCGCCGACGGCGAGCCGCTGATCGGCGTCACTGTCATGGTGAAAAACTCAAAAACGGGCACAGCCACGGATATTGACGGCAACTACAGTATCGAAGCCCAGAAAGGTTCGATTCTTGTATTCTCTTATGTTGGCATGCAGCAGAGAGAAATAAAAGTGGAGTCTTCCCGTATCGATGTAGCATTGTCAGACGACAACAGTGTTTTGGACGACTTGGTAGTGATTGGTTACGGTGTGCAGAAGAAGAAACTTCTCACTGGTGCGACTTCCCAGATTTCGGGAGCTGAAATCGCCAAGATGAATACCAATTCTCCATTGCAGGCTATGCAGGGTCAGCTTCCTGGTGTCAACATCAGTACAAATTCAGGTCAACCTGGTGATGGAATGAAAGTCCGCATCCGTGGTCTTGGCACTGTAGGCAATGCAGACCCTCTCTATCTTATAGATGGCGTAGGTGGCGACATCTCAACCCTTAACCCAGCCGACATCGAGAGCATCGACGTGCTCAAGGATGCAGCTTCCGCCGCTATCTATGGTGCTCAGGCAGCCAATGGTGTTGTGCTTGTCACTACAAAGAAAGGTAAGGAGGGAAAGACACGAATCACATTCGATGGATATTACGGCATCCAGAANGTGGCNCACAAGACCAANATGCTTAATGCNCGCGAATACATGACNATCATGGANGAGCAGCAGATTGCCGATAANTCTGATCCATACGATTGGGATGCAATCTCATCAATNTGGCGCACTGATGCTGAAGGTAATAGAATAGGAGTATATGATACTGACTGGGTTGGACAGATGTTTAAGAAGAATGCAGCAACCCAGAGCTATACCATCGGTATAACAGGAGGTAATGCCACCAGCACGTACGCTATGAGCATTGGCTATCTTAATCAAGAAGGTATTGCCGGCGGCAGCAAGGTGTCAGACTATTCACGCTACAATTTCCGTATTAACTCCGATCATAAATTCTTTGGCGGAATTGTGACTGTTGGAGAACAGGCAAGCTTTGTCTATAAGAAAAACAATGGAATTGGCGTAGGAAATCAGTATAATAACACGCTTCGTGGAGCTTTCGGCACGTCGCCTCTTTCCCCTGTCTACAACAGCGAAGGAGGATTTAACGATACATCTGACAGCGACTGGTATAATGCCGATGGCAATCCTTACGGCTCAATGATGGTCAACAACAACAATGAAAGTAAGAGCACCACTTTCTCTGGAAATATATATGCACAGATTGAGCCTATAAAGAATCTCAAATTGCGCACTGTATTCGGTGCAGTGGCTAACAGTTCTGAATATAGGTCATACGGGGCTATTTATAAATTCTCTATCTACAGCTATAGCGATCATACCTCCGTAAATCAGAATATGAACCGTGGTCTTGGAATGACTTGGACAAATACCATCTCATACGATTTCGACATAAAGGATCATGCTTTCAATGCTCTTCTTGGTATGGAATCTTACCGCTACGAAGGTACATACGTGGGTGCTGGTCAGAGAGACCTTAAAGAAGGATTTGACACATGGCCATACGCTTGGGTAAGCAATGGCACAGCAGCCACTACTGCAGATGGCCTTAGTGCTTCAGGCAGCCCGCACGACGTGGCTCGCTCTGTCAGCTATTTCGGACGCTTGAGTTGGAACTGGCGTGAAAAATATATGATTGATGTCACTGTACGTAGCGACGGCTCGTCCAGATTCGCACGAGGACACCGCTTCGGTACATTCCCATCAGTGTCTGCAGGTTGGAACATCACAGGAGAAAGCTTTATGGAATCATCCCGCGGATGGCTTGATTTCCTTAAAATCCGTGGCAGCTGGGGACAAGTAGGTAATCAGAATATCGGCAACTACATGTATCTGGCTCCCGTGAAGGTCACCAATACTCATTACTTCTTTGGTGAATATTTCGGGCCTAATGGTAGTTATGGTGATTATTCCACTATTCTCGGCACTAATTGGGGTGCTTATCCCAACCGTCTTGGCAATGCTGATCTTACTTGGGAAACATCAGAACAGGTCAATATTGGTTTCGATGCAGCCTTGTTGAGAAGCCGTCTGCATGTCAACTTCGATTGGTATCGCAAGACAACGAAAGACTGGCTCGTGGAAGCTCCAATCCTTGCTACAGCCGGTGCCGGGGCTCCTTATATCAATGGCGGTAATGTAGTGAATTCAGGTGTCGAAGTTAATCTTTCATGGAATGATATTATCGGCAAAGACTTTGCTTATAATATTGGGGCAAACTTTACATATAATAAGAATAAAGTTGGTTCAATCCCTACAGAAGACGGAATCATACATGGCGCAACAAATCAGATATTTGATAATGCTCCTGAGTTCTATAGGGCAGAGAATGGCCACCCAATCGGCTATTGGTGGGGCTTCCAGACTGCTGGCTTGTTCCAAAACCAGAAGGAAATTGATGAATGGATTGCCGCAGGCAATGGCGTGATCCAAACAAATGTTAGGCCGGGCGATGTAAGATATGTCGATCAGAACCATGATGGTGTGATTAATGATGAAGATAAGATTGACCTTGGAAACGGCGTGCCGAAGTTCACCTTTGGCTTCAACATCAATCTATATTGGAAGAATTTTGACCTCGGACTCGTGGCTACAGGTGTAGCCGGCAATAAGCTCTTCCAAAGCTATCGCAATGTGACTAATATGAAGGCCAACTACACTACTGAGATACTTGGACGTTGGACCGGAGAAGGCACATCGGATCGTATACCACGTGTCACAAACGGACAGGTCAACAGCGACATTTCCGACCTCTATCTTTATGATGGTGATTTCCTCCGCCTCAGCAACTTGACTTTTGGCTATGACTTTGCTCCGCTCATGAAGCAGAAATGGTGTAGCCAGGCCCGACTTTACATTCAGGTGCAGAATCTTGCCACTTTCACCAAGTATAACGGCATGGATCCTGAAATTGGTTACGGTACATCAGGTTGGGTAAGTGGTGTAGATGTTGGTTTCTATCCAACTCCCCGCACTGTGCTCTTCGGTGTCAACCTTGGATTCTAATTAATGCATAATTCATAATGCATAATGCATAATTAGCTCAGCGCAAGCGAATGCAAGACGTAATGCTTATTATTCGGAAATGACATTATGCTTACAGTTGAAAAGTTATTACGAAATAATTCAATAAGATGAAAAATATAAAGATTAATATATTGTCACTCGGTTTCGCGGCAGTAGGCTTGATGGGTCTCACGACTTCTTGCTCCGAAAGCTTCCTCGATGTTGAGTCGAAAGTGGAGTCCAATACCGAGAACTTCTATAAGACCGAAGGGGATGCCTGGCGTGCTCTTCTTGGTTGCTATGATGGCTGGAGGCAGATAAGCTCCAATCCAGGAGTCGGCTTTATGGTTGCCTCTACAGTGCTCAGCGATGAGTGTTATGGTGGCACCGGAGCAAATGACGGTTTCGGCTACCAAGCTATGGACCAATTTGATCAGTCGGTGTCACCGGCCGACCAGAACCTTTTTGAGCAAGACTGGAAAGTATATTATTCAGCCGTGTATCGTTGCAACGAGCTTTGCGACCATGAAAACCAGATCAATTGGGTTGGTGAGTCACAGAATCGAGGCCTCTATATGGGTGAATGTCGTGCTATCCGTGCAATTCTATATTTCGACATGGTGCGTATGTGGGGAAATATTCCTCTATTCCTTGAAGCTATAAATGAAAACCGCACTCCAAGCGATCCAGCAGAAGTATATGCAGCTATCGTGGAGGATATGAAATATGCTATTGCCAACATCCCTGCCGATGCCAACCTCTCTAAAGCTGACAATGGTCGTATCACCAAATATGCAATGGAAGCAATGCTTGCCCGTGTATATCTCTACTATACCGGGTATTATGGCAAGGATCTTGGCTATACTTCTGATGGCGTGACTACAGGCACTCTGACAAAGCAGGAGGTACTTGATGGCCTTAATGATATCGTGCAGAGCGGCAACTTCTCTCTGATTCCCGACTTCAAGAATCTTTGGCCGGCAGCTTCTCTCGTTCCCCTTGGTGCTGATGCATGGGACCCTGAACTCTCTACATACGCCGGTCAGGCTAACTCCGAGTTTATGCTTCAGCAGAAGTTTACTCCTACTCAGGACTATAATGGCAACAATGACTCCAATCGCTGGCAGGTGATGCTCGGCATGCGTAGCCTTAATTTCTCTCCTTACGGGAAAGGATGGGGAGCTGCCACAGTTTGCCCTGCATACGTCAACAAGTTTGCAGTTGAAGATCCACGTCTGATAGCTTCTGTTATCAATACTGCATCCGAAGGAATCGGGGCAGCTCCTGACTATTCAGCTTCTGTGAAAGACTGGCGTGAGTTTACCGGCTATTGTGTCAAGAAGTATTCTCCCATTGCTTTTGCCGATGGCCACAATGCATCAAAAGAAGATGGAAGCGGAGACTTTCAGATCACAAATGCCCAAGATTATGTCTTGATGCGCTATGCAGATGTGCTCCTGATGATCGCTGAATTAGGTGGGGTGCCAGCGAAGAGCGCACAGGATGCTCTTGACGAGGTGCGTTCTCGTGCCGGTATGGCTTCTGTGCCTGTCACTTTTGAGAATGTGATGAATGAGCGTGCCCTTGAGCTCGCTTTCGAGGGTATCCGCTATTGGGATCTTCTCCGTCAGGGCGTCGACAAACTTGCTGATGCTGTATGCGCTACCGCCGGACCTGTCAAAAACGGTGGAGTTGATGCTTCTGTAAGCTACAAGCGTGACAAGATCATTGAGAAGAATGGTCTTTTCCAGATTCCAAACAATCAGATCACTCTTTCAAATAATACCCTGAAGCAGAATCCTGGTTGGTGATGATGTTAATTTTAGTGAGAAAAAGTTAAAGTACTGATACTTTGAGGATAATTATAATATCATGAAGAAAATGGCGTTAATGCATTATAATCCATAATACTTCCGCCACTTTCGGATGAGCATCTTATCTTCAATAATACTAATCGACAAAATGACAAAAGCTTTAAAATATATTGGTTGCGCTCTCATTTGCGGCGCGTCAGCCATGGGCATGGTCTCTTGTTCGGAAGACACCTATTCCCTCCCATCTCCCGACATCAAGGCGGAGCAGCTCGTGGAAGGAGTGGCTTTCTCGGTGGAGCACGATGCAACAAATCCAAATATCATACATCTGAAGAGCCTTATGCCATCTAACTACAGTGTGGCTTGGGTGACTCCACAGGGTCGCCGCTCTACAAGCGAGGTGACTCTCCAGATTCCTTTTGATGGAAGCTATGAAGTTCAGATGGGTGTCAATACCCGTGGAGGCTACGTATGGAGCGATCCTTATACTTTCACTGTAGATGATTTCTGCGCAGAATTCGTAGACAATTACCTTTGGAAGCGAATAAGCGGTGGCGTTGGCCAGAGCAAGACATGGCAGCTTGACCTCGCGGTGCTTGAGGACGGTTCTACCAAGACCACTTATTGGACTGGTCCGCACTGGTATTGGAATCCAAACTATAATTGGGACCACCTCCACTCTCCATTGGAGAATGAGACCACAAATGCCAACTACCGCGACTCTGACCCTTGGGATGCAGCCGACGCAATCGATCCTTCTGAGGTGCCGGCATCCGAAGGCGAGGACAATGCCGGATGGTATTGGGCAGCGGACTATGCAGGCAACTCATGGATGTGCTCAGCTCAGAACTATGGCTACATCACATTCGACCTAATCGATGGTGCTAATGTGACCATCACAGACGCTGACGGCAATGTACTGGAGAAAGGCACATATTTGCTCGATGTCGACAACCATACCATCTCATTCTCTGGTGTGTATCCGCTCAATTCAAGCAATAATGGCGTGATGACCCGCGACTGCAAGCTTCTCTATCTTTCTGACACAGCTATGCAGATGATTGGCGATGGCATCAAGGCGGGCTCTGCTACCTCAGTCAATTATGTGACAAAGGAATACTTCGACAATTATCAAGCTGCAGAGGAATCACAAGAACCTCAGCTTCCTGATGGATGGCGCGAAGATGTATCTCAGACTGTCATCACTTCTGTGAAGTGGGTGCTCTCTGATAAGAATCCTCTTGACTGGGCTACCCTCGATGGCTCTCTGATGAATGGCTGGCGCAATCCGGAGGATTATCCCGATTGGCTCGGCACTCCTGACCCGGCTTCTTACAAGGACTTCTCGATGACTCTCGACAGCAATGATAACAGTGCCGTCTTCACTTATCCTGACGGAAGCACTATTGATTGCACTNACGAACTCAGCGACANTGGTATCTACNCATNCTCACAGCCGATCAAGTCGNTTNGCCNCGTGGGCTGGGCAAGCTTTGCAGTAGATGCTGAAAACAGCCTGCGTATNCTCAGCATTGAGAAGAATGTATATGGAAATGTGACTGGCGTTTGGCTTGGAGCTCTTTCAAGCGAGAANCCNGAATATATGGCATATCACTTTGTGCCTACTGCTGGAAGNGGTGGAGGTGNCAGTGNTGAGCCCGCATACGCAGCTACCTNGAGCTACTTNAGCAACGACTNGTCGCTCTTTGAAAGCAGTGCACCCGNGATATTCACANNAGATGGCACATATACAGCCACGGTAGAGGGAACTGTCCCTGAGGCAGGCCCAGGCGGAATGTTCTTGGATATTCCTGATATCCTTCTTGACTATCCAAATGCCGATGT